>Ga0182030_10014037_pt1 | contig 15873 bp, 11 predicted proteins | sample 812S3MmetaG_FD_121299 | JGI IMG/M metagenome (GOLD analysis project Ga0182030, IMG submission 121299) | Permafrost microbial communities from Stordalen Mire, Sweden - 812S3M metaG (Illumina Assembly) | ecosystem: Environmental > Terrestrial > Soil > Wetlands > Permafrost | place: Sweden...
CATTTCGCCGTCTGATACTTCCGAGATTTTCATGCGCAGTTGATCGATGCGATTATCAATCTGGTCGTTATGCTGCCGATTAAGCATCGAGAGGCGAGGCTCATGCAAGCGGGCACGAGCAACAATCGCCGAAAGCATGTCTGGAATTTCTTTTCTTGCCTGATTTTCAAAAGCCATCAAGTCCGAAAACTGACGTCCCTGTTTTTCCAGAAGAGACTCACCAAATTGCGTACTTACTGAATGCGACTGCTCGCGCAACGAGTGCTTGGCCCGGTTTGACATTTGCTGAACGCCATCGATTGATTTATCGCACTGAGCGCTAAGCTTAGCCAACAAAACTTTGGAAGAAATATTGTGTGAGCGCAATAGAGACTCGCTCAAATCAGCGATTTCTTGCTGTAAGCTCTTGCAATTGATAAGCAACTCTTCTTGCACATGTTCGAGAAAACGATCGTTTTCACCAATGGTTTGATCTACCGATTGTGTAATAGCATCAAGCGATTCTCTCAAGGTACCAGCGATTTCGCGTTCTTGCGATTCGGTCGCACCGGTGCTGCGCTGCAGAGCTTCAGCTTGCTGCTCCGAATAACTCATCAGGGCAGAGTCTACCGCGCCGGTAAAGCCTTGCAGCAGCTTGTTGGTCAGCTCGTCGAAATTGCGACAGGCTTCCAGATAAATCTCTTGCAGACTTGGACTCGAGTCCTTCATTCTGGTGTCTCCGGCTGAAAGTTGATATTAGATTTCTTGTAAGCGGCGATGATGCGCGAAACGCCGAGTCCAGCTTTTTCGATTTTGATGGTTTCTTTCTGCAATTCGGCAAGTTGCTTTTCCAGGTCTTCATATATCAGACCAAAGTCGCGACGAGCTTGCGTATATTGTTGATCGAGCGACTCGCAAGCATCTTCGCCAAAGCTTTCGACATTCTTGATCATGGTATCAATCGCACGTTCAAAATAAAGTTCGATTTGGTTTGACTTTTGCAAGGTTTTGCCGCGAAACTCTTGAGCCACGCTACGCAATGCAACCTTCACGCGCTCTGAGATGCCACTATCGGATTCAACCTGCAATTCAATTGCCTGTTCAATCTTAGTAAGCAGCGTATCGCAGCGTGTCCAGCAATTGCGTTGTTGTTCTGATAGCCAGGCAGCAAACTCCTGTTGCAAGGCTTTCATTTCTTCGCTGCAATTGCAGGCATTGTTCAAAATTTCCATTTTGGATTGCAAGGCGACATTGCGCAATTTAGCCTGGAACGAACCAGACTGAAGCTCACTTACCGAATTGATCGAAAGCTCAAACGAAGTAGAAACTTCATCGAAATAAGCATTGACCTCATCGCCCTTCCAGTGCAGGAAGAAGCGTTGCGGCAAGTTCTTCTCAATATGATCTAGCAACTTGAGCGTGCCGGCGAATTTCAACTGTTGCGTTGAAATTGCTTGTTCGAGTGCGGCACCAGATGCGCTACCAATAGACTCAAGTTCGATACGCAGATTGTTGAGCTGTTCTTCCAATACATCTTCAACTACGGCTTGCGCTTGCACCACGTCAATGTCAACCACCGACATTTTTTCGCGAGCCAGATCGGGCAAGCGCTTAGTAAAGCTATTAAGCAAATCGTTGACGCGTTCGATACATTCTTTGGACAGATTTTGCACACGCACCTGGTCGCCGCGTACATCTGTATCGAGATTTGCCGAACTAATAGTGGTGCGAATCGCATCAAGCTCGTTGCGAATGCGATTGGAGTAGTCTTTAAACAGGCGCTCGGACTGATCGCGCACTTGCTGCCGGCTGACTTTGCCGACTTCCATAATTGAACGAATTTCTGCCTGTCTGAATTGCGAGAGCTGCGTCAGCAATTCTTCTTTGTCGCGACTGGCAGTAGTAAGATATGAGGTAAGGAAAGTTTCAACGCGCTGGCGCGAAATACGGATTTCATTAAGCAGTGTCTTTCTCAGACGTCCACCGAGTCTGTTGAGTTGATCGTTCAGACGCTGAACGAGATATTCCAACTCCGCCGATGCGGTAGCCAGAGACTCAAGCATCTTCGATACTTCTTCCGAGTCTGGATCGACTGCTGCAAAATTAGATTGATCCGATGGCTCCAAGGCGTTCACCCCCTTCATCCTTATGCCATCCTTAATGCTTTCTATATCAATCTCAGCAATTATTCGGGCTTTATCAGCAACCGTTTGCGGGATTGCCCGTGGTGGCATTTCGGCGAGAGGCGCTATTTTAGGGGGTTCGGACGGAGCACGAAAATTATCGGACGATGAAAAATCGCACTATATCAGCAGTTACAGTCTTTGCGACTTTCTTGATTTTTGCGCTTATCTGAACATGACAACTGCCGCCTTTTGACTGTGCGAAATTGGTGACGCCAAATTGTCGGCAAATCATTACCTGTTGTAGAGATTTCGGAAGTCACCTTTAATATCGACCAGAGCTTTGATGTCTTCGCGCGAAAGCCCGTCGTGTTCTCGGCGGCGCAGTATTTTGTCTTTGTGCAACTCTGAAATCGGCTCGAAATAGCGTTCCATCAATAAAAACTTCTGGCGAAAGGCCACCTTCAGGCTCGGATCATCGATTAACTGGTCAAGATCGCGCCGGGTAATAAAGCCTGGTGATTCCCGACTGATTTTGTCGAAGTATTTGTCGGCAAACTCGGCGGCGAGCTTAAATTCGGAGGGGTCGTTTTGGGCATGATTAGCCGCGACCTCGCGCGCACCAAAGGCGTCTACGTCATTCATAGATATGCCGCGCCCGTCGTTGCGACCGTCATTGACCAAGCGCTTTATGTTGAACTGCGCTTGCCAGTCGTCCGCCAGCCCCTGGAGGTCCGGTATGTTTTTGGCAGCCTGGCTTATCTCTTCAGGGTTGAGAAAGCCATCTTTATCGCGATCGATTTGAGCAAAGCTTTGTTTCATCGCCTGATATGCGGGCGACTGCGACTTATCCATTTCTTGCAGCGCATCTTGTCGCAGTCGCTGTCCCGAGTGACTATCAGGATCGCCAAAAGCGTTTTGCCAATCACGATCTTCAAGTGTATACGCGCGTTGAACTGGACGGGGATTATCTGACATGAATCGTCTCCAAAAATCGTGTCTGGCTAGCGTTTAAGAAAGGAAAGGCTAGGCTGCAATAAAGCTGCCCGCTCACCAATCCAGCTACTCATCCCGTACGCGGATATTAACTTTGCTCCATCTGGAACACAAGGCGACAAACCCCAAGTACATGCTTGCGCCAACTTAGCGCGTTTTCTAAGCTATTTGGAGCGTCGAACTTAGACCGTCGAACTTAGAGCGTCGAACTTGGACCGCGGAACTTAGACCGCGGAGCGCGGAGCGGCAAGCGGCGAGCACAATACGCGGAGCGCAAAACCATAGGAACAGCCAGCGCCGACCAAGCCACGAATATCAAAAGATATGAATACATCATGACAAATGTCCGCAATACCAGCCTGTTCGATATAAACTTAGCAATGGTTGATTTCCACGCACTGCAGAAATCGATGAAATCCAGTTAAACAGCGGGTGATGAAATGGTTACTGAAACTAAAGACAGCAAGCAATCTAATGCTAAGACAGGCACAATGCTGGTTAAGAAGGCTTTGCCGCAAATGTTGAAGAGCGGCGTGATCATGGATGTGGTCACCGCTGAGCAAGCCAAAATAGCCGAAGCCGCCGGAGCTGTTGCAGTCATGGCACTCGAGCGCGTGCCGGCAGACATTCGCGCTGATGGCGGCGTCGCCCGCATGAGCGATCCCGAGTTAATTTATCAAATCAAAAACGCAGTCAGCATCCCGGTTATGGCTAAAGTTCGCATCGGACATTTTGTCGAAGCGCAAATTCTTGAAGCAATCGGCGTTGATTGTATCGACGAAAGTGAAGTGCTGACGCCAGCTGACGAAGAATATCATATCGACAAAAGCAAGTTCAAAATTCCTTTCGTCTGCGGTGCACGTAATCTTGGCGAAGCTCTCAGAAGAATCGGCGAAGGCGCTGCCATGATCCGCACCAAAGGCGAAGCCGGCACCGGTGACGTAGTTGAAGCTGTCAGACACGCGCGCACCATACTTGGTGAACTTAAGCGCATTACAGTAATGCCGCGCGAAGAGCTCATGACCTATGCCAAGACAATCGGCGCGCCATTTGAAATCCTTCTTGAAGTTGCGGCAACGGGCAAGTTGCCCGTGGTTAACTTCGCCGCAGGCGGCATCGCCACTCCAGCCGACGCTGCACTTTTGATGCAACTTGGCGTTGATGGAGTTTTTGTTGGCTCCGGTATCTTCAAATCGGGCAATCCGCAAAAGAGAGCCGAGGCAATTGTGAAGGCAACCACCTTCTACAATGATGCCAATGTTCTGGCAGAAGTAAGCCGCAATCTGGGTGAACCAATGGTTGGTCGGAATTGCAGCAGCCTTACCAGCGCAGAAACTATGGCGAAACGAGGCTGGTAATATGCCTAAGATTGCAGTTCTTGCATTGCAAGGTGACTTTGCCGAACATGGCGAATCGCTAAGACGTTGCGGTGCCGAAGTTGTCTTCGTGCGCCGCGCCGCTGAGCTTGAAGGTGTCGACGGCCTGGTTATTCCAGGCGGTGAATCAACAACCATCGCCAAGCTCACCGGCAACGGCAGCGACCCCATATTTGATACCATTATCAGTCGCGCGGAAGCAGGCATGCCTGTTTATGGAACTTGCATGGGCTTGATCTTTCTGGCTAAAAATATTGAAGGCTCCGCTCAAGGGCGCCTCGGCATCATGGACATCACTGTTCGCCGCAACGCCTTCGGACCTCAGGCTAACAGCCGTGAGGAGAATCTGGTTATTCCCGAGCTCGGTGCTGAAAGCTTTCCGGTGGTCTTCATCCGCGGACCGATTATTCTGTCAGCAGGACCAGCGGTTGATGTTTTTGCCACTGTAGAAGAAGGCATTGTGATGTGCCGGCAAAACAACCTACTTGCCACAGCATTTCACCCGGAACTCACCGACGACTTGCGCGTACACGCGTATTTCATCAGCATGGTGGAATACCACATCAAAAGCAAAAGCGGATGCAGTGTAGTTGATTGCAGCGCAGTGCCTGTACTTGTCTAGCTGTCTTCGTCTAGGTTACAACGAATCATCATCGCTTGAGGCGCCCACATCATCTTGATTGGGACGCCCCATTCAGCAGATCAAGCCTCAGACAGCAGCGTAAGCAGTCGCGTTTGAGACGATGCGCACGTAATCAGGACGGCTGTCGACTGACTCGGGCACGTAGGTCTGCAAGACACGCCCACGATGCAGGAGAAATACTCCAGGCATCTGCAATCCATCACCACACGATTTACCAATCGGGTTGCCGTGCAACAGCGCTTCAATTGCTCTGCCCAACACACGAGGCGAGAAGACCATATCCAGACTGCCACGTCCAAGTCCGAATGATTTGTAGAGCGACTGATCTGAATTACTGATTCGAGAAATATCCGCCAGCCCATAGCTCGCTAAAATTTGGCTTGCTTCTTCCTCTTCGCTCATGTGCACCAGCACAAGTTTCGCGCCGGCAGCTTCGATGTTTGCCAAACTAAAATGCATATCAGATAGAGCTTCGCGGCAAAAGCAACAACCGAATTGCCGCAGAAATACTAGCAAAATCGGTGTCGAATGCGACAGTTCAGCCAGCGAAGAATGATATTGGTCCTCAACCGACTTCAAGACAAAATCTATTGAAGCCGGAATGCTAACTGAACCCTGTTTAATGCGCCTGTCCTGTCCGAGCATAATTCCTCTGGGACCCCGCCACCCGATCTGAGATCTTACTAGTAGATCACCACTCTGTGTATCGAGATTGAGATGATCGTTACTTCAGACTCAGTTTTTTCTGCGGTTTTCCCTGGGGTTTTCCCTAAAGCAGTTCAAGGGCTAGCCAACTGGGTAAAATTTTAGCAATCAGCGTTAATGGATCTAGCCGACTTATATAAGAGGACCTGCTCATGCGCGGACAAAATCTAGCCTTACTAATCGCTCGCATTCCTCCAAAAGTGATGTTAGTGGCCGTTACTACGCTCGCCATCGGAGCAGCAGTTCTTGTCGAATCTGAGATACAGAAGAAAGAACAATTGCTCAAAAACGCACAAGCTAAAAACGACGTGAAAGAAATGGGCCAATTGCTTGTCGCTGTAAAAGACATACCTGAAGGCACGCCAATTTCGGCAGACCAGGTCAGAGTCGACGCGGTGGAACGCAGTCGCATTCCAGTTGGTGCACTGCAAGATAGCGGTGCGGCAGTTGGATTACAGGCGCGCGCAAGCATTCACGCGGGCGATTGCATTCTCTCGCAAAGCTTGCAATATCAGCATGCGGCGGCGGGCTTCGAGGCAAAAATCCCAAGTGGCTATCGCGCCATCACTTTTCCTGTTGATGCCACCACTGGTGTGGCTGGATTTTTGCAGCCCGATTGCCATGTAGATATTCTGGCGCAAACAGGCTCGGGCGTTGAGGCAAAAGCGACACCGATTCTCTCTGACGTACAGGTGGTCGCAGTCAATCAAACGTATCAAAAGAAAGCCGGCGTTGATGAAGCGCAAGCTTCAACTAATTGTGTCACCGTAGCAGTTCAGCCCAAAGATGGACAAAAGCTGATCAATGCAATGAGTTCTGGCAAGCTTTACTGTTTGATGCGCAATCAACGCGATCATTCTCCACTGGCGGTGAGAGATATTTCAACAGTTTTTCCAAAAGGAAAAACTGATCAGTCCTCAGCATCAGAGATTTCGTCAATTCCACCAATGCCGATGCCACCATCGCCAGTGGTGCATGAGTCGGCTCTGGCAAAAACCACACCATTGCCACCAGTTTTGCATAGCATCGACCAGTGGTCGGCAAGCAAGAGAGATGAACTAACGGTGCCCGCGCAGTAAGATGCCGAAGCTTGCGTGTAGAGTTCGTAGTGTTCGCGAAGAAATTTTCTGCTTCCACAATTATTGCCAAAATCCATTTTGCAACAAGCTCCTAAGGGCTGGAGTGGTTTGACCACGAAAGAATGACCCAGGTGCGCGAACATTTCTCCCTGGGCGATGGCTTCCAAGAGTGACAAAATTCTCTGATGGGCATAGTGAATTTAGAGCGAAGGCTCGGGTTCAATCCCATGGGGAGCAACGGAAGTGCAAGTCGGATCACACGTTTCAATGCATAAAAGAAGGCTCCGCCTAAGCGGAGCCTTGCTTGATCTGCGTATTAGCAGGGGGTTTATCGATTAAAGTACGGTGCGATCGAGCGATTTGATGTCCAGGCGCACTTGACGCAGATCTAGGTATGTCTGGTCAAGCGAGCGGCTCAGTCCATCAATTTGCGAGGACATAGTGCGATTGTCATTTTGCCGTTGAAGTAGATCAATCTGTTTTTGCAGATCGTCATAGTCTTTAAGAAGGCTAGTTTCCTTGATCAGCAAACTGGCTCTGACAGTTCTGTACCTTGCGTATACGTTGGAGTCTAGTACTACAGCCTTCGCGCTCGGTATCGCAAGAGCAATCAAGACAAAGCTTGAAGCCATCCCCGTTATACAGATTTTTTTGATTGAGTTCAGCGAAAACATAACTTTTGTCCTCCAGACTCGTATACTTTATCAATTAAATTGGCGCTGCAAAAGAGCCACTTTTTAATTTTGAGCCCAGTCCACTTTGGAGGTTGACTTGTGGATTTTGTAGTAGTTCTGGACAGCCAATCTAATGTTCCCCTACATCGTCAATTGTACGAAGAGATAAGGCGGGCCATACTTTCCGGGCGTTTGCTCAGGGGCAAAAAGGTCCCGTCCACTCGCGCATTAGCCGAGTCTCTTGGCATCTCCAGAGCCACCGTAACATTGGCTTATGAATTCCTCTTGTCTGAAGGATATCTCCAGTCCACTACAGGGTCAGGTACCTACGTGTGTCGTCAACTACCAGAGGCGCTAATGCGCACCGACGTTAAGGATGGCAAACGTCGCGCTACCTTGGAAACCGAAAAACCGAAGCGCTCTTCTCGTCGACTATCTAAGTACGGAAGCTATTTAAAAGAACGTCCCTGGTTTGCATATGGCGAAGACGAACCTGAAATACAATTTTCTTTTGGTCGACCAGATATGGAGCAATTTCCAATAAAAGTTTGGATTCAGATTGCCAGCCAGGTTGCCAAGCAGAACGATTTCTCGCTTCTTGACTGCCCCAGCAAATCCCAAGGCTACTTGCCTTTGAGGCAAACCATCGCCTCCCACCTGGGCAAATCGCGCGCCGTCACTTGTAGCCCCGAACAAATAATTATTGTGAACGGCTCACAGCAAGGCATCGATCTTGTCACCCGCATATTGATCGACCGCGGAGACCAGGTTGGCATTGAAGAACCAGGCTATATTGGTGCAAAAAAAGCCTTTGAAGTAGCAGGCGCGCAGCTCGTGGGCATACCGATAGATGAATCGGGGATAGTTGTCGGGAAGTTAAGAGACCCAGCCTACAACGGCATGAAGCTTTTGTATTGCACTCCTTCACATCAATTTCCTACAGGTGCGGTGCTGACGCTTCCTCGCCGATTAGAACTTCTAAATTGGGCTAAAACAAACGGCACATATTTGATCGAAGATGACTATGACAGCGAATATCGTTATTCAGGGCGACCGGTGCCCAGTTTGGCGGGATTGGATCACTCGGAGAACGTTATCTATATAGGAACGTTTTCAAAAGTCATGTTTCCCGCTTTACGACTTGGCTATATGGTAATTCCAAAAGGACTTGTCGATGTTTTCAGTCGCGCCAAATTCCTCGCCGATCGCCATTCACCATTGTTTCAACAACAAATCCTGGCTGAGTTTATCAAAGCAGGTCATTACGAAAGACATATAAGAAGGATGCGAGTGCTGTATGAGCACAGACGCAAAGTGGTTATTGCTGCGCTTAAACATGAGTTCGATAAAAATGTCGAAGTGCTTGGCGAGAATGCAGGAATTAGCATATTGATTCGTCTGCACGAAAGATTCAACGACGATGAGTTTCTCAAAAGCGCAAGGCAACTGGGTGTGGGACTTGTACGAACGAACAACTTCTATCTGTTAGAAGCACCACAACACGAATTTTTGCTGAACTACGCGGGGCTTTCCGACGAATTGATTCAAGAAGGCGTCGCACGACTAGGAAAAGCCGCAGCAGCGACACGCAGACCAGGAGTGGTTTTCAGCGAATAGCTAGCGCCGGACATTCTCTCTTGTGGTATCAAGCTTCGGGGAACACACTTTTTTCTCGAATGAAGGGCGATTCCCTGAAGAAGCTAACCGAAACCGACAACTCAACCGATTCGCTCGAACCAGCGCTTGGTTTTATTTCTGATGCAAAATCAGCCACGTTGCCTCCAGGGACAAGTTTCAACAAACTAAATTCTAACGCTCTCAGCTATGCAAAAAAGAGTGCTAGCAACCTGAGCAAAGTGTATATAGACGCACTTGAGTCTTGAGACTTAAGGCTTAAGGCTTAAGGCTTGAGTCTTGAATCTTGAGTCTTGAGTCTTGAGTCTTGAGTCTTGAGTCTTGAGTTTCGAGACTAATTGCCCAAATGGCGTTCAACAATCTCAGTAATTTCGCTGGGCAATTTCATTGGGTCAAAAGGCTTGCTGATAATTCCAGCAGCACCAAGCGCCAAATAAGAATCAAGCTCTTGCTTCTGCACCTTAGCAGTAAAGAAAATAACCGGTATAGAGGCAATCGCCTCGACTTCCCGAATCTTTGCTAGAGTTGTTGGACCATCCATTTCAGGCATCATCACATCAAGCAAGATCACATCAGGCTTTTCGCGCTGGGCAACTTCAATTGCCTCGAAGCCCGACGCCACCAGCGAAACCTGCCAGCCTCCCACGCCTTCCAAACTGATCTGCGCAATTTTTCTGATGCGCGGATCGTCATCGACTAAAAGAACTTTTTGTATTGGCATGGTTGCAACTCTCTAGCTACCTTTCAATGGTTTCCTTGGTCTGCGTCACAGACCCGAGAGATTCTCTGAGTTCCGAATCTGAAATCACTAAAGTTTGAATTTTCTCGGCAATTACGTGCTTGGCAAGCTCGTCTGACTTTGTATCTGCATTATCTACTTGCCGCATGTGCAAAAGCAAATCATCAACTGCGTTCAGTAAATCATCTTGACTGGCTTTAGACTTGGTCAAATATCTCGTAAAGCCGATTGTCAACAACCGCCTTTCGTCCGCACTCAAGTCTCTGCCGGTGTATATAAGAAGTGGCGTCAATCGCGAGACGCCTTCTTTGAGATTCTTCACGAATTCAAATCCATCAATATCAGGTAGACCAATATCGAGAACAATCAACTGCGGCGATTCACTGTCGACAAGACGCAGGGCTTCTTCGCCACACGCAGCCTCCACGCAACGAACACCATGTGCCTCCAGCTGATGCACCACAGTTTTGCGCGTGCTGTAGTCGTCTTCCACAACCAACACGGTCGGACAATTACCGGCACCAAGCGCACGTTTCACACCGGCAAGCAACTGCCCTTCATGCACCGGGGCTTTGTGCCAATCAACAAGAAGCGGCGCGGTGTGAGTTTCATCACCTCCGGAAGCGAGCAAGACAACAGGCTTGCCGCTCTTGGCGCCAATGGCGCGCAAATTCTCTTGCAATTCAAAGTCGCTTTCATTCGGCTCGACGACATTAAAGATCACCATATCTGGCAGATTTTCGGCGATTAGAACTGTAGCTTCTTCGCTGTTCTGCGCCCGAATAATCCGACAATTCTCAGGCAAGAAGCGCGTACCAAGTAGCTGGCTAATATCCTGCCCTTCTTCAATAACCAGCACCAAACTCTGCTTTTCACTTTCAGCAGTAACAGCAAAAGTATCTTGACTGCTAACAGGCACCATAAACCAGAAGGTGGAACCTTTCTCCTGTTCGGACTCTACGCCGATTGTGCCACCATGTTGTTCGATAATGGCTTTGCAAATAGCCAGACCCAAACCAGTGCCTTCTTGTTGACGGCGGTCGGACGAATCGACTTGCTGAAACTTATTGAACAGCTTATGCTGGTCTGAAAGTGGTATGCCCTTGCCACTATCGCGCACGGCGAAGCGCACGCTCTCACCACAGGTAGTGGCAGATAGTTCGACGGCGCTTCCACGGGGAGAAAACTTGATTGCATTTGAAACCAGATTCACCAGCACCTGGTTGACTCTGTCCATATCAGCCATGATTGACTGCTGCGTCGCCCAGCCGACTTCCAATCTAACGCCGCGATCTTTCGCCATACCAGAAGTATAGGCAATAGCCATATTAAGAAGCTCAGCAGGACTAGCTTCCATTTTGTGAAACTCAAACTTGCCAGACTCAAGTTTTTTCAAATCCAAAATATCATTGATCAGGCGGATCAAGCGATCGCAACTTTCACGCGCAATGCCGACAAGCTCGCTTGTTTCAGTACTCAAGTCGCCAGTTAAACCACCTTCGATCAAACCGAGCGAACCACGAATGGAAGTGAGCGGCGTGCGCAATTCATGCGAAACGATGGAATAAAATTCCGATACCCTTTTCTCTGCTTCTTTGCGCTCAGAGCTATCACGGATTATCGCTGTAATTAGCTTGCGCCCTTTCAGATCTACGTAACTTAGCGATATTTCAATTGGGAATTTGCCGCGACTACGAGAATTTCCGATACCTTCAAGACGCAATGTACTGTGCCGCAATTTTCCACGATTGCGCAATTTTGGCCAGCTGTCCGGCGTACAAGGTTGATCTTCAAAGCTACCTATTAAAGTAGAAATGTGCTTACCGAAGATCTGATGAAATTGATAGCCAAACATTTCCTCGCAGGTTTGATTTGCGGTCTCGATAGAACCATTTTCAGAGACTGTCACGATAGAATCGGCAGCGGTCTCGAAAATGGCGCGAATTGTCGCTTCACTGTCACGCAGATTTTGCTCGGATAATTTCAAGGCCGCAGTGCGAGTAACTACTTCTTGCTCTATGGAATTTTTAGATGCTTCAAGCTCAGCTTGCCTGTGCGCCATTAAGCGCATGTCTTTTATGCTCTGGCGAATCGAAACCATAAGAAACACATCGCAAAAAACCACCCAACATCCATGCTCTAACCAGCGCCAGAGCTCGGGGTGATTAACACCATATATGGTGCCCGGAAGAAAAAAACCGCGCAGGAGATTATCTAAAGTTGTTACAACTGAAGCCATAATCAGAGGGCGCCAGTCTCGATAGAAAGCCAGAAAAGCAAGCGAGCCGAACACATGGAAGTGCGTTTCCATTCGCCCCCCAGAAGCTGCAATGAGCAGCCCTGAACAGAGCATTTGCGCGACAGCTACTACTTGCCTCGTTATGGCAGCTCCAGGTCGTTTATAAATATAGTAAAGCGGCATGCTGACGATGAGCCCGCCGAGCACGGCAGTCTGCCAGACCTGCAAATGAAAGCTGATACCTTGCCAGCCCTGTGAAGAACTGATTGCCGACCAGATTACGGCTACAAACCACTGTAGTAAAAACAACCCTGCAAAGAGCTTGTCGGTCCTGACGCAAATTGCTCGCTTCTGTTCGTCAAAAAGATATAGCGCGCGTGCATAAATGCTTGGTGCTACATGCTCATCTTTTGGCGATTTGAGAAAAGTGGAGAACATCTAGCTACCTGCCGAAGATCTTTGATAGTTAGAAACAGCCTTGAGCCAGATCACCGGCGCAAAAAAACTAGGTTCGTCAACTTTAACAGGATCTAAGTCAGCCGGATAGCCGCCAAGCTGCGGATTTTTACTGTCAATCACAAAACTGCATTCAGGGTCAGTTAAGTGCTGATTTTTCTTCCCTTTCAACATTCAGAAATCCGTTGCTGGAAATTGCTAAGCGAACACAGCAAGTGCTGCGCAACAACAGTCTAAAGCCCAGTTGCCAAGTTGCGAATTAGAGACCTATCATCAGCCCTCTTTGGGTAGGAAAAATACGATGATTTTCGCTGTTTTTCCGATATATCGACTGCCGATTTAATAATTGACCCTATTTTGCCCGTCGATGTTAGGCGGATTCCAGCAGCCGCCAGATGACCGACAATCGACAGAAATCTCCACCCAAACGAGTTAACCTGCTTCAGCAGGTTGATGGACATGCTTTAGCAAGTTGGGCGCGCTAAGGAGAATTAGTTCAAGTCGGCGAAGTTTTGAAAGAATTTCGTCCACTGCATCGTGACACTGGGATTTGATTGTGGGCGAAGTTGGAGGCGAGCATGGCTCGCCTCTAGCGCATATTTGCATTAAATCGCAAAGTGGTGGCATTAACGATTTCGTCCATAAAAGCGGAAACCTGAGCTCAGATTTTTTCGGATTTTAGTTACTCCTACGAAACGACAGACAATTATAAAATGCCTGAAAGCAGCTTCCCGCAGAGAAGAACAGACGCCTTGCGATCACCCCCCAGAAGTTCTTGACACTAAAATGCTCTAAAGCCGCACCGTGCTTGACATCACAATTAACCTTGGACGCAGTTTATCTATATAGCCTAAAGTGGAAGAATATAGGCTGTAGGCAGTCTCTATCAGCACTAACGACAAGCAAGTTGTGGAATTTTCGTGAAACGAAATTTTCTGGCAAAAAAGGTCAAAGTTGGGATAGAACAAAATGACGATGTGAGCAAAAAGCTCAGCTCTGTCTTTCTTGCACTTGGTTCAAGGACGGATTAAGAATGGCAGACGCCGGCGACCCAGCGAAAGATAAACCAAAAGAACAAGCGCCCGAGGTCAAGGCCGGCAAAGATCCAGCCGAGACTGACAAAAATGCAGTCATAGGCGCCGGAAATAAGCTGGCAGATTTCCACGTCAATCTGACAGATCCTTCGCTCAACAACACTCTTTTAGAAGCGAAAAAAGTTCTTCACGCGTACAGTGGTGACGCGGCTTCGATGCTTCAAGGTCTTTTTTTACAAGCCCCTCCCGAAGATCCAGCTAAGGATGCGGCCAAAGACGCAAAAACAGATGCGAAAACCGATCCAAAACTAAAAGATAGCAGCAGCATACAATCTGCAAATCGCGACGACACAGACCAACCGGGCGAGACTAGTCAGGAAAGAATGCAACGGGCTGCCCTGCGCGATGCTGACGATTTCTGCCGTCACTTTCACGCTGCTTACGGATGGCGTCCATCTGCAAACAAAAGTGAAAATGGAATCGAAACACAACTCGCCAACCGAGTTAACGAAATAATGCCAAATACAAAATTGGCAGCATACGTTTCGCCAGACGGAGCAAAATTGCTTGGCTTAGATTCGGCCGACCAAAGTCCAGGCAAAACAACACAAGAAAAAACCAACTATCACGTGGCACGCCTGCTTGCAACAAGCTACAGTGCAAGCTTTGCCTCAGTTGATATAGACGCCACCGAATCTGGTGCAAGCGGAGCTGTGGCAAAACTTGCAGCCGCCGACACGGGCAGCAAAGAAGTGACGCCTGCTAAAGGCGGAGCGATTGAAACACCAACTATAAACGGTGGCGCAGCATTAATCGATACCACCGCTATCACGACGGTCGTACCGCTGATAATTTCTCGCGTTGACGCCGTAAACAAGGCTCAGGCAGCCGACACTATCAACAATGCTACAGTTGAAATAAAAGGCGCAGCGTCTAACGTTCTCAGCAAGTTTCACAGTTTTGGCATGATGATCGGATTGGTTGCCGCGCCGGCAGACCAGACGACTGACACATCGAAAAACACAAAACTCGGTGCCAAATCACTGGTCGCTCACAACTTGCACCAAGACATTGACGGCGTGATGCAAGGTCAAATGGTTGACGGGCACGATTATGCCTTTGTCGATCGTATGGACCAGAACCAACGCACCGATTGGCTCAGCAAGCATCAAGACAATAAAGAAGATTTTGACCGCTACGAACGTCTAAAGTCTGACGGATATTTCGGTCAAGTCGACCAGATGAATCCTGCTCAGCAACAAATATGGAAAGACACCGCCAATCCCGAACAACTCAAAGCATACAATGATTTCGAAGCCGCTCTTAAGAAAGGCGACTACAGCGTTTTCGATAAGATTGGCAAGATTCCTGACGGCTTAGCCGCTGACGATCCGTTGCGCAAGCAGATCGGTGACGACTTCCGTGATGTGTACAATGGCATGCCCGACAACCTGCGCACAGGGCTCGACCAATACAATGCAGCACGCAGATTAATAGATGCTGCAAGCAAGGGTGATTATAGTGGCCTGGTGAATCTAGCAGGCAGTAATCCTCCAGATAAATCGCTCGATCTCTGGTTAAAATCTGCTTCGCCGCAAGAGCGAGACGCTTTCGGCAACGCTTTAATTGCCCAACAAATGAAGGGCGACGTCAACTCAGAAAAAACCTGGTTTGCTAATGCAACGCCTGAGCAAAAGAAAGCATTGTTTGATGCTCTGCAAAAGAAATCTGCTGCCGACCAAGATGCATGGTGGGCAAAAGTAGCCGATCCGTCCCCATCAAAAGGCAATCCGTATTCGCAAGCGCAGAAAGACTATTTGGACGATCAGGTCGCAAGAAAGAACGGCACCAAGGACGGTGCCATCGAAGCTAGCAAAGACAAAATTCCGCCAATACCGCAACTGAGCGACACCGACAGGGTAAATGTTGGCGACTACAGTCACGTTCAAGACTCGTTTGGTCAAACATCAGATGCCGACAAAGCGAAATACGTACAACAACTCAAGGATGATCCCAGCATCTCGCAAGCAGACAAAGATGCTTTTGCCAAGCTCTCGCAGTCAGATCAACAATGGGCGGCATATTTAGATCACATCAATGCCCCGGGCAAAAATTTCAGCGAGCGCTTGCAAAATTACCATACTTATCTCAGCAGCGAAGTTTCAGGCTATTTCAGTTACATCGACAAAATGGAC
>Ga0182030_10014038_pt1 | contig 15873 bp, 10 predicted proteins | sample 812S3MmetaG_FD_121299 | JGI IMG/M metagenome (GOLD analysis project Ga0182030, IMG submission 121299) | Permafrost microbial communities from Stordalen Mire, Sweden - 812S3M metaG (Illumina Assembly) | ecosystem: Environmental > Terrestrial > Soil > Wetlands > Permafrost | place: Sweden...
GTTCCCAGTAACTCCTTATTAATTTTTTTTCCTGTGGTATCCAGGGGTATCGTGCTTCCATAAGGACAGCCACCCAGCATAACAGTAAGAATCAATAAAGGTAATATCCATTTTAGTTTTTTCATACAGTAGTTTAATCCGGTTGAGGCAATGTTTTATAACCGCAAGGTTACAATATTACTTTTGTATTTAAGTAGTTATTGCTGTTGCTATAAAGAGCAATGACTTAGAAGCTGTTTAAAATTAAATCCAAATGCAATTTAACACAAAGAGCACAAAGGAAAATGCCAATACAAAGGCTACAAAGAGTATAATTCCGGTGTTCCCTGCCTACCGGCAGGCAGGTTTGTATTGAACTTTGTGTTAACATGTATTTATTTTATTTAATTTTAAACAGCTTCCCGGAGTGCTTGTAAGATTAATTTAATGCAGCCAGCATTCCCTCCGGAATTGCAATAGGTAATTGAAAATAATTAACCATGTGCCAGATAGTTCTTTGTGAGCCGTCGTTGCCATCGACCGTGAGCAAAGTGTTTAATTTGGCCGGGTATTGTTTACTGCCTGTTGCCAGCCACTGCGACAGGTAATAGTAAGCGTGGATTTTAACGTGGTTGCCTTCAAAAAACAATTTTCCTTTTATGCTTTTCAGGTACCGTTTAAAAGTTTGATTGCATTTTTGATAGTCCTTTATTGAAAAGTAGCCTACCATCAGGCACATAAAAATGCTGGATGTTGAACGCTTAAAGTTTACCTGCTGGTAATTGGTTAGCATGGCTTCCAGCTCTGTAAGGCCTGCCGCAATCTGCTTTCCACCCGATAGTATAAGCAGTGCCGAATGCAACATTCTAACCGCTATTTCCTCAAAAGGCCTTTCGCTTTTCTGCCCCAGCTTGGCAATTATGTTTTCGCATTTTGCAATCATTTCAGCTATCAAAACCCGGTCTGATTTATCAATAATATCCTGATAATCGCTTTGGTGAACCTTGTAGTGATATTTTGAAAGCAGCCCGGTAGATTGTACTGAAATCAGGTTTAATTCGCCCAGGTTTACATAGTTCTTCCAGAATTTTATCGAATCGTAATGCAGCGATAATTGTTTGATATCCTTTTCGGTTTCTTTGGCAAAAAAGTCGGTAAAGGTTGAATTAAGTATCATTAGCTCAAGCCTGCCTTTTATGTCCATTAAAAACGGGAAAACAACGTAAGGATGATTTTGTATTTCCTTCCTGATTTTTTTTAAGCGTTCTGTATCATCCCCGGTAAGCTTTTGGGTGGTGAGTTCGCTGATAATGTTCAGGCAAATAAACTGGCTTAATATCCTTACTGAAGTGCACTTATGGTTGGTGAACCCCTCAAAATATTCCTGTAACCGCTTTACCTCTTCATCGGTTTTAGGTGAAATGGCTGTATCTACTTCAACCCTGAAGCCGGATAGTATTTTGAAAAAGAGGTTTTGATTATCAAGCGCTTCTTTTAACCGGGCATCCAGCTTTTGCGTTTGCAAAGTATCTTTTGCCATTTGCGATTGCTGGCTTAGAAATTTGAGTGCAAACAGCTGACTTGGAAAATCAACTATCCTTTCGGCTATGTCCAGCAGTTGGGCATTTAAAAAATTGGCCTCGTCCGGTTTCTGTGCGGCAACCAGCAATTGTATTTTTTCAACATTAGGTTGCAGGTATTCGGGGTAATTATTGGCAAGGTTGGCAGAAAGTTTAAAGGTATAAGAGCTAAGCTGATTAAAGTTTTGTTTTTCAGCTTTAGCTGCATCCTTGTATATCTTGTTGCACAACTTCTCATGCGAATCAAATGCCGGTAGTTGTTTTCTGATGGTTTCAACCAGCTTTAATGGCAAAGCAGCATTGATACTACCTAAATAGTTTTTGAACTCTTTGTAATGAAAATCATCGAGGAGGTATACGAACTTTTGGATGATAAGAAGGTCAGCACTTTGAACCATACCGGTATTTCTGTTTATAACGCACCCTAAATATAAAAAAAACCTTTAGCTGTTATTTAAAGCCGACAGGGAGGTGCATAACAAATTGTCGCTTTAATTCTTTTGAGAGCCATTTATTGCCGTCTGCTTTAGCTGACGGATTGTAATGACAAAAAAAATACGGCTTTAGCCAAAAGAGTCTTTTTGGCTAAAGCCAACAGAGATTTTGATTACAGTCCGTTGGCTGAAGCCAACGGCAATAAGGGAAAAGAAGTAACTACAATTTGATATGCACCCGATGTGGGGTAAGTAGCCTTTATGAAGTTAACGTACCGACCAAACATCGTTTACGTATAAAACAACAGGGCAACATTTTTTTGAAGGCCAAAAATAGTTACCACCTGGGGCTAAAGGCGGTTCCCCCAATGGTAAACACTGGCTTTAAGCTAAATCTCATCTTATTGTGGGCTAATAATTCTTAACAGAAAGTTGGGTATAAATTTCGAAGGAATCTGGAAACAAAGTTTACATTTGGCGGCAGTTTTTTAACCCGGATGTAAAATGCTATTCTGATACTGAAAACAATGAAGAAAACTTTAACCCCTGCAAACGGTAATTTTTTTCCTGCTGACTGGCCTAAAGAAGGCCCCATTGATTTAGCCATACACGACCTGCCGCATGCATCCAGTACTACCGAGTGGTGGTACATGCACAGCCACATACAGGCGAAAGGCAACAGAAATTTTTCGCTGTTCGCCTCTTTTTTCCGGCGGATAGTAGAATACGACAAAAAAACAAAAGCCCCTGTATATGCCCACTCGGTAATATGGGCTTTATCTGACCTTGATAAAAAAACCTACAACACAGTCTCGCTAATTGACCAGCGGGCACCTAAGCTGGGGCTGGAGAAGCTTCAGAAAGGTGAAATACTGAAAGACCCGTTTTTGAAAAGAGCGGCCATTGAGATGTTGAAAAAAGGGGTGGTTCCTTATCCTGATGAGTTGCTGAAGAAGGACGCTACGGTATCGCTGAAAACCCTCTCGCTGGATTTTGATGGCAACACTTTTAAGAAGCAAAAGGATGGAACCTATCAACTTCATTTGTTTCATAAGGAACTGAATATTGGAGTTGATTTGGTGTTTACTGCTCAAAGGCCGCCTATCCGGCACGGCGATAACGGAGTTGTAAGAGGCATATCAGCCGAGGATATGTTTTATTACTTCATTCCACGCTGTAAGGTTACAGGCACCGTTAAAGCAAAAGACGAGAAACTAAGCATTACCAAGGCAAGCGGCTGGTATGATCATGAATTTGGATGCCATCCGGATAAAAAGGATGATGAGTCGAAAAAGGATGTGTCGTGGAACTGGATAGCTATACAACTGAATAATGGTTGTGAGTTGACTGCTTATGACCTGATAGATTTGAAAACCGGAGAGGATTGCGGTTCATTTATTATCCTGGTAGATGAAAAGGGTAAGCGCCATCACTCTAACCATTTTCATTTAGAACCGCTTGATGAGCCCTGGACCAGTACCCGGACGTTTAACGATTACCCTGTTTCGTGGAAATTAGATGCACCCGATTTTAAACTGAGTTTTGAAGCGCACGCTGCTTTCCCCAACCAGGAGTTTGCCACCGCTCTTTCAAAGCCGGCTTTTTGGGAAGGCCGCATGAATATTACCGGTAAGTACAAGGGCAAAAAAGTTGAAGGCGTAGGGTATATAGAAAGGCATGGTTTTGTGAATAATCTGAACATGAAGGATTTTTTAAAATCCGTATCGAAACAAACTTTGAAATCGGTTAGAAAAATTATCCCAACCTCTTTTGGGCAGGATAAGTTTGAGGAATTGGTTTCGGTGAAAGGAAATAAGCACTATACTGATGGACTGGATAAAAAAGCTTATGCGGCTACGTTGATAAAACCAATCCGCGAGATTACTGACCGGGGTGGTAAAACATGGAGATCGTATGCTACAGTAGCATGTTGCGATATAGTAGGAGGAAACTCGCAGGATGCTATTGACTGGCTGGCTTTGCCTGAAATGATGCACGTGGGCTCGTTGATAGTAGATGATGTTGAAGATGGTTCGCAAATACGCAGGGGCGGGCCTTCGTGCCACCTGATTTACGGCACACCGGTAGCGATTAACGCGGGTACCGCCAGCTACTTTTTAGGCCAGATATGTATTTACCAGGCTAAGGACAGCGTTGAAAAAAAGATACAGATTTATAACTGGTATTTTGAAGCTATGCGCTCATCGCACAGCGGCCAGGCTATGGATATTTACGGGCTTGATTATATGATACCAAATGCTTTAAAAAGCGACTCAGCCGCCCGCTTACTGGCTAAAAGAGTAATTGCAACGCACAGGTTAAAATCAGCCGCACCTGCCAGTTACCTGGCAAAAATCGGCGGATTACTGGGTGATGGCACTACTGAACAGATTGAAGGTTTGGGCAATTACTTTGAGGCCCTTGGAATTTCGTTCCAGATTATTGATGATACGCTGAACCTGAAAGGTTTTAAGGATAACCTTAAAACCAAGGCCGAAGATATTACTGCGGGTAAAATTACCTACCCTGTTGCTAAGGCCATGGCTGTTTTAAGCAAACCTGACCGTGCCCGTTTGTGGCAGATAGTGAACTCGAAAACCGAGGATATAGCCTTGTTAACTGAAGCTGTTGCGCTTTTGGATAAGCATAAAACAATAGAGAATTGCGAGAAAGAAGCAAAGAGTATACTGGAGCGCGCCTGGAAAAAACTGGACCCGCTTGTGCGCGACAGCATGGTTAAGCTTAACCTGCGCGCATTCAGTTGGTTTGTTTTGGAAAGGACGTATTAGGGATTGTTGATTTGTGATTGGTGATTTCTGATTTTCGATTTTGTAGAGACGCGATGCCTCGCGTCTCTTTGTTGAATGTGGCCGTCATCATTTAAAAGACGCGAGGCATCGCGTCTCTACAATGCAAGGCAAAAAACATTATATTTGACATACAAGGAAATGGTGTCTTCCTACTTAACCGCTCTGTTCGGGGCTAATGACGCCTACAAACACAAATTTTTAAACCGCAGTTATTATAATACTATATTAAGTGTTTTGTAGGATGAGATTAAATATAATATTAATTGCAATAGGGGGATTACTGGGTAGCGTAGCGAGATACCTGATGGCCAGCTATATTACTAAACTGGTTCAGGCGCCGTTTCCCTATGGTACCTTTGCTGTAAATATTATAGGATGCCTGGCCATTGGAATCATTTATGGCCTTACAGCCCGCTTTAACTGGTTTACGCCTGAATGGCGCTTGTTTTTAGCTACCGGTTTTTGTGGTGGTTTTACCACCTTCTCGTCTTTTGCGTACGAAAATATACAGTTGTTACAGCAGGCCAATTATACTACCTTTGCGTTATACATTACTACCAGTTTTGTATTAGGGCTGGCAGCTGTTTTTGCGGGGCTGTCGTTAACCAGGCTATAATAGACCGACCTGCAATTTCAGAGAAACCGATTACCTCAAAAATGAGCTATGTCATACAGTAAAATACTAATTAGTGTAGACAGCAGCGAATACTCTATCACTGCTGCGAAAAAGGGTTTGGAACTTGCACATACACTTAGCGCAAAAGTTGCGTTGCTGTATGTTATTGATATTTCAAAAGCCATGGGGAATGTAGATGCGGGCATAGGACCGGAGGAGGCCCTTTTGATTTTGAAAAAAGAAGCACTGCAAACGCTTGAACAGTTGTCTTCATACAATGGTTCCGGCCTCGAAAAACTGATGCCGGAAGGCCATCCTAAAGATGACATACTTAAAAGCGCTGAAACCTGGGGGGCCGACCTAATTGTTGTTGGCACTCACGGAAGAACCGGTTTATCTCATCTGCTGATTGATAGCACGGCTGAATATATTGTAAGGCATTCTAAAATACCTGTATTGGTAGTTCCAACCCCGGTTAAGTAACCGGATACCCTCACTTACTGCTGATATATACTCCATACGCCTCCGGCCTGCACGCAACTGGTGTCTAATTGCGTAAGTATTGATTTGGGCGTGTTTTTTGCACAATAAATATCGCTGGCAACTGCGCTGTATGCACAGGTATAACATTTTTTACAGGAACATATAGCCGCTGTTAAAGAGGCAACCGCAAACAGGCAAAAAAATACTTTTCTCATCGCTGGTTTAAATTTCAGGTTTTCATCCGCATCAGTTTACAAGCCAAAGAGGAAAGAAACATTTAAACCGGCATTCCATAAATATTCAGTTACCGGTGTGTTAATATTCTTTAGCCCTTGTATTTCGGCTTGCGGCATAATGCGCAAAACGAAAGTAGGGGAAAAATAGCAATCAATACCTACACCGAGATAAGGGGATAAGTTAAATGTATTAAAATTTGAGGTAGCAACATCAGTTCCGTTTATGGTGACACCATTTGCATAAGCATGTGTATATACAGCTGTTTGTCTTATCAGAAAATCGAAGTCAGCGCCCGCAGCAATAATAGCTCTCACTTTTCTGTGCCCTATTGATAAACGGAGGCCAAGTGGAACTGTCATGTATTGGTAAGTTTCTTTATCTGTTGTGTTAAATGTGTCTGCCTGGTTAATAATATTTCCGGTAAAGCCAGTGGGCGAGGAATACCGGTTTGAATTATACCGGTACCGGATTAAAGAATAACCAACACCGCTTTCAATAGCCAGCCAGTGGGTGAGGTTAATGCCTAGTTTGAATGAGGCATTGATGCCAAACTCGGGTATTGAATGTGAATTGCCATAACTAACAGCTCCCTGCACATCGGCCTGACTTACGCCTGAGGGTTCAAAATTGCCATGAAGGTACCTATAGCTTACATCAGGGGTAACTGAAAAGCCGATGTAAATGCGTTTAAACCTTGGCTTTTCGCTGTTTTCGTTATTATCTGCACTGAATGCCTGAATAGCAACAACTGACAGGAGGATAAGAAGAGCAAATTTTGTTTTCATAGGGAGATTCTTTTTAAGCCGTTATAAATGTAAAGTAAAGAGCAATTTCTGTGCTAAAAAAGAAAAGGCGCATGTGATTAACACACATGCGCCTCTTAATGTTCTGATTATTGCTGCACTACTCTCGCAAATAAGTTGGTTTACAACCCAAAAAAGAACGAAACATTCAGCCCCACATTCCATAAATACTCGCTAATTGGGGTATTGATGTTTTTGAGTGATTGTATTTGTGCCACCGGCATAATGCGCAAAACGGCAGCAGGAGAGAGATAACAATCTATACCTGTCCCCAGAAATGGAGAGAGATTAAAGGTATTAAAGGTTTTTGTTTGGTCTGTAGGAGTGTTGCTTTCTGTATGTGGATTGGTGCCCGTGATGGAAATAACCTGTGTTTGTTTTAATAAGAAATCAAGATCGGCACCTGTTACAATAATTCCGCGCACCCTTTTATGGCCAAATGAAAAGCGCAAGCCAATGGGGATAGTTACATAATGATAGATTTCTTTTTCTGTTAAGGATGAATCGGAAGCGGAATAGGAGCTTCCGTTCCATGATGAGCCATAGGTAAGTGGTTGATTTGTCACAGGCCTGTATCTGGCTAACGTGTAGCCAATTCCACTTTCTATTGCAAGAAGGTGGGTAATGTTTATCCCCACTTTGGCCGAAGCGCCTACGCCAAAATCCGGCGAAGCCTGCTTGTTTTCCACTTGAATCAGGCTCTGATATAGTGACGAGCTGCCACCGGTGGCGGCTAAATACCGATAGCTTGCTTCAGGTGTAAATGCGACACCAATATAAACTCTCTTAAAAGGTTTTTCACTTCCATCACTGCTGTAAACGGATGAATATAAAGTCAGCGCTAAAAAGCATAGCAGAAATTTCATTTTCATTGGGGGTATTTTGATGGGCAAGATAATAAGTTAGTAGTATATTAAAAAAAGAAAAGGCGCATGTATGTTTATTTAACACATGCGCCTTTTACCTTACCAACTATTTCTGCACTATCTTAACCAAACCACCACCGTTATAGCTATGATATTCGCCATTATACATGGCATCTGCCATTACGGGGCCCATTACATAGGTGCCGGGTGATACTGCACGCACCGCATAATAATATGTTTGTGGCTGAAGTCCAATATTTACAAACAGGTTAATGCGGTCATCGCGCACATCCATCTGGGTAGGACTGCTTTCATTCTTTATCCAATCCATGCCGGGTATCTCTTTGGTGCGGGGGTTTTCAATTTCAAAACCTGCAGGTAGCATATCCGTAATTACTACGTTATCAATAAAGCGGCTGTAGCTGTTTTCAAGTGTTATTGCCACTATTATCAAATCGTTTTGGGCAAAGGTCGTCCCTGTAATTGGCCTGCCGTAGCGGTCGTAAAAGCGTTTGCGCACGCGCAGGTAGCTGTCTTCTTCTTTAAACGAGCCATCGGCGCTTATGCCCTCAGCCTGCCAGAAGTAATACAGCCTGCCAATACCAGAAGTCTTTATTTCTACATTGGTACCGCCTAATTGCTTAGAGGTTAGTTTTAAGGTACTGCCATCGTTTTGCGCTACCTCTTTGCCATTAACCAGCACTGTGGCTTTAATGCTGGTTTGATTAGCCTGTCGCGCTATTTTGCCCAGGGCAAGGAATGCAAAGGCCCTTTCCTGTGTGCTTAACCAGGAAGTTGATTTTATCTCCTGGCTCAGGTGTTTGGCCATAACCCCAATTTGAGGATTTTGCGGGTCAGCTTCGAGTATGGCGTTGAGGGCTACACCTTCATCCCTTATTTCGCTGTAAAAAGAGCCACCGGTTTCGCGATTGGCCATTTCGCCGCTAAAAGAGGTAGGCAGCATCTCTCTGAATTTTGCTTTATCGCCTGCTATGGCATAGGCGGCGCTCAATAAATACTTACTGTCCAAGGCCAACATTTCAGTATTTTCTTTATAGTAATTCATGGTTGATACCTGGGGCTTGCCTGCTATGGCCAATACATATAGCGAGTAAGCTACTTCCTTAGGTGCTATTTGTTTTTTCTGGTTGCCGTTGTAGTAATAGGTAATGGTCTCTTTGTTCTTCAACTTAGCAATCAGGTAGCTGTAAATGTTATCCAGCAGGCTTTGGTCAACATCAAAGCCCGCCTTCTTGGCTTCCTGTAAAAAGTTAGCGGCGTAGGCGGTGGCCCACCAGTTTTCGCTGCCTTCATAGTCCCAAAGGGTAATGGCGCCGTTGTACAATTGGCGCATCTTTATTTTGCGGATGGCTTCCTGCACATTAAAGTTGGCGCTTATCTTCATCGTCTTGTTCATATTCATCAACTCCGACAGGTCGCTGAAATACAATTGTGGAAATGCCGAGCTGACGGTTTGTTCGGTGCAGCCAAACGGATATTGAACCAGGTACCACATCTGGTCTGCAATTTCAACCGCAGGGTTTTTGCTGATGATAAGCTGGTAATCGGCACTGAAAGGAATGAACTTGTTTAAATTGAAATCAATCTTTTGCGAAGCGCCCGCAAGTATGGGCCCCGAGCCGGTTTGCTTTTGCAACGAGACCGGCGGGCGGATAGTAATATCGGTTTCATCCTTAAACTTCTCACCCAACGCACTTACCTCAACTGTAACTTTTGCCACATCAATTTTAGGGTCGGCCACTATTTTAAACTGAATGCGCTGTTCACTCTTTGCGTTTACCGAAACGGTCTGGCTGCTATTGCCTACCACTTTTAGCGGCCCGCTTAGCCTGATACTTGCAGTTGCACTGGTAGCATTTTTAGTGGTATTTGAAATGGTTACCGGCATAATAACCGTATCTTTTGGCGACAGGAACCTTGGCAGGGCTGTGCTTAAAACAATAGGGTCGGCAACAACCATTTCGGCATCTTTACTGCCGAAACTCTGGCCACGGTAAGCGACAGCCATTAATCTGAGTTGCCCGCTAAACTGTGGTATATCAAACTCAAAACTAGCCTCACCGCTGCCGTTGGCATCCATAATACCGCTCCAGTAGCTTATCAGTTTAACGCGCTTGTTTTGCATGGGGTTGGTGCGCCTGTTCATAGCCGCATCGCCGCCGGTGGATGAAAGCATGCCCTTAATTTCAGGGAACAGGAGCGGATAGAGGTCGAACGAGTTTACACCCAGCGCCCGGTTAGCATAGAAGAAATTGTAGGGGTCAGGTGTTTTGTAATTTGTAATTTGCAAAATACCTTCATCTACTACTGCCAGTGTAACTTTGCTATTAGGCTCTGCCTGAATCCTTACCTTCTGGTGAGTGCGTGAACGGACTTCTTTTTCAGCAAATATCTGCACTCCCATATTCCGGCCTTTCTCGCTTACTTCAATAGCTTTATAACCATGTGCAACGGTTAAAGGCATATCGCTTTCCTGGTTAGGTTTTATTAAGGTGGCAGAGATATAGGCGTTTGGTAAATACTCTGCACTTAAATTAAGGTTAACCGAAGCGGCGCGGTTCTCAACGGTTACATACTGGTATTGGATTACTTTATTATTCTCCACAGTTACCAGCAATTTACCATTGAATGGCGTTTTGAAAAGCACCTTGGCAGTTTCTCCGGCCATGTAGGTTTTCTTATCTAACGAAATATCAACGTTGCCTTCGTTGTTTACTTCGAAGTTTCCACCGCCGTAGTTGCCCCACCATCCATAACTGTAAAATTCGTTACGGACATAAGAATTCACCCCTGGTTTACCTACACGAATCTCATACTCTCCAGGTGTTTTAGGTGTGAATGTGAATACGGTATTCTCACCGGTTACATTTACTTCCTGGTCAATAATGGTTTTGTCCTCGCGTTGCGATTCGTAACGGAAATAGGAATCATTCCGGCTTAGTACTGTGCGGTAGTCGTGTTTAATAACCTGCACGTGGGCGCGCACGTTGTTTAATGGCCGTTCATCTTTGTTTACCGCAATTAACGGGAACTTAACCGGTTGGTTAAGGGCATAGTAATAATATCCATCATCCCTGATACCGTAGAAAACATCCTGGGTGTAAATATCAATGCTTGCCCTGCGGTTAACCGGCCTTCCGGTTTCATCGAATACAGTAGTATAAAAATCGGTTTGAATGATGCCGCGGTCTTTGTAATCGGCCGGAGCGGTATAGGTTTCTTTTGCGTTTCCTTTATCATCGGTTTTGCCTTCACGTTCAATTTTATCGTACGAGGTTGACCGGTCGGCCAGGAAGAAGTTATAGTCGTAATATTTCTGAGGAGAGAAGTACCTTTCCTTTAGTTGAATTTCAACCTGGTAATTTCTGTCAGAAGCAGGCGGCCCGAAAAAGTTAACGGCGTTAACAGACAGTGTGGTGGTTTCGCCGGGTTTCAGAAATTTCTTGTCCAAATCGGCAGATACTTTAATCCTATCCGGCATAAACTCTTCTATCTGCACATTTTTAGAGGCAAGCAAAATATCATTGCTGGTAAATACCTCCAGCGAATAACTGCCGGTAATAGCGGAAGATGAAAGTTCTATCTGCGTTTCCAACGAACCGGCGTCATTCAGTGTTTTCTTCAGTGTTTTCAGTTCCTTACCATTTGGCAGCAGGAACTTTAATTTTAAAGGGATTTCGCCGGGGCTTTTCCATCCCCAATCGCGGGCAATTACGCTGAAATTTATTTTCTCGCCGGGGCGATATATGTCGCGCTCAGAGTAGATGAATGCATCAAGGCCGGTTGCATTGGGCTGTTTACCACCTACCTCAAACCTCGATGTTTCAACGTGAGTGTTGGCAAAAGGCAGGTAATTAAAATCGTTGCCATTGCGGGCGGTTATCATAGCACTGGTAAAACCGTCATACTCCTTTTTCGATAACGGAATTTCGGCTACCCCGCTGGCATCGGTTGTAGCAGTGCCAATGGTTTGGTTGTTACGGCCAAAAACTGTAATAGCTACGCCACTTAAAGCCTCTGCGGTTTGAATAGAGTTGGCAAACACCATAATCTTATCGGCTCCCTGCTTGGCAATTAAGCCAATGTCGGAAAGTGAAATAAATCGTGAATCGCGGAGGTAGTATTCCTCGCTGCTGCGTATTGACAGGTGATATATCCCTTTAAAGTCCTTTAGTTTATCCTCCAGGTTAAACTTAAACAGGCGGTTGTTGCCATAGCGGGGAAGTGTTTTGGTGTCTATCTCTTTTTCGTATATCACATCGCCCATAACTGCATCGCTGTTATAGAATGAGTTGGAGTTACCTTCGCCTTCCTCGTAATAGCGGCCGCCATAATACCCGCCCGAGTTATCGTTGGGTTCGTATCCGTTATGCTGGGCGGCAAGCAGGTTGTTTTCGTAAATTTTAGAGATGATGATTTTTACCTTCTTGACGGAGGTAATAGCCACCTCAATATTTTTAGAACCCTTTGATGTAAGGTAGATGCCCTTTTTATTGACAATGCTGATGCTGGGCTGTAGTTGCCCGAAGCCTAGGGTATTGGTATAGTCTTCTTTCAAAGTGCCGCCAATTTTACCTTTCAGGCCTTTTCTTAAAGTAAGGGTGTACGTTTTGGCAAGGTCGAAATCCTCAGAGTTAATGATAAAACCTTCGTTGGTAACTTCGGTTTTAAAATTCACCTTCGGCTCAATAGTAATAAATGAATTCAGTTCATCGGGCAAGGGCTGCTGGCTGGTGTAAACCTTTACAGTGCCCTGGGTTCCATCGTGGTCGGCTTCAACATTTTGAATGGTGAGGGTAAAAGGGGAGGTGATAACCAGGTTAGCCTCCAGGTCTTTGTCGGTAGGGTTACTGCCACCTTCGGGCAAAAGGCCTTTGGCAATTTTTACATGGCAGGCAAGGTCTTTGTCGTCCATCTTAATACCGGTTAACGATACAGTAACCTTGTTATCGCTGACGGTAGTTTGCAAATTGAAATCCTTTTTTACCCCGTCTATTTCTACTGAAAGCAATTCCTTCAGTTTGTTAGGGTTTACCCTGTAATTAAAATACATATCAATCTGCGGAAAGGCCGTGCTTACATTGCCATCGCTTACGTTCCACATAGCGTTGGCGCTTTGCAGTTGCAGATAGGGCGTATGAAAAGTGATGGTTTCGCATTTGCCCATCGAAAACTTTTTGTCGTACTCCAGAATCAACTGTGTTACATCCGCCTTAAAGGTGGTGGCGGGTGGTAATTCATTTTCGGGTGAGAATATCAGTTCGTTGGCATTCTCCCAACGGAAACGCCCGGGTATGTTGGGTGAGAACTGAACAAACTGAGTGGTGTCCCATCGGTTCAAAACCGAATCAGGGGCTAAATTTTTGTCGAACGTAAATCTGAGGTTTCCGAGGGAGGGAACCTCATCTCTTGCGCTGGTATCTAATAAACTTACTTTGTTCTTGTGACTGCAGGCTGATAGAAAAAGCATAAAACACACAGCTAGACAGGTTTTTGCGGTACGCATGTTTGAGGTGGGTTGAGTAGGATTTTGATTATAAGTTATGCGCGGTTGAATATGAAAAACCGTGCAACCAAATAATCTCAGACTAATATACGCTTATAGTATCTGTTTTATTATGTGTTTTGAAAAAAATATTTTGCAACAGCCCTTTATGTGGAAAAGCAGCTTTACCTGTCGCAAAAAATTAATATGCTTTTTTGCTGGATTCCGGATTACTTATTTAATTTCGCCTGCCTTTTGAAAAGGCGGGCTGTTGATGTTGCCGTGCAGGGTTGTAAGGACCACTATTGACAAACATTTTATTATGTATTAAATTATATCGGATGTTAAGGTCCCCGATGTTTTATTTATTGTTTGTTTCTGCTTTTATGGCAAGCCTGCTATCTGCGGTGTCATCTTTTGCCGGAAGCGAAATTTATTTTACAAATCTTGCCGGCCAGGTAATGGTAGACAGTATTGCTGTGCATAAGGCTGACCACGAGATGCTGGTGTTTAGCAGGGGTGTGTTGCTGAAAAAGTATATTGTGCAATTAGGTAGCCATCCTGTTGGCCCCAAGCAATGTTTTGGCGACAGCAAAACGCCCGAGGGCTATTATCATATTAGTGTAATGAACGCTAAAAGCCTGTTTCATAAAAGCCTGGGAATTTCTTACCCCAATACCACAGATATAGAAAGGGCTATTAAGCTCGGCCGTTCGCCGGGAGGGGATATCATGATACATGGCCTGCCGAATGGCCAGGAGCATGTGCGGCGCAATCGTTACAGAAATGATTGGACGCGTGGTTGCATAGCTGTAAGGAATGAGGAGATAGATGAGCTTTTTGAGCATGTAAAGGTGGGGTTGCCGGTGGTGATTACGCAATAGGTCCCCAAACCTCCCCTAAAGCGTTCGGGAAATGCATTCTTAATCTTTTTCGATCGCGCTAATGCAACCGGGCCCCTTTTGCCTCATCCCTTTGTCTTCGACATTTCCCTTCTCCATTTTCGGAGCAAAATGGAGAAGGGAAAACCGTATACTTTATCCGGATGTTTACTTTTTGTATTAAGTTTATACAAAAATAATACTGTAGCGGGACGCTGCAAACATAGCGGGAATATTTATTTATGGCAATGAAACTACCGGCACAAAGGTTCAGGATTTAAATCAAGATAATATTAATGCTGCATTAAAAAGTGTTCCGCAAAAAGGCTCAAAGGGCTTGCCTAGAAATGAAAGAAAATAAAATTCCTTTATTCTTATTGTCAGCAATTATAGTTGGTTATTCCAGTTGTAAAACCATGTTGGAGCTATATAACCAAAGTGCAAAAAGTAAGACAGGTAAACTATATTATGCTGTAATAAAGTGCAAAACTGATACAAGTAGTCAAATTGAAGGACAAATTTTTGAATATTATTTAAAACAAGTAACACCATTTGCTGAAGTCGAAGAAATTTATTCGCATCAAAAGATGATAGCAGATGAAATGGGGGAATTTCATATTTCTTTACGTTTAGATTCATGTAAGTTTAAAATATCATACCTAGGCTTTAAGACATTGACAACAGACGCTATATACATTGAAAAGCATAAAAAATATATAATTTATTTTATCACAAAATATGAAGACCCGCCGCTATATCAGGCTAAGTAGATGTTTTCCCCCCTGGCCGTAGCATGCCTTGAGCGAAGCGTCTCGCTTCGCTCTGCTATGTTTGTAGCGTCCCGCTACAATATCATTTGCATTTCAGACTAACATTGCCAAAGGCTAACTACATCATCAAATCAACATCAATCAATCCCTTCCTACCGGTGTAATCTTTAGCACTACTGTATAAATAATGCTCTGCTTCAGCAACTATACCGGCCCTTACAGGATTTTGATGAATATAATTCAATTTTATCAAACCTTTTTCAGGCACTCCCATTTTGCAGTATATTTATACAAAATAATACTGTAGCGGGACGCTACAAACATAGCAGAGCGAAGCAAGATACTTCGCTCAAGGCACACGTTACGGTCAAAGGAGTTGAAAAACAAAAGCACGATGAAATCATAAAACACGTAGATTTACTATTAGCATTAAACGAAGAATTAAAACAAACCCAGCTACCCGCTAAAACCCAACAAATAAAACAGCGCATTGAGCACAGTGAAGAGAAAATAAACCAACTGGTATATGAGTTGTATGAGTTAACGGAGGAGGAAATTAAAATTATTGAAGAGAGCATAAATGGATAAGTAACCCCATGCTTTAGTATGGGGTTGATAATAAAAAAAGAATGACTATACGCATGTATACCCAACGGTAACCCGAGCGACTAAACAGCCTCATGGCTAAAGCCAATTTTGCTGTTTTCGACCTCCCCAACTTGAAAGTTGGGGTTATTATTAACCCCACTCTTTAGAGTGGGGGCCGAATCATAAGGGAATCTGGCTTTAGCCATGATTTAGGTAAACATGCGGATAGTCATTAAAAAAAGACCAGGCTTTAGCCGTGATAGAGACACTATGATGACAGATGCAAATGGGCCGGTTCAGGGCTAAAGCCCGGTAAGAAC
>Ga0182030_10014039_pt1 | contig 15871 bp, 12 predicted proteins | sample 812S3MmetaG_FD_121299 | JGI IMG/M metagenome (GOLD analysis project Ga0182030, IMG submission 121299) | Permafrost microbial communities from Stordalen Mire, Sweden - 812S3M metaG (Illumina Assembly) | ecosystem: Environmental > Terrestrial > Soil > Wetlands > Permafrost | place: Sweden...
ATATTATTCACATTTTTGAAAGATTTATATATCTAGGGTAGGCATTATTTTAAAAAATAGCGTATATGTACGATACGATATTCGTGTTTCTACTATAGTCGGTAGCTTCACTTCGAGATCGTTTACTATTGATAAGTGCCGGGCATTAGTATCTAATGGCATCAATAATGGAATCAACTTTTTTAGGAGATAAAAGGTAGGCGAGTAAAATTATTCTGGTATGAGTAAGAACCATTTCTACGATTGTAGGTGGACTTACGGGTAGGACGGGACGACCCTACAAAAAAAAGCCCCGGATGGCCGGGGCTTCTAATCCAATCAAGACAGATATTAATACCTATTTTTATTGTAGCTGTTGCTGTTGTTGTAATCACCACCGCCATTACTGCGGGCAGGCCTTTCCTCTTTAGGCCTTGCTTCATTTACCTTAATGGTCCTGTTCTCGACAGTGGCGCCATCCAGTTCGGCAATCGCCTTCCTGGAAGCCTCTTCATCAGGCATTTCAATGAAGCCAAATCCACGGGATTGGTTGGTCAGCCTATCCATGATGACTTTCGCTGATGTAACTTCACCATAAGGTGCAAAAAATTCTCTTAAGTCTTCATCCTGTACGTTGAAGCTTAAATTAGAAACATAAATGTTCATACTTACTTAAAAATTAAAATAAAAGATATGAGAAAAGCAAAGTGAGTAGAGGAAAAGAAATCCAGATTGTGAAGCGGGATAAATTAACAAATACTGATGCAGAACTCAAGTTAACCCCATGAAGATACAACTTCTTCTGATGTCAGGCAAATAAAATGCTATCCCGTTCCTTAAAAACAGGATAGCACAATGAAATGATCATACATTTAATTCAGCAGCTTATCGATGGGAATAGCTTCCAAATAAGGTTGCAACACATCGATGTTCTCAAACATTCTGTATTCTTCGATCGCCTTATTGGCAGGGTTGCAATACGCTTCGACGTAATAACTTCCCAGCTGGAACAGGAACACCATGGATTCAAAACTACTCCTTTTGGCGAGCAATACACCCTGGTGAAGAACAGTCAATTTTTTTTCGTCCTCATTCAGTAAGATAAACTCAGATAGTCTCATAGTTAAAATTTTAAACAGTGAACGTTTTAAATTATTTACTAAAAACCGTACTCTGAAAAAATAACATTTGATGATACTGGCACACAAGCCAACTGATAAATTAACTGGACTGATAACTTCTGCAATGGCAAAAAACGAAGAAAGGGAAAAAGGCGCCATTGCAACTACGAGGCTATATGAAGATAGTGAAAAAGACCGAATCCCTGAAATTCGTACTACCGTAGGATACAACCAGGGGGTGAATCACCGGAAATATTAAAAAAACATTAAAATATCCCCCTAACATTTGATTAGCGAATCTTAACATTGCAATTAACATTGCGCTACTTAATTTTACTATCAGAAAGCGAAACGAAAAGGAAAAACAAAGTCATTATAGAAAGTGGGAATCGAAAGACAACACTTTTAAAGTTTCTCAAGCAGTCAATTTTCTCATAAGCAGTTAGTTTTGGTTACGGCCCCTGTTTCCACAGGGGCTTATTTTTTGTCATTCACTCCTCAAGCTCTTGACAGGGTTGGCCAGAGCCGCTCTTATAGCCTGGAAGCTGATCGTTGTCAGGGCGATGGCCACCGCCAGGATGCCTGCCATGGCAAAAACCCACCATTCGATATTGATGCGATAGGCAAAATCCAGGAGCCACTGATGCATAATGAAATAGGCGATGGGCGAGGCTATGAGGAAAGCGATCAATACCAGCAGGATAAAATCTCTTGACAACAGAGCGACGATATTCCCGATAGAGGCGCCCAGTACTTTGCGAATCCCGATCTCTTTTGTGCGCTGGGCGGTGGCAAAGAGGGCCAGGCCCAGGAGACCGAGACAGGCGATGAATACAGCAAATCCGGCAAAGATGCTAAAGGCTTTGCCAAATAGCTGGTCATTCTCATATTGCCGGTTAAACTTTTCATCGAGAAAATAATAGTCGAAAAAGTTGCCGGGGAAAAAGCTGTCAAAGGTGTTCTTCGCGGCCGCGATCGTAGCGGGCAGGTTGTTGGCCGAGACTTTTATAGCAATGTCGCTGTTGCTGCTATAGGCGGGAAAGAGCAGGGTAGGCTCAACGGGATAGCGTAGTGATTTTTGATGATAGTCCTTGATCACGCCAATGATCTCCCATTTCCTATCCCGGCTAATGATTGTTTTTCCAATCGCTTCCTGCGGCGTGGTAAAACCCAGCAGTTTAGTGGCGCTTTCATTCAGGATAATATTGTGCAGCTTGTCGAAGTGGGGGTTAAAGTCGGTATATGTGTAGTCCCTACCGGCCAGCAGCTTTATCTTGTACAGGTCGAGCCAGCCCATGCTGATGCCGTTATTTCGCATCGTATAATGAATCGTGTTGTCCTGACCTGCCCGGCGGATATCAAAACTTCGGCCCGTTTCACCGCCGAACGTATTCCAGGAAGCAGCCGCTCCGCTGACCCCGGCGATTTGCCGCAGCTCATGCATAAAATTATCTTCCCTGCTGATGAAAGTGGAATCCCAATTGGAGAGGGCCGGCGCTTTTACGACCAGTACCTGGTCCATATTCATCCCCAGTTCCTGCCGGTTCATGTACCGGATCTGCCGGTAGACGACAAAGGACCCGATGATCAGGATAACGGTGATTGCGAATTGACCGATCACAAGGCCTTTTCGCAAAACGATTCCCTTTTTCGAGGTACTGAACTTCCCTTTCAGGACCAGGATCGGCCGAAAGGAGGATAAGACAAAAGCGGGGTAAAATGCGGATATAAAGATTCCGGCCAGTAAGAGCAGCAGCAGCCCGATCATCACACTATATCCGCCCATGCTTTTCATCAGCAGGAAGGAAAGGGACAGGTCATGGCCGACGAGGGCATTAAACGGGGACTGGAGAAGGAGGACAAAGGAAATGGCCAGGATAAGGGCAATAATATTGATTAAAAAGGATTCGGTGAGGAATTGTCTTATCAACTGAGCCTTTGCAGCACCGACAACCTTCCTGACGCCTACCTCCCTGGCCCTTTCAACGGACCGGGCTGTGGAAAGATTGATATAATTGACCCAGGCGATCACGATAATGAACAAGGCAATGATCAGCAGTCCCCAGACCACAGTTGCGCTGTCCGTCCTGCCGATCTCGTATTCAAAATCCGAATAAAGATGCGCCCGGGACAAAGGCTGTAAATAAAACTTTTCAACGCTGCCCGAGATCTTATTGCCCTGAAAATGCTTTTGGCTGAATGCTTCGAACTTGGCCTGCAGGGCCTTGTAATCAGTGCCGTGATTCAGTTGGATATAATGCCAGAAGTCGGATTCGGTGAAGTCGTAATCGGCCTCCTTATACGGATTTTTGCCCGAGTACACCGTTACATAGGAAGCCAGGAGATCAAAGGACAGATGCGAATTCTCCGGGATGTTCCGGCAAATACCTGTCACCTTATAAGGCATACTGTCGGTCCCCATGATAAAAGTCTTCCCGATGGCCAAAGCAGCCTCATTCCCCCGTACCCTGAAATATCTGTATGCAGCATCCTCCGTCAGGACAGCCGTATAAGGGGCTGTCAGGGCAGACTTCAGGTCACCCGCTAACAGGGGATAAGAGAACATAGTCAGAAAGGAATTATCTACCGCGATGACCTCCTGGTCGCCGTATTTTTTGGTCCCGTGCGAAATGATCTCTTTGCCAACAGGTATTACGCGGGCATGAGCGATCACTTCGGGAAAGTCATCCTGCATCGCTTTGCCGATGCCGGAGTACGTGATAGTGCCATGCTGAATCAGCTTACCGTTCTGGTACCGGTCATTATAGACCCGGTACAGGTCGCCGGCATTTTTGTTGAACTGGTCATAGCTCAGCTCGAAATTGACATATTGCAAAATGAGCAGACAGGCGGCCATGCCGATCGACAGACCGATAATATTGATGAAAGAAAATACCTTATTCTTTCTGATATTTCGCCAGGCGGTGGTCAAATAACTCTTGAACATAGTGGTTGATTTATTTACGGCCGGCGCTCGACTTAGGCGCAGCCTTCTATTTCCCTATCTTCCGGTAATACGCACAGTCCTTATTCATCAGGCATTTCTCGCATTCCGGCTTGGGCCTGCAGATCTCCCGGCCGAGAAAGGACATAGCCATGCCGGCATCCCATTCTTTCTGCGGCAGCTTCTTCATCAGGTCCTCCTCGATCTTCTTCGGATCGCTCTCTTTGGTAATGCCCAGTCGCGGAGCGACCCGCACCACATGTAGATCTACAATGACCCCTTCCGGCGGCAACCCGGCTCCACGACGGATGACATTGGCCGACTTGCGGCCAATACCCGGCATCGCCGTCAGCACTTCCATCGTCAACGGCATCTCCGGCTTCCATTGCTCCGCAATGCTCACCAGCCACCGCGACTTGTGCGCAAAATTGCGCACTCCCTTTAGGTAGGGCCATAGATCCTCCGGCGTGGCCTTCGCCAGCGAACGCATTTCGGGATAAGCGGCAAAAAACCCCTGAGCGATCTTATTGATGTAATCATCTGTCGATTGCGCCGACAGCACCACCATGACGACCAATTGGTAGGTGGAATGATATTGTAAAGGATGCGCCTTTTCTTTATATTTTTTCAGCAAAGGCCGCAAGGCGACAGACCAATCAATTTTCGTTGGCATAACTGGTAATTGACTAATTGGTAATAAATATACAAATTTACATTTGTAGCCTTTCCTGTTTCTTTGCCCGGCGTATCCGCCACGACTCCACAGGCTCACCGGAGCTACCCACCCCTGTCTGTAGTCCTTTCATCCGAATATTTTTTGCCGCATTCACATCCCGGTCATGGGTTACCTGACAGCCGCCGCAGGTCCATTCCCTCACCGATAAATCCAGTTCATCCAATACCTGCCCGCAACCAGAACAAGTCTTTGAACTGGGGAACCAGGGATTGATCTTTATCACATTCTTGCCATACCATTTCCCTTTATATTCCAACATGGATATGAACTTTGACCAACCTACATCCGTTATGGCCCTTGCCAGCTTATGATTTTTGACCATGTTCCTGACGAAAAGGCTTTCCACACAAATCGTATCGGTTTGGTTATCACCGATCAATCGGGTGGATACCTTTTGTAAAAAATCATTCCTTTGATTGGCTATTTTTTCATGGATCAATGCCACTTTCAGATTTGCTTTCTTCCGGTTATGGCTCCCTTTCTTTTTTTTGCTGGCCCGTCGCTGCAATACCTGCAAACGGGCTATAGTTTTAGACAGGTATTTCGGATTGTCTATTTTTTGCCCATTGGACATCACGGCAAAATGGGCTATCCCCAGGTCCATCCCAATAGCATTTTGGACTTTCGGGGCTGAAACGATATCCTCATTGGTCTCTACCAGGATGGAGGCAAAATATTTCTTAGTGGGCGTTTTGGTAATGGTTATCGTTTTTATTTTCCCCTGGAATTTCCGGGACAGGATAATGGGGATGTTCTTTATTTTGGGGATAGTTAAGGTAGATTGATCCCAGTTGACCTTTCGGGTATTATTGGGACACTGAAAGGAGCCTCCATTCCGTTTGCTTTTAAATTTTGGATAACCTTGCCCATTGAAAAAATTCCGAAAAGCGATGTCTATCTTCCTTACAGCAGCTTGCAACGCCTGACTGTCCACTTGATCGATCCAATCATATTCCTTTTTTAAATCGACCAGTTGGTAGCACAAATCAAAAGCAGAGAGCCTTGTTCCATTTCTAAAGGCCCATATTTTGACTTCCAAAGCAAGATTGTATACCAATCTGCACACCCCTATAGATTGATCGATCAGTAAAGATTGCCTTTGGGTAGGGTAAAGCCTGTATTTATAGGTCCTTAACCTATACAATGCAGTGTAAAATGTAAATGTACAGGTTAAACAATCGATATGCTAATTTATTTAGTTCAATTGCTACAATAATTAGCATTTCTCTACAGAAAACCCGACAAGGACCATATTAGTACTAGCTGGTGTATGTTTGTGTATCATTCCCTAATCCTTTTATCAATATGCCCCAAAACACGCCCAACACGCCAAAAGCCCTACACACCAATCCCACAGGCCGCCTGGTATCGCTGGATTTTTTTCGCGGACTGACAGTAGCATCGATGATCCTTGTCAACAACCCAGGCGACTGGGATCATATCTACCCACCGTTCGAGCACTCCAAATGGAATGGCTGCACGCCCACCGACCTCGTATTCCCCTTTTTCCTGTTTATTGTAGGCGTGTCCATCAACTATGCGATCGGTGACAAAAGACTGGACCCCAGCCTGCATCGGCCATTGATATTGAAAGCGGCCCGGCGTTCGCTCCTATTGTTCGGCCTGGCCCTCCTGCTGACCTTGATCCCCAGGTTCGACTTCGCTCATCTTCGGATATTAGGCGTTCTCCAGCGGATAGCCATCGTGTACTTTATCTGCGCAGTGCTGTTCATCAAAACCTCGCAGCGCGCGCAGCTCTGGATATTTTCCCTCATCCTGGTCGTCTATTGGTTGCTCATGGCATTCGTCCCGGTACCGGGCATCGGGCCTTCCAACCTCGAACCGGGCACTAACCTGGCCGCCTGGGTCGATAACCTCATCCTCGGAACCAACCACATGTGGCGGCAAAGCAAGACCTGGGACCCGGAAGGGCTCCTCAGCACCTTGCCTGCTATCTCCACTTGTCTTTTCGGTATAACGGCGGGGAGTATCCTCAAACGGAAAGATCTTCCGGACGCCAACAAGGTGGCATGGCTTTTTTCGGTGGCCTTCCTCGCGATCCTGGCAGGATTGATCTGGAATATTTTCTTCCCGATGAACAAGGCCTTGTGGACTTCTTCTTTCGTTTTATACACCGGGGGCCTGGCCACGGCTTTCCTGGCCTTATCGTACTGGCTGATCGATAGCCAGGGACGCAAAAAATATACGACACCCTTCATCGCCTTTGGCGCCAATGCTATTACCATATTCGTGGTGTCAGGTTATCTGCCCATTCTCCTCAACAACATTAAGATCACCACCGCTCAGGGCAAAGTAGGCGTCACTGAATTCCTGTACCAAACGCTTCTCACGCCGTTCTTGGCGCAGGAGAATGCTTCGCTGGCCTCTGCGTTGATCTATGTGTTCCTGCTCTCCTTCCCTATGATGTGGCTGTATAAGAAGAAGATATTTATCAAATTGTAGAGTGGAAGGGATAACGAGGCTTTTCATATCTGCTTATTTAATTATGTTTTCTTATCCGGACCCCGAAAAAGATGCCTTAACAAGTTCTTAACAGTTTGTGTTTAAACTTAAATCGGCCGCCGACAATCTCATTCCATAATTAACCTTCACTATTTTTAACAAAATTGCTCATGGGAAAACGTATCCATCTGCTGGTTTTACTGCCTTTAGTTTTTGTGGTATTAACCTTCATCTCCTGTAAGAAATCTTCGAAAGACACAGACACCCTTCCCCCGGCCACCGACACGCTTACACAAAATATTTACACGGTCGACTCGACATCATCTCCTTCCAAGGGCACGATCCTTGTGACGCCTTATGATACGCTTATTCCTTCGACTGTAGCTTCCTCGGGATTATTGCTTATAATGGATCAGAGCGGAAAGGTGCTGCTAAAACAGACTACGCCAGGAACGGCGTTTTGTCTCAATCGCTGGATCATCAACGGGAACATCCGGTATACTTACCTGGTAAACGTCCCTACAGATTTGCGTCCCTTGGGTGTTGGCGAGACTGATGGTTATGCGATTATTGCAGACAGCAATCTTAATACGCTGCAGCAGATTAATTTTCAACCGTATGCCGCGGGTATTTTTGCGGCGAATCAGGGTCTGGACATACACGATTTTATCCTTATAAATGACAGTGACTATATCACGCTCACCTATTTTTGGAAATATGTCACCAATATTCCGGGCCGCCTTAACCCGGCCGCCAACATCTCGGTGGTCACTCCCATCATTGAAGAGATCCGCAACGGAAATGTGGTCTGGCATTGGGATGCCAGTGACGACACTACCTTTTATGGCAGCAGCATTGCGGACAATGACTTTTCGGATTCCGCTGTCGCACAAGACTATATTCATTTAAATTCAATGTATATCGATCCGACGGACAATAACATCATCTGCTCGATGCGTCACCAGGATCAGGTTATGAAGATCAACCGGCAAACGGGCGCTGTGATGTGGCGGTTGGGTGGTGTCAATAGCGATTTTGCGCTCACCTCCGACCAGAAATTCTTATATCAGCATGATGCCACGCTGGTGGACAGCAATCAGACACTGCTGCTCTTCGACGACGGAGATGCGATATTGCGCCCTTATTCACGCATCTGTGAATTTCATTTGGACTATGTCAATAAGGTCGTGACCAGCTTTAAATATTTCAACATCCCTGAGCCGTTTACCGACTTTACCGGTTCCGTACAGAAGCTCGGGGATGATTACTTTATAGGGGGTGGTACAGCCGCTTACCTGCTGGATGTCAATTATAACACAGGTGAAAAAGTAATTGAGTTCAAGGGGACCCTGGCCAGTTACAGAGGGTATAAATATTAGAAAACAAATAAAAAAGCACCTACCGAATCACATCGTGTAAGTGCTTGATTATCAAGTGGACCCTGTCGGATTTGAACCAACGACCCGCTGATTATGAGTCAGCTGCTCTAACCAACTGAGCTAAGGGTCCTGCCTGAGACGCTGGAGGCGTCTGGCTATTTTGGAGCTGCAAAACTATAAAATTCGGACCAAGTCTGAAAATATAAAACATTATTTCTCCGTACCTTGCTAGTAGGAAACACCGGAAAAACCGAATTTTTTGCTTTGCCAATGATAGACGCAGATCGAATTAAATACCTGCAGGAGCAGATAAGGGAAAACGATCAATGGGCCTATAAGGAACTATTTACTTCTTTATATTCCTATCTCTTCCATTTTGCCAGGACCCTCCTCAAGGCAAAGGAACCGGCCGAAGAAGTGGTCTCCGACGTATTTATCAAGGTATGGGAGCATCGCAGTAACCTCGACAAAATAAATAATCTTAAGGTCTACCTCTATATCAGCACCCGCAATTGCGCCTACAATTACCTGGAAAAACAGCGGCGCACCGTCACCCGTCCTACGGCAGAATTCCCCGAAGACCTCCCCAGCATCTACTTTGACCCCGAGCAATTGATGATCACCGCGGACATGCTGGCCATGATCCAAAAGGCCATCAATCAACTGCCGCCTAAATGCAAAATCATCTTCAAACTGACAAAGGAAGACGGTCTGAAATACCGGGAGGTGGCTGAAATATTGAATGTCTCAGTCAAAACCGTAGAAAACCAGCTGGCCATCGCCCTCCACAAGATCGGCACCGCCGTCCACTTCGACATCCAAAAGACGATCCCTTCTTCGCACCGCCATCCTCATTAGGTTCTATGTGTTAAAATTTTTTTAAAATTCCTTTGGGGGTATTTGCATTTTTTCCTGTCCTGTATAAACAGACTGCGTCATTATGGGAAAAGACGAAAAAGAATATACCTGGAACCTCCTCGCCAAAAAGCTTGCCGGCGAAGCCTCGTCGGAAGAATTACAGGAACTGGCGGCGCTCTTGCGGCGCAACCCTGAACTGCACTATCCCATGCAGACCCTCATCGACCTCTGGCATAGCGCCGAACCATCGCGGCAGGCAGCGGCAGAGAACGCTTTTGACCGCCACCTCGATCGCATGGAGAAATTGAAAACCGACGACCACCTGACCACTATCGAATACACGCCTGCCCGAAAATCCAGATCATTTAGTACTATACTGACAGTCTCTCTTATCGCAATAACGCTCGCTTCTACCTGGCTGCTCCTATACCCCGGACATAACAGGCAACCCCTTTCCCCTAACCCGCTACCGGCTTCTACCGCCCCGGCCCTCAACGAAGTCGTTACAGTGAACGGCTCCAGGACCCACCTGACGCTCCCCGACGGAACCAAGGTATGGCTCAATGCCGGCAGCCGTCTGACGTATGACAAGAATTATGGCAGCGTCCGCCGCGAGATCAACCTGACGGGCGAAGCTTTTTTCGACGTGGCCAACAATCCTCAACAGCCCCTTATCATTCATACTCCCCGGATGGACGTACGGGTATTGGGAACGAGCTTCAATGTAAAATCCTATGCAGCCGATAAGACGACGGAGGCGACACTCGTCCGCGGCAGCATCGCGGTTTCGATCAAAAACCGGCCTGACGAGACGATCATCCTCAAGCCTAACCAAAAGCTTATCGTGACCAGTGACCTGACCACCCTTCTCCGTCATCAGCCCGGCCAATCCCGCATAGCATCCGACAGTACCGCCCAAATCAGCATCCGGCCCCCGTCTTACGAACAAAATACCGGCGCCATGATCGAGACGTCATGGGTAAATAATAAGTTCATTTTTAAGGATGAAGATTTTGGCATCCTGTCAAAAGACCTCGAGCGCTGGTATGGCGTCAGTATCCGCCTGACCGACCCGGCACAGGCAGACTGGCGGTTCACCGGGAATTTCGAAAAGGAGAATATCCGTCAGGCCCTGGATGCCCTGAAACTCACGGCTGATTTCAATTATATTATACAAGGAAGTCAAATACAAATTATAACAAATAAATAGTTAATGATATATGTAACGACGTAGGAGTAAAAAAACGGGAAATGTTGGCGCATTCCCCGTAAGGTAACATTGGAAACCTGGCAATGCGTGAGAGCAGTACAGGCTTCACTTTTATTGAACCTATAACGATAAAAATATGAAAAAAACTCTAACGATTGGAGTATTGCCACTTCATGCCGTTAAAAAAGCTCTTCTTATCATGAAACTAACTGTGCTGTTGCTGCTGGTAGGGGTACTACAGGTATCGGCAACCGTCAATGGGCAGACAAAGGTCTCACTCAGTTTGAGTCAGGTAGAAATCGGGAAGGTTCTCAGCCATATCGAGAAGCAGACCAGTTATCGCTTCCTCTATAATAATGCCTTAAAAGGAATACAGCAGAAAATAAGCATCGATGTTCGTGATGCTGGTATTAATGAGGTACTAAACACGATCTTCACCGGGACCGACCTGACCTATAAGTTGCTGGAAAATAATCTCATCGTTGTTCTGTCGGCTTCACAGCCGCTACCTCAGGATCTACAGGTGACCGGCAAAATTACCGGCGATAACGGCGAACCGCTATCCGGGGTCTCCGTCACCCTGGTAGGATCTGACAGAGGCACCGCCACAGATTCCAGCGGAAATTTCACCATTACAGTACCGACCGGCGGGACACTTCGCATTACCTACATTGGGTATCTGACCCAGGAAATAAAAGTTAATAACCAGACCCAGATAACCATCCAGTTAAAACCCGCGGGTAATCAGTTGAATGAAGTCGTAGTGGTTGGCTATGGCACGCAAAAGAAAATAGACGTCACAGGCTCGGTTGCACATGTAAATGGCACCGAGCTGGCCAAACAGCCCGTATTGACCGCCACGCAGGCCCTACAGGGCAAGGTGGCCGGCGTACAGATCACCAGCAGCGGCCAGCCCGGCAGCATGCCCCAGGTAATCATCCGCGGCGCGGGTTCGATCCTCGGCGGCGCAAATCCCTTATATATTGTTGACGGAATCTGGACGGATGATATTACCAATATCAATAATGCCGATATTTTATCCGTCGATGTATTGAAGGATGCATCGGCTTGTTCCATTTACGGCGTGAGAGGTTCTAATGGAGTCATTCTTATCACGACCCGGCAAGGTTCAGGCAAGATAAAGTTCAATTATAGCACTAATATCGGCATACAGCAGGCTGCTTATGTGGTGCCTATGGCCAATGCACAGCAGTACCTGCAGTACGAATCGGCCGCTTTGGGGCCTACGGAGAACCTGACAGGATATTCCACTGATTGGTATAAACAGGTCCTGCGTAACGCTTTTTATCAAAATCATAATATTTCCATTTCCGGAGGTAGTGCCCAGAACAAGTACGCTCTGAGCGCAAGTTATCAGACCAATAACGGGATCATTATTTTTAATAACTATAGCCGGTACACCGTACGCCTGAATGATGAGTTTATACCGACATCTTTCCTCAAAATCGGCACCACCGCCTCCTTTGCCAATCAAACCTCCCAGAACGTGCCTACAAGTACCATCACGGAAGATGCATATAGGGCCGCTCCCCTGGTACCTGCAATGGTAAATGGTAAATTTGGGAATACTTCGGCGTACCAGAACGTAGGTAATCCGATCCTGGATGCCCAGAACACCAATGACCTCAGCCATAATAACCGGGTGCAGGGGAACGTGTACGTAGAAATACGACCCATCAGGTCTGTCAATCTTAGGTCCACATTTGGAGATGAAGCCAACTTCTACGATGACAGACAATATACATATCAGCATAACAACGATACCACCTTCTTTAACGTCAACGGGGGTACACAGGGGGCGACCAGGAGCCAGTTAAACATATCCAATACGAAATATTACCATTGGGTTTGGACCAATACCATCGGGTTTGATAAGGATTTCGGGCGCAGCAGGATCAGCGTACTGGCCGGTACGGAGGCGCAGAAATATTATAATGTGGGATCTTCAGCCTACCGGTATGATGTACCGCCTGTTTCCAGTGAATGGTATCTGCAGGATGGGGATGCGAACTTCCAATACAACGGCAGCTCGGTTACTGAATATACCACGAATTCCTGGCTGGGCAGGATAGTGTACAACTATGACGAACGGTTCCTCTTCACCGGCAATTTCCGGGCAGACGGCAGCTCTGTCTTTTCTGCGCAGAATCGCTGGGGCTATTTCCCCGGCCTTAGTGCCGGATGGGTGATCAGCAAGGAAACTTTCATGCAAACTCAACGCTTCTTTCAATATCTGAAGCTGAGGGGCAGCTGGGGTGAACTGGGTAACTCAAATATCCCGTCCGATGCCGCAGTACAAACTGTATTGTCCAACATACCCTATTTCTATAATAGTGGCAATACAGGCGGCACTACCGGTGTAACGACCGGTGCGATCGTGCCGCAGATAAAGGACCTGAATCTGAAATGGGAAGTCACCAAAGAGGCAGATCTCGGCCTGGAATATGGTGTCTTGAGAGACAGGCTTACCGGTGAATTGGATGTGTATGATAAAAAGGTTTCAGACGCCCTGATATACGTGCAGGTGCCCGGTACTTTCGGAAGCCAGGCGAACCCTAACAGCACCATTACCCCGGGGGATGTATTGACCAATGCGGCCACCATCGATAACAAAGGGCTGGAGTTTTCTGCCCGCTGGCATGACAATATCAATAAAAACCTGTCCTACTTTATTGGTGGCAATGTCTCATTCAACAGAAACAGGATAGTAAGCCTCAATGGCGGATTGCCCTATTTTGACGGGAATATCAACGGGTATTTCACTACGGAGGCGAAGCCGGGTTATCCAATAGGCGCCTTTTTCATGAGGAAGGCGATCGGGGTTTTCCAAAATCAAACGCAGATCAATAATTATGTCGATAAGAACGGCAATATGCTCCAACCCGATGCATCACCCGGGAGCCTGATCTATGCATTCAATTCGAATGGACAGTTGGACACTGCCTATATGGGCGCATATCAACCAAAACTGTACATGGGCATTTCAGGTGGCCTGAACTATAAGGAATTTGACTTTTCATTCGATATCTATTCCAATATCGGCAACCAGGTATACAACGGAAAGGAACAGGCACGGGTAGCCGCTACGGACAATATCGAAAGGTCCGTAGCCACCAGCTATTGGACACAACAAAACAAGTCGGAAACCCAACCTGCTCCCAACGGTGGCAACCAGCCTGCTTCGTCCTATTTTATAGCATCGGGTACGTTCGCCCGTCTTAACAACGTCACACTTGGCTATACATTGCCGGCAGGAACTCTGAACCGGCAAAAGGTGATCACCGGTTGCAGGATATACATAAATGCGCAAAACCCGGTCACGCTTAAGAAATACGGTGGTTTTTCGTCCGAACTGCCCGGTTCTGAACCTACCAATGCAGGCATTGAATACGGTACGTATCCGACAACAAGGGTTTTTGCTGCTGGCTTGAACCTTGGATTTTGATTGGTATAATGACAACTGACTCATTTAAATCTTGGGAAATGAAATATAAATTGCTCATTTTCTTTTGTGTCTCTTTCGCGACAATAGGTTGCTCAAAGAAGTTTTTGAATGTGCCTATTCAGGGACAGGGAACCGCCTCTACCGACCCGCAAGTGGCGCTTGATGAAGTCACCGGGGCTTACAACGCATTGATTACACCCGACCCTACACAGGGTGAATTCGGGGCGTATGACATACATGGTATTTATTTTATCACGGTGACGAATATCATCTCGGATGATGCGGATAAGGGCAGCTATCCAAGCGATCAGCCATTGGCGGGGGACATAGATAATTTTACCATCACCTCCGATAACACTTATGTAGCTGCCTTGTGGCGAGGATATTACGCCGGGATTTCGCGCACAAATATTGCCATGAATGCTCTGTCGCAGGCCGCGTTGCCGGCAGCCACTATTACCACCCAAACGGCAGAAATGCGTTTCTTGCGTGCCTATCTCTATTTCAACCTCGTGAGGATGTTCGGGGGTGTACCCCTGGTGTTAACCGTGCCATCGGGGCCCCAGGTGCAGGATAGCTCTTTTTATGTCCGGGCAACCGCAACACAGGTATATAATAATGCGATTATACCTGACCTTCAGTTCGCCATAGCTAACTTACCGCTAAAGTCGGCTACGGATGTCGGTCGTGCTACCAAAGGGGCTGCGGAAACCCTATTGGCAAAAGTGGACATGTATTTGAAAAACTGGCAGGAATGTGATAGCCTCGTCACAGACGTGATCAATTCCGGGCAATATCAGCTGATGCCCGATTATTCCATCCTCTGGCGGCAGGCCGGCGATAATTCCGCAGAATCCGTATTTGAAGTAGAGACCGGCATCTATGGCAATGCAGACTATGGGATACCGGGTTACGTGGAATACCAGGGACCCAGACAGGATAATGGTATGGGGATACCCACCACCCCCTGGAACAATCCGGGCTTCAACCAGCCCTCAGGTGACGATGGTTATGGCTTCGATGATCCTTCGACTAACCTCCAGGCTGCTTACGAGCCAGGCGATTTGAGGCAAGCGGCTACCATCATTAACCTGCCGGCCTCTGGTCCTTCTGATACATTATTCGATGGTTTCGTAGTGCCGACGATGGTAGGCGTAAGTGCGAGATATAATTACAAGGCATATCATAGCGAAATATTGCCTGGGGGCACCCTCCCGCAGATAGAGGTGTTTGAAGGCAATCGCAGCCTCTGCCAGAAGAACCTGCATATCCTGAGATATGCCGAAGTATTGCTGATCAGGGCCGAAGCCGACTTCAACCTGGGCAATACAGGCTCCGCAATGACATACCTCAATATGGTGCGTAACAGGGCAGGATTGCAGCCAGCCACGACCGTTACGCAGACCGCTATCTGGAACGAACGGCGCGTCGAATTGGCCATGGAACACGATCGCTTTTGGGATATCGTCAGACAGGGCCGCGCCGCGCAGGTGATGCAGGCTGACGGAAAGAGCTTCACCGCCGGCGTGAACGAGCTATTGCCCATACCTTCTTCGGAAATAGCGATCAGCGGTGGGAGGCTGACACAAAACCCGGGATACTGAGTGTCCTGAATGAATGTTAGATTCAAATTAGTTCTTTGATTTTAAATGTTCAATGCTCGGTAAATGATGATGGTTGGCCCATCGGCGCGGCTTTCAGGAGCAGCGACCAAA
>Ga0182030_10014040_pt1 | contig 15871 bp, 11 predicted proteins | sample 812S3MmetaG_FD_121299 | JGI IMG/M metagenome (GOLD analysis project Ga0182030, IMG submission 121299) | Permafrost microbial communities from Stordalen Mire, Sweden - 812S3M metaG (Illumina Assembly) | ecosystem: Environmental > Terrestrial > Soil > Wetlands > Permafrost | place: Sweden...
CGCGACCCGAGGTGAAGAGCGCCGACGCCAACGCGGCCGCTGCCGTCGAGACCTCCGAGGCCATGAAAGCCGGACGCTGGCCGGTCCTCAGCGCGTTCGGCGACGGCATCCTCGGCAATCCGAACCCCCGCTACGTGCCCCCCACCAACGTCTTCAACGCCACGTGGGACGTCGGCGCGCAGGTGACGTGGTCGCCGAACGACGTGCTCACGGCCAACGGGAACGTGCGCGACATCGAGTCACGCGTCGCGGCCATCGAGGCCAACAAGAACATCACCCGCGACAACATCGAGGTCGAGGTGACGCAGATGCTCCAGCAGGTGCACGAGGCCGACTTCTCGATCGAGTCGAGCACCCGCGAGCTGGCGAGCGCCACGGAGGCCTACCGCGTGCAGCGCGAGCTCTTCAACAACGGCCGCGGGACGTCGACGACGCTGGCCGACGCCGAGTCCGATCTCACCCGCGCGCGTCTCGATCTCCTCAACGCGAAGGTCTCCGCGCGGACGGCCCGGATCCGGCTCGAGCACGCGCTAGGCCGGGACGCGCGGCCGGTCCAGTGAGCCGTCAGTTTCCTTCGCCGTCGACGTAGATCGTGTTGGTGCCGGACATGCCGTAGACGTGCGTGAAGCTCGTGGTGTCGCCGCTGATGTTGGCGTCTGCCTCGATGAAGTACCAGGGTGCGCCGTTGTTCATCGCCGAGTAGTCGAGCGTCTTGCCGTTGACCTTGATGGTGCCGATGCGCGAGCTCGGGGACTGCGCCTGGTCGGCGATCACGGAGTAGCCGAAGATGACGGGGGCGCTGGACTGCACGGTCAGAGCGCTCCACCCGGCCGTCGGGTTCTTGCACCAGCCGCACGCGCCGCCCCACGCGGTCTTCGAGGCACCGGGGGTCTGGAGCGGGTAGGTGTGGCCCGCGCCGAGGCCCCCGCTGACGTCGAGGTATCCGCCGTTCTCGGCGACGAACGCCTCCTCCGCGTTACGGATGTTCGACACCATGTCCTGCGCCTCGGCCACGTACGAGGTGCGGATCCAGCGGCGGTAGGCGACCACGGCCACAGTCGCCAGGATGCCGATGATGACGACCACGATCATCACCTCGATGAGCGTCACTCCCCGCGGGCGTCTTTGCGAACGCATCCACTGGACAGAGTAGCGCAGCACAGCGGCACGCACTAGCGTGGGGCCCGGTTTTCCCGACGCATGACCGGCGCGCGCACCTCGTCCAACATCGGCCACCTTCGACGGGGCCGGCTCGACCTCGCGCGCCCCTTCCAGCTTGCAAGCGTGGCCCTCGCGGCTTGTCTGGCTCTCGCGCCGGGATGCACGTGCGGGGGGGGCCACGCGCTGCCGGCGGAGGCGACTGGCGACTTCGGCGATACGGGCGCCACCCCACCGGATGCGGCGCAGGCCGCCGCGTACCTCGCGATGACCCGCGCCATCGTGGAGCACAGGGGCCGGGCGGCCGCTCCCGTTCCCTCTCCGGCGCCGGGCCGTCGGGTGATGCTGGCCTACTACCACCCTGGCTTCGACCCGGTCGTCGCGACTGCGTCCGGCCCCACGCTGGCCGACGCCGTGGCTACGGCCGCGGATGCGCTGACGGCCAGCGCGAAGGATCCGGCCGGGGGCCGCCTCGAGCTCGACGTTCCGACCCGCCTCGCCGTGGCGAATGTCGAGGGGGACGAAGAGCTGCCGCTCGCCTCCATTGGCCTCGAGGGGGTGCTGGTGGCGAACGACGCCGGCAAGGTGGGTGTGGTCCTCCCGGCCGAGATCGCCGAACGCCGATTGGGCCACGAGGGCAAGGCCGCGGGGCTCTCTCACGCCAAGCTGGCCCCGCTGCTCGCTTCGCGGGCCGGGGTGGCTGAGAGTGCCCTCGCGTCGATGCGCGCCTACCGCTTCCACTCGGCGGCGTTCGTGGAGGCGGCCTCGCACGACGGAGCCCGGGTGGTCGTCCGCGGCATGGTCGAGCGACCCGCGGACGTGACGCCGGAGAGGCTCGTCGCAGCCGCACGCCGCGGTGCCGACTATCTCCTGCGCGTCATGAGCGCCGAGGGGCGCTACGTGTACATGTACCACCCGGTGGAGGACCGCGACGACGGGTCCTACGGGTGGCTCCGCCACGCCGGGTCGACGTACGCGCTCTTCGAGGCCTACGAAGAGCTCGGAACGCCGGCCTATCTGACGAAGGGCGAGCTGGCGCTCCGGTATCTGAAGGCGCACCTCCACGATGACCCCGAGAGCCAGGGAAAGTGGGTGCTCGATACGAGGGACGAGGAGCAGCAGAAGGTGGGGGGGGCAGGGCTGTCGCTGCTGGCGTTCGCCAAGGACGCGGCGATGACTGGCTCGCTGGCCGAGCTGGAGACGATGCGCGCGCTCGCCCGGTGCATCCTGAAGGCGCAGTACGAAGACGGGCACTTCCGCTCGAACGCAGACGTCGAGCACGAGACGGGCAAGAAGCTCAAGCGCGAGCCCGTGTACTACCCGGGAGAGGCGGTGCTGGGCCTCATCCGCCTCTACGCCATCGACCCCCAGCCGGCGTACCTCGACGCTGCGCGGCGTGGGGCCGACTGGGTGGTGCACGTGCGCGACGCCCTCGTCTCGGAGGACAACCAGGAGCACGACCACTGGATGTCGTACGCGATGAACGATCTCTTCCGCGTGACGCACGATCGGGCGTACCTCGACTTCGCCTACAAGATCGCGCGCTCCATCCAGAAGAAGCAGCGGACCGCCGCGGACGCCCCGGCACCCGACTTCGCCGCCACCTTCTTCGACGGAGAGACGACGCCGGCGTCCACGCGCCTCGAGGCGTACGACGCGGACATGGCGCTGGCGCGCTTCGCCGGCGAGCCGGACGCCTGGCTGCTGGGACCCGCGAGGGAAGTCGCCAGGTCCACGCTCGGGCAGCAGTTCGATCCCGACAACGACTACTGGCTGAAGAACCCCTCGAAGGCCGAGGGGGGGGTCCGCGAGAGCCTGTTCGTCCACGATGTGCGCATCGACTACGTGCAGCACGCCATGAGCGCGTGGCTGCACCTCGCCCGCATCCTGAGGGATCCGGCCTACGGCAAGTCGGGCGTCCCTTCGCAGGACCCCGTGCGCGCGGCCCCCGCGCCATCCAGGTAAGGGCCACTCGGCGCCGGCGGGCGCTCCACATTTGCGCGTTCGAGCGACGCGTACGCAATGTTTTCGGTCGACGGAACGTTGCACCCCGGGAGGCTCTCGCGTCCTCGCTGGCCTCTCCCTTGCTCCCCTTCGGGGAGTCCATGCCGTGTGAGTCACACGGCCTCGCCCCCCGGGAGACTCCGTCGCCATGACCGCGTGCGCCTATCGAAGCCTCGAACCGGTCCTCCGGCAACGTGTCGCCGAGCTGCGCGAGCGCCGCGAGCACGACGCGGTGTTCGTCGACGTGGCACGCCGCATCGCCTCTCGCCGGATCGGCAGGGCCGTGGGCGGTGGGGTGGGTGTGGCCATCGCGGTTGCGGCGTTCGCGATCGGGCTGGTGGCATTCTTCCGGCGGGGAGAGCTCGTGCACCCGGACCTCAGGACGTCGACGGAGCTGCTCTACCTCGCGTGGCCGGTGGCGCTCGTCGCCGGCGCCCTGTCTCGGCTCCTCGCGCGACCGCTGCTGGCGCTGGGTGGGCGCGTCACCATGTCGGGCAATCCCTCCATCGATCTGGCGCGCCTCGAAAGCGCCGATCCTCTCCGCGAGGTGTGCGACGTCGCCATGTCCTGGGAGCGCAGGAGCGCCGCGCTCCCGATGGCCGCACTGTCGCTGCTCGCCCCGCTCAGCATCCACGGGATCGTGTGGTTCGCTCTCGCCCGCCCGGAGACGGCCGACTCCGGCATGGACGACTTCGGCACCTGGATCGCCGTGAGCGTGATCCTCGTCGGGCACGCGCACCTGGCGCTTCTCGTCTGCGCGGTCCGCTGGGCCTGCAGGCTTCGCTCGGTCGAGACGGGCATGCTGTGGGTCGGCGTCGGTCGCGCCTGGGGCACGGCGCTCCTCGTGAGCGGAGGCATCGCGTGCCTTCCCGGGGTCGTCCTGCTCGCCATCCCGCCCATCCTGGTCCTGGTGACCGGACTGGCCTTCGTGCCCCTGATGTACCACTGGACCGCGCGTACGATCGAGCGCGAGCGGAGGGCACTCGAGGCCACCTGAATCACGTCAGGCGAGATAACCTGGGCGCTCATGTCGCGACCGGGCGTGGCCGTCATCGGAGGAGGGGCTTGGGGGCTCGCGCTCGCCGGCGCCGCGGCACGCACGGGAGGCACGACGTTGCTGCTCTCCCGCCGGGCCCACGAAAGCGCCTTGCCGCCGGGGGTCACCCTAGCCCGCGACGAGAGCGAGGTCGCCGCGCGCGCCCGACTGGTGCTCCTCGCCGTGCCCTCCGGTGTCGCGCGCGAGGTCGCCCGGGCCCTCGGCGCGCACGTCGACGGCGGTCACTTCGTGGTGCACGGCGTCCGTGGGCTCGTGGGCGACGAGATGGAGAGCATCTCCAGCGTCGTTCGCGACGAGACGCCCGTCCGCCGCGTGGGCGCTCTCGGGGGCCCGGCGCTCGCGGCGGATCTCCTCGCCGGCCGACCCAGCGTCATGGTCTGCGGCTCGCACTATCCCGAGGTGAATCGCGCGCTGCAGCAGGCGTTCGGCTCACCCACGCTGCGTCTCTATGCGACCGACGATCTTCTCGGTCTGGAGTGGGCAAGCGCGCTCGTGGGGTGCCTGGCCATCGGCGTCGGCTACGCGCGGGGACTCGGTCTGGGCCCCGGGCTCATGGCGGCGGTGATCACGCGCGCGGTCGAGGAGGGGGCGCGGCTCGCGGCAGCGGCGGGTGGCAATGAACGAACCTTGCTGGGGCTCGCCGGATACGGCGATCTGCTGGCGTCGATCGCGCAGGGAGAGCGTCCCGAGGTCCTCGTGGGCGAAGCGCTCGCCGGGGGCAAGACGCTCGAGCAGGCGCTCTCCCAGGTGAGCCAGCGCGTGGAGGCGGTCGAACTCACCGCGCGCATCGTGACGTGGGCCGAAGCGGCTGGGTTACGGGCGCCCGTCTTCGGAGCGCTCGCGCACGGCATCCTGCGAGGGCGGGCGAGCGACGAGTTGATCCACGAGCTCATGACGGGGCCCCTCGTGGACGGGTGAGCGGCGCTCACTCTTCGGGACGGACCTCGAGCATGTTCGGCGCGACGTTGAGGATGTACCCCGAGCCGATGGCGCCGGTGAGCTGGAACAGCGAGAGCACACCGTCGCCGTTGAGATCGCCCTGCGCCGTCGTCGTGAAGCTATCGCCGACATTCGAGCTGCCGGACAGGGTGTACGCGTACATGTAGTACTGCGGCTGATCCATGGTGAACTTCAGGCAGGAGAAGCCTGCGTTCGCCGCGTTGTCCACGTTCCAGTCGGCGTTGGTCGACTGATACTTCTTCCCCGCGATCGCGGCGCTCGTGGATGGGACGGTGGTGGAGGCCGATGCGCACAGGTGGCGCGAGAACGCCGCCGAGGTCTTCACGGCGAGCACGGTCGCCTGCGAGCCTTCTCTCTCGTAGGCCGCGGCCACGTCCTGGGCGATGATCCCCAGCGAATTGCGAGCCTCGGCGGTCTTGGCGTTCGCGATGTACCTGCGGACGCCGAAGCCCGCGAGGATGGCGAGGACGCCGACGATCGCGACGACGATCATCAGCTCGATCAAGGTGAACCCGGCAGCGGACTGGCGAATCTTGCGTCCCATGAACAGGTCTACGACCGGTCCCGCGGAAACCTGAAGGTCCTGACGCTTCAGCCGACCTGGCGCTCGCTCACCGGCGGCGGCCTGACACTGGAGCGGGCGTCGACGCTGAGCATCGTCCGGGCGCGCGCCAGTCTCTCCGAGGCGCAAAACGCGAGCAGATCCGCTCGCTTCTGCTCGAGTGTCAGCTCGGCGATGTTGCGGGTCTCGGCCCGCATGCGCGCCGTCGCCACGCGCAGATCGCCGCACAGAAGCAGCCCCGCCCGCTGCGCCGTCAGCTCGACGCTCTTGACCCAGGCGGCGAAATCCACCCGCCCGTCGCGGGCGTCGAACCGGCGTACCGCCACATCGAGCCGCTTCTTCGCATCGGCATCGACGTGCCGGGCGAGGAGCTTCCGCTTTCGCGCGGTGGCGTCGGTCAGGTGCGCCGGCACGGGAAGGTCGGGCAGGATGAGCTTCACGGCACCGAGGAAGAGGGCCGACAGCTCGCCGATCGTCGGATAGTGGATGAGCACGTAGTGCTCGGGGCGGTAGTACGTGAGGTGCCGTCCGGCCAGGAAGGCGAGGTCCCTCGCGGTGAGGCCTCGCAGCACATCCGGGCCCAGGGCCGTCGAAGGCACTCCCACCGGGATGGCGCCGATCCCGCCCGGCACGTTTTCCATGACGTAGATGTGCGGCACGTCGACCGAAAGCACCTGCGCCGCCCACTGGAACGAGCGGACCGCCGACACGGTGCTCGTGGCGCTCTGCCGGCGTGACGCGTCCAGGGCGACGAGCTTCTTGGAGTCCCGGAGCTCCTCCACGCGTGCGGCGGCCGCCGCGTCCACGATGGCCCGGAGCACGTCCGCCACCACGTCGTCCGCTCCGGGGGCCCGGAGCAGCTCGTCCCAGGCCACGTCGTCGAGCGACCGCGAGGGCCTGATCGGTCCGTCCGGGCGGTACTGATCGACGACGAGCTGCTGGTCCATGTCCGCAGCCCCCAGCTCTTCGAGCGCGACGCCCGCGAGCCACGCGCGATCGGTACGCCCCGCGCGCTGATGGAGCGCGAAGAGGCGGGCGTAGGTGCTCGTCCGCGTGGGGGCGTATTGCGCGATCCGCTCGAACTCGACCACCGCCTGCCCCTCGTCCCCCCGGGCGAGGTGCAGATCGGCCAGCATGGCGCGGGAATCGACGTCGTCCGCCTTGCAGCTGACGGCTCCCGTGAACGCTTCGATGGCTCCCGGCCCGTTGCGCGTCTTGTCCCGCCGAAGGGCGCCGAGCTTCCGGCATGCGTCCCACGCGCGCTCCACGTCGCCGAGCCGTGCGAAGCGGTCCACCATCCTCGTGTACGCGGCATCGAGGGCGTCCCACTCGCCGCGCGCCGTGCGAACCGCGACGAGGGCGTTGAGGGCGGCGTCGTGCCGGGGATCGTCGTCGAGCGCACGATCGAGCAGCCCCAGGCCCCGCTCCTCGTCGCGGATCCGGCCCAGCGCGACGTCGGCTGCGGCGAAGCGTAGCGCCGCCCGCTCGACGGCGTCATCCGTGATGTCCGCGAGCTCCGCCAGCACCTCGACGACGCGTGGCCAGCGGTGCAGTTTCTCGTACGCCGTGCGCAGCGCATCGAAGACGACGCGATCGCGCGCGTCGACGGCGTGCGCCTCTTCGAGCGCCTCGGCTGCGGCGCGAGGGTCGCCCGGCTCCGCGGAGTGGATGCGTGCGATCGCGAGCAGCTCGGCGACTCGCTCGCTCGGTTCGTCGAGCGCGGCGAGGCGCTTTCGCCGCCACTCGATGGCGCGGCGGGTCTCCTTGGCCTCCGTCGCCAGCTCGACGAGGGCGTCGAGCGCGCCTCGGTGCCTGGCGTCCGCACCGAGGGCCTTCTCGAAGTTGAGCTCTGCCTCACGGGGCTTGCCTTGCTCCCTCTTCACCTCGCCGATACGCGCGTAGATGGAAGCCCGCACCCCGGCGTCGCCTTGCGGCGCGACCATGAGCGCAGCCTTGTATCCGGCGAGGGCCTCTTCCCAGGCGCCGCGAGTCCGCGCGCCCTCCGCGAGATCGATCAGCGGCTCGAACGGGGGAAGCGATGGTTGCGTCGCCCGCGAAGGCGGCGGCGTACGAGCGATGGCCGGCGTGGGGCGCGACGGAGGCACGCCGCGGAGGGCCGCGGCGACGTGAACGACCGCGGGTGGCTCCAGCAGCAAGTGCTCGGTGCGCCCACGCACGAACGTGAAGCTCTGCACGGCCCCGCCGCCCTCGTCCCCCTGGTGCGCGCGCAGGCGCTCGTAGACCATCGACGCGGGCGCCGCGCCGCGATCGTCGCGAGCCTCCGGATCGTCCAGCGCGGCGAGGATGCGGCGAGTGAAGGGCCAGTCGTCGTCCGCCCCGCCGGACCGCGACACGGGACGCACGCCGAGGAGCACCGCGTACCCGCGCGACCGAGCGTCGAGCGCGCGCACGATCGCCTCCACGTGCTCGGCGGCCAGCAGGGAATCCTGGGGGTCTCCGTCGTGGCAGGCCTCGATGACGAAGATCACGGCCGACGGCTCGCGGACGAGCACCGTGTCGCTCATCACGCGGAGGGCCAGCGTCGTACCGGCGTCGTCGCTCAACCGCAGCGCGACCGCATCCGTGCCCGTCGTGGTGGACGCCGCGACGTACACGAGGAGCTCGTCCGCGCTGCCAACGCCTGCAAGCGCTCGGTCGAAGTCCGTCTCCAGCTCGGGCGTCGTCCCGATCTGCACCACGTGGTGGCCGCCACGCGTCAGCGCGGCGCAGACGGAGCCGAACGGCTCAGGCGCCGCAGAGACGCTCCCTTGCGTCGGCACGACGAAGCGCGCCGGCGCGACGACGACAGCGTGGCGCATTGGACGGGAAGCTTACCCGAACCGGGTCACCAGAGGCGCGTGATCCGAGTCGACGGTGGGCGGTTCGCTGACGCCTACCCACCCGTCATCAGGGGTCGACGGGCGTGGCCTCACGGGCGCGTGCTCGCGGAGGTCGGCGTTGAGGAAGCGCGCGTCCTGCAACCGTGCGTAGAGGGTGGCGCTCGCCAGCACGTGATCGATCTGGGTCCCGCGACCGTCGTGCAGGGTGCTGAAGCGCGCCTTCGCGTCGACACCGGCGGCGCAATCGAAGAGCTCCCCGGCTCCCGCGCCTTGCACGGCACGAACCGCCGGCGATAAAGGGAGATCGTTCAGGTCGCCCACCACAGCGACTCGCGCGTCCGGATCGGTCGCGAGCACATCGTCGACGAGGCAACGCACGTACAGGGCTTCGGCTGCGCGCCAGACCACGCTGCGCACGGCGCCCTCGGAGCGCATGTGCGTGCTCGTCGCCTGGCGTTCACGGCCCGACGTGTCGCGCGCCGGCACAGGCCGTGACGACTTGAAGTGCGCCACCAGGATGTCGACGGGGCCGAAGCCGGGCGCGTCGACCCGCGCGTGCACGACGCCTCGCCGCAGGGGAATGCGCGCGCCGAAGGGCGGAGGATCTCCGTCCTGGAACACGGGAAAGGGGAGGGACTCGGCCGTATGAACCCGCGCCTCCACCACGGGCACGCGCGACAGGAGCGCGCACCGGATGCCGCGAGCGTCGGCCGTCCCCATGACCGGCTCGCCGTACCCTTGGCCGTCGAGCCGGTCGAGCACCGCGCGAACGAGCTCCACCGGCCCGACCTCCTGCAGCCCGACGACGTCCGCATCGCACGCCCGGAGCATCTGCGCGATGAAGGCGAGCTTTGCACCGAGGACCGTCCGTTCGCCGTCGTCTCGTGGCAGGAGCAGGTCTTTCACGTTGAACGTCGCCAGGGTCAGCGTCATCCACAGCCAGCGTATCGACCCGCGGCGATGGGGATCAAGAGACGCTGTGGTGCTAGAATGTGCGCTCTGATGGACCTCCCCTCCGATGACGCGCTCCGCTGGATCGTGCGCACCTACGCTCGCCTTCGTGCGCGACACGGGGAGGCCTTCGCAGCGCCCGCCCTGGTCCAGCCGACCGGCGCGTTCTTTCCCGACGAGTTCCGTTTGGACGCGACGAGCGTGGAGCGCCTCCTCAGGCGCCTCATCGGCTACTCACCCGTCGCGGACGACGTGGGGATCGAGCTCGCGTTCGTGGAGCCTACCCAGGAGAGCGGGGGAGGCTGTGGCTCGTCGGCTTGTGGCCCCACCGGCAGCACGGGTGCGAGTCGCTCCGTCCAGGAGCTGGAGGACGGGTATCGCGTCTTCGTCGCCGCGAACGACGTGCCCAACCCGGATCTGTTGACCACGTCGCTGGCGCGCACCGTGGGCGCCCTGGTGCTGCACGAGGCGGGCGAGGAGGTCGACCCGGGCGACGACGAGATCGCGGGCGTTGCCTGCGGGTTCGGCGTTCTCCTGGCGAGCGGCGCGTCGGTCTGGGCCAAGTCGTGCGGGGGGCTCCGCATGGCGCAGGCGACGGCGCTCTCGGTCGAAGAGCTCACCGTGGCGCTGGCGCTCTTCGTGGGGATTCACGACGCCAAGGTGTCCGATGCCCGGGCGAACCTCGGGGCGACCCAGCGCGAGGCGTTCGATCTGGCGCTGGCGTGGGTCGAGTCGAATCCGCTGCTGCTCGAGACACTGCGCGATCGCCCGGCGCTGCTGGAGACGGGTCTCTTCGACCTCGAGCCGGTGCGGGGGCTCGTCGGGCGGTGGTTTCACAAGCGCAAGCTCGACAAGGAGCTTCGCGCTCCGGCAGCGCCATCGTCCACGCCGCTCTCCGAGGACAAGCGCAGGCGTCTCGCGGAGGCGCGGGCGCTCGTCGACGAGGTGCTCGGCAGCGAGTGACAAGAGCGAGAAACGGAATGGAACGCCAGCCCCCCGTCGCGCCCGCCGACGAGATCGACCTCTACGTCCGCACGTACACGTCGCTCCTGCGCTCGACCGGGGACGTCGATGTCCGCGCCTTCGAGGAGGCCCACGGCTTCAGCGCGTCGTCTCTGCACGAAGCGGCGATGCTCCTCGAGCCGGATGTCAGCGCGTTCGCGTACGCCGCGGGGCGATTGCCCCTCGAGATGCCGGACACGAAGCGCATCGTCCTCGGCCAGTCGCACGAGCTCTTCGAGGCGGCGGGCTTCGACGTGCGCACCTGGAACATCGTCAAGACGCGCGGTCGTCGCCGGCCCCTCCGTTACGACGGCGCGGGCACGCTCGCCGTCTTCATCGCGAGCGCGAGCGACATCGACGACCTCGTGCCGATGGTGACGGCCTACCAGATCGAGTGGAACAAGATGCACGCGCGCCTGCGCTCGCTGCCCGAGGGCATGAAGCGCCCGGAGGTGGCCGCGGCGCTGGACCTCGACGAAGCGAACATGAGCAAGCTGGTCGAGGCATTCGGCGGCGCCTCGTTCGACCACGCCATTCGCGCCGTGGCGGCTGCGCCGCTCGATCTCAAGATCCGCATGCTCGCGGCCTCGCACTCGCAGTACCAGCGGGCGGCCCAGCGCTGGTGGAGCGGCGTCGAGCCGGCGACGATGCGAACGGCGCCGCGGCGGCGTCCGGTCTACTTCGTCTCGTCGAACACGCACGCCATCGCCAATCTCGTCGGGGGCTACGCACGCTCGCACGTCGACACGATCGCCTCGTGGGCGCGTCGAGACAACCCGGAGAACCTCGCGCGCGACGTCGAGGAGGCCCTCGCCGGGGGGGACGACGCGCACACCGCGTCCATCCTCTATTACCTCCTCCGCGGGTGGATTCACTCGGACGACAGCGGGGAGCGCATCCGCCAGGTCCGCTCCTTCGAGGAGCGGGCAGGGCTCTCGCACCTGTCGACGCCGGGGCATGTCGACGTGGACGCGCAGGTCATCGAGGTCGCGCACCTCGATGCGAAGTGCCTCGACCCGCGGTTGCACGTGGAGGGGCTCGATTCACTGCGTGCGAGCGACGCCATCATCCTCAACATCGACTACCCCCTCGGAATGGCGGCCTACTACCTGCTCTCGCGCCTCGGGCAGGGGGTGGGGGAGCTCCGCGGCGTCTACGTGATGGGCAAGGCCGCGACGCTCAACGGGCGGGTGGGTGACGTCTCGCTCTCCGGCGTCTGCTACGACGAGCACTCGCGCAACACGTTCCTCTTCCGCAACGCGTTCCGCGCGGGCGACGTCGCCCCTTACCTCCGGCGCGGCAGCGTCTTCGACAACCAGGCCGCGCTCACCGTGCGGAGCGCGTTCCTGCAGAACCGTCGCTACATGACGGCGTTCTATCGCGGCGGGTACACGGTGCTCGAGATGGAGGCCGGTCCTTTCCTCGGGGCCGTCTACGAGCTCATCTACCCGCACGCCATGCCCCGCGACGAGATCGTGCACCTCAGCGACAAGACACCGTTCGACCTGGGTTTCCTGCACTACGCGTCGGATACCCCGTACTCCCGGCGGCAGTCGCTCCTGTCGAAGAGCCTCAGCTACTTCGGCGTCGACAGCACGTACGCGTGCGCCATCGCCATCGTGCGCCGCATCCTCCAGCAGGAGGTGGCGAGGGTGAGCTAGCTTCGCGTGGGCTTGCCCAGCAGCGTCGCCCGCGTCACCGCTCCTTCGTCCCCGAAGCGATCCGCGATGCGGGCGGAAACCTCCTCCACGCGCCGCCTCTTCTCGGCGCGTTCGTCGCGGAAGAGCGTTGGTGCCGGGGAGCCCTCCGTGATGCCGCTGACGCTCACGCCCGTCAGCCTCACCCGCCGGCTCTCCAGCGGGACACGCGTCAGCAGCTCCACCGCGGCCCGGTGGATGGCGTCCGTGTCCTGTACCGGCTCCGGGAGCGTGACCCGGCGCGTCCGGAGGGTGAAGTCGGCGTACTTCACCTTCACGGTCACGGTGTGCGCCGAGAGGTGCGCGCGGATGAGCCGGCGCGCGATGCGCCCGGCGTGGCCGAGCAGGGTGGGCGCGATCTGGTCCGCGCCGACCAGATCCTCCTCGTACGTCTCCTCGGCGCCGATCGACTTCGCCTGCCCGTCGGGGATGACGTCGCGCGCGTCCTCCCCCCGCGCGAGGCGCCCCACCTCCGCGCCCCAGCTCCCCATGAGGCGCTCCAGCGTTGCGTCGTCCGCTCGCGCGAGATCGCCGATGGTCCGGTACCCCATCGCGTGCATCTTCGGCGCCGTCTTCGGGCCGATGCCCCACATCCGCTCGATGGGCAGCGGCGCGAGGAACGCCGCGACGTCGCCCTCCGCGACCACGACGAGCCCGTCCGGCTTGCGTAGATCGCTCGCCACCTTCGCGGCGAACTTGCACGGCGCGACCCCGGCCGACGCCGTCAGCTCGAGCTCCGCACGCACCTCGCGCTTGATCGCGCCCGCGATCGACGTCCCGTCGCCGAAGAGCGCCACGCTCCCTGTCACGTCGAGGAACGCCTCGTCGAGCGACAGCGGCTCCACGAGCGGCGTGTACCGCCGGAAGATCGCGAACACCTGCTCGCTCGCCGCCTCGTAGCGATCCCGGTGGGGAGGCACCACGATGGCCTGCGGCGCGCGACGCAGCGCCTCGGCCATGGGCATCGCCGAGCGCACGCCGAAGGGACGGACCTCGTACGACGCCGCGAGGACGACGCCGCGCCGCGAGGCTCCTCCCACGATGACCGGCTTGCCTCGCAAGGACGGATCGTCGCGCTGCTCGACCGACGCGTAGAAGGCGTCCATGTCGACGTGGAGGATGGTCCTCGGCACGTGTCAGCTCGGCGCGGCTTGTGGCAGACGCCCGGCCGCCGCCCCGTCGCCCGACTGCCCGGGGCGATCGTCGATCTCCGCGCGCGTGATCACCTCTGCGCCGATCGCGAGGTGGGCGTAGTCCACGGTGTCGAGCTCCTGCCAGCGCTTGCCGGGCAAGCCGGACTCCGGCCCCCGGAGCTGCATGTCGATGGCGTGATGGTCGCCGAGCGCGCGCACCAGATGCGGCGTCGCGAGCCCGTCGGTCTCCACGAGGTCGCCGTGCGTGAGCTCCTTGCGTTCGACGAGCCGCAGCCGCCCGTCGCTCACGACCGCGAAGCGCAGCTCCTCGAGCGTCCCTTCGATCGACTTGCCGAGCAGCCGGTGCGGGTGGGCATGGATCGGCGTTGCCGATCCGGGATCGCGGCACACCGCAACCAGCGCCCACCCGCTCGCCCCCTCCCAGAACGTCGCCCAGCGGCAGCCGACCCCGTGGGCGAGCGGGCTCGCGCGAACCGGGATGAGCTCACCGATGGACGGCTGGAGCAGGCGAAGCACGCGTCGCAACGCCGCGTCGTCGAGGTGCCCCTCGTGGTCGAGGCGGTCGAGCAGGAGGGACGCCTCGGCCACGGTGAGCGCTTCGCTCGCGGCGTACCGCTCCTTGACCAGCCGAACCTCCGCGCGCGGACCCGCCTTGGCGCGGTACGCCAGCGCCGCCGCGGTCAGAGACCCGGCCCCGACGAGGGCTGCCGTAGTCATCGCCCCCCGCGCTGCGAGCGTGACCATCGTCAGCGTCAGCGCGGCCATCCACGCCGACGCGACGCCGCCCACCGCGAGCGCCCTCCAGCCCGACGCGATCAGCCGGCGTCCCTCCAGGTGGAGCCCGATGGACGCCGTCACCGTGGCCATGAGCACATCGACGACCAGGCGGTTGCCCTCGAGCACCGCCGCGGCGGCTCGTGACGAGGGAGCGAAGCGATCGACGAGCGCCCGCGCGATGGCGAGCGCCGCGTAGCCGAGCAGAAACCCCGGGAGCTGATCGAGCGCGCGCTTGCCGACGTCCGCTCCCGGAGCGGCCCGCCGCCGCATCAGGGAGAGCACGATGAGCATCGGGGCCATCAGCACGATGCGCGACGACTTTGCCGCCGCGGCCATGGCGCCGCCCGCGTCGCCCATCTGCTGTCCCACGGCGACCGCGCTCGACAGATCGTTGACCGCGAGACCACTCCAGAGCCCGGCGTGCGCCGCATCGAGCCCCACGAGCGTCGCGATGGGGTGAAACGCGACGAGGGCGACCACGCTGAAGAGGAACACCGCGCCGATGGCGACCCCTTGCTCTTCGCGCCGCGCGCCGACGACGGGGGCCAGCGCGTTCACGGCCGAAGCGCCGCAGATCATCGTGCCCCCCGCCAGGAGATCACCGAGGGGCCGACGCACGCCGAGGGGTGCGGCCACGGCGTGTGCGACGAAGAACACGCTCGGGATGCTGGCCGCCGCTACCATCCCGAGGACGAGCAGCTCCGAGGCGCCGAAGATCTTCGCCTGGAGCTTGAGCCCCATGAGGACGATGGAGAGCCGCAGCACCCACTTGCCGACGAACCGCAACCCCGTCGCGTAGCGGTCCGCCTCTCGCTCCTCGCCTGGCGGCGCGATGCCGACCAGGCTGCGAAGGGGCCGGACGTTCGTGATGAGCGCACCGAAGGCCAGCGCGAGCAGGACGTCCGACAGGAGCGGGGAAGCAGGAAGGACCCGCGTCAGGGAGACGGCCAGCGCGCCGATGGCCAGGGCAAGCGCGATCCCGGCGAGATCGCCGCGAGCCGGGAGCCACTGCGCACGCGCCATGGGGGCGCGCGAAGCCTAGACGCATCACCTCCACGCGCGCCAGTCGCGCCCTTCGTGGCGTGGCTCGAACGAGCCGGGGTGCAGCATCTCGGCGAGCAGCTCCGCGGTCTCGAACGCGCTCGGGCCCGAGCGATTGAAGTAACGATTGCCGTCGGCGACAAAGACGCGACCCTCCCGTACGGCTCGCAGGTCGCGCCACCCGGGTCGCCCCTCCATCACGTGCATCTCCGAGGCGGTGCGTTCGACGTCGAAGCCGCACGCGGCCATGACGATGACGTCGGGATCCTCGCGGACGATGGCCTCCCACGGGGTCGTCGTCGAGTGTTCACCGGGCCGCCCGAGCAAGGGCTCTCCGCCCGCCGCCTCGACGAGCTCCGGCCCCCAGTTACCCATCGCGAAGACGGGGTCGATCCACTCGAGGCACGCCACCCTCGCGCGAGGCATCGTCCGGGTGCGGTCCCGCACGGCGTCGACCGTCGCCTGGCACCGGCGGGCGAGACTCACTCCTCGGTCCTCGGCGCCGAGCACGCGCGCGACCTCGACGAAACCGTCGAGGATGCCCTTTAGGGGCTGGGGATGGCCGAGTCGATCGAATCTGCGTCGCAACGGCTCGCAGGGGATCGACAGGATCACGCCAGCGTGATCTACAGTCGATGTGGGCGCGGGCGCGGAGAAGGTGGTTCGCC
>Ga0182030_10014041_pt1 | contig 15871 bp, 10 predicted proteins | sample 812S3MmetaG_FD_121299 | JGI IMG/M metagenome (GOLD analysis project Ga0182030, IMG submission 121299) | Permafrost microbial communities from Stordalen Mire, Sweden - 812S3M metaG (Illumina Assembly) | ecosystem: Environmental > Terrestrial > Soil > Wetlands > Permafrost | place: Sweden...
TTGTAACCCGCGCCACCGATTTAGGCGAAGGTGTCGAGATCATCCCCGACCTCGCCGCCTTCCGTCCCGAGTCCTATCCCTGCGACGTATGGGTCATCGGGGGAGGGGAGATATACCGCCAGACCCTGGAGCGATGCCACGACCTCTATCTATCAATAATTCCCCAAGTCCTGGAAGGAGACACATTCTTCCCCCCCTTCGAAGACAACTTCGACTTAGTGGAAACGGTCTTGAAACATTCCGACTTCGAGGTCAGACACTACAAGAGAAAAGCATAATCCAACCGCTTACAACGCCTTATCTTTCGTTTCCGGCGCCACCCGCTCCCCCTCCTCCCAAGCCCGCGCCCAAAACAGCATAACCCCCGCGCTCCCATACCCCGGCACAAATTCGTGCTCCCCCGCCCCCAAGTCTTCCACCCCCGTAACAGCCCGCCCATCCAGAACCCCTGGCGCCATCTTATCCCCCTGCACCAAAACGTACTCCCCCGGAATCACAACCGTAAACTGCCCACCTCCCGCAATCCTCTGCCCCAGCACCCGCACATTCGGCGCCGATGCCAGCGGCAGATAATTGGAATCTACGAACTTCATCACCTCCGCTCCTGGGTAAGGCGGATGAAAGCACACTGCCGTTCGCGTCTGGATTAATCTCTCGACTATTTCATTCCTGATCCACCCGAGCTTCATCCGTATCTTCGTAAAAGTCTCCAACGCATAATAAATCGGCCGCTGCCTATAAATCGCGTCCCCTTTCAAATCCATCACGCACTCATCCTGATGGGTCAGCCTTAGCACTGTTGCGATCGGAGTAACATACTTCCTGACAGCCCCCCGTTGAAGAACCTGCGTCCGCCATATCAAGACAACGCAAACCAAAAACCCCGCGCACAACCCCGCATAACCCGCAACTCGCCCCCGCGCATTCTCAAACAGCGGCCACATCAGCCCCATCACCGCCAGCGGAACCAGCGGCATCGCCGGAAGTTGATCCTGGTCCGTAATATCCGGCCAGTAACCAAACAATAACAAATAATAAACCACCGGCAGCAGCGCTATAAACACCCTCCTGGTGGCCAGCCCCTCATCCGCCGAGCTCTTGATTATCCAGATCGCCCCCGCAATCAGAAACGGCAATCCCATCGGCAGATAAAAGTAATGGATAGCCGACCCGCCCCAGCGCTCCGCGTGCGGGACCACATTATGTCGAAGCACACAATAAATAAGCTCCGGCAGCGCCTTATGGACCGCAAAGTAAACACATAACACCCCCGGCACAACCAGCCCCGCGAGCCCAAAACCCACGACCCGTCCCACCATCTCCCGCGGAGAACCCCGCCATCCTCTCACCCAGCACCGAATCCCCAGCGAGATACCCCCCGCCAACCCAAGCGACACCACTAGCAAAGACGTCTTCATCGTAATCCCCGCGCACGTCCCCAGCAAAAGCCCCATCACCACCGCCCGCCCAATCGTAAACCGCCCTTCAACCGCCACCACCACCGCCCAAAGCCATAGCGCCGCATACAAATCATCCGGCCGAAATTCCGTCCCCGGAAAAAAGAACGCCGGCACCGCCCCCGCGATCAGCGCCACCCATACCGCCACCCGCGCCCCATAGAGCCTCCGCCCGATCCGATAAACCGCCACGATGCTCGCCACATAAAACGAAATCATCACCAACCGCATCGGCACCACGATATCCGCCCGTTCCGCAAAGAGCCGGAACACCGGCGCCATCAGCATATGAAACAGCGGCGGATGATTATCAAACAGATCGCGGTACTGGATCATCCCGCGAGTCCATCCCCACACCACATGCAGATGCTGCGTCTCATCCGTATTGAACCGATACCGGCAAGCCGCCACCGCCTTCATCCCCACCAGCACCGCCAGCAAAATAAGTCCACAAATCTGGTGGACGAAATCCCCGCTCCATCGCGAAGAGCCGGTCTCTTCCTGGGAAGATTGCGCCGTTACTCCCACACCGGTAAATGCCAGCTCCGATTAAACAACTCCCTCTCCGCCGGCCATGCACCGGCCGCCACGTCGATTTCTCTGATCGTACTCAAGGCGGCAGTGTAAAGGTTCGCTGCATCGCAGGCAAGCGTTGCCGCCGAACCGCTCCCCCGAGGCGGCTTTCAGACGCTTGAGCTTTTCCACCCATCGCCTATCATTTCCTTATGTCACTCACACTGGACCAGCTTGCGAATGAAGCGTTGCAGCTTCCCGCTGAATCAAGAGCCTTGCTCGCCGAGAAGATCGTCGAGAGTCTTGATTTCGCCCAGACCGAAGAGATTCAGCGACTCTGGGCTGACGAAGCGATTCGCCGTCGCGACGATGTCCGGTCCGGTCGCGTGCAGCCGATCCCTGGCGATGAGGTGCTCGCCGAGGTTCGCCGCATCGTTGGAAGATGAAGGTTGCGTCTGCTGTCGCGCATGGCGGCGGCAAACCAGGTTACTGGAGCGGCCAATACGCAAGCGATTGACTGGAATTCTTATTTTGGAATTCGTCGCAAACGAGTCAATTTTTCTCAAAACCCGCGAAGCGGCACGAACCACTTTTTACTTTTTACTTTTCACTTCTTACTTGGCCTGAGCCCAAGTTTCCTTTCCCTTCCGCCCTTTGGGATGAAATTCCTCACCTCCTTTTTTCGTGATGCTCGTCCCCGTCAGCTCCTCCTCTGGTGCGCCCCGGCCCTGCTCGCGGGCGCCCTCATCCGCCTCTTCCTCGAGCTCCGCATGCCCTACGGCTACGTCCAATTCGACTCCGGCGATTTCCTGGTAACCCCATTCCGCCTCCTCGCCGACCATCACTACATCATCGACGCCAAGAAAGCCTTCCTCACCCCCACCTTCTTCTCGATCCCCTTTTTCCTCCACATTCCCGCCCTCCTCTTCATCCCCATCGCGCAACATCTCATGGGCCTCCTGGAGGTCCTTATCGCAGGCGCCCTCATCCGCCTCTGGCTCCCCCTCTGGCGCTGGATCATCATCCCCGCCACCCTTCTCATCGCCGTCAGCCCCTGGCAGATTTGGTACGAGCATACGCTAATGGGAGAGGCCAACTATGTCTTCTTTCTCTTCCTCGTCGGCCTGCTCGGCACCCTCTGGGCTCGCCGCCCCACATGGCTCAATTTCACCTGGTTCGCCCTCTCCCTATTCTGCATCTGCGGCACCCGCGCCGAGGGCAAGATGATGCTCCTATTCGGCCTCGCCCTCATCCCTCTTGTCCTCTGGCCCCGCTGGAAAGCGATCCTCCTCGCCCTCTTCTGCCTCGTCCTGGTCCACGAGGTCGCCGGCCTTGGCGGCGGCGGCAGCCACGCCTTCTCCCTCCTCTACGCGACCCTCTTCGAGTTCACCCCCAATGACATCCGTTCCGAGCCCGACCTCGCCCCGTATCTGCTCCCCTTGCGCGACGAAACCCTCCGCGCAGCCGCCAACACCCCCACCGACCTCGTCGCCCTCGCCAAGAAAATCAACGACCGCGTCGAACGCTACCTCCACGAAAAACGCGGCGCCGGCAAAAAGGTCAAAGGACAGATCAGCATCATCGAACGTCATCTCTGCGTGGAAATCCTCGAACGCCGCCCCCTCGGCGTAATCCTAACCCCGCTGGTCAAGTTTCAAATGGCCTCCGACGGTTGGGCCAGCGGCGCCGATTTCGGCGAGCACGCCCTCCGCGTCAAACAGCCCGCAGCCATCAACCGTCTCGGCGGCGAGATCGATGTCCTCAGCCTCGGCATGACCGGCCGCAAGCTCGACCAGGCCGGCATGCAGCAATTTGTTCTCGTCCATTACGACCCCGCCCGGATGCTCTGGTTCACCGACTATGAAAAAGCGTGGAACTACTGGACCATCGCCCCTCGTCTCCCCGACCGCCCCGCCGCGCAGCCCCGCTGGGCGCACGACTTCATCACCGTAAACCCCGGTCAGGTCGAAATCGATCCCGTCACCCGCCAGATCACCCCCCACCCGGAAAAAGTGATCCCCGGCGTCCCCATCTATTTCCTGCTGGCCTGGGCCGGAATGCTGGCCGCCATGCTGATCCGCACCCCCCTGCGCCCCCTACGCCTTGTCCAGGCCGCATGGATTCTCGCCATGCTTTTCACATGGTACGTCGCCACCATGGTCGGCGTCACCAACGCCCGTTTCCGTTTCGCCTATGACCCCGTCTGCTACATTTACGCCGTCGCAGCCGTAGTCTGGGCCATATCGGCCATCCGTCGAATGATAACTCCCGCCCACGAGCCAACCCAAAAAACCCCAATATGTACTGCGTAGTAGGCTCAGGCCCCGCTTCCATCTCCGCCGCCATGGCCCTCGTCAAGCGCGGCCTCCGCGTCACCATCCTCGATGGCGGCAAGACCCTAGAGCCCGACCGCCAGGCCGTCCTCGACCGTCTCGCCACCCAGAAGCCCGACCACTGGTCCCCCTCCGATCTCGACCGCCTCCGCGGCGACGATCAATCCAGCCGCCATGGCTCCATCCACTCAAAGCGCACCTACGGCTCCGAGTACCCCTATGACGACATCGCCGAGCCCCTCGTCACCGACCCCGACCGCACCCCGTTCCATTACTCCATGGCCTCCGGCGGCCTCAGCAACGTCTGGGGCGCTTCGATCCTCCCCTCCCACCAGCGCGACATGGACGCCTGGCCCATCACCGCCGCCGATCTCGCCGACCACTACCGCGCCGTCCTCGAGTTCATGCCCTCCACCGGCATCCGCGACGACCTCGATGACCTCCTCCCCGCCTACGTCCCCTCCGAGCAACCCCTCAATCCCTCTCGCCAGATCACCGACCTCCTTGCCGATCTGCGCAAGCGTCAGCCCGCCATGCGCAAAGCCGGCATCCACTTCGGCCGCTCCCGCGTCGCCGTCGAGGCCCAGCCCTGCGTCTACTGCGGCCTCTGCCTCTACGGCTGCCCCTACTCGCTCATCTACTCCTCCGCGTTTACGTTAAAAAAACTCATCGCTACCGGCATGGTCGACTACCGCCCCGGCCACGTCGTAGAGCGCCTCGAATCCGTACCCGATGGCGTAATAGTCCACGCCCGCGACACCGCCGGCAACATCGTAAAACTCGACGCAAAGCGCGCCTTTGTCGGCGCCGGCGTAATCCCCAGCGCCTGGATCGCCTTGAATTCCCTCAATGCCTTCGACGAGCCCGTCACGATGCTCGACAGCCAGTACTTCATTTTCCCCTTCTTCCGTTTCTCCCGCACCCCGGCCGTCGACACCGAGCCCCTCTCCTCCATGGTCCAGGCCTTCCTGGAAATCGACGATTCCCGCGTAAGCCCCCACCTCGTCCACGTCGAGGTCTTCAGCTACAGCGACTTCCTGAAACGCGCCCTCATGGCCACCCCGCTCCGTTTCCTCCTCTGGAATCGCTGGATGCAGTCCCAGCTATTTGGCCGCCTCCTGGTCCTCCAATGCTTCCTCCATTCCGACCAATCCGCCCGCCTCACCCTCCGCCTCACTCGCGACCCCCAGGGCCGTCCCAAGCTTGACCTCCAGGGCGCCCCCCAGCGCGGTCCCTACTGGTCCGCCGTAAGAGCCGGCCTCAAGCTCGCCGCAAACGCCCTCAAGCTCCGCGGCCTCCCCGTCGTCCCCGCCATGCAATTCGCGGAGCCCGGCCGCAGCTATCATTCCGGCGGCACCTTCCCCATGCGCCGCACCCCGGGCCGCCTCGAGACCGACCTACTCGGCCAATTGCCCGCATTGCCCCGCGTCCACTTTGTCGATGCCTCCGTCTTCCCCAGCATCCCCGCCACGACCATCACCCTCACCGTCATGGCCAACGCCCACCGCATCGCCACCCAGGCCGTGCCATGACCTAACCGTTTCTCTTCCCATCAACCCTCAACCCTCAACCATCAACCGCGCCGCCATCACCGGCGCCTCCGGCTACGTAGGCTCCGCCATCTCCCGATGCTTCCGCGCCCGCGGCTGGCACCCCGTCGAGCTCGGCCGCCGCAGCCCTCATCCCTACGACCTTTCCGCCGACGTAACCATCGACTGGACCAATATCAGCGCCCTCGTCCACTGCGCCTGGGACTTCCGCCTCACCCGCTGGCAGGACATCCAGCGCATCAACGTCCGCGGCAGCATCCGCCTCATGGAATCCGCCCGCCAGGCCGGCGTCCCTCGCGGCGTATTCATCTCCTCCCTCAGTTGCTTCGAAGGCTGCCGTTCCCTTTATGGAAAAGGAAAACTGCTCGTCGAAAAAGAAGCCCTCCGTCTCGGTTTCGCCGTAGTCCGTCCCGGCCTCGTTTACGGCGACCACCCCGGCGGCATGATGGGCTCCCTGGAAAAAGCAGCAACCGCCGCCCCCATCCTCCCCCTCATCGGCAACGGCTCCCACCCTCAATACCCCGTCCACGAAGAAGACCTCGCCGCCCTCGTCCTCGCCCTCTGCCAGCTCGCCCCTCCCGCCGACCCCGTCTCCGCCGCCTCCGGAGACCGCATCCCCTTTCGCGACCTCCTCCTCCGCCTCGCCGCCCGCCACGGCCGCAAGCCCCTCCTCATCCCCATCCCATGGCCGCTGATACTAGCCGCCTTAAAAACCATCGAAGCCCTGGGATTGAATCCCCCCTTCCGCAGTGACAGCCTAACCGGCTTCATCTTCCAAAACCCCGCCCCAGATTTCACCGAGGCCCATCACCTAACCCCCTTCCGCCCCTTCTAAAGAGATCTGCGCCCACCTTTACTGCAAACCCGGAAAGTTCCCGCGCTCCGCATACCTTCTTCAGCGACCCGCCGAAGGTGGCAAATATCGCCAATTAGCAATCACACTTTAGCAATTAGCAATTTCCCAAATTCCTTCGTGAAAACCTTCCTCTTCTCCATCGACTTCGAGGAGTTCTACCCCGCCGACCCCCACACCCCCTTCCACCACACCCCACTCCCCGCCCTTACCGACCGTCTCCTCTCCTTCCTGCGCCGCGCCCGCATGCGCTGCACCTTCTTCGTAGTCGGCGAGATCGCCGAGCGCTTCCCCACCGCCCTCCGCGCCATCGCCGCCGAGGGCCACGAGCTAGCCTGCCACACCCACACCCACCTCCCCCTCTCCGAGCACACCCCCGCCTCCCTCCGCCAGGACCTCCTCCGCAACCTCGACGCCGTCCGAGCCTGCGCCCAAGGCCCCGTCATCGGCTTCCGCGCCCCCATCCTCTCCCTCACCCCCCAGACAAGCTGGGCCCACGCCCTCCTCGCCGATCTTGGCTTCAAATACTCCAGCTCCGTCCTCCCAGGCCGCAACCCCCTCTACGGCTGGCCCGGTTTCGGCCCCGCCCCGCGCCTCATCGATCGCATCACAGAGATCCCCATTACCCTTGCCCCCTTCGGCCCATTCGGCGCATTAAGCCTCCCCATCGGCGCCGGCACCTACTTCCGTTGCCTCCCCATGCCCCTCATCCGTCGCGCCTTCGATACCTGCGCCCGCCGCGAACAGCCCATCGTCGGCTATTTCCACCCCTACGACATCGACGCCGACCAGCAGCGCGTCATGAGCCGCGGCGTAAACCGCAGCCGCCTCATGAACTCCCTCCTCTACGTCAACCGCGCCCGCACGCTCGAAAGGCTTGAGTCTCTCGTGGCCGCGGGCTTTAACATCATCCCCTACAGTGATTTCCTCGCCGGCCATTGACCCTGCTCCCGTCGCCCGTCCCAAGGTGGCCGTCGTCGTTCCGTGCTTCCGTGTCCGGGAAAAAATCGTCCCGGTCGTCGAATCCCTCATCGGCCGCGTCGACTACATTTTCGTCGTCGACGACAAATGCCCCGATGATTCCGGCCAATGGCTCGCCACCCATTGCGCCCACCCCTCCGTCCGCATCCTCTTTCACGACACAAACCAGGGCGTCGGCGGCGCCATGATCACAGGCTACGAGGCCGCCCTCCGGACCGATGCCGAGATCGTCGTCAAAATGGACGGCGACGGCCAGATGGATGCCCGCTTCCTCACACGCCTCATCGCCCCGCTCCTCGCCGGCAAAGCAGATTTCGCCAAAGGCAACCGCTTCTTCGACCTCCGCGCCCTTAGGTCCATGCCCCTGGCCCGCCGCATCGGCAACTTCGGCCTCACCCTCCTCACCAAAGCCGCCAGCGGCTTCTGGCATCTCTCCGACCCCACCAACGGCTACTTCGCCCTCCGTCGCGGCGCCCTTGGCCTCGTAAACTTTCACCTGCTCGACCGCCGTTATTTCTTCGAGATCAGCCTTCTCGTCCAGTTGAACGTAGTCCGTGCCGTAGCCGTCGACGTCCCCATCCCCGCCATCTACGCCGACGAAAACTCCTCCTTAAACCCCCTGCGCGCCCTCATGAGCTTCCCCGGCAAGCTCCTCGCCGGCTTCATGCATCGCATTTGGTGGAGATACTTCATCTACGACATCAACATAGTAAGTGTCTTCCTCGTCGCCGGCCTCGTCATGTTCATCGGCGGAGGAGCCTTCGGCGCATGGCGCTGGAGCGCAAACGTACAGGAGGGCGTCAATCAAAGCGCCGGAACCGTGGCCCTCGCCATGCTGCCCATGTTATTAGGCTTCCAGATGCTCCTCCAGGCCATGGTCCTCGACGTAATGGACAAACCCCTCCAGCCCGTAAGCGATATCCTGGAAGCCGGCGAGTTGTAGCCATGGGCCGCTGGCCCATGCGGGAGGAAATCGTCGCGGTCCTATCTCCGGATACATGAACTTACACTTACACGTGACCTTGAACCCTCTCCGCCACTTACTCCGCACCGCCGTCTTCTACCAGATACTCCTCTACACCGCCCCCGCCCTCCTCCTCGCCCTCTTCCTCCGCATCCTCCTCACCCTCCGCATGCCCTACGGCTACGTCCAATACGACACCGCCGAGTATCTCGAGACCCCATTCCGTCTTTTAAAAAGCGGCGCCTTCTTCGTCGACGGCAAACGCGGCTTCCTCGTCCCCATCCTGTTCACAATCCCCTTCCTCCTCCACATCCCCGCCCTCGTCGCCATCCCATTGGCCCAGCATTTCCTCGGTCTCGCCGCCACCTTCATGAGCGGCGCCCTCACCCGTTTCTGGTTCCGATCCTGGCGCTGGTTCATCTTTCCCGTAACCTTCTACGTAGCCGCAAATCCCTCCATGCTCTGGTACGAGCAGACCATCATGGGCGAATCCGAATTCCTCTTCGCCCTCATCTTCCTCGCCCTCGCAGGCACCCTCTGGGCCCGCCGTCCATCACCCGCGCGATTCAAGTTCCTCCTCTTCGCCCTCATCTGCACCGCCGGCGCCCGTCCCGAGGGCCGGCTATTCTTCGCCTTCGGCCTCCTTCTCGTCCTGCTCGTCCTATGGCGCAAATCGTGTAAATGGCGACCCCTTTTCCGATGCGCCGCCGCCATCCTCGCCCTCGCCTTCATATGGAGTCTCATCGTCCGCCAGAGCACCGCCCCCCAGTTACTCTACGCCTCCCTCATCCAGCTCGCCCCCGATCATTCCCGCCTCCTCCCCGGCGTCGAGCCCTACATCATCCCCCTCCGCGACCAGGTCCGTGCCGAATCAAACGGCGATCCCCAGCAACTCGTAAAAGTATCCAAGAAAGTCCGCGACTCCATAGACCCCTTCCTCTGGCTTACCGCTCGCGACAATCACATGTACTACAAAGTGCTCAACCGGACCCTGCGCGACCTATGTCTCGACGCCGTCCTCGCTCATCCCTTCCAGGCCATGGCCATCCCCTTGCAAAAATTCCGCGTAGCCGTCGATTCCTGGAGCGCCTACCAATTCTCCGACCAGGCCCTCCACCGCAACCAGATCGACGCCTATACCGCCGATAAGTGGCTATTCGACTTCCTCGGCAAAGGCCTAACCGGCGCCCCCCTCGACGAACCCGCCATGCGCGCCTTCATAACCGCCCACTACCTGCCTGCCGATGTAGCATGGGTAGGCCGTTTCCAGGCCGCCTGGAACAATGCCACCCTCTGGTGCCGCACCCCCGACCGCCCATTGCCTCGCGACCGATGGGTCCACGACTTCGCCGGCGGCGTCCCCGGTGGCTTGAAAGTAATGCCCGGCCTCCCCTGGTTCTATCCCATCGCCCTCCTCGGCATGCTGGCCGCCATGATCGCGTCCCATCCCGCCCGCCGCCTGCACCTCGCATGGGTTCCCGTAATGCTCCTCATCTGGTACGCCGCCACCTTCGTAGGCGTAACCAACGCCCGCTACCGCTTTGCATACGAACCCTTCTGTTTCATCTACCTCTGCCTCCTCGCCGACTCCCTGACACGCATATTGCCAAGGGCCAAAGCTCCGCCAACAGCCTGATCACTCCATAGGTCCCATTGGACCTATAGGTCCTATATGACCCATCCTTCCGCAAATGCGACCTTACCGCGAAGCCTTCGTAACATTTCCACCCGCCCTGAATTCCGGGTCATCAAATTCATACGCCTTCTTCCCCACCAGCCAGACATCATATATCCCGTCATTCGTCTTCTTCATCTCCTCCACCATCGCCTTCCATGGCCGGTCCGCGACACTAAACAGCCCCGTATTCGCCCGCTCCCCATTATATTTGGAAAACCACCGCCCAGTCGACGCCTGGTCAATCAAGATAAACCACTCGATCCCCACCACATACCCCAGCTTCGCCGTCTGCTCCACATAGTTCCGATACGCCAGCCCGCGGTCACGCTCCCTCGCCACATCCCTTCCTCCCAGTAACCCCGATTCCTTCGCCGAGGACCAATAAAACTCGCTTAAAAGCAAGGGCCGCCCCGTCCACCCTTGCACTCGGTTTAGAAGCTCCGCATCGACCGCGTCCGTATAATAATTGAACGACATGACATCCAGATACTTCCCCGCGATGCGGCACAGTTGCTCGTTATTGATGGTCCCCGGCTGCAACCGATTTCCCAGGAGCATATGATGGCTGTCGTACTTGTGAAACGTGTCCGATACCAACTTGAAGTATGTCTCGAAGAAGAGCCCCGTAAATTGATGCATATCCTCCGCGGCAGCCGCTGTCTTCACTGTCAGCGGCATTTCTTCAAGTTCGTCGAATGACTTTGCTGCGCCGCCCCAGGCCGCGTTGAAGCCGTCAACCGTCTTGTATTTATCCCGAAGCATCTGCACAAGCGCCCGCTTGCACGCATTAGTGCTCCCTTTTAGCGAAGGCACGATCTTCGCAATATCTTCATAGATCGGTTCGTTCGCCAGGAAGTAGCCGATCAGCAGCGCATCGTCCTGGCTCTTCGCAACAACGCCCGCGAAGTTAGTGTCAATCTGCCTGCGGTTGGCCTCGTCGAACGGGTCCCACGTCCCCTCGATGCCCGGAATTTGCCGGATGTTCCCGGTCCATTCATCCAGCGGCAGATGCGCCACGTAAGGAAAATTTGCCGTCTGGACTGCGTGGCTGATCGGGGAGAACGCCCCAATCGAATTGAAACCCCATTTCCGCACGCGATCGATCATCCGCGCCTGGAACGTCACCATGTCGAACGGATTCCCGTACTTCCGGATGACGTTCGCAAGGTAAAAGGAAAACACGTTGTCGCCCATCCCCTCACGGTAGGCCGTTTGAAATTCTCCAATGCTTGGCGGAAGCCATTCATAAGTGGACCGCCGACCGCCCACCCACGTAAAATCATCACCCGGCGCGAACCCGCATATCCCGAGCTGGAAAAAAGCGTCCCCGTCCGGATCGACGAGGAGCCATTTGCCATCCTTCATTTCCACGTGGAAGAATCCCGTCGCCATGAGCCCGAGTTTCCCCTTGCTGCCCGGCGTCCCGCCATACTTATCACGGGGCGGCTCAGGCGCCAGGCCGGTGTAATAATCCTGCTCGGTCTTTATGTCAGCCTTCAGATCATCCTGCGACTTGACCTTCCCTGGCCAATCGAGCGCCTTGATCTGACCGAAGGCATCGACCAGCGCTCCTGGCTTCGCTACGGTTTCCACCGCAGCCGACACGTTGTAAGTTTTTACATCAGGATTGTACGGCGTGTGGATAACCCATGCAAAGATCGCCCAATTCCACGCCCGGTTATCATTGAGTTCCTCATAACTGTAGTCCGGTATATGAAAGGTAACGCTTTCTCCCTGTGCATCGTTCAGCCGTAGCGACGTCGCAGAGCCTTGGTAGAGATGCGGTCGGGCCGGCTTGTCCACCGGGAACGCCGTTTCGGGGGAGTCGCCGATCTTCCATTTTCCCCCTTGGGCGAAGGAAAAATCGACCATGGTCACGATCGACCATTTCCTTACGTCAGATGGCATCTGTTCAAAGTGATAGGCAATCTGACCGTCCTGGCCTGCCTCGATCCTCACGATGGCGCCACCCTCGTACTCCACGATTACTTTCGTCCCGGCGGGCTCTTTGCTGATGATTTTGTGATCCTCGTTTCCGGACGGCCCGATTAGGCTGGGATATTGAAGGATGAAAGTCCCCAGCGCGCCGCAATCGATGCTGACCCCCTGGTCATTGGTCGAGATAGTGGCTGCGCCCGCAGCGCATGCCAGGAGCCAGGTCGCGGCGAATATCGCTCCGCATCGGCGGGCAGGGGATTTCAGGAGGGCAATCATTGCATTTCCAACGGCGGCCAAAGGGAATTTGTTGCGAAAAGAATGAAACCAAACGCCAGGATGCATGGTTGCATTTTATGACCCTTATTGGAACAAACAACATATGCGCGGCCACCCCTCCCAACTCTTCCCCCTTTTCATCCTCGCCATCCTTGCTCCTCTCTTTGCCTTTGGGCAAAGCCCCGCCCGCTTATCGATAGTCCCTGCGCTTCCTCCCGCCCCCTATAAAAATCTGCAAACCCCCGTCGAGGCCCGTGTCGCCGACCTTCTCAGCCGCCTCACCCTCAACGAAAAAATTGCCATGCTCGCTGGCGCCGGCATGACCACCCGCGGCGTCCCCCGCCTCGGCATCCCTCCCTTTAAAATGAGCGATGGCCCCATGGGCGCCCGCTGTTACGGACCCTCCACCGCCTATCCCAACGGCGTCATCCTCGCCGCCTCATGGGATATCAACCACGCCCTCGCCGTCGGCAAATCCCTCGGCCGCGACGCCCGCGCCCGCGGCATCCATATCCTCCTCGCCCCCGGCATGAACCTCTACCGCGCCCCCATGTGCGGGCGCAACTTCGAGTATCTCGGCGAGGACCCCCTCGTCGCCGGCGCCATCGCATCCGCCTTCATTCGCGGCGTCCAGAGCCAGGGCGTCGCCGCCACCGCCAAGCACTTTGCCGGCAACGAGCAGGACGCCAGCCGCAACAACCTCAACACCGAGGTCGACGACCGCACCTTGCACGAGCTTTATCTCAAGCCCTTTCAGATGGCCGTCAAGAGCGGCGTCTGGTGCGTGATGGATTCCTACAATCCCCTCAATGGCGTTCACTCCACCCAGAATGACTGGCTCAATAACATCACCCTCAAGGGCGAGTTTGGCTTCAAAGGCGTCGTCATGTCCGATTGGAGCTCCTGTTATGACACCTACGGCATGGCCATGGGCGGCCTCGACCTCGAGATGCCCACCGGACGTTTCTTCAACGAGAAACTCCTCCTTCCACTTATTAACAACAGCGGCCCCGTCAAACAGGCTATTATCGATGACAAAATCACGCGCCAGTTACGCATGGCCTTCTCCATGGGTTGGTTTGACCGCCCTCAACTAGATAGCTCCATCCCAAAGGATGACCCCCAAAGCGCCGCCGTCGCCCTCGATGGCGCCCGCGACGGCATCGTCCTGTTAAAAAACGAGCGCAACCTCCTCCCGCTCGATCCCGCAAAGACAAAAAAGATCGTAGTCCTTGGACGCCATGCCGATCCCGCCGTAATTGGCGGCGACGGCAGCTCCTTTACCTACCCATTTCATTCCATAAGCACATTGCAGGCGCTCAAGCAAAAAGCCGGCGCCTCCGCCGAGATCGTCCAGGTCCCGTGGGTTGCAGGCCAGAATTCCGTCCCCGCCGCATTCGTCGAGCAGGTCAGGGCCGCCGATGCCGCCATCGTCTGCGTCGGATTCAATGACCAGACCGAAATGAAGACTCACTACGGACCCGTCCCGGGCACGGAAGGCGAGGGGAGGGACCGCACTTACTCCCTGCCCACGGGAGAGGACGTTCTCATCCGATCCGTCGCCGCGCTCAACCCCCGCACCGTCGTCATCCTCAACGCCGGCGGAAGCGTCGCAACCGATGGCTGGCTTGAAAAAGCCCCCGTCCTCCTCGACGCCTTTTACCCCGGCCAGGAAGGCGGCGCCGCCATCGCGGAAATTCTCTTCGGCCAGACCAATCCCTCCGGCAAACTCCCCTTCACCTGGGAAAAGCGTTGGGAAGACTCCCCCGCCTACGGCAACTATCCCACCCCGGAAAAGCCAAAGGCCAACACTTACAAGGAAGGCGTCTTCCTTGGTTATCGCGGCTTCGACAAAAAAGGAACCACCCCTCTCTTCCCCTTTGGTTACGGCCTCAGTTACACCGCCTTCGATATCTCAAACGCAAAGGTAGTTCAGGACACCAACCAGGACATCGAAGTAACAGCCACCGTCCGCAACACCGGCGCCCGTCACGGCGCCGAAGTAATCCAGATCTATATCGAGCCTCCCAACTCAGGCGCCCCCCGCCCAATCCGCGAGCTAAAAGCATTCGCGAAAGTAACCCTCAACCCCGGCGAAACCAAAACCGTCCCCATGCACATCTCCCGGTCCGACCTCGCCTATTGGAATCCCGACACTCGCTCCTGGGCCGTCACCCCCGGCGCCTACACCGCCCGCATAGGAGACTCCTCCCGAAACCTCCCCCTAAAAGCCCCCTTCACCCTCCCTCCCGACTCCTCCTCCCACCTAACCCGCAACTAGTCATATCCAACTCGCGAACCTCTCACAGGTATTCCCCGCTATTTCCCCCCATTCCGAAATCCGCATTCCGCATTTCCTCTACCCCCCCGTTTTCACCTCCACAATATCATGCGGCGCGCTCTCCCGCTGCCCCGCCGGTGTAATTCGTGCAAATCGCGCCCTCGCGCGCAACGCCCCTAGATTCCCCGCCCCCAGATACCCCATCCCCGATTGCAGCCCCCCCACCAGTTGCGTCATCACGCTATCCAGCGACGCCGATACCTCCTTCAACGCCTCCACCCCTTCCGCCGCCACCTTCCGCGTCGCATCCTTGCTATGCCCGTACCGCGCCGCCGATCCCGCCTTCATCGCCGCCGGGCTCCCCATCCCCCGGTATTGCTTATAAAGCTTCCCATTGATCTCCATGATCTGCCCCGGCGCCTCCGGGCATCCCGCCAGCAGCCCTCCGCAGATTACCGCGTGCGAGAGCGTCAACGCCTTCACAATATCCCCGCTCTTTGAAATCCCCCCGTCCGCGATGATCGCCACCCCAGCCTCCTCCGCCGCCTTCCCGCACACATAGAGCGCCGTCAACTGCGGAATCCCCACCCCCGCCACAATCCGCGTCGTACAGATCGACCCCGGCCCCTGGCCTACCTTGATCGCGTTCGCCCCGCACCGCGCAAGGTACTCCACCGCCGATGCGCTCGTCACATTCCCCGCGATGATCGGCAGCTCCGGAAACGCATCCCGGATCATCCGCACGGTCTCCCCCACGCCCTTGCTGTACCCGTGCGCCGTCGAGATCGCGATCACATCCACCCCTCTCTCCACCAGCGCCTCCACATGCCGGATGATCCGCCCCTGGTCCAGCTCCCCCGTCGAATTCCGCGTCGCGGACACCGCCGCCCCGCACACCAGCCGGAACTGCGCATCCCGCCCCGGCTTCAGTGGCGCCGCCTTCTCCTGCGTGATCCGCTCGATGTCGCTCAGCGTAAAAAGCCCCCGCAGCCGGTCCTCGTCATCCACCACCAGCAGCTTGTGAATCCCCACATGCTCATTGAAAAA
>Ga0182030_10014042_pt1 | contig 15870 bp, 14 predicted proteins | sample 812S3MmetaG_FD_121299 | JGI IMG/M metagenome (GOLD analysis project Ga0182030, IMG submission 121299) | Permafrost microbial communities from Stordalen Mire, Sweden - 812S3M metaG (Illumina Assembly) | ecosystem: Environmental > Terrestrial > Soil > Wetlands > Permafrost | place: Sweden...
ATCATCGCCCACAGCGGGAAAATAAATGAACAAATATCACTAACCAGCACTTTACCAAATGGCATGTACATCCTCACGCTCAACTCAGCAACAATACACAGCGTTTTCCATTTCGTGACACAACAATAGGCTAGAGCCATCCCATTAACCCGCGATTTCCGAATTTTATGATATTGAAACTATCGCTAACATTGCCCATAAAAGATATGCACCCCGGCCCATGATGGCGCCTTTTTTTGGCGTAGATAGTGGTATAAGGTGATAGCGTGAAGAACAAAAGCCAAACTAAGACAACGGCCCGATAGAAGTAAGTGATAGCCAAAAAACCAGCGCCATACCGTCCAATAGCGCAGTGCGTCAACAGCGTAGAGCTATTTTTTGGCCAGCGGACCGCGTGCCGCCTTAGCTTTAGCGGTGGCGCAGCTTTTGGCCAAAAATCGCCTTTCTTTTGTTTCTTTCGATGCCTGTCCCGATTCTTATTTCGGGAGCGACGCAAAGAAAAGAAAAGACCACATGGGCTACAGGAAATGAAGGGGATTTAGCTCATCGAAGATCGCCCCCCAGCCCATGATGGCGTCTTTTTTTGGTGTAGATGTAGTATAAGGCGATCAAATGAAGAACAAAAGCCAAACTCGGAAAATGAGCCCGATAGCAGTAAGTGATAGCCAAGAAAACAGCGCCACCCTGTTGAGTAGCGCGGTGCGTCAACAGCGTCTAGCTATCTTTTTCCATGCGGCCTGCGTACGTCACAGTTTCAACGAAGGCGTATGCATTTTGAAAAAAGTCGCCTTTCTTTGTTACTTTCGATGCCTGTCCCGATTCTTTTTTCGGGAGCGACGCAAAGAAAATAATGATAACATGGACTATAGGGAAATGAATGGAATTTAGCTGATAGAAGCTCTGCACCCCAGCCCATGATCGCGCCTTAATAATGTCATAGATCAACTTCCCAATGCCAAACAGAAAGGCAACGGCTCTTGTATTACTCAAAACCGCATATCATGGAAATCCTTTAATCAGAAGAGTAATCATGGTTCAAACAAAAATATTCCTACCCGTAGCAACAGGAAAATCACCTACCCCGGTTGTATATTTGTATCTGGCAAAAAATAGCTAATCCGGCTGCACGGCACACCCTTAAAAATAAAAAAAAGAAAAGCTACTCCAGACAACCAACCCCGGCAAAACAGACAACCACAAGGGGGTAAAAAGGCATGCACAAAGTACACCAGAAGACATGCGAAGGACAACCGTTAAAATATGCAAAAACCTCCAAACCAGGTTATCTATATTAGAGGAGTAAATAAATGCAATAAAACAACAATCATAAATGCTTTATAATGAACAGAATAATACTAAACACAACTTCTGTGGGCAATGTTCCGAAATTATTTTCCCTGTGGCAACGCGGAAAAGACATGTTTTGGCATGTACCTGAAAAAAGACACCCAAACTCCGCCCTTTCGATCCCATCGCAGTGTCATTCGAAAATCAGGAACTCATAATCTGCGTCCCAGGTATGCGCAAAAACTTTCGCTCCATTTGCAAAAGCAGAAATATCGCGATTCTACAACTAATTAACAATTAACCATTAATCATTTGCCATTAACCATTAACCTTTACTTTTGCAAAGAAATTTTTACCTATGCGATTGATACACCTGATTTTTATATGCGCCTTGTTTGCTATGGTTAGCTGCAACAATAGCCAAACCACTTCCAATACCGGCAAAACGGATAGCACCGGCAAGCAATCTGTTACGTCCACTGTGCCTGTACAGAGCAAGCTCAATGACGCAGGCACCCAGCTGCTTATGGCGACTGTAAAAAAGTATTATGCACTCAAGAATTCGCTGGTGGCTACCAAAGGAGACCTGGCTGATAGCGCAGCCACCCAGCTTGCCATAGCAACTGATAGCCTTAAGGCATTTTTACTAAGAGACAGCGCAAACATGACTGCTACAAAACCGTTTATAGATACAGTCATTGCGCAAAGCAACCTGCTCGCAATCATAAAAGACGAAAGCTGTGAACGGCAGCGCCTGCTCTTCGGTGCCATTTCCAGCGCCATGTTTGGCGTGCTTAAAAATGTAGACCTGAAGCATGGAGGCATTTACAGGGAATACTGCCCTATGGCTTTTAATGAAAAGGGAGCTTACTGGCTCAGCGATGAGACCGAAATAAAAAACCCATACTTTGGCAAGAAGATGATGGAATGCGGCGAAGTGACAGATACCCTATGACGTGCAACAAGAGAATTACCATGACCGGATTGAAGACAATAAGCCTGAAGCTGTTTTTTGTGATACTTGCCCTCCTGCCGGTTGCAGCATTTGCGCAAAAAATATCCCTGAGTGGCTATATGCGTGATGCGGAAACTGGTGAGTCTGTTATTGGCGGCACTGTATATATAAAAGAGGCAGACCAGGCTGCAACGAGTAATACGTATGGGTTTTACTCCGTGTCAGTACCTCCGGGTTCTTATACGGTTGTCTTCTCCTATGTAGGCTATACCCCAATAATCCAAAAGATAGACCTTACTGCCAACCAGTCATTTAATGTTGACTTTCACAGCTCCACACTGATGAAAGAAGTTGAGATAACCGCAGGGCGTAAGGACGAAAATGTGAAGAACACAGACATGGGTACGGTGACGCTCTCTATGGCAAGAATAAAAAACCTGCCGGTACTTTTTGGCGAAGTAGACATTCTTAAAACCTTGCAGCTCTTACCGGGTGTGCAGTCTGCCGGTGAGGGCAATTCCGGGTTTTATGTTCGCGGGGGTGGTCCGGACCAAAACCTCGTGTTGCTCGATGACGCGGTAGTCTATAATACCGGCCATCTCTTTGGCTTTTTCTCCATATTCAATTCAGATGCTATTAAAGATGTTACGCTAATTAAAGGAGGCGCTCCTGCCAACTATGGTGGCAGGCTCTCATCAGTGGTAGATGTTTCTATGAAAGAGGGGAATATGAAGGAGTATCACGCAGAGGGTGGGATAGGTCTGATTGCCTCTCGTCTCACACTTGAAGGGCTAATAAAAAAAAATAAAGGATCCTTCATAGTTTCAGGGCGCCGCACTTATATTGATGTGCTGGCAAGGCCCTTAGTGAGCCAACTCAAAAATTCAGGCTATTACTTTTATGATCTGAATCTGAAAGCCAATTATATGCTGGGCAAAAAAGACAGGGTGTACCTCAGCGGTTACATGGGGGTTGATAAGTTTGCTTTTCAGAACCCTACAAGCACTTTTAAAGCAGACATACCCTGGGGTAATAAGACTGCGACATTCCGTTGGAATCACCAGTTCAATGACAAGCTGTTTCTCAATACCACCCTTGTCTACAATGACTATAATTTCGCCTCCAACTTCAACCAAAATGATTTTGCCATTAAAATTGCATCGGGTATAACAGACTATAATGCCAAGAGCGATCTTGACTATTATACAAGCTTCAATCATCACTTCAAAGCCGGCATAGCTTATACCCATCACGAGTTTATCCCAAACCAGGTATCCGGCAGGGTAGATACTGTAATGCTCAATCCCAATAATGCCTTTATAAAATATGCCCACGAAGCAGGCGCATACATACTCGATGATTTTGAGCCCGCCAAATGGTGGAAGGTCAATCTCGGGCTCCGTTACTCTTGGTTTGAGCAGATAGGCCCCTACACTGGCTACACGCTCGATGCTAACGGCAACCCCACGGATAGCACTAAGTACGGCAAAAACCAGCCGGTAAAAGCTTACGGCGGATGGGAGCCTCGTTTCAACATGCGTTTCAACCTCAATGAAAACTCATCCATAAAAACAAGCATAGCCAAGACTTACCAATACATACACTTGGTTTCCAACAATGGCACTACCTTACCTACTGACGTGTGGGTGCCCAGCACCTCCATTGTACAGCCGCAAATGGCCTGGCAATATTCCACGGGCTACTTCCGCAATTTCCTGGACAACAAGGTCGAAACATCTGTAGAGGTCTATTATAAGAACATGTTCAACCAGGTGCAATACAAGGATGGTTATGTACCAAGCACCATACAAGACCCGCAGCTATCTTATGTATTTGGTACGGGCAAGGCCTATGGTGCCGAGTTTTTCGTGAATAAGACACAGGGCAAGTTTACCGGTTGGGTGGGCTATACACTCTCATGGACCTGGCAGCAATTTCCCCTGCTCAACAATGGCCAGGAGTTCCCTGCAAAATACGACCGCAGGCATGATGTATCTGTAGTAAGCACTTATGAGTTCAACAAGAAATGGACTTGCTCAGCCGTGTTTGTCTATGGCTCCGGCAATGCCATTACACTGCCTACCGCCTACTACTTTATTGATGGCCAAATCGAGGAGCAGTTCAGTAAAGTGAACGCCTATCGTCTGCCCGCATATGACCGGCTCGATATTTCCGCCACCTACTCGCCGCAACACAAAAAGCCCCACAAATGGCAGGGAAGCTGGACATTCGCTATCTATAACGTATACGACCGCCACAATCCCTACTTCCTTTATGTAGATACCGAAGGGTCTGTATCAAATACAAGTACCATAAAGCTCACCGTTTATGAAGTGTACATCCTGCCTATCCTTCCAAGCATTACTTACAATTTCAAGTTTTGATTCTAAGGGTTCGCATGAAATTTTTTCGCGCGGGATTTTAACATGGAAGCGGCGTTATCTTTTCTTTTTATGAAAATTGAAATATCGTTGTATCCCAAAAGCATAAACCGGGTAAAAATGCGCATAGGAGCGGTTAACAACAGGAAAGCCTAACGAAAGTTCAATCCGCAGGTCAGATAAAATAATGCACTGCACGCCCGGATAAAGTTCTACGTATTGACTGCCCTGTAGTGCCCTATTACCGGCGGTGCTGATGGAATATTGAGGCAGCTTGTAGTAAACATTGCCCACCTGCATCTCCACCGGATCGTAGTCTTTGCCGAGGAATTCCATGTATATATTCCAGTTTGTTTGGCGGTAGCTGCTGTATTGGTCGGGGAATAAAAGGTAGCCGAAGGACAGACTGTAATTATATCCGTTGCCATAGGTTACTGTGGCGGGTACGCCGGGAAGCCCGGGTATAGGGTCTGGCACGTCGCCGGTATATTTAAATGGCTTAATCAAGCCCCCGGTAAAAGATGCAGCAAAGTGATTTTTGAGATAGGTGGCAATAAGCCCTGCGCCCCATCCGCTATTATCATCCAGTAGGGTAGGCTCTGCTTCATCATGGGTTGTGTTGAGTATAGAGTATTCGCCATAGATAGCAGCCCTGAAATGGCTGTTCTGCCCATCCAGCGACAGGAAGCGGTACTTGGCATAGAAGTCTACGCCGTTGAACAAGTAAGGATGGTCTACTCCTATTTGTGGCGTATTGTGGGTAGGGAATTCAGGCGGCAATTGCGGGTTATGGTGATTAGAGACAGTCGGCGTAGCTTCAACAGTGAGCCGGGAAGTAAGCCCGTACATAAGCCTTAATGCAAACAAGTTGCGCAATCGGTCAACTTCATTGTATGTTTCACTAAAAAAACGAACACCTAATGAGCCTTTAGGGACACTACTCGCAGGTTCGGTCATCGGATATAGCTCCTGTGAATTTGCCAATGGAGAAAGCGATAGAAGTATAATTATATAGAAAACTCTTTTTAGCATGAGTGTCAAAATCTGTATCCCGCTTTAAATGAACCCTGTATTAAAAATTCATTGCCCTGTGTCACATTGCCCACATTATTAATGAGGCTACTGCCCAGCCCTAATTCGATGCCTATATACAGATTCTTGCCAGCATTCATGTTTACGGAATTTTGCAATAGACCGCCCGCAATGAAATGCGATTGCACATTCTCTGTAACATTGAGCCCATGCAGGTCGGTAAGATCACTTGATTTCTGGCCGGTACCCACTTCCAGTGATAAACCCACTGCGTAATTTATTTTGCGGCGGCAGCCTCCGGGATAGCACTTTATACCTGGCATGGCATAATACATCGCATCTGCCTTGCCGGTGCTGTAATTGCCGGTATTGTAATTGTATATTCTGTTTGAATTCGCCACATCAAAAGTTGCCGTGACAGGCATATAAAAAGAAATAACCTCTTTCTTGCTCACGAATCTCTCATAGCTTCCTCCAAACCCAAGGCCATTCTCTGTAAACACAATAGGCATTACCGAGATGATATTTGACTGGCCATTTACTCCAACAGTTTTATCTTCTGCATAAGACAAAATGCAAGAGCATATAAAAAACAAAAGGAGTAACTGCCTCTGCAAAGCCATGAGATAAAGTTGTATGATTTTATCTGTAGATGTTAACGTAAAGGTACGATGTATTATTACATCACAACTTTGTTACAAAGCGAGCGTATTAAACGAGTTGAGCTAATAATAAAAAAGGAGTTGATTGCTCAACTCCCGAATACGTCTTTAATTTTATCAAAAAAGCCCCGCTCTTCGCGTTCTTGCTTGGCTTCCGGGCCAGGCTTGAAGTTAGGTGAGTTTTTGAGTTTTTCCAGCAGGTCTTTTTCCTCGTGCGTGAGCGTTTGTGGAGACCATACATTTACTTCAATCAGTTCATCGCCTTTTTCATAAGATTGGAAAGCAGGAAACCCCTTTCCTTTCAGCCTGAATATTTTGCCGCTTTGCGTACCGGGTGGCACTTTGATTTTGGCTTTACCGTCTATAGTGGGCACTTCAGCCTGCATGCCTAATACAGCTTCAGGGAATGAAATATGTAACTGGTACACCACGTCCAGTTCGTGACGACTAAGGAACTCATGCTTTTCTTCTTCTACCAGTAGCAGCAGGTCTCCCGGAGGGCCACCGCGCTCACCGGCATTGCCGCGGCCGTTCATGCTCAGTTGCATGCCATCCTGTACTCCGGCAGGAATATCCAGGCTGAGTGTTTCTTCGCCATATACCCGGCCTTCACCCTTGCAGTTACTGCACTTCTGGGTAATTGTGCTGCCTTCGCCGCTACAGGTCGGGCAGGTAGTCACGGTTTGCATTTGACCCAGGAACGTATTAGTCACCCGGCGCACCTGGCCAGACCCTCCACAACTCCCGCAGGTTTGTATAGATCCCTTATCCTTTGCGCCGCTGCCGGAGCAATGCGTGCAGGTGATGTGTTTCTTTACCTTTATCTTCTTATTGGCTCCATTGGCAATTTCGCCAAAATCCATCTTCAGTTTTATGCGTAAGTTAGCTCCGCGTGTACCCTGCCTGCGGCCTCCACCACCTCCACCACCGAACATGCCACCAAATGCATCACTGCCGAAGATATCCCCAAAATTCTGAAAAATATCTTCCATACGCATCCCGCCTGCACCACCCTGGCCACCAAAACCACTGTTGCCGCCCACGCCTGCATGGCCAAACCGGTCATACTGGGCCCGCTTTTCAGAGCTACTGAGTATCTCATAGGCTTCCGCAGCTTCCTTAAATTTTTCTTCAGCCTCTTTATTGCCGGGATTCCGGTCAGGGTGAAACTGCAATGCAATTTTCCGATAAGATTTTTTTATCTCGTCAGCTGCTGAGCTCTTGGTGACGCTCAGTATCTCGTAATAATCTCGTTTTGCCATAAATACCCCAAATCCCTTGAAAGGGCTTCCTTAATTTGTAAATGATCTTGTTAAATATTCGATTTTTACTTCCCTACCACCACTTTCGCGTGCCTGATGAGTTTATCATTCAGATAATATCCCGGCTCCACAACGTCAATTATTTTCCCCACCATTTTTGCAGACGGTGCGGGAATTTCCGTTATGGCTTCGTGCAGGTCTGGGTTAAACTCTTCGTTGCCCGCTTCCATTACTTTCAATCCTTTTTGCTGCATAATATTGCGCAATTTATTGAATACTAATGAAATGCCTTCCTTTAATATATTGAGGTCTGTTGTGGTTTCCAGCTGCTTGCTGGCCCTGTCCATATCATCCAAAACAACTAACAGGGATTGAATTGTATCCCTGCCGGCAGTTTGCTGCAGTTCTAACCGTTCTTTTGCTGTCCGTCTCCTGAAGTTATCAAATTCCGCCATTTGACGCAGGTACTTATCCTTCAGCTCAGCTACTTCTGCCTGCAACTTTTCTACTTCCTCATCATTGCTTTCAGATAATTCACCGCCATTGCGGCTATCGTCTGCATTTAAGAAATTTGACAAAGTTTCATCCGTTTCTTCATTTTGTGCCATGTTGTCTGCATTTTCATTACCAGCGTTTGTATTATTAGCCATAAGTTTCTTTTTTTTGAAAAACATAGTGTTTTAAATAACGGCAATAATTTTGCCAATCCATTTTTTTGGGACAAAATGTCGGTCATTTCCCGGAAATTGGCCTCCCATGAAAGATGTGTACCAAAAAAACGTACTAGGTCGAGCCGAAAAATACTGCATAATCAGTCTGAACTTTAGATTCCTCACCCTTTTTTCACCCCAAAAATAGCCTGAAGGGCTGGTAAATCACTCTTTTAGCGGGAAGATTTCTTTCCAGAGCATAAATACATTTGTTAAATCAAATGTCTAAAAGATAGTATTCGATTTTTTAAAACAAGAACGCCATGAAAAAAGTGATAATTGCCTGCATATTATTAACTGGGATAAGCACCCTTCAGGCTCAGACAGCGACCAACCCAACCAACTGGGAAAATAACAGCAGTAATGCTCCGAAAGGCATACAACAAGACAATGAATTTGCCACCACTGAGATAAATACAGAAAATGGCCGGGTCACATTTTCAGAGCTGCCCGAATTGAAGAAAGCAATCTGGGCAATTATTACTGATGCCACGGGCGCAGTAATGACCCAAAAGAGGGTTAACCCCACAGACAACAGTATGGACCTGCACCGGCTTCCAAAAGGGGAGATGTACTTTTTGACGCTCGTGTATAAAAACAAAAGCAAAAAAGGTTTTGTTTTGCATCTGTAGAAAACAGAATTGCCCGATATTAGCTACATCTATAAGCCTACAGTTAAAATTAGCATTTGAAAGTAACAGAAATCCCTAAGTTTGCTGAAATTTTTTCGGTGTGGCTAAAACAATATTAATAACCGGCAGTACCAGCGGCATTGGCCTCGGTATCGCAAAGGCCTTTGCAGCACAAGGGTATAACATAGCTTTCAACGGGCTGGAACCCAACGGCGCAGAAATAGCCCGGCAAGTGGCCGACGAATTCAAGATCAGCTATACCTTTTCACCGGCCAATCTCATGCAACCAGCTGCTATACGCGACATGGTTGCAGGAGCCATTACAACTTTCGGCACAATAGATGTACTCGTAAATAATGCAGGGATACAATATGTGGCGCCAATAGATGAATTCCCGGAAGAAAAATGGGACGCTATTATTTCGGTGAACTTATCTGCGGCTTTCCATGTTACCAAGGCTGTTTGGGCTAGCATGAAGGCGCACGAGTTTGGGCGCATCATAAATATTGCTTCCGCACATGGGTTGCGGGCATCGGAGTTTAAGAGCGCGTATGTGGCAGCCAAGCACGGCCTGGTAGGGTTTACAAAAACCATTGCTCTTGAAGGTGCGCCGTTTGGCATCACCTGCAATGCTATATGCCCAGGATATGTAGACACCCCGCTGGTAGAGCAGCAAATACCACAACAGGCGAAGGCGCATAATATGACCGAGAAGGAAGTAGTGGAAAAAGTTTTCCTCGAACGACATGCAGTAAAAGAATTCATACGAGTGGAGCTGCTTGCGCAAACCGCGTTGTTTCTTGCCAGCGAGCAGGCAAAGACCATCACAGGTATTGCGATGCCGGTAGATGCTGGCTGGACCGCACAATAATCTTTTATTTGTTTCAATTAATCTTCATGAACCATAGTCACAACAAAAAAGACTACATAATAACAGTCAATAATATTAACCTTCATTATATTGACCACTATTCGGATAAGCCTGTATTGCTGCTGCTGCATGGGCTTACGGCCAATGCCAGCGCATTTGACGGGCTTATAGAAGCCGGGCTTGATGAACACTTCAGGGTAATAAGCCCTGACTTGCGTGGAAACGGCCTCAGCGACAAGCCTGCATTTTGTTATACAGTTGAAGACCATGTGCAAGACATATTAGGCCTCATCAGCCACCTGGGAGAAGAGAAGGTGTATCTCGGTGGACACTCATTCGGTGGCTACCTGGCATTTTATATCGCGGCCAATTATCCTGATGTAGTGAGCAGGTTAGTGATATTGGATGCTGCAAAATCAATGAACCCTAAGGCTGCGGAAATGCTGTCCAAATCGCTGTCGCGGCTGGATGTTACTTATCACAGCTTTGATGCCTATATCGACCATGTGAAGAAAACGCCCTACCTCACTTTCTGGGATCCTGCCATGCGCAGCTATTACCGGGCCGATGTGGAAGACCTGCCTAAAGGCCATGTGAAACCACGCAGCAACCTCATGGCCATAACCGAAAAATCAATGGCCCTGGCCGCCATAGACTGGCCCGACACCATAGCGCTTGCGGAACAATCTGCCATACTTATTAACGCACTGGACAACTACACTATGGGAGAACCACTGCTGCCCGACTACATTGCTAAAGAAACTGTAGCTATGATGAAACAAGCAAAGTATGCGGGCGTAGACGGTAATCACCAGACCATGCTGTATGGGGATGGAGCCAAGGAAGTAGTGGAGGCGGTGAGAGGGTTCCTGACGTAATAACACGGGTGACAAAGGATGTCCATTTTTAAGAACCCGAAATGAACCGGTGGCCCTTACTGCGTTTTTTGCCAATGCCCAAGTATGCGTACGATCTCCGTGGTGCGATCATTGTCCTGCGCTACGTGAGACAGGCAAAGATCAGCATTCGTATACGCTACCTCTTTATCATTTTGCAGGGCAGTCCTGGCTAGGGCATCACGCTCCCATACAAATATGTCAATCTTCTTGGGGAGAGGGATCGGCAGCGCCTTGCTGGCGCTGGCGTATTCCTTTTCATACTTTTCTATAAACTCATCGATATTGCCGATACTCCTCTTGCCCTGAAAGTGAAAGATGATATTGTCTCTTTCTACCGTTTTCCAATGAGCATAGGTATCATTCAGGCCCATCATTACACGTGCATACTTTACTTTCTTTTTCAGCTTATCGCTTGCCAGTTCGGTTACGGCAGCTGTAAATTCAATGTCAGCGGCCTGCAGGTCGTTTTTCATGAAGCGGTCGATGCCTATGTTATAATGGACTTCGCAGGAAATAGGTGACTGCCCTTTATCCAGCGCGAGCGCCCTTTGACCAGAGTAAAGCGATGAGTCGTAGTTATGCAGCCAGCGGTAGGCCGTGGTCAGCTGATCCCATGTAAGGGCATCATCAGGGTTAGTGGCCAGAACGGTAAGGGCAGTGTTGGCAGCAGTACGATAACTGTTGCTATTCAACTGGTCTTTTATGACCTGGTGCAGGGAGTCTATAACCAAGGTCCGCCCACTAATGATACCATCAAGAAAGTTTTCTGCCCTGCCTACGGAGTTGGATAACTTGTCAAGCTCAATGGCTGTTCTCAATTCTTTAATGGCGTCCTCTTTTTCATTTTCCTGATACAGCGCTATGCCAAGGTTTACATGCGCCCAGCCTGAGACCCAGGTAGAATCTTTGTCGGCAGCTAATGCCTTGCGTAAAAAATAAATGGCAGAATCGTAGTAGTGAATATTGACGTAGGCGGCACCCACTATCTCCATTACCCTTTTATATTCCTGCTTTTGCAGTTGCCTTCTTCCTTCCGCGACAGCATCTTTAAATTGTCCCTGGGATAAATAAAATCCACAGCTCTCGCCAGGCACACTATTGTTATTTATCTCGCTCAAAAACTCTTTTGCAATTTCTACAGAATTGTGATTCCTTTCAAGGTTTATAGCTTTTTGCAGATCATGGACACTTTCCTCTTTTTTGCCCAGTTTATACAGTGCCATTCCCCTAAAGGTATAAGCCCAACCTGAGATGCCGGTGGCGTCGTTATCGAGCGAAAGGGCCTTATTCTCGAAATAAACAGCTGAGTCATACATCTGCAATGCGTAGTATGACCGGCCCACCAGGTCATCTATTACTTTTTCGTCCGGCCCGGACAGATAGTCATTGACCTTGCCAACTATAGTAACTAACTCTCTGAACTTATTTTCGTCATACAACTTAGTGAGTTGTTTCGACGCCTGGCCAAGCGCGACTGTGCTTAGTAAGACAAGTGTAGTAAGAAAAGTACTTGCTTTCATTGTTTTATTAGCTATGTGTAAATTTAAGAGGTTTTTGGATTGTTTTGATGTCAAAGCAAGGCAAAATATTAATTTGATAACAATAATTAGTTACTACCAGTTGTGCGATTGCTACCTGCTAAAACTTAACCAAACTTAACTAAACTTAACCTTTTCAGCGGGAGCAAGTGTCTCGTCCTTAATGTTACCCCCCCCTCTTTTCCGTATGTTTTTTGAAAGTAAAACTTTTTTCCCGGAGCTCCGCCAATTTGGTAATTCCCCTCTTATGCAGCGCTTCCGCAGACAAATGGTGATTTGACAGTTTATTTAAAGTTTTCATGTTAGCTTAGTTTGCGTAAGTGTAAATGTCGGCTATTCTGATTTCATTTAGGTGTTGCTACGGGTAGGAAAATTTTTTGTTTCCCGGGGCGGGACTCGCGTCTGAGGATTAGTCGTCGACAGGCTTTGTCGCGTTACATTTTTGCCAAGGCAATGTAGGTTTGCTGCTCATGCAAAAAGTGCGGGACAGGCAGCAATAGGGACGCAGTACTTCGATTGAGCTAACTGCGGGTACTCGGAAGATTTCTCCGCAGCGCTGTGAAATGACGCTCTTTGTTGGGCTATTCCTTGACAAGCTTCCTTACCTCACTGCCATTCACCTTTACAAAGTAGAGGCATGGGGGGAGGGTGGCGACGTATCTTTATGATTGCTCTGAATTCTTGGTAAATAAAACTAAAAATTATAAGCGAGCCCTATTTCATTTTTCCGGGGGGTGCACAGGCTAATCTTATAGTCTTGTTTGTGTTTGTTATCGTAAGACCGTCCGGCGATAAAAACAATACCGCCCACTAAAAAAAACGCTATTCCCACATTCCGCATCGTAGCATCATCTTTTTGCTCTTGCTCATACTCTGATGGATTGTAACCCGCGTCGCGATTGTATTGATTTCCCAGGGCGAATCCGGCTAATGCCAGGAAAAGGCCACTTCCCATGACGGGAATGCCTGTTATTGTGGCTGCACAGAGATGGTTACGGGCCCTTCTGGTCATCTGGTCATAGTAAATCTTCTGCGCTTGTGCATGTGATATACATGAAGCCATAAGGACAAAAAGAAAAATGATCCGTATTGCATCCACATGATGCAGCATAACTTTTTTCATGATCGGAATAGCTTTATTATTTGCGAGCAACAACCATGCCAAATATGAAATAGTTAACTATAAGCGGTCGGGCGCTATTACTCCTTCACAAACTTCCGCACCTCCCTGCCATTCACCTTTACAAAGTAAAGGCCTTGGGGGAGGGTGGAGATGTCTATTTTTGCTTTGCTGGCATTATCCTTGCCGGCGATTGCAGCATTATACACGGATCTGCCTGTGATATCTGAAACAGCAACGTTATCTACCGAGATATTTGCACACCGGATGTTGAGCACGGAGGTTGCCGGATTGGGAAATTCGTTTATCGTTGGGGCTGCTGCTTTGAGGGTAGTGACGCCGGTAGCCGGATATGTGGTGGGTGGCAGGCTAAAGACGTCTATTTGTAATTGGGCTGATTCTTAGTTGCATGTATAAACTGTTTGCCATAAATGTAAAAAAAAGAATTAAGGAGTGGGGTAAATATTCCTAGTGAGCTACAACTTTCTTCTGCTGGTTGTATTGCCTAATCTTGCTGTATTTAATCAATGCAGAATAGGCAGATAAATTGCAGATAATATAACCGTAATATCCATCAAGGAAGCCCAACTTGATGATGTATTCCGTAAAAAAATGCCATTTAGGAGAGAACCATATTTTCAGCAAGCTTGCATCTTTGCCATTTTCTACCGCTGCCATTGCCGCAAGTTCTGTGTATTTCTCTATTTTTTTCAGGTGGTCGCTTATTGAGGTGAAACTGTAATGAAGCAGATCGCCTTTCAATACTCCTTTTTTCTCAGCTTCATTATTCTGCCGCCAGTACTCATGGACTTTCATTTCTTTCCATTTTCCTTTGGTGCTGTCATACAACCGGGTTTGCTTGTCAGGGTACCATCCGCAGTGTTTTATCCATTTGCCGCAATAATTTGTAAGGCGTGGCACATCGTACACATTGTATTGCGGGCCTTTCTTTATTTCTTCGATACTTTGCCGCAGGTCTGGCGTCAGTTCTTCATCTGCGTCAAGCGATAATATCCAGTTATGTGCGGCCTGTTGTGTTCCAAAGTTCTTTTGGTCTGCATAGCCTGTAAACGCACGTACGATCACTTTTGCATTGTTTTGCTTTGCTATGGCAACAGTGTTATCTGTGGAAGAACTGTCAACTACAATAATTTCATCAGCAATTTCCTTTACAGAATTAAGACATCTCCCAATATTTTTTTCCTCATTGAAGGTGATAATGACAACGCTGATTTGGATCATTAATAATTAGCTGATTTGCTGATTTGCTAATTAGCTGATTAGCTGATTAGTAGGTGTAGAGAATTGTTGCTAGTGTTTTTCTCGCTAAGTATTGTTCAGTTAAGAAAGAAGTTTCTGCCTTAAAAGAAATTCAAGCTGCTCATTGGTTAAGCTGAGTTTGCTGTTAGTTTCTTTTTCTTCCATTTTTTGTTTGTAAACATCGTAGGCCCGGTTAATCGTCAGGTCCAGTTCCTCTTCATTCCAGGGCTTGGTCAGATAGTGGAATATTTTACCTTTGTTAATAGCATCAATCACAGCGTTCATATCTGTGTAGCCTGTTAGTAATATTCTAATTGGGTCAGGAAATTCATCCAGTATAGATTCCAAAAACTCGACGCCTGTCATTTGGGGCATGCGCTGATCGGTGAGAATAACATTAATCAACTTGTTTCGTAGGATCTTCACCGCCTCTTCCCCACTTATTGCAGTATGTATATTATATTTTATGCGGAATAAAGCTTTTAAAGATATGAGGTTATTCAACTCGTCGTCAACATATAATATGTTTATTTTATCGTTTTCCATATCTTTTACACATGCAAGTTAACAAAATTATTGAATTCATGGTGTTTCTGTTAACGTTCTGAAAAAAAAATCTTATTATTACACTGGGAAAAATGAAATTTGCCAGGAATTATATATAATATTTTATTTCAAATTTAATATTTTATATCATGCACTGATTTTATCTTTTACTGCATTAATATTGCTGTTTCTTGGAACATGTAAAATTAGTTATCAAAGCATTTAGGGCGGTTGATGATATTGCTGCATGCCAAAGGTACATAGAAGGCCATCAAAAAGTACTTAGAATTTATGGCATTGCTATGATCACCTCAGCTAAGGCTATATGGCTTGACGATCCGGATACTTATGTTATCCTGGTGGAATCCGAAAATTCTGAAAAAACATATGGGGGAGCAAGAATACAGGTTGCGTCAGGTGTGTTCCCATTACCAGTCGAAGACGCATTAACAAAATTTGACTCAAACATTCATGGATTTGTGAAAGATCTTATTCCCGGTGGAACCGGGGAACTTTGCGGGCTATGGAATTCCAGGGAAGTTGCGGGCTACGGTATTGGAAGTATTTACCTGAGCAGGGTAGGCGTTACTATTGCCATGCAGCTAGGACTGAACACGTTGTTTGCTTTATGCGCGCCGGTAACGGTAAAAAATGCCATGCGTGTTGGTTTTGTAGTGGATGAACGGTTAGGGGACAATGGGACCTTTTATTATCC
>Ga0182030_10014044_pt1 | contig 15869 bp, 18 predicted proteins | sample 812S3MmetaG_FD_121299 | JGI IMG/M metagenome (GOLD analysis project Ga0182030, IMG submission 121299) | Permafrost microbial communities from Stordalen Mire, Sweden - 812S3M metaG (Illumina Assembly) | ecosystem: Environmental > Terrestrial > Soil > Wetlands > Permafrost | place: Sweden...
AGCCGACCTCAGTGGTCACGGCGAATGACGCCGGTCGATCTTCGCGCCCTCACCCCGCTGGTTTGGGAGCACGTCAACCCCTACGGTCGCTACGAACTCGACATGGAAAGCCGGCTGGCACTCACTTGAATGCCGAAGGTCGCCTTTGCCTCGACCGGATTCTCACGAAGCAGCAGAGGCCGCCGCGCCCCAACATGCGCGCGCTTTATGCGGACGGGCTCGTGGCCGGGTTGCCGCCGCGGATCTTTGAGCCGAAGTGGCCCCTCATGCCACGACTGTGCGCTTAACCCCACGTAGGCTAAAAAGAAGCGGCGCCCCGCGCGATCGCCTGAGTACTCATCGCCGCCCATTTTTGCTCGCTTCCAGGGCGGCATTGATGATCAACGTTTGCTTCACTTCAAACCAGCTCTGCTATAACGGAGGATCTGCTCCGGGCGCGCAAATTACACGTGACGCCAGCGGCACGCACGAGTTGCTCGATATCCGCCACATCCGATGTCAGCACAAGCGAGGGTGCGAGTTCCACCGCCAGCGCTGCTACAGCCGCGCCGACAAGCTGCGTGGTTCCCGTTGCACCAAGCAACTCGCCGACACGCTTCGAGCGTTCAATGTCAAGCGGAACAACCGTTACCTGACTAAGAAGCTTTGCTGCATTCGCGGGAGCTGGCTTTCGCCAGATTTCTGCAATCACACTCGCAGAAACATACAGCGAGACATCGTTTTGTTCTGCTGCTTTGATATATGCCAATAACCGCGCGTCGTAAGATTGAGCGGCGATAAATGCTCCCGAATCGAGAACAATGGACCTCACGAACGAAGCAGGCGTTCTGCTCGTGCTAAAGAGTTTGCGTCTATTGGCCCGACTGCAGCTTCGGCCTCAGCGATAAACGATCTTTGGTTTTCGCGCTGAAGCTCTCGCTCGAGCGAGCGCGCGACGAACTGCGAGAAGCCTCGTTTGCCGACGCGGTTTTTCACCTCAATAACGATGTGACGCGGCACGCTGGCGGATACGACTTCCAGCGCGAAATCGGCTCCCGCTTTGTTTGCTTTGGATCGACTCAAACTGGGAGTTGCCGCAGCCGGCGTTTTCCGATTACGCCGCGGAACTATTTGGGGGGTCTTCACTCCTAAATCATAAATCTTTTCATAAATCGGGTCAAGGCTCCGAACCTCCTAACCGATACACCCCGCGCTCATCAAGAGTGACCGCGCCGGCGGCCCGTAGCGCCTGTAGGGCTAACATAGCGGTTTGCCGGGCGCACGGGGTGAGCTTGGCCAGCGTGCGGACCGAGAGTCGGAAACCAGGCTCGAAGACGCGGCCGGCAGCGATCTCACTCCGAACGAAGGCGACCGCATCTTCTACCGATGTAGCGTTCCGGCGGCCGACAACCGGGCGTACGGGCATAGCTGCAGGCTTGGCGAGACGCTGTCCTAGACTTCTAGGACAGTTGCCTTATCTTGCAGGTCGTAATCAATAAGCGTCCCTGTAGGATGTAACTCGTCTTGAGGTTTTGTCATTGATTTGAGCTCGATCGCTGCTAATCGCTACTAATACGATGCGTCCCGCCGAATCGGTCGAGTTTGTGCGTAATTCCCCGGGCCATGTCGTAGGCGTCAAAGATACTCGATCTGGGCAAGTCACGAACGCAGCACGACTCTGAACCTTGCGGCCCTAGGTGGCTGGCCGGTCGGAAGCACCGGCCTCCGGGAAGCCACTGCGATACTTTTTACCGTTGCGCCGGCGGCAGCAAAACGGTTGACGTATGGAACCAAGAGCACGAGTTTTGCCGAACCGGGTGCCAATTTTTCAGGGGCACTCCCGAATGAAGAATTCCAAACACGATATGTTTAGCACTCTGGCAATCGGGATGAGACAATGACGATGTGATGGACAAACCACATGGCCAACAATGCTTAGCCAAAGCCGAACGTGACGACTTTGCATCCCTGATCGTGGCTCGAAAAGTTTCTTGAGCGAAGCGACCTGCTTGGCCCTCCCGAAACTGCTGCGCAGGCCAGCCCAGAGTCGCCCGAAGCCGGGTAGCAAACTCGACAAGCAACCGGCGCACCTGCGTTCGCTACGAGCTGTTCACCGCAGCGTTGCATATTTCGCACAACTCCATTACAAGCGGGATCTCAAATCAGTCCAGCATCTTGCGCACACCCCTTGTGAAGCCAACCGGACTCGCCATAGTTGAAAATGTTGCCCTTACGCTTACAATCCAGTCGGCCGCAACGCTTCGAACTGCCCATATCTCGGTCGGGATCGAGTGCTCGTATAACCATGTCGGGATCGCGTGTTCGCTCGACGGTCTGAACGGGACCCTGTCTCAATGGCCGTCCACATAACTCACAGATGGTGCGGTTATCGTCGAGGGTCACCATACGGTGCCCGTGTCCATCAATTGGGGATGCAGCCCACCCAGGATCACTGTCAGTTTCGCATTCAATGCTAACTACTGACATGTTTGGCGTCCGACTCGCCGCAAAACCAAGGGGTAAACAAATTATTGCAAGGCAGCAGGCCTGATCGCCCTTCATGTGTCCGGGCTCGACGGTTTCACTCACAACTCGCCATCCGTGCCCTCCAAGCAGATTCAGAGCTTGAACGTTGCGCGCTTGGCCCGCCGCGTCTGAAACAAATCGAAGGGTTTCGTATTGACGCAAAGTCTAGATCCTCATAAAAAGGTACAGTAGAGCGCCAAGACCTGTCGCACTTGTCGTAATCCCTGTAGAGAGACGCAGCAAGTTTGACGAGTCTCTAAGTCGGAATCGCTGACTCAGGCCGTCCGCGATCAGGATCGCCAGCGCCGTCGGGAACAGAAACAGCACGGCAGCATGCATCGTTAACGCGAACGGAGCCAATGTAAGACCAGCGAGAAGGCCTGTACAGCGCGCGCAAACATGAAATTGTCGTCGACGAACGAAAAATGACCGTTCGGGCCGCTGATGACAGCTCATCAAATACGGCAGTCGCGAATCCACAAAGAGCATTATAAGACCGTCTTCGATGTAGCGCCGCGCCCAGCGCACAATCTCGTCGTGCGGCAACCATGATGAAACCCCGTTCAAATGTCGTCACTTCTCATAGTGGAGTTTTCTCGCTCTTTTCTTCATTTCGGCCTAAAATCCGGCGACTTTTCCTAACGCGCCACGTTCCGCCTTCGCTGGGAGAAATGGTGTTGAAAAGCATGGGGTCGAATGGCCCGAGTGCGGTCAAAGCGATCGGCAGCGCGGAGGGTTGAACCTGGCTATGGAGCTTTTTGAAGCGGCGTCATCTATTGAAGCCTTTATAGGTCAAGGCCTAGCTCTCAAGCTCCGAGCGCAGATAGCGCGAAGGCCCAACCAACAAAAAGGACTAGCGGGATCGTGTTAGGACACGACGCCGATTGGTGGAATGGAGCGGTGGTCGTCGCGCTCGTTTTGGCCATCGCCGCTGCCTGCGCTGTCGCTGCGACGACATTTGCCGTGATCACTGCGCAAAAGCGCGAGGCCCTGGTGGCAAAGGCCGACTTCGAGCGGTATAAAGCATCCGTCGCCCTGCATGTTGCGGAGGCGCGAAACGAAGGCATTGAAGCCGGTAAGGCCGCCGCTGGCGCAGACGTGAAAGCCGCGGAGGCCCACAAGGGTGCCGCCGAAGCCAACGCACGAGCGGCCGCAGCGCGCGAGAAAGCGACCGAGGCGGAGGCCCATCTCGGAGAAACTAAGGCGCGCGCAGCGGAAGCGGAGCAACACGCAGCCGAGGCTCGCGCAAGTGCGGCGGAGGCAGATGCGCGGGCAGCGCAGATGACCGAGCGCGCTGCGGCACTGGAGAAAGAAGCGGCGACGGCTCGACTAGAACAAGAAAGGTTAAAAGCCAGTCTAGCGTGGAGGGTACTTCCCCCAGCGCAGGCCGCTGCATTAGAACAGCGGCTGGCATCGCATCCGGGGTCGGTAAACCTTTGGTATACCGATGGTGACCCGGAGGCGCTGTATCTTGCAATCCAATTCAGCAAGATTCTGGAAAATGCGAAGTGGAAGGTTCTCCCCGCCGGGGCTAATTTGAGCGGAATCGTTTTTGGGATTGCGGCACCCGACACGACAGGTGCGGACGCATCCGCGTTGCGCGCGGCGCTCCATGGCGCTGGAATCCCGTTCTCGACCGATCCCCTTCCGCCGGTGGGCTTTACGATTGGCGCGACCAAAGGCAGCGGAGTGCCAACGCTGATGATCGGCTCGCGGCCGCCGGCCGTTTTCCAGTAGCGTAGCCGCTGCACAAAAAAGCCCACGCCTGCCCATTTAATCAGCCTCATCGGGGCCTTTTATGGGCAAAGCCATAATGTAACAAATCTATTGCCGTTCCATGAAGTGGTCTGCTGGGGCGATTCGGCACCAATTAGAACTGTGAGTTCCCGGTCACACCGTCGACAGCATCTCGTATAACCTCATAGGAGGCGCACCGATTCGCCAGCGCTCGATCGCGCGAGGCTGCGGCCGCTCGCAACGACGGCGCTCATCGATTCATCGAAATCTGTGAGTCCGATCGCGGTGAGGATCTGTTCGTTCGTGGCGCCGCGGAGCGCAAGGACGCCGGCGCGGCCGCTGCGCAGCGAGTGCGTGCTGATTTTCTTGACCTCAACTTCGGTCGACGCGATGCGAGCTGCGTGCGCGCGGATGATCGCATGGATCGAGCGCGATGCCAGGGCTTCCGTCATCGACCCGCCGAGTTTGATGCCGCGAAAGGCGTAGCCCGACGTTATCTTAGCGACGGAGAACCACTGCGCGAGTGCTTTGACGGCGCAGTGCGTCGGGTCGGCGGATGGTTCGAGTTCAGCGAGCCGTTCGCGCCGGGGTCGCACCCAAACGCGCTTGCCGTTCTTCTCCATCTCGCCTGAAGCGTTCACTTTGAGGATCAGCGAGCCGTTGCGTTCCGGGTTCACCAGGACGTTCTCGCGGTAGAGGGTGGCGGCTTCGGTGCGCGTGAGCCCGCCCGTATACATGGCGAGGATGAGCGCGCGATCGCGCAGGTAGATCAGCTTCGTTTGTTCGGTGTGGCGGATCTCGAGGTCATAGTCCTCTTCGAGCGCCGCGAGCATTTCTGAGACGAAGGTGTGGGTGACGCCGAGTTTGCGGACCCGAGTGCGGTCTTCGTCGGTGCGCACGATGTCCCAGGCGCGTTTAACGAGGGTGTGTTGGCGCGGGTCGGCGTCGATGCCGCCCTCGACGTACCAGGCACGGATGGCGCAGAGGCGCCGGCGGATGGTCGAGGCTTGGGAGCGGCGTTTGTGGAGGTGCGCAATGTATTCTGCGATGAGGCGCGGGGCGATCGGCGGATCGCCGAGGTCGGCATCGGTCGTCTTGCGGGCGAAGGCGTTCGGCGCACTCACCCGCTTGGGCGTGACGGTCCTCAGTACGGTAGAAGTCCAGGAAAACTTCACCTCACTGGCTCTGAGCAACTTTGCGATCTCATTCCTTGCTGATGATATCCTGCGCCTGCGCTATGTCTCTCTCGACGGCCAACTGCGCAAAATGCTGCTGGTGGTGAAGATGCGTGGCAGCGAGCATAGCATCGATATGACGGAATATAAAATCACTGGGACAGGCGTGGTCATTGGCGAGGCCCTCCGAGGTTATCGTGGCCTGACGAGCGGAATCCCAGGGCCCTGGTCTTCTACATTTGAGGGAACTCCGCTCGAGCTGGGTCAAGACCCGAAGTAGCCTTGGTAAGTGCGGAAATTGATCGGCCCTTATGAGTAATTCTGAAGGGAATATGGCTACTGCGGCCGCTCTGGAATCGGTGCTCCGCACGCACGAGTTGAACACGCGTCCTTCCCGGCTACCAGATTACCAGACGGAGAATCACGCGCTCCTCGCAATTGCCCAGCACATGGCCGATTCGCCGCAAACGACGCTCCAAAAACTCGTCGAGGTTGCGCTGGAAGTCTGCCGGGCGGGCTCAGCCGGCGTCAGCCTCGTTTCCGAAAAAAGCGGCGATTTCTATTGGCCGGCGATTGCCGGCGCGTGGAAACCCAACATTGGTGGAGGCACCCCACGTCACTTCGGACCCGGCGGCGTCGTCTTGGATCGCAATGCCGTGCAGCTCTTCACGCACCCTGAAAGATGTTACCCGTATTTAGCTCTGGTTGCGCCGCCGATTGAAGAGGCGCTTTTGACGCCTTTTTACGTTGCGGGCAAAGCGGTTGGCACAGTATGGGTCGTCGCCCATGACCCTGATCGCAAGTTCGATGCCGAAGACCTGCGCCTGATTGAGAGTCTCGGCCGGTTTGCAGCGGCGCTCTACCCGCTCAGCACAGCCCTGGACGCGCTGGGGAAGCAAGACCATGTGATACGTGATGTGAACGAGAGCCTCGTCCTCTCCTCGCTCCGCCTACACGAACTGACCGAGCAGGCGCAGGGCGTGGCCGAGACCCTGCAAAGCATCTTTCTCCCTCGTGCGCTGCCGCACGACGATAAAGTCCGGTTCGATGCAAGCTATTCGGCCGCACAGAAAGATACGCTCATCGGCGGCGATTGGCTCGAGGCGGCGCATTTGCCCGACGGACGCTACTTGATCTCCATCGGCGATGTCACGGGACACGGCCTGAACGCATCAATTATCGCCGGCCGTCTGCGTCAAGCGATCACCGACTACGCTTTTACCAACGATAACCCGGCATCCGTCCTCTCCAAAGCAAACCGAATATTACGGTTTCAGCACCCAGATGTCTACGCGACCGCCGTGGTCGGATTTGTCGATCGCGATTGCACCCGCCTAACGTACGCAAGTGCAGGGCATCCTGCACCCTTGCTGGCGACGTCTCACACGGTGCCGGCAAAAGTACTTCCTCTTGGCGGCGTGCTGCTTGGGTACGGGGATGAGCTGGATTCCGTCTCACACTCAATCGAGATTTCCCCGGGCAGCGTTTTGGCGTTCTACACGGATGGGATTACGGAGTTTGCGCGTGATATAGACTCAGCCGAAACGGCGCTGCGAGCTGCCGTCGCGGAGGTCGTCGGCGATACGTCTATTGCGCGCCCTGCCGTGGTGATTCAGAACAAGGTTCTCGGCGACGCACCGCCTACGGATGACATTGCGCTTCTTATTGTGCAGTTTGACGCCGTCGACAAAGCGGCGCTGCGAGCCGGTCCAACAGACTTTACGAAGACGTTGCGCTTTCATTCGAGCGACGCATCGGCGGCACGTACCTGCCGACGAGAGATGATGAACTTCATCCGGCACTTTGCGGCCGATCAGGATGCCCTGTTCACAGCTGAGCTTATCATAGGCGAAATTCTCGCCAACACCGTCCAGCACGCGCCCGGTCCGGTCGAAGTGAATATCGACTGGAGCGGAGAGAAACCGATTGTCAGGGTAGTGGACACCGGTCCCGGTTTGATCCATCTGCGTGCACAGGGACCGCAAGATATGATGAATGAACACGGACGCGGCCTATTTCTCATCAGAACTCTGGCGGATGACGTGTCGATCGCGTCGCCAAATGGTTCTGGTACCGAGCTGCGCGCAGTCCTGCCATTGCTCCGCAACAGCGCCCCTTCTGCGTTCGGTGCGAACACGGTCGCAGATTGAAACGCGGACGAGTAACTTTCGATGCGTGGGAGCGTGCCACTCGTCTCTCTGCGAACTCTTTATTAACGCTCGCCGACCGCCTTGAGGACGCTCTCCCAATCGTCGGTGCTGTGAACATGCGATAGCGTGAATCTCATGGAAGACGACTCGACCGCGTGCGCGCGAGACGTCGCTCTGGTATCCGTCAGGGCTGCAACCTGACACTCGAGAACTGCACCTGACGGACCAGAGTCGGCCCATCATATCCGAGGAGCCGTATCGGCAAATTGGTCGCTGACGAAATATCAATGACTTCGAGCGTCAAGCCGGCATCATTGGCGGAAGACGTGGGGACCAGCGTGACGGCCTCGGTGGAAACGCCCTCGATCACCGGACCCGTAACCTCGGAAGCGACCCCCGCGGTATCTTGTCCGTGGGAAATGATCGCCGCGAAACTCAACTGATCGATCGACGAGCCGCGCAGCGTCGTCACCACTGGATCATGCAGCGAGTATCTCTTCGTGAAGAGGGCGAGCAAACCCGATCCACGATGCGCGACAACCGTATTCCCGCCGTTCCAGACCAGCGTCCCTCCGGCGTTCGGCCCCTTCACGACGTGGACCGTCGCGCTTGCCGGCTTACGGAAGGTGTAGTCGAGAAGAATGTTCTGAACTTGAGTGCCATTCTGATCGAAGACGGCAACCGTTGCAGTGTAGGCAGCGACGCGAGCCCATGCAACCTCGAACGCGATCCAGGCCGGCGGTAATCCGGAAGCTGTGGCACTGGGAACGGGCGCAGCGGTCTGCGCCATCGCTGGCGCGGGCAACGTCCCAAGCAAAGCGAGGTTTACGCCCCAAACGATGAGCGTTAGCCGCGCCAGCAGAGGGTAGCCCGTGAAGCATCTCACGGACCCTTCACCCAGGACGGCACGCGCCGCGCATTTTCGGTACCGTAGAACATTCTCTTAGCTCTGCTTCAATCGCCGTGATACCCCGAACGATGAAGCTCGCTAGGCTCCTTCCGGGACATCGGGAAGTGCGGGTACAGGTACCCCCCTCCCCAATATGGTGAAAACCCGTAATAGCCGTAGTACGGCTCCCAGTCTATTCGCGGTGGCCTGACGATAAGGTTGGGATCGTAGGCGGGTGAGTGCACGATGCGATCGCGCGTTTGGTTGACATGGACTTCGTCTTTGGCAACACGGGTTATCGCATCGACCGGCAGCAAAAAGTGTCGATCCCCGAGCCCGAGGAAGCCACCCGCACGAACTTCGAGCATCCGGACCTTGCGCTCGCCCGGGTCGATAAAGAGATCGCTTACGTGACCGATCTCTTCATTATGCCGATCGATCACTTTGCAATTGCGGATGTCCTGATCCGCGTCTGCAAGGGTGAGTTCCGTTTCGCTCAGCTTTTCAAGTTCAGTATTCGTCGCAGGTTGAGGTTGGCTCATCACATAGTCCTGTCATACCTCGGTGGTCGCGAAGTTCGCTGCCGGCCGAAGCGGGTTACTTGACCTGCGAACGCTTTACCCAAGCTGACGTACTTTCACCGTCTAGGCCGCCGAGCCGCGCTTTCACGAGCCGCCGGAAGGCGACGATTCTCGAAGTCGAACCAGAATCTGCGCGCTGGTAGGTCTCCGGGTGTGACACGGAACCATCTACTGCCGTCGCAAACAAACAGGTTAGCAATGTCATGCGTACGCCGGAAGGCGTCGGCGACCGGTGTGCTTGCATCATCTCCCAACCGGGCGCCACCGACCAGGTTTCGCGGCTAGGTCTAGAAATTGGGGTATAGCCTTTCTTAGGCTGGTGTTGCGGCAGCCAGATTGGCGGAAGCCGCGGTCCAAGACGCGCGATCGGAGCAGACGGTGAACCAACACGGGCACGCGATCGATGCAGCACTCGAAGAATTGAAGAACACGAATTTGACGCTGGAAGCCCCGAGGCAGGATATCCGGGGTCGCAAAGTGATCGACCAGACCGGCGAGGCCATTGGGCACGTAACCGCGCTCTTCATCGACGAGGAAGAGCGAAAGGTCCGAATGCTGGAAGTTCGCGCCGGCGGCTTTCTCGGACTCGGAGATCGGCACTTCCTTCTTCCCGCAGAGATGATAACGAGTATCGTGACCAACAAAGTACGCGTTAACGAGACACGCGAGCGAATCGTCAATACACCCGCCTACGATCCAAATCTAACTGAAATTCCAATTCCGGAAACCTGGAAAGCCACGAGCCCGAGCGGTTGGTGAAGGGAGCGCTGCACCCAGCCGGTTCGTGTGGCGACATTGTGCGCAAGCAACGGTGACACTTAAAGCGTGAAGCCGGGAGGCGACATCCGAATCGGGCCCGGGTCGAGCCCAACCGCGATTGCGTTTCGCTTGCAGCGCGGATGCGACAATAGCGGACCTATGAACAAGAGCAGACGTCAGCGCATGCGGGCTTCCTGTGGGCCGCGGCACCGAGCACGATCGTTTGCGTGGACTCGACTGTCCACGAATGGCTACTCGCCTCCAAACGCAGTCGCGCCTACGCCGGGCGTATCCGCCGCAGCGATTCGGCTCTCATGACGCGCGTACTCGAACGCTACGACCATGAAGCCGACGAACATGATCGCGCTGCCGCCGATCCACATCATTTCGCCGGCGGCTTGCTGATCGGCAAGCGCCCCGCCGCCGCAAATATGCACGTAATGCGCGTAGAGCGGCAAGCGATTGGAGTAGAGCACGAAGCCGAGAAAGCCGGTCAGCGGCATCCCCAAGAACACCTAACCGAGCCGCGCGATGTAATTGAGGCGATCGGGGTCGAACACCGGTGCCCACATCAGCCCGCGCCGAGAAAGAGTACGTGAACGGATTGCGGAGATCTCACTCAAGAATGCGCCCCTGGGCGGAACTTCGGGAACCTTCACGTTTCCGCGTAAGAGGGCGACCGGCTTGGGGGAGCTACATCGACGTATGGGCACGAATTGAAGGGGCGACCACGCGCAGAATGAGGACCTGAACGATTGCTGCAGTTGGAACGGCTAAAATCGCGCCGGGGACGCCCAACAACGCACTTCCAATGACAAGCGCCATAACGATGGCCAGCGGGTGGAGCGCCACAGCCCGGTTCATCACATACGGGACGAGCGTATTTCCCTCAATCTGCTGAATGACCAGATAGAGCACGGCGACTTCCAGAGCCTTTTTCGGCCCCAAGGCTAACGATGCAACGAGCACGGCGGCACTGCCGCCGAGGAGCGGACCGACGATCGGAATGCTCTCGGTTAGGGCGGCGATTACGCCGAGCAGCAAGGCGTAGGGAACGCCGAGCAGAGCGACGCCGGAAAAGCTCAGAATGCCGATTACAATCATATTGATCAGCACGCCGCGCACGTAACCGCCGATTTTCGTACTTAGGTCGTCGAGAATTTCACGAGTCGCGGCGGCTCGCTTCGGTCCGGCAAGGCTTATCGTAAAGGCCGCCAGGCGCTGCGACGCCTTCAACCAGAAGAATGCAAGAAGCACGAGCAAGAACGCCTTCGTAACGAGGCCGACCAAAAATAGCGGCGCCTCGATGAGCAACCCGAGTTTCGACTCCAAGAACGCGCTCACCCTAGCCGGCATTTGCGCTAACAGCGACCGCGCCTGGGCGTTATCGTGCAAGAACGATTGATACGTGTCGAGAGCATGCCGCGCAGTAGCGGCGAAATGCGGCATATCATCGATTAGCCCCGCTACCTGCGAGACGAGCGGCGCGAAAATGAGCCAACCGAGACCGCCCAGCACGACCATGACGACAAAAAGTACGAGAAGAATCGCGAGCGAGCGCGGAAACCCTCGCCGTTCGAGCCAGGAGACCGGTGGCCGAGCTCCTTCCGCGACGACGATGGCGCTAAAGATTAAGATCAGCTCGGGGATCACGTGCGCGCAGATCGTCCAAATCAAAACACCGAGGAAGCCGATGGCTGTCGCGAAGCACAGCGTGCCTTTTGAGATCGGCGCGTTTCCCGGCGTCGCTTCGCGCTTTAAGGGCATGACGTCTCCGCAACGCGCGGATCGATCCCGGCGGGCTGCGACTGCAACTGACGTATCCTGCTCGGCGCGAGCGTCTCAACCGGTCGGGCCCGTAGTTTCGTGAATTCCGCGCCCACCAGCAAAATGATTGTTGAATAATAGATCCACAAGAGCGCCGCAAACAACGAACCGGCCGCGCCGTACGCGGAGGCGACGCCGACAATTGCGAGGTAACGCGCGATGACGGCTTCTCCGACAACGAACAGCACGCTAGTAAGCGACGCCCCCAGCCAGACGTCGCGCCACTCGATGGTGACATCGGGCAGTATTTTATAGATAAGGGCGAATCCAATTAGCCCCACCACAACGGAAATGGCTTGTTCAAGCCCTCCAATCAATAATGGGGTCATTACCGTCACGACATCGGCGCCGACATGAACCGTGGAATAGACAATCGCCGTATTCGCAACAAACGTGAGCAGAAGCAAGAAGCCGACGACGAGAATCATCGACAACGAGGCGATCCTCGTTCGGACTGCGTGCTTCAGACCGCCTTTCGTTATTTCGATCTTATCCTGACCTACTATTCGAAATAAATCGTCAAGACCGCGACATCGTCGGGATGTTGCGATGCTTCTTGCAGGACGTTCTCGACGATAAATTTCGCTGGGTTTGGAGCCTTGGTTGCAAGGGCGCCGCGCGCGGCCCGCAGCAGCCGGACCTCGCCTTCTTGAGTGTCGTGACTATATTCGATCAGACCGTCGGTGTATAAGACCAGCAGGGAGCCGGACTCATAGGTAAATTCGTGCTCCTTGATGAGATCGGGCAAATCGATTTCTACCCCCAGCGGAAACCCGTGATTTGGCATGATGCGCGGCTCTTCGCCGGCTTTCGCTGAGATCGGCGGATGATGACCTGCCGAAGCGTACGTTACTTTCCGATTCACCAAATCGATCACGCCGTAGATTGCCGTCGTAAATTGGACGTGATGGTCGTTGAGGAAAATAACCTTATTCGCTTGATCCAACACGGCGACCGGCATCGGGTCGTTAATTTGCAGCGAGGCCGCGACCTTGATCGCCTGTTTCGCCTGACCCATTTTCACCGCCGCGCCGAGCCCCCGGCCGCACACATCGCCCAGCGAAAAAGCAACCCGCCCGTCAGGCAACGTGAAGATGTCGTACCAGTCACCGCCGAGCTGCTCGATCGCTGCCGCCGGTTGGTAGAGGACGTCGAACGCGAGCCCGGCGACGACCGGAAAGTCAGTCGCGACGAAGCCTTTGAGCAACGTGTCTACCGTTGCTTGCTTTGCGGCCAATTCCGATCGCAGGTGTTCAATCGTGACCGATTCGCCCTCCATCAGCCCCCGAATCCACGCCAGATATCCTTGCGATGGTTTGAACAAGTCCTGGGAGGCCGTTCTGAAACGATCGTTCATGTCTTAGGCGGTCTCGCGAACGATTCATAGCCCGCTTCAGCCGTTTCCGACTCGAGCTGAGCAAAAAGATTTGACAAGCCCGACGACGAGTCTAGGCGTATTGTTTCGATCACAGCATCAAGCGCGGCCACTCGGTTGCGTGAACAGGTGCAGCGGTTGCATCCATCACGCACATCATGTCGTTCGAGGGTGTGCCCACAGGGGCACGAAATCAAGAAATCCATGTTACAGACTTGGCGCCTCGCGCGTAGCGTGTGATCTCCGAAGAAGTCATAGACGGTTCCGCTCACGTGGTTGGGAGGTTGACGTCGAGCGACGAGCGCGCGTTGCTCGTAGCAACATGAATACCCAGAGCAGAATGACCGGCACGATGAAGAACCATCGTTTGTCGGAACTATTGGGAAGTGCGATATCGATGAAAACGACGGCGAGCATCGCAGCGAGCCCGACGACCGCCATAAGCGGACTCTGTGGCAGTCGGTGCGGTGCGCTTACTCCGGACTCAGCGAGCGCTGCGGTCGCGGAGGGAAAGACCACGACTTTTGCAGCCGCGCCCGCTCGGTTCGCCGCAGCGACGAGCGAGGCGATCGGCACTGCTGCATCGTGCGCCACGAACGCTTGCGCATTCTCCGCATCTCTATCGACCGTCAAGACTCCGGGAACGCGTTGGAGCACTCGAACGACCTCTGCGATCGAAGATGCCGGCAGGCCGCTGCCGAGTCGTAGCGTCGTATGGCTAAGCCCGTCGTCTCGGACGGCATCCCGCGCGGCGACTCTCATAGCGTCGGAACTTTGAGTCCGTTTGGTGACGCGGTCATGGACGGCTCTCGTAAAGGGTTGTGTCTTACAAGGGTAGGGTACGCCGATTGACCGCGACCGAGTATCGTGGATTTCATGGATTGCCGGTCACGATAGGCAGGCCGCTGCAACTCGGTCATTCGGCCGCCGATGCCGGACACGGCGCCAACAACCGATCATCGTGCATGGACCATCGGGGTCGACTGAGTGTCTGGGGTGCCGGCAACAAGCGTCGCGTTGGCATCGCGGTGGACACTGTTACCCGACCAGGCTGGCTAAAGGCGCCCCACGCTGGGAACTCGGTTACGGGCTCCCGCGTCTCGCGGTAACCAAGGTTCGCCTCCGCATCGACTTGATATCAATCCGTCGCGACGCCTTCACGTGGCGTACGAGTCCCTGGCGTAAGTCACGCCGTGCGACAGCGGAACGAGGCGACCGCTACGGCACGGGACTCGGCAGAGCGCCGACCTCGTATTCGGCGCACCGATCAGGCGCTAAGCGTTTCAGAAGACTGGTACGAACGATCACGGGGGGACCGTAACGTTCGTACCAGTCGAGTGTGGCCCGGCCTTAGGTGCCTTCCTGCCGTGTGGTGTCCATGGCTTGTGATGTGGCAGGTGGAGGTGGTGCTTCTCGGCGTACCGCTCGGCAGACCTGACGAAGTGCGTTTCGATGTACCTCGAGACAGCGTGACCGCCGAAGGCAAGAAGGGTGCTCAGCGGTACGGTGACGGCGCACATCGTGTAGATTTGACGCCAAAGCGGTACCTTCAGGGCAGCGGCCGTCTGGGTAGCGATCGTCCCGCCCATACCCGGAATCAAGCGCACGGCCATCAAGAACAGCGGTGAGCCAATCGCAAAGCGTTTGACCCACGCCGGCAAGCGTGCGATTTGGCGGTCGACGTCCAGCAACGCGGATGTGCGTAAGGCGATAGTGTAGCCGATGGTGGCGGCGAGGAGAAGGCCGCCGGCGTTGATCGCGGAACCGAGCCAGGGCCCAAAGAGCACGCCGTTCGAGATGGCGAGCGCGTCGGTAACAGAAAACGGTGCGGACCCAACGAGGGCAAAAATCACGATCGCCAGCGGAATGCGAAACGCCCCAACTGCGGCGAGCAAGTGGTCGACCCCGCTTCGGTTCCCGACGACATAGGCGGCGAGGCCGAATGATGCGGCGAAGATCGCGACGCCGATAACGCCCCGCACGATTCGCTTGGAGGGCGCAGGCGTCGTGCTCGCGGCAACGTCAGGCGATTCGTCCTCCGCGCATGCGGCAAGCAGAGGAGTTGGTCGGCTACAATTCCGCGACACGAGTACAGCTCCGGTAGCAGAGCCAAGGATGTACCGCATTCACCGCGACTTGTACCGTTTCTGAAGCTCGCTGTTGCGAGTAAGTAAGCTAGAGCTCGGCTCCTCGTGCCCCGATGGGTGCACAGGCTACTGGCGCAGTGCAACCCGCAACCCGATTGGCCTGGTGAATGCGGTCAACTCGCCGCTGAGACCGCGTCGCTCGTTATGCGCTCACCGTTTGGTAACCCGACGCCGGCGCCCGGTACGCCGCACGTCGACTTATCGCGACCCTTCGAGGAGAGCTGAACACGACGTGCAGTACCATTGTCGAACTTCTGACTGATTGAGCCGCGGGCATTTACTAACACCACAACGTCAGCGCTAATGATCGGCATGCATAAGGTTCACCGCGATCATTCGCAACATCCGCTCGAACATCGGCAGCGAGAGCACTACGTCGGGCGGTTCCTTTTGAACTTGCAACGTGCGAGATGGCGCCGCGCCACCGTTGCCGCTGCGATCGCTTCCAACCACCACGGCGGCGTTGAGCGTGACGCAATAGGATCTAAGCCGGCGTCATCAACGAACAGACGAAGCTCGCGACTGCCTTCGCTTTATCTGTTTCTGGTGGGTCCCGAAAACGTGGTCCCAGAAAGAGGTGATCACTCCGAAATTGCTTTTATCGATGCGATGATGCACGCTATGGTGCGCCCATCTCTTCTTCAGCCATCGGAATGGAATCTGGTTGATCCGCATCGTATGCTCCATATGGTGAAGCGTGTCAAAGTAGAGGTAGCCGCCGGAT
>Ga0182030_10014046_pt1 | contig 15868 bp, 17 predicted proteins | sample 812S3MmetaG_FD_121299 | JGI IMG/M metagenome (GOLD analysis project Ga0182030, IMG submission 121299) | Permafrost microbial communities from Stordalen Mire, Sweden - 812S3M metaG (Illumina Assembly) | ecosystem: Environmental > Terrestrial > Soil > Wetlands > Permafrost | place: Sweden...
CAGGGAGGTCGTTCAGCTCGCCGGGAGGAGCGGGACCAGGGGAACGGATGTCGCCGGGGCAACGGGATGGGTCACCTCACCCCAGTTCGAAAAGGTCACCGTTCCCCGTATGTCCGAGCTCTTTGCATTCGGGTTGGTGATCTCTTGAACCGGGCGCGGCGTACCGCTCGACTCCACATAGAGCACGATGGGCACCTTCGTCCCCGATGAGGAGGCGGCAGTCCCCTTGATGGCCTGGGTCAGGTGCCCGTTGATCACTTTGGTCCCGCCGAACGTGTAGGGCCCGGTCATCTCGATCTCCGGGGCCACCTCCGAGTCGAGCAGTCCGCTCACGAGCTCCGAGAGGGAGCCCGTGCTGGTCGGGAAGGACAGCCATCTGTTCTCATAGGTGCTCGACTGCGCTGCGGTGAGGCCCAGGACGTTCTCCAGCGCGGATACGTTTCCCCGGACGTATCCGGTCTTTCCGATCAGGACCACCGACAACTCCTCGGTGATAGAGCCCTTCTGCACCTCGAGCAGCTGGGAGCCTGCGGTCTTGCCCGTATCGCCGACCACCTCGAGCGAGATGCCCTGCTCGGTCGCAATCGAGACGTAGTGGACGTTCTGGGCCGCGGCTGCCTTCATCGCCGCCTGGTATTTCGCCTTGGCCACAACCGCGGCGGTCGCCGAGCCGGACGTGGCTGCCACTCCGGCCGCTGCTGCGGCAAGGGTCGCGGCAACGGTGCCGGCAATTCGGTAACTGCGTCGCATGGGCCTCTCTCTCCGGCACCCGCTGCGGCGGCTGCTCAACGGTCCATTGTCCCATGTGCGGGCGGGAGAACCCCGTCGCGCCCGGGCGAGACCTCCGTTACGCGGTGCTTACGGAGCCGAGGGTAAAGGAGGCGGTGGGGGCCCTGGGCCGGACCGATTCTCCCCACTTCGAGAAGACGATGTGCTCCGCGCCGTTCGGGGCCCCGTGTGCATTGACGGTGTCCTCTTCGACGAGCAGATGCCGACCTGATGCGCGTACATACAGGACGGCGTCCATGCTCTTCTCGCCCTGGAGATGCAGCGTGCCGCGCACCGCGTCGACAGAAGAGCCGCCGAGCTGGCGTGGTCGGCCGAGGCTGTAGGGCCCCTTGAGCGCGACCTCCTGGGCGACATCGTGCGAACGAACGCCGACGACCACCTGAGAGTAGGCAGGGTTCGTGCTCGAGAACACCACCCAGTGGCCCATGGTGGTTGCCGCCTGCGCAGGCGGGAGGCCGGTCAGGTCCTCCATCGCCAGCTCGTTTCCCCTCACGAAGGTGAGGTCGCCGATCACGATCAGCGTGGCCCGATCGAGTGAGGCCCCCTGGCCGACGAGTATCGCCTGGGTTCCCGACGCCGGGCCGGCGTCGCCGCTCTCGGAAAAGGGGACGTGCGAAATGTCGCTGCTGGACGCGTAATGCACCCTCCATCCGTTGGTGGTGGCCATGGCCTCCCGGTAGAGCGTCGCCGCGGTGGGCGCAGCGCCCGCGAGGTGCGCCGGGAGGGAGAGGAGCAGCGCCGCGAACGCGGCGAACACCAGGCAACCTCCCGAAATGACCCTGGAGATGCGCGCCGGCACCTCCCCACTCTTTCAGACCCGGGCGGGGCACCGATCGGGGGATGCCGGGCGGGTGGCCGCCGGGATCCGCCACCAGCGGAGGTCGCTGAGCTTGGATAGGGGTTACCGCGTCCTTTCTGGCGCGCCGTGGCCCATCTGCCGACCGTTTCTCGGCGATGAGGATCCTCGCATGGCGAACACACGTTCGCTAGTATGAGCAGAGCAGATGATGGGCAGAGAGGTACAACGGCAGAGCCGGTCGGAGCGATGTCACACCCCGCCCGTAGGGTCACGCCGGCAGAGTGAGGGCGGAGTGGACTGCGGTTCGAACGTCCGACCAGAACGGATCGCTACACAGGACAAGAGGAGAGAAGAGAATGGCCGAAGAACGGGCTAAGGCGCTGGAAGCAGCACTGGGTCAGATAGAGAAGCAGTTCGGAAAAGGCTCTGTCATGCGAATGGGCGACAACCTGAGCATGAACATCGAGTCCATTCCCACCGGCGCCCTCTCGCTCGACCTGGCCTTGGGCATCGGCGGACTGCCACGGGGACGCATCGTGGAGATCTACGGACCGGAGTCCTCGGGGAAGTCGACGCTGGCCATGCACTCGGTGGCCGAGGCGCAACGCAACGGTGGGATCTGTGCGTACATCGACGCCGAGCATGCCATGGACCCCGTCTACGCCCGGGCCATCGGAGTCAATGTCGACGACCTCCTCATCTCCCAACCCGACACCGGGGAGCAGGCGCTCGAAATCGCCGACATGTTGATTCGGTCGGGCGCGCTCGACATCTTGGTGATCGACTCGGTGGCTGCGTTGACGCCACGGGCTGAGATCGAGGGCGAAATGGGTGACACCCATGTCGGGCTGCAGGCTCGTCTCATGTCCCAGGCTCTGCGCAAGTTGACCGGGACACTCTCGAAATCCAGCACGATCGCCATCTTCATCAACCAGCTGCGGGAGAAGATCGGCGTGATGTACGGGTCGCCCGAGGTCACTCCCGGAGGCCGGGCGCTGAAGTTCTACTCCTCCATCCGGCTCGACATCCGACGTATCGAGGCTATTAAAGATGGGGCCGAAGTGGTCGGCAACCGTACCCGGGTCAAGGTGGTGAAGAACAAGTGCTCATCCCCGTTCAAGCAGGCCGAGTTCGACATCATGTACGGCAAGGGCATCAGCCGTGAGGGTTCCCTGCTGGATGTGGCGGTGGATCTCGGCTTCATAAAGAAGTCCGGAGCCTGGTTCACCTATGAAGGTGAGCAACTCGGTCAAGGGCGTGAGAACGTCAAGACGTTCCTGTCCGAGAACCCGCAGCTGATGGCGGAAGTTGATGACCGGGTGCGCGAATGTCTGGCCCCCAAAGTGGAAGAGGCTGAGGAAGGCGGGGCACTTGACCCCGACGATCTACCGATCACCATCGACCGCTAAAGGTCGGTCCTCCTCCGCAGCTGTCGCAGCATCGAAGTTGCTCCGGGCTGACCCCGCCACTCCCTCGGGTGATCTGCCCGGAGCGCTTCGCGTCCGGGCGACCTTCTCAGGGAGTCGTGGTAGCCGTGACGGTGTTGGGTACCAGCTCCACCCAGGTCTGGCCGGGCTGTAGGGGGATCTGCGTTCCGCTGGCAGTGAGGAACCGGGTGGGCGAGCCCAGCGAGGACCGGCTCCAGGTGCCCGTGATCTCTGTGCCTCCTCTGAACACATCGGCGACGCCGCTGGCGTTCGGGTAGAGGTCAGCCTGCACCTCTAAGCCACCCTCGCTGTTCTCGAGCCAGGGCCCGTAGCTGATCTGCACATACTGCACGATCACGTTGGCGGCGCTGTTCTGGACGCCGTCGGCCAACGTGTCCGGGGTGGTCCCGTTGTAGTAGCGCAGGAAGTTCGCCGTGGCGGGGTTGTACTTCCACGTGACGTCTGACGTCCCGGAGAAGTCGATGGTCACGCTGGAAACCGGCGTCCCCTTGGGCAGCTTGTTCGAATAGGTGAAGAGCGGTTGGGGTGGGGTGGTCAGGGTCGGATGGGTGGACCACAACTGTGCGGTCGTGGAGTAGGTGTCGTAGGGAGCGTAACGACCGGAGGGGTGTGTCTGGAGTGAGCCGTAGTCCATCAGGTCGACGTTGATCAGCGGCGAGGCCTCAATGTTGGCCAGTACGGGATTGATACCCCCCACGTGAGCCTCCAGAGGCGTACCCAGCTGGCCGAGTATCCCGATGTCGATGTTGCGGGCCGAACGGATGGGCCCGACGAGCGGGGCGTCCTGGCACTGGAAGACGGCGGCGTAGCGAGTGATGGCGCCCTCGACCGGCTCCTCGAACACGAGGTCGGCCTTGTCCATCCCACTCTGCGGCCGGGCCGCCGGGTAGTTGTCGATCTTCACGGCTAGTGCCACTCGTTGCGGGACGGTTCCGCCCCCCGGCACCGGTGCGCCGGTGAGCGGGCACGTGGCGACGGCGGCCGGAGCTGCGGTCGTGGTCGTGGTCGACCTTGCGGTGGTGCCGGTGGTGGTGGGGTGGGTCGCACCCGAGCACGCGGCGAGCACCAGCCCGGCCAACCCGGCAGCGGTGAGTACCCCCCATCCACGGCGTGGTCGTGTCGAGGTGGCGTGCGTTCGATGGACAACCATGATTGGAGTGCTCATCGTAGGGGATGCGTCACGGCGCGGCGGGTATGTGCGGACCGGCAGTTCCAGTTGGGACGGCCCTTCACGCCGTGGGAGGGCGGGACACCTAACATTCCGCCCAATGACCTGGGCCCGCTCCCTCCCGCGTCCACTGCGTCGCGCCGCGACGTGGCTGGTGCACGCCGCCTGGAACACCGCCGGGGAGCTGGGGGCCATCGGCCCGGACGACCCCTGGGGGCGCCGCTTCGGGGCGATGGGTCGAGGCGCATGCCTTCTCTTCCCGCAGGGGGCGATCTACAACGAGCAGTACATCCACGTGGGTGCGGGCACCATCGTGGGTCCCTTCGCCTCTCTCACCGCGGGCATGGCGCCGGGTCAGGAGATGCCGACCGATCCGGTGGTGCGCATCGGGGACCGGTGCGTCATCGGCCGTGGGTCGCACATCGTCGGGCACTGGTCGATCGAAATCGGCGATGACATCCAGACCGGCCCCTACGTGTACATCACCGACCAGAACCACAGTTACGCCGACCCGGTCGAACCTATCGGGCGCCAGTGGCCCACCGAGGCCGGAGTGCGCATCGGATCGGGGAGTTGGCTGGGGGCGAATGTGATCATCCTGCCCGGCGCCCAGATCGGGGAACACGTGGTCGTGGCCGCAGGCGCCGTGGTGCGCGGGACGTTTCCGGATCGCTGTGTGGTGGCCGGTGTCCCGGCAAAGATCGTCCGCCGATGGGTGGACGGGCGGGGTTGGGTCGACGAGAAGGAGATCACCGCGCTCTGATCCGGCCCCGCAACGGGGGGCGGTTGGAGCGGCTGGACCGGGACCAGTACCGTGAGGTCAGCATGCCGGCCCGATTCCCTCATCTGGTGACCGTGAGCGGCCAGGATGCCCCGGGCATTGCCGAGCGCCTCTTCGCCGCACTCGGGGAACGCCGGATCGAAATCCAAGACGTCGAGCAGGTCCGGGTCCACGGACGGTTGCTCCTCTGTGTGGAGATCGCGGGACTGGCGACGTCAGAGTGCGCCGCGCTGCGCACCGCCATCGCCTATCGGCTCACCGGGGACGCCGTGAACGTGACGATCGATCCCCTGTTCGAGGCCGAGGATGCGGCGGAACGTGACCGGTTTCTCGTCACCGCCCTCGCCCCCGAAGTGACCGCGGCGACCCTGGAGGGGATCTGCGGGCGCATCGCGCGCTGTGACGGGAACATCGAACGCATCGTGCGGCTCTCCGCCTATCCGGTGCACAGCTACGAATTCGCCGTGGCGGGAGGCGATCTCGACCTGCTCCGGCGGGCGCTGGCCGATGAGGCGGTACGGCGCGAAGTCGACATCGCGGTCCAGGTGGACGGCCTCCATCGCCGGGCCAAGCATCTGATCGTCCTCGACGCCGATTCGACGCTCCTCCAAGGTGAGGTCATCGACTTGTTGGCCGAGGAGCGCGGATGCGGCGCGCAGGTCACCGAGGTGACCGAGGCGGCCATGGCGGGGGAGATCGATTTCGAGGATGCGCTACGACAACGGGTCCGGCTCCTGGCCGGGCTCGACCAGTCCGCCCTGGACAGGGTCCGCGCCTCTCTCGTCCTGTCCCCGGGTGCGCGCACCCTCGTGAGGACCCTGAAACGGCTCGGCTACGAGACGGCAGTCGTGAGCGGCGGATTCACCCAGGTGATCGGCCCGTTGGCCTCCGAGCTGGGCATCGACCATCTGGCGGCCAACGAATTGGAGATGGTCGACGACGTCCTTACCGGGGGACTGGTCGGACCCATTGTGGACCGAGTGGGGAAGGCCGACGCGCTGGTCCGATTCGCCGCTCTCGCCGGCGTGCCGCAGTCCCGGACGATCGCGGTGGGGGACGGGGCCAACGACCTCGACATGCTGGCGGCCGCCGGGCTCGGCATCGCCTTCAATGCCAAGCCCCTGGTCCGACAGGCCGCCGATACGACGATCAACGTGCCGTACCTCGATGCCATCCTCTTCCTGCTCGGCATCAGTCGGGACGAGGTGGAGACAGCGGACCTACTGGAGCCGGTGGGGCGGCGATGACACCGTCGGGCATCGTCAACGCACCTGCTACGACAGAGGGCGGGCCGGAAGGGCCAGGCGGGCGGGTTGGGTCGGGCGCTCCTCGCGACAACCCGGGGCAGCGGCCGTTGCTGCGGGGATGGATCCACGTGGCGGCACTCCTGGCCTGGCTCGTCGGCGGCCCTTTTCTCATCGCGGCCGGCCCCGATGGGGGAAGCAGGGCGGCGTTGACGGTCTACGTGCTCGCCATGCTGGCCCTGTTCGGGGTCAGCGCCGCCTTTCATCGTGTCCGCTGGTCGGCACCGGCCTGGCGCCGCATGCGGCGAGCCGACCACAGTGCCATCTTCGTCGGCATCGCCGGGACGTCGACCGCGGTGGCCGGCCTCGCACTGTCGGGGTGGTCCCAGGACCTCATGCTCAGCCTGGTCTGGACCGGTGCGCTCGTCGGCATTGTGCTACGCCAGGTCTGGCTGGACGCCCCGCAGTGGGCCGTCGCCATTCCCTACGTCGTGGTGGGGTGGTGCTCGCTCATTGTGGCTCCGCAGCTGTTCCGTGCCTTGGGCGGGGTCGGGTTCGCCCTCATGCTCGTCGCCGGCATCGCCTACACGGCCGGCGCCCTCATCTATGCCCGCAAGTGGCCGGACCCCTGGCCCAAGGTGTTCGGGTTCCACGAGGCCTTCCACGTCTGCACGGTGATCGGGGCGGGGACGTTCGCCTACCTCGTCGCGTTCATCGCCCTCCCGCGCTACTGAGTCGAACGGTGCGGGGCTGACCTCGTGTCGGGATCGGCGTGCTGCAACAGCTCGATTCGGCGAGCGAGGTTCACGGCGTGATCGCCCAGCCGTTCGTAGAACCGGGCCAGAAGGGTGACCTGGGCCGCCACGGCAGTGGGCATGCCTTCTGCGGCCACCTCGTTGGTCAGGCTCCGGTGCAACACGTTCATCTCGTCGTCGGCCTCTTCCAGCCGGTCACCCAGCAACGTCTGATCCCCGAAGGCATCAGCGGCCACCCTCCACATCTCGGCCGCCACTTCGGTCATCAGCTGAATGATCCCCCGACTTCGAGAGCTCATCGTTCTTCCCAGGTTGCTCACCGCTCGCTGGGCGATGTGCTCGGCCAGATCGGCACTCCGTTCCAGCTCGGGGATGATGAGGAGGAGTGCCACCATGTAGCGCAGCTCGGCTCCTTGTACGGGGCGGGCGTTGAGCTGATCCCAGACCAACATCTCGACTTCGGACGTCAGTTCGTCCACATCCTGATCCCCGTCGATGACCGTCTGACCGAGCGCCGGATTGACCCCGAGCAGCGCCTCGGTGGCGCGGGCGAGCGCCTCTGAGACCAGGGCGAACAACTGGATCACCTTGCGCTCGATCAAGACGACGCCCGGGTCAGGTGTGCTCATCGCGGACTGACCATACCCGTTCGAAGACGTCTGAATATCGAGACTTGTTCGCGTCGCAATTCACGCACGGTGTCGGCGCCGTGGTTGCCAATCGCCCTATTCGAGCGCCGCAGCAACGGGTAGTAGCGCCGTCAAGGAGTCCAGTTCGGCTTGGATTTCGTCGGCGTTGCCCGACGGCACCCGTAGCACGACCTCCTTGATACCCAGCGCCGCGTAGTGCTCGAGCTTGGCGGCGCTGCCAATGGTGCCGAAGGGAATCACGGCGATATCGGCCGGATTCCGTCCCCCTTCCTCCGTGAACCGGTGCAGCCGGGGGATGACGTCAGCCAACCCGCTACCCCCGATGGGCATCCACCCGTCTGCGTACTCGGCCACGGCTCGGAGCACTGCATCTCCCGACCCACCTCCGATGAGCACCCGGACCCGAGGCTGTTGCACGGGCTTGGGCCACGCCCAGGCCGGAGGAAGGTCGACGAATTCGCCGTGGAACTCGGCTTGTTCCTGCGACCAGAGCGCTTGCATGCACAAGATGTATTCACGGACGATGGCGTGCCGGCGCCCGAAGTCCACTCCGTGGTCCTCCGCCTCCGCCCGGTTCCAGCCGAAACCGATGCCCAGGGTGAAGCGGCCGCCGGAGAGATGGTCGAGGGTGGCGACCTGCTTGGCCAGGTCGATGGGATCGTGCTGGGCGACCAGGAGGATCCCCGTCCCGAGGGTGATCCGCTCGGTGGTCGCCACCGCAGTCGACAGGGCGACGAGAGGGCAGAGTCCCCGGCGATAGTCCTCGATCCGCACACCTTCGACGAGTGCCGGTGGTACGTCGGCCCGGAGGGGGAGATGGGTGTGCTCGGGCAGATAGAGCGAGTCGAAGCCGCGCTCTTCGGCCGCGCGGGCAAGCGCGGCGGGAGCCATATCGCGATCGGTGAGGAATGCGGTCACGCCGAGACGCATGAGGGCGACCCTACCGGCACGGCTGCCGGCCCCGCTATGCCGGGAGGTCGTCAGGGGGTCCTGGGCGGCAGGGCGTACCACTCGGCACCAGGGCGATCCTCGGCGAAGCCGGCCCCGTGGCACTCTTGGTCCGGTGGATCCCGGTCACTCCATGGCGGTGCGTTTCCGGCGTTCCGCCCCTGTTCGACGCCTGGCCGCCGGGTTCGCTGCTTCGTTGCTCCTTGCCGCGTGCGGAGGTGCAGGCGGGGCGATCAACGGCGCGTCCGGTTCTTCCGACTCGACGACCACCTCTGAGGCGACGACGACGACCACGACCGTCCCCGAGCCGCCGGTCACGCCGATCCCCTGGGTCGCGTGCGGCGCCGACCTCCAGTGCGGGACCTTGACGGTGCCACTCGACTATGCGCACCCGGGAGGTGCGACCATCGGGATCGCGGTCGAGCGGCACCTGGCGGACGTACCGGCGGACCGGATCGGATCGTTGGTGATCAATCCCGGCGGCCCGGGCGTGTCGGGAATCGATGATTTCGCCAACGAGCTCACTGCGCTCACTCCCCAGCTTCTCGACGATTTCGACATCGTGACCTTCGATCCCCGGGGCGTGCAGCGCAGCAGTCCGGTGACATGTGGTGAGTCACCGGGCACTGCCCAAGGGCCGTTGCCTGACCCCGTTCCGCAGACCGCCGCCGCACAGAAGGTGCTTCTCGCCACCATGAGGCAGTTCGCGAGCGACTGCGAACAGGCAAGCGGAGCGATACTCCCGTACGTCGGAACCGTTGACGTGGCCCGTGATCTGGACCTCCTTCGACAGGCCTTGGGTGACAGCGGACTTACCTACATGGGTCAGTCCTACGGCACCCTCCTCGGCGCCACGTACGCCCAACTGTTCCCGACTCATATCCGCGCCATGGTCCTCGACAGTGCGATCGATCCCGCGCTCTCGTTCGACCAGATGACGCTGGGCCAGGCCGAAGGATTCGAGGGGGTGCTCAATTCGTTCTTCGCCTGGTGCGCCGCCACTCCATCATGTCAATGGCGTCCGGCCGGGGACCCCACTTCGGCGATTCTGGCGCTGATCGCACGCAGCTACAGCAACCCGCCACCGGCCGGTGACGGCCGTACGGCCGGAACCGGGGAACTTTACGATGCGCTCCTCGACGGCCTCTACTCAGAGTCCGACTGGCCCACCCTCGGTGCTGCGTTAGGGGCTGACGAGGATGGTGACGGATCCGCCGTCGTGGCCATGTCGAATCACTACAGCACGGATGGTTCGACGAACGGGGCCGACGCCGCGGAGGCCGTCGACTGCCTCGACCATCCGGCCTCTAAGGATCTCGCGTCCTACGGCGCACTGTCCGCGTTGTTTGCCACTTCGGCGCCGGTGTTCGGGCCGTTGTTGGCCTGGGGAGAGGCGGGATGCGCGGTGTGGCCGATCGCACCCACTCGCACGCCCACGCCGGCGACGGCGCCTGGGTCCCCTCCCATTCTGGTGATAGGGACGACCCAGGATCCGGCCACCCCCTACTCGTGGTCGGTCAGCCTGGCCCACGAGCTCAATCAGGGTCACTTGCTGACGGTGGAGGGGAGCGATCATGTCTCCTACTTCTACAGCTCCTGTGTGCGCGCGTACGCGCAGACATATCTGATCAGTCTCACGACGCCTCCGGTCGGTGTTACCTGCAGCGACTGAGTTCGACCGGCGAGTTGGTCCGCGAGTTGGTCCGCGACCTTGACCACGCGCCATAGTGGGCGCCGCGACGTCCCGAGCGAGAGAGGAGACACCCATGGCAGTCCGAGAAGAGGCGTTGAGCGCCGCAAACGTGCTCATCACCGGCCGGGGCGGCGACCAGATCAACGCATACCAGGTGCTGACGGGTGAACCCGGGCCACGGCCTGGCGTACTGGTCATCCACCACCTGCCCGGATGGGACTCGGCCACCAAGGAGATCTCACGACGCTTCGCGGCCAACGGCTACAACGCCATCTGTCCCAACCTCTACGCCCGCGAAGGGCTCGACACCGATCCCGACGACGCCGCCGCGGCGGCCCGGGGCAAGGGCGGCGTTCCCGACGAGCAGTTCCTCGGTGACGCGCGCGGGGCCATCGACGCCCTCCGTGCCCTCCCCAACTCCAACGGGAAGGTCGGTGTCATCGGGTACTGCTCGGGGGGTCGCCAGTCGTTCCTCACGGCCGTGAGCCTCCCGGTGGATGCCGCCGTCGACTGCTACGGGGCATTCGTCACCGGGACCATCCCGGACGGATTTCCTCTCAAGGTGGTGACGCTGGTGGACCGGACGCCCTCGCTCCGCTGCCCGCTGCTCGGTCTCTTCGGGGACGACGACAAGTTCCCCACACCCGAACACGTGGCGGAACTCGAGCAAGCCTTGATTGCGGCAGGAAAGACCTATGACTTCCACAGCTACGAGGGTGCGGGCCACGCCTTCTTCGCCACCGATCGTCCGAGTTTCCGCCCCGAGGCGGCCTTGGACGGATGGCAGCGGATCTTCTCGTGGTTCGGGACCTACCTTGCCGATTCGGAGGTCTGATCATGTGCTCGTACCTCACCGTTCCCGCTGACATCACCGGTAGCGCCAAGGGGCCCGATGGCTGGTTTTCCGTCACGGCGGCCTCGGTGTACTTCGACCATCCGTTCCACGCCCCGCTCGAGCACGCGCTCAACATCGACTTCGTCGACCCCGACCGTGGCCCCCGGGCCCGCGTGGCGGTGGAGCTGAGCGCCGATTCCGCCCGGGAGCTCGTCCGTTGCATTGAAGCCGCCCTTGACGCGGCAGGAGAGGCGGCGCATTAACGCCTCTGATCCGCTATCCGGGAACGGGACAGCTCGACTGCCTCGGTGCCCTCTTCGACAAAGGCGATCACCTCGTGGACCCACCTCGCGATCTGATCGGGGTGGGTGCGGATAATCCAATGTCCCGCATCCGACTCGCGCCGCCATACCAACGACGACCAGTTCTCGAGCCCGTCGAGAAGGGCTGGAGTGACAAAGCGGTCCGCCATGGGAACGACGAGCTGTACGGGCGTGTCGGTGTATCTCGTTGTGGGGCGCCGGAATTTTGGGCGCACGTTGGCGCGATAGAGCCCCAATCCGTGTGCGAAATCCTCGCCCAACGTCGACCGTTGGGGCTGCGGTTCGTCGGAAGACCGTCCCCACCCATGGAGGGCTGCTGACACTGCATGCCTGATTCGCACGCCGGCGGTGACGAGCTCAGGGAGCAGCGGGAGATGAAAGACCGCGATGTACCACGAATGCGCAGCTTGGCGGATCGCGAGGCGCAGGTCGGAGAGCCGCCGGGTGCGGTGGCCTCGTGCCCACAGGGCGGCGTGCTCGAGTGGCGGGCCTGAAATAGAGGTGAAGCTCGCGATGCGGCCGGCGAGGAGCTCGCTCGTGACGGCTTCCCAGCCCTGGATGGAGCCCCAGTCGTGACCGACGAGATGAACGGGTGCGTCCGGGCTGACATCGGTGATGACGGCAGCCAGGTCTTCGACCAGCACGGGCAGGGCATAGCCCGACCGCGTATTCGGAACGCCCGAGTCGCCCGCGCCGCGGACGTCGTAGGCGACGACGTGGAACCCCCCGGTGGCCAGGAGTTGCGCCACGGGCGCCCAGACGGCACTGGTGTCGGGGAAACCGTGAATCAGAACCACCGTGGGCGCCCCGCGGTCACCCAGCTCGGTCACCGCCAGGTCCACACCGTGCCCGCGTACCCGCCGCTGGATGGCCGGCCCGCCGTTCGCTTCGGTCTCCTCGGGACTCACCGACGTGGTTGTACCACTGGCGAGACGGGTGCGCCGACGGCCACCACGGTGCCGTATTGACTAAGAGTATGCGCTGAACGTATTCTCCCCCGATGAGCGTGCCGCTGACCCTCCTCGCGCTGCTTTATCGGGAACCGAGCCACGGCTACGACCTCAAACATGACTACGACGCCTACTTCGGCAGGGAAAGGCCCCTTCCCTTCGGTCAGGTCTACGCCACCCTCGCCCGCCTCACGCGTGACGGCAAAGTGGTCCCCGGTGCGACCGAGGCAGGCCAGGGGCCTGATCGCAAGCGTTACGTCATCACCGATGTCGGCAAACGGGACGTCGAGTCGTGGCTGGCCGAGCCGATCGGAGCCGAACCCCACCTCCAGACGATCCTGTTCGTCAAGGTCGTCCTGGCTCTGATGCTCGAGCGATCCGCGGCCCACTATCTCGACGTGCAACGGACCGCCCACTTACGCAGGATGCGGGAACTGACCGAGTTGAAGCGCACGGGTGGGCTGGTGGATGCACTCCTGGCTGATCACGGGCTTTTCCACTTGGAGGCGGACCTCCGCTGGATCGACATCACCGAAGCCCGGCTCCCGGCCCTCGCCGAGGTCGTGCGGGGATGACCTGACTTTCCCCCCGGCGTTCGCGTGTAGGTATTCTGACGGTCCCCGGGCCGCTAGCTCATCCGGAAGAGCAGGGGACTTTTAATCCCAAGGTGCCGGGATCGAGACCCGGGCGGCCCACCAGTTCAGCGGCATTGTTCCCGTACGAACATCCTCCTGAACTCTGTCCCAACAGCTGTCCCAACAATCTGTTGGGACAGAGTTCAGGCCGAGGGACGTGCCAGTGCCGGGAAGCATTCGAAAGCGTGATGACAGAGGGAAGAACGTCTACGAACTGAGGGTGTTCCTCGGCCGTGATGACTACGGCCGAGTCCGCCACAAGAGCACCGTCTTTCCTGGACCGCTCCGGGCAGCCGAAACGGAGCTCGCCCGTCTCGTCACCGAACAGGCTGCCGAGCCAGACCCCGTCCCCATCGAGACGGCGTTCGGGCCGACGACGACTATCAACATGGCCATCCTGGCGTGGAAAGAGAACGGCTGGCAGGACCTGAGCCCGAGCACCACTCGGCGCTACGACTTCACCGAGCGCCTGGTGGCCGCCGCCCTGGCCAACAACCGCGGATTCTTCAGCTCCACCGGCGGGATCGACGCCGAGAGGGTGGCGTTCCTGGAGTTGGCCCTCGACCGGCTGCCTCCCGATCACCCGACCCGGGCACTGGTGCTGGCCACCCTGTGCGCCGAGCTGGCCTACGGAAGCACACTTGACCACCGTCAGGCCCTGGCCGACGAGGCCCTGGTCATCGCCGAACGGACGGGCGACGACGCCGCCAGGGTGCGGGTGCTCAACCTGGTCTCCTATCCGCTGTCGATGCCCTCCCTGCTCCAGCAGTCCCTGGCCAGTACGACTGACGCCCTGGTCCGGGCCGAACGGCTCGGTGACCCCGTGCTCACATTCCTGGCCGCCGGGTGGCGCACGGAGGTGGCCGCCCGGGCCGGCGACATGGAGGAGATGGACCGCTGCATGCAGAGAGCGGGGGCGCTGGCCGACCAGCTCGACCAGCCCAGCCTGCATTGGTTGCACACCTACCGGCGGGCCACCCGGGCTCTGATCGCCGGAGACGCCGACCGGGCCGAGCAGCTGGCCACCGAGGCACTGCAGTTCGGCAATGACAGTGGTCAACCCGACGCCATGATGCTCTTCAGGGGCCAGCTCATGTTCGTGCACATGCAGCGCGGCACCCTTCAAATGACAGGCCCACGTCGACCGCCGGCGGCGGTGACGGCACGACCGTCGTGGTGTTGATCTCATGGACGAACATAGCGCCCTCCCCGCCCCTGACCCCCGTCGGCCAGGTGTGGGCAGGGATGTGAGTCGGCGTTGGCCAGACGATCCACGGCGACCGGGCGAGGGGCGTGACGAGCGCAATCGGGGGCTGATCGACCAGTAGAACGATCAGTTCACTCTTGAAGAGTCAAGGTTGACGGGGCGTCACTTTTGCCACGCGCCCCACTTGGTTATCTCGCTGGCGAAGTGGGGCGTCATGGCCCGACCCAACATGAGACAGCAGTCACCGGGGAATGGACGGCGAGACTCAGCTCAACTCTTGGAGAGCCGCGCGAGGTGGTCGAACAGCGGGCCGATGTACCTCGCGTCCTGGCATTCGATGGCGGCTTCAGCGCAGTAGACCATCGCCATGGTCCAGTTCATGTCCATCGGGAAGTCGAAGCCCGCCGCCGCGAGTTCCGACAAGAGATGTCCGGCCTCATCAAGTTGGTCGGCGTCAGCGTGGGCCATGGCCTTCGCGCCTCTTGGCCAGCTGCTCGGCCTGGTCGGTGTCGCCAGCGGTCAGTGACCCGGCCGACGCACCAATTCTTGTGGGTCGGGTCTTTGGCCTGATGGGTGGCTCGTGGCGACACGCCCGTCGTGACGTTGGGCACTGGGCGCTACCTGAGGGGTCAGGGGTCGCTGGTCTCCCCGTCCAGAAGTGCCTCGTCCTCGGCGAGGCGACGCTCCATCGCAGCGCGGAGCTGCTTCTCGATCTGGGGGTGGTCGTCGAGAAGAACTGAGAATTCAGGTCGACCGATCACGTCGACGGTGACGTCGGTCTTGGCTATGACGGTCGCGCTGCGTGGCCGATCTTCGAGAAGGGCCATTTCCCCAAAGAAGTCGCCCGCACCGCAAGTCGCCACGACCTTACCGTCGATGAGCACGTCCACCGCGCCCTCCAACACGACGACGAACTCATACCCGCGTCCGCCCTGGTGGGTGAGCTCGCGTCCCTCTGACAGGTTCAACTGTGTCGCCAAACCCGATATCTCCTCAAGGTCTCTTTTGGAGAGCCCGGCGAACAAGGGGACTCGAGCAAGCAATTCGTCGGTCGTCTTCCTGGCCATGCGGTGTCCTTTCTCCGCGAAATTGACATCAGTCTGCCGTATCCGTGGCAGCAGTGCTTGGTGGCGTCCCGTCGCAGTGGGTCACGGTCATGGCCGCAGACCCGTCGCCGCAAGCCGAACCCCAAGCGGCAACGGCCTATGCAGCCTGGCTCGCTGCCCCGAGGCGTCCCGTATACCCGGCCTTTGGATGCTTCTTGCTAGCGAACAGCAACCGGGAGAGCAGGTGTCCCCGATCCGCGAGCAGAACATCGCGCGGAGGTCGCCCCGAACATTGATACTTCTCTGAGGGGATCCACCGCTTGACTGCTGGTCCTTAATAACTTCGGGAGTGCTGGCAGGTTCGGTCACGGTCGGGCGGTCCCGACCATCCCAACGGTATTGTTGGATCCGGTCGGGAAACCTGCCGGAGAACCGTCGATGCCACCCTTTCCTTCTCGCGCTACGCGTCCCGGCGCATCATGCGCCAGCCGCCGATTCCGAGTGCAAGAGCGGCGTAGCCGGCCATGATGGCCAATCCCACCCAGGCGTTGAAGGTCGGGGCGGACCCACTGCTTACGTGCGTGTTGACGCTCGTCA
>Ga0182030_10014047_pt1 | contig 15868 bp, 14 predicted proteins | sample 812S3MmetaG_FD_121299 | JGI IMG/M metagenome (GOLD analysis project Ga0182030, IMG submission 121299) | Permafrost microbial communities from Stordalen Mire, Sweden - 812S3M metaG (Illumina Assembly) | ecosystem: Environmental > Terrestrial > Soil > Wetlands > Permafrost | place: Sweden...
CCCGCGCCGCGCACGAGCGCGGCGTCGAACTCGTCGACATCCCCTGAGGCGTGGCCGAGGGCACCTGGCACATCGCCGCGCACGGGCTGACTCGGCGCTGCGACATCCTCGCGTTTGGCGCCAGGAACCGCGGCGGCGCCGCGGATGCGGCGCTGCTTTGCACGTTTACGGTCACGAGCCACAGCAGCGCTCCCGCGCTAGCGAGTCTCCCGGTGGCTGGTGTGCTTGCGACACCAACGACAGTACTTGCGCAGACTCACCCGGTCGGGGTTGTTGCGCTTGCTCTTGTTCGTCTGGTAGTTGCGATGCTTGCACTCCTCGCACGCGAGGGTGATAGCAATTCGAACGTCTCCGCGGGCCATGTTCAGAAATCCCTGCGTCGTTGTGGACAGCGGCCATGGGCGAAGAAAAACCCCGCCCAGGCGCGAGGTAACGCCAGTCTAGCGCGCTTGGCAGGTGGGCGGAGCTACGTGTGCAAGCGTGGGTCCACTGCGGCGAAGGCACGGCCGGGGCGCATGGGCGGCGTTTCTGTTTCGCGGGGCTGCCGACGCAGAGTATCTGCACTGGCGTCCTTGATCGCGTCCGTGTGAGGCGCGAAGCTCTGCCTTGGTCGCCCGCGCTCGCGGGGACGAGAACAGAACAAGGAGCCAGCCGTATGAACCTTCCCGAGCCGATTCCGCCGGTTGTGCACGATGAGACGTTTGCCGGCGTGACGTACCACATCCGCGGCGAACTCGTCCCAGAGCTGCAGATCGAGATCTCAAACCAGGCGGTGATGTTCGAGCACCACGTGCTGCTGTGGAAGCAGACGCAGCTGAACATCGAGCTGAAGAAACTCCCAGGCGCCATCAAACGCAAGATCGCGGGCCTGGAGTTCTTCGTCACCCGCACCTCCGGCACCGGCAGGATCGCGTTCTCCCGCGACTCCCCCGGCCAGTGCATCCCGCTCCACCTCGCCCAGGGCGAAGGCTTGGACGTGCGCGAGCACCAGTTCATCGCGGCGACGGACAACCTGGACTACAGCTTCGAACGCATCAAGGGCGTGCAGAACATGATCCTGGGGGGCTCTGGCTTCTTCATGGACAAGTTCCGCGCGACCAACGGCGACGCGATCGTGTGGCTGCACGGCCACGGCAACGTATTCCTCGTGAACCTCGCCCAGGGCGAGCAGCTCGACGTGGAGGCGGGCGCGTGGCTCTTCAAGGACCCCTCCGTGAACCTGGAAGCGGTCACGATGGGCCTGAAGACGGGCATCTTCGGGGGCGGCGGCAAGCTCACGTGGAACCGCTTCACGGGCCCCGGCAGGCTGGCGATCCAAACGATGTTCATCGCGCCGATGGAGGGCGTGGATAGCACGGCGGCGACGGCCGGCGCGGGCGGCGTTGCCGGCGCGCTGATCTCGGGACTGGTGCGTGGGTAAAGGTCTCTAGTGGGATGTGTACGGGGACAAACCCAAAGACAGCCGGACGAAGGACATGCCTGACACGTTGATGACGTGGCGTACAAACAGGCAGAAGATCAAGCCGGCGGGGGCGCTATCCGGTGCCCCCGCGCGTACCGACCGCCGGCAGATTTGACGGGGGCGGAACTGGAACGGGCTTAGGCTCTACAGGTCTTGGCTGGGTGCTTGCAGACATGGCTCCCTACCTTCGTCGGCGTGGCAAACGCAATCAATGCGCCTGCAATGAAAAGACCAATAAAAAGTATACGCAGAGATTGCCGAAGAATCTTGCTCTTTTCTACGGCTCGTTTCGTGTTTTTCCGGCGCGAGGCGTCGAGATCCGCCAGCAACTGCTCACGCGCGGCGCGAGCCTCCTGGCCTCCATATTCGGCGTAGAACTCCAGGGCCGCCGGGCCCAGCTTCGTTTCTTCCTGGAAGATCGCCGTGAAGCAGCGATAGCTCGCAAAAGCAACGAATGGAAGTGGAGTCCACCACCAGAAATGCAGGACAGGCTTGGCCGCGATATCGGCGGCAAGCAGGGCACCATTGAAACCCAGGACACCCATGAGCCGTCCGTCCAGGCTCGTCTCGTCAGCGATCTGGGCCAAGAGCTGGATCTCCCGTATTGCCACGTGGTGGTGCGCTAGTCGGCACTTCTATGGGGCCCCTCGTGGGATTCTCAGCGCGTCACTCGTAGAGGGTGAGGGTGGCGAGTACCACGTACAGCGCCACCAGCGCCCAGCCCTCGAATTCGGCGGCCTCGCCGTCGCCCGTGACCTGCCACAGGGCGAGCGCGGTGAGGGCCAGGGCGCCGATGTAGACGGGGGCCAGCGCGAATGTGAGGGTGGTGGCGAGCAGGAAGGAGACGAGCACGAGCAGGGGGAAGAGGAAGGCTGCGATCTGCGCGACGGAGTTTTTGACGACGGAGATCGCCAGATCGGAACGGCCCTTCCAGGCGAGCACGAGGCCTGCGGTGTTCTCCACGGCGTTGCCTGCGATGGCGACGATCACGAGGCCGGCGAAGGACTGGGAGATGTGCAGTTGCAGGATGGCGGGCTCCAGTGCGTTGACGAACCAGTCGGACACGAACGCGGAGGCGGTGCCGGCGACGATCAGCAGCGTGAGCGTGGCGGGCAGGGACAGGCGCGGGCCGGGCAGCGCTTCCTCGGACGCGCCGGCCTCGGCCGTGGCGGCGGGCTGGGAGTCCCCCTCCGCTCCGCCCGCTGCATGCAGCGCGGAGCCGTCCGAGCCGGGCGGTCGGTCGGAGCGCAGGTAGGGCACCACCCAGGTCATGTAGACCACGAGCAGGCACACGGCGCCGACGGCGGAGATGGCCTTCACGTGGTGGCTGGCAGGGTCGTGGGAGGAGAAGGAGAGGCCGAGCAGCACGAGGATGAAGACCGTCACCTGGAGCAGCGTGGCGGTGTCCCTGGGCAGGCGCTTGGAGAAATGCATCAACCCGTCTGAGGAGCGGCGGGCGCCAACGACGATGACGAGCCCCAGCACCAGCAGGGCGTTGGCGAAGACGGAGCCCACAATGGCCGTCTGGGCGACGACGAGCTCGCCCTTCTGGAGGGCGAAGATGACGACGAACAGCTCGGGGAGATTGCCGAGAGTGGACTGCATCATCCCGGTGATGCCGGGGCCGAAACGCTCGCCGAGCTGCTCGGTTGCGAACGACACCACCCATGCCAGCCCGGCCAGCGCGAGCGTGGCGACGGCGAAGCGCGGTACGGGCGCCCACACCTGACTGTTGGCGATGCCGGCCAGCAGGGTGAGCACCGCGATCGCGGTCAGGGCGATGCGCTCGAAGCGGGTGGTGCCGGACATTGCGTGGCGACGATACCCGCTGCCTCAGCGGCAGCAGGCCCCGCGCCGCTACGCTCACTGCCGATGCGATTGGCAACCTTCCTGCCTTCCAACGCGACCGCGCCGCTGGCCGGCGAGGTGCGCGGCGGTCGCGTGCACGCCTACGACGAGGCGAAGCTGACGGTGCTGGAGCTGCTTGCGAACCCCCGCGAGGCGCCCGCCGAGGGACCATCGTGGGATCTCGCCGACGTGAAGCTGCTGGCGCCCGTGCCCAAACCACGGGCAATCTTCGGCATCGGCCTCAACTACGCCGACCACGTGCGCGAGACCGGCGGGGAGATTCCAGAGCGCCCGATCGTGTTCATGAAGCTCCCCTCCTCCGCCGCGCCGCCGAACGCCCCGGTGCGCTGCCCGCCGGTGGTGAGGCGACTGGACTACGAGGGTGAGCTGGCAGTGGTGATGGGCCCAGCTGGGCACGTGGCGGGCTATGCGGTGGCGGACGATGTGAGCGCGCGCGACCTGCAGGGCCGCGAGCCGCAGTGGACGCGGGCGAAGGGCGCGGACGGCTTCTGCCCCTACGGCCCTTGGATCACCACGGCCGATGAGATCCCCAACCCGCAGGCGCTGGCGCTGCGCACGTGGGTCAACGGCGAGTTGCGCCAAGACTCCAACACCTCCAACCTGATCTTCGGCGTGCAGGAGCTCGTCGCGTTCATCTCAGAGACCTGCACGCTGGAGCCGGGAGACCTGATCCTCACGGGCACCCCCTCGGGGGTAGGCATGAGCCAGAGCCCGCCGGCATTCCTCGCCTCCGGCGACGTGGTGCGCATCGAGATCGAGCGCCTCGGCTGGATCGAGCACTCCATCGCCTGAGCGCTAGTGGTTCTGCAGGATGCGGTCGACGAGGCCGTACTCGACGGCCTGCTCGGCGGTGAAGAAGCGGTCGCGCTCCATGTCCTTGCGCACCTCCTCCGTCGGTTTGCCGGTGTGCTCAGCGTAGATCTCGTCGATCTGAGCGCGCATTTTGAGGATCTCGCGGGCGTGGATCTCGATGTCGGTGGACTGCCCTTCGAAACCCGCGGAGGGCTGGTGGATGAGGATGCGAGAGTTGGGGAGCACGGCGCGCTTGCCTTTGGTGCCGGCGGCCAGCAGCAGCGAACCCATGGACATGGCCACGCCCACGCACATCGTGTTGACGTCGGGTTTGATGAATTTCATCGTGTCGTAGATGGCGAGCCCCGAGTAGATCGAGCCGCCGGGCGAGTTGATGTAGAGCGAGATGTCCTTTTCGGGGTCCTCGCTCTCCAGGTGCAGAAGCTGCGCCACCACGAGGTTCGCGACCTGGTCGTCGATGGGAGTGCCGAGGAAGATGATGCGCTCGTTGAGCAGGCGCGAGTAGATGTCGAACTCGCGCTCGCCGCGGGCGGTGCGCTCGATGACCATGGGGATAAGTGGCATGGCCCCACCCTAGCGCTCGGCGCTGCGCTCAGAGGTTGACTGAGCGCATGCCTGCATCGTCGTAGCGCCCGCCCGCTGCGGTGGGCACCGCGTCGGCGATCCGCTGCACCTCCTCGGCGCTGAGCTGGATGTCGGCGGCGGCGAGGTTCTCTTCGAGATAGCTGACGCGCTTGGTGCCGGGGATGGGCACGATGTGCTCCCAGCGGTGCAGCACCCAGGCAAGGGCGAGCTGCCCGGGGGCGATGCGCTTCTCTGCGGCCAGCTCTTTCACGCGCTCGGCCAGCTTCAGGTTCTCCTGCAGGTTCTCGCCGGTGAAGCGCGGGCCGTAGCGACGGAAGTCGCCCTCGTCGAGCTCCTCCGGCGAGGTGAAGCGCCCCGAGAGAAAGCCGCGGCCGAGCGGCGAGTAGGCGACGAGGGCGATCCCCAGCTCCTGCAGCGTGGGCAGGATCTCGGGCTCCACATCGCGAGTCCACAGGGAGTACTCCGTCTGCACAGCGGCGATGGGGTGCACGGCGTGCGCGCGGCGGATCGTCTCAGCGCTGGCCTCTGAGAGCCCGAGGTGGCGGACCTTGCCCTGCTGCACGAGTTCCGCCATCGCCCCCACCGTGTCCTCGATGGGAGTGTTGGGATCGACGCGATGCTGGTAGTAGAGGTCGATGTGCTCCACGCCGAGACGCTCCAGCGACGCATCGCAGGCAGAGTGCACGTAGGCGGGGCTGCCGTCGATGGAGCGCCGCGGCGGGTCGCCGGGCTCGATCTTGATGGCGAACTTGGTCGCCAGGAACACCTCGTCGCGGCGGGAGGCGATCGCCTTACCGACGAGCCGCTCGTTGGTGTGCGGCCCATACATGTCCGATGTGTCGAGGAAGTTGCAGCCGAGGTCCAGCGCGCGGGCGATGGTGCGCAGCGCTTCCGGCTCGTCGGTGGCGCCGTAGAAGGCGGACATTCCCATGCAGCCGAGGCCGATGGCGGAGACCTCGGGGCCGTCCTGTCCGAGTGTGCGCTTGTGCATTGCGCGGTTCCTTTCCCGTTGAGGTCGATCGGCCGACATAATGTCGGCGGCCGTGTTCCCACTGAACCTACCCAACCTGCTGACGGTTCTCCGCATCATGCTGGTGCCGGTGCTCGTCGTCGCCCTGCTGGGCAACACACCGGCGGGCGACGTGCTGGCGGCGATCGTGTTCGCGCTGGCGTCGCTGACGGACTTCATCGACGGCTACCTCGCGCGGGCGCGCGACTCCATAACGACGTTCGGCAAGTTGATGGACCCGCTGGCGGACAAGCTGCTGATCGTGGCGGCGCTGATCTCGCTCGTGTCGCTGCACCGTCTCGCAGCGTGGGTGGCGATGGTGATCATCACGCGCGAGCTAGCGGTGACGGTGCTGCGTTTGGGCGCCACTCAGGCGGGGGTGGTGATGGCGGCGAGCATGTTCGGCAAGGTCAAGACGTGCCTGCAGATCGTGACGATCCTGGCGGTGATCGCTGTGCACGGCAGCCCGCTGTGGGTGACCCTGCTGCTGTACGCGACGGTCGTCGTGACGGTGCTCTCCGGCCTGGACTACTTCTTTGGGATCAGGCGCCGCATCCAGCAGGTGGAGACTCAGGCGGAAGCCTGAGCGCGCGCGCCCGAGTCCAGCCACTCCTCGAGGCTGGTCTGGTGCGCGACGGGAGTGCCGCTTGCGATCTCCTCGCGCAGCTCTGAGAGCAGACCGTGGCGCTCGGCGACGACGTTGTGCTGGTGGATCGTCTCCAGGTTCTCCTGGCGCGCTGAGACGAAGCTGGCGCCGTCCAGTGCGGCGAACTCCCTGACGGCCCCGCCGATCATCTCGCGCACGCAGTCCTCCACGAAGCGCGGGCGGCGGTGCGCCTTTTCGACCACCTCCACCTCGTCTGAGCGCTTCATCAGCTCGTAGATCTCAGAGGACATGCTGTCCTCGGCGATGCGCAACAGCGTGGTGGCGTCGATCTCCGCGCTGGAGCCTTCCAGGAGCCCGATCTGCAGCGTTGCAAGCCCGCGCTGGTTGTGGGTGGCGACGGGGACCTGCTCGAGGATGCGGTCGATCTGCTCGGATGTGAACTCGCCGGCGGCCAAGCGCTCGCGGGCGCGCGCGGCCACGAGCTCCTGCGCGCAGGGGCAGGCGGTGATGCCGGTGGCGGACACGCCCACGGTGCGACGCGTGCCGTGCTCGAAGGCGACGGCGCGGCCGTGCAGCGTGTAGATCTCCTGCGTCTGCATGCCGGAGACGGGCGCGGGCTTGTGCTCGGGGTAGCGCGCCGCGATGGTGACCTCGGCGCGCTCCGCGCCCTGGCGCGAGCGGACGAGCTCGGCGATGTGCTGCGCGAGCGTCTCAGCGCGGAAGGGGGACTCGCTGAGGACGACCTGGCCGATGGCCTCGTTGACGACCTCGTCGAAGCGCGACATGTGCGCGCCCTTCTGCCTGCCGCTGAGATCCACGAAGCAGTCGAAGCGTGCGAAAAACAGCTGATCGCGGATGCGCACGACCTTCTCCACGCCCGTCACGCCTACTCGCGATAGCCCCACGGCGATCCCAGGCGTACGCGCCTGGACGTCGTCGCCGTCACCCATGGTTGGAGACGGCAGGAGGGTCGACGGTGTCGCCTGCACTGAGGCCTAGCGTAGCGCTCCGCGGGGCCAACCATCTACCGCGGGATCTACCGAGAGGACTATCAGCGTCCTCGGTCGCCGATTCTGGTATCACTCCGCACTTGGAGCGTCATGCAGGAAAGCGAATCGTTGGACGATTCGGTGGGGTCCTGCAGGCCAACCAAGACATCGATGCAAACGCAACGCACAGGAGGCTTAGCGCGTAGGTGAGGGGAGGCGAAGCGGCTAGCCGCTTCGAAGGAGACGGATACGTCTTTGGGAGTCCAATGAGCCAAAAGCTTGAGGGATCGTTGACCACCGCAGACACAGCTGTGGTCGAGTTGGATGAGCTGCAGAGCATCATCAGTGAGGGGCAGGACAGGGGGTCCTTGGCAGCAGAGGCAGTGATGGCGGCGATGGAGGAGGCAGAGCTCTCCGCGCAGCAGATGCAGGATCTCCTCAGTTACTTCGAGGAGCATGGAATCGAGCTGGTCCGCAGTACGGACGCCTCGCAGGAGTTGACCGGGGCCCGCGATGGCCTGGCGGTCGTGCAAGACGGCGGCGAGCATCCGCTGGCGGGCGCAGCACCAGCCCATCTGGAGGAGAAGCCGGTGGAGCTCGACCTGGCTGTGGAGCCGAGCCTGGACTCGCTGCGGCTGTATCTACGGTCGATCGGTCGCGTGCCGCTGCTCAGCGCAGAAGAGGAGGTGGCGCTGGCGAAGCGGATCGAGCGCGGTGACGTGTCCGCCAAGCAGCACATGGTGGAGGCCAACCTGCGTCTCGTGGTGTCCATAGCGAAGGGCTACGTGGGCCGCGGGCTGACGCTGCTGGACCTGATCCAGGAGGGGTCGCTTGGATTGATCAGGGCGGTGGAGAAGTTCGACTACCGCCGCGGCTACAAGTTCTCCACGTATGCCACGTGGTGGATCCGCCAGGCGGTGACGCGCTCGTTGGCAGACAAGGGGCGCACGATCCGGATCCCTGTACACATGGTGGAGCGTCTCAACAAGCTGGTTCACGCTGAAAGGCGTCTGATCCAGCAGCTTGGTCGCGAGCCCACGCCCGCGGAGCTGGCGGACGAGCTGGACTGCACAGCGCGGGAGGTGCGCGACATCATGCGCATCACGCAGCAGCCCATCTCACTGGAGAAGCCGGTGGGCGAGGAAGACGATTCGGCGCTTGCCGACTTCGTCGAGGACGTGTCCTCAGCCTCGCCCTTCGAGATCGCCTCAGAAGCGCTGCGCAGGGAGAGCGTCTCGCGTGTGCTGGCGTGCCTGCCAAGGCGCGAGCGCGAGGTGATCGAGATGCGCTACGGCATTGTGGGCGGACGTTCGCGCACGCTGGAGGAAGTGGGTCGCGCGTTCAACATCACGCGCGAGCGCGTCCGCCAGATCGAGAACCGCACGCTGAAAAAGCTCCAGACGCTGCCCGACGCGCAGCCGCTGCGCGAGGCCTCCTGAGCCTGTTCGCAGGCCGTCCTTCGCGGCGGCCTGCGAGCTTCATCTGAAGGCCCTAAACTGACGAACCCCTGGCGGGGTTCCCGAGCGGTCAAAGGGGACGCGCTGTAAACGCGTTGGCTCTGCCTTCGCAGGTTCGAATCCTGCCCCCGCCATGACCGCCCGTGCAAATAGAGGGCGTCAACTCAGTCGCGCCCGCCAAAACATCGGCCAGCGCGTCGTCTACTGCAGCGCTCATTCGCGCAGTTCCGCGGGTGCGGTCGTATTCCAGGCGCAGGCCGAAGGCATCGAACACCTCTCGCTGAACATCTGGGCCTGCCGCGCGGAGTGCGTCACTCAGGTCGGGAAGCCGGGCGAGATTGTCAGCCAACCGGCCGTGGTCCGTCGACATGGGTGGCGCAAGTACTGAGAGCGCTGCCTCATACGTCGCACGGTCGATCTTCAGTTCATCAACGCGTGCCTTGATAGCCATCGGATCGATCCCGGCCTCGAGGCCACGAACCTGCGCAGCGACAGCAGTATCCACGTCCGCGATTTGACGCGTCAGCCGCGCTCTTGTTTGAGCGTCAGCGTCGGCGCCGCCGAGTTGATCGAGCTGTTTAGCGAGTAGGTCTGTCCGCGCGGCGCCGAAGATTCGCTTTTCGAAGAAGTCGAGAATCAGCGGGAGCAGATCATCCTCTCGGACGCTGCACCACTGGCCGTGGCCCGGTATCGCCGCGGCCTCGCTGGAGCCATAGCTGCGACCGTAATCGCAGCGCATGTAGGTGTAGCCGCGGGTGCTGGCTCCGAACATAGCGAGGGGCTCATGACCTGACGCGCACTTGACGAGGCCGGTGAGCAGATAGACCCGCGAGCTTTTCCGTGCCGGACGCCGGGATTTCGCGTGGAAGCGGCCTTGCGCGGCGTCAAACAGAGTTTGGGTGATGATCGCGGGATGCTCTACCTCGCTGCGTACCCACTCGTCTGGCTCGCGGCGACGCGCGCCCCCTCCCCCCCGTTCTCGCTTCAGGCTGTGGTCGGTTCGGTCCCAGACGAGTCGCCCGGTATACACGGGATTCTGAAGGATGGCGCGAATTGTTGATTTCGCCCATCGGCGGCGGACATTCCGGCTGGTGTTGGTGTGTACCGGGGAAGGGACGGCTCCAGAGTTCAGTCGGTCAGCGATCGCCATCGTGCCGAGCCCGTCCTCTACCCACCAGCGATAAATGTCTTGCACCACTGGCATCTGCTCTGGGTCGGGAGTGAGCCGGCTCTTTCTGTCGCCTTTGGAGGCGCGACTTGCAACCGGGTGGGGCTCGTACTCAAGGCGATACCCGTAAGGCGCACGGCCCCCACATCGGTAGCCATTCATGATGTTCTGGGCTTGACCGCGTCGGGTTTCGACTTTGATCTGGTTGCGCTCGTGCTCATCGATCGCTTGTTTGATCGCTATCTCGAGTGGCGAGCCTCCACCGCTCTCGTAAACGACCGGGACGCCAAGGCGTCGAAGATCGCGTTCGAACAGCGCGGCGTCGACCCGGTCGCGCGCGAGGCGGCTCGTGTTGTACACGATGACCTGATCAAAGCGCCGCGTGGCGGAGTCACGAGCCTCCGCGATCAGTTCGAGCAAACCCGCTCGTTGGTCGTGGCTTCCGCTCTCAACATCGAACCAATCGGCAGTGATCGTTCCTCCGAGCGTCTGCACCTTGCGCTCACACGCATGGAGCTGCGACGGGCGGGCGAGTGTGACGTCCTGGCGGTCGTCTGTGCTCAGGCGGCCGTAGAAGGCGAATCGCATTCTACCGCCCCCCGTTTGGTGCCTCGAAGCAGCAGGCCGAGCGCCGCCAATTGCCTGCGCCTGCGCCTATCGTCGGATCGTTCCAAGCGCACCTCGTGAATGGGCGTGAGGGTGCCGCATAGATAGGTTGTTGGGACATGGGAGCTCTCTTCTCCTTTGTCGGGCCGGGGGCGTTGGCGCGCCGCCCGGCCACTTCTTGTCGTTGTCGCACCAACATTAGCTCGACCGGGCTTCCCCCGCGAGCCATAGCGCTGCTCCTCTCGCTCACATCGGGCCTGGGCGCTCATCGAGACCTCGCAGCCACGCGGCTCCAATGCCTCACGCGCGCTCTCGCGATCGGTACATAGTCGGCTTCGCGCTCGATGCCGATGAACCGTGCGCCCTCCATGGCCGCGGCGGCGCCTGTGCTGCCGCTGCCGGCGAAGGGGTCGAGGACGAGCCCTCCTGCGGGTGTGATGAGCCGGGTGAGCCAGCGCATCAGCTCGATTGGCTTGACGGTTGGGTGGATGTTCGCGACCGGGTTCTCAGCGCACTGCTGCTCGTGGTGAGCGCCGATCTTGTAGGTCTGCACGACCTGTCTGGGTAGGTGTTGGCAGCCGGCGTCTCGCTCGCGTCGGGGTGCCTTTGCTGCGTAGAAGAAGCGGTGGCGCTCCCCGAGCATCCCCGCCGGACAATCCTCTTCACAGCGGCCTCGGGTGCAGGCGTGGCCGTGGGAGATAAGCAGGTTCGCGGGCCACCGTCCCTTCTGGCTCGCGGTGATCCTCCGCCCGTGGGAGCGCCCCTCGCTGGGGCAGTCCGTGCGGGTGAGCGGGATGCGGCAGGCGTCGATGTTCAACGCCCCGGTTCGGTGCCGTGCAAGGTTCTGCTTCAGCGTCGTGTCGCCGACTGGCTTGCGGGCGAGGACGATTGGCTCCCATGCGGGCTTCAACCCGGTCCCGAGCCCGTCGGGGAGAACACTGGTCGCGGGGTAGCCTTGGCCTTGTATCCACATCAGTACATCGCGGATCTCAAACCCGGCTTCTTCCAGGCCGAGGGTGAGGAGATGAAACGTCCGCGGTGCGGCGAATGCTGCGAGGTGTGCGCCGGGCTTCAGGACCCGCAGGCACTCGCTTGCCCATTGTGCGCTGAATGCCTGGAAGGACCGGCCGGGGTCGGCTCGTTTCGCGCGGCGGCCTGGTTTGTGTGCGGGGTCGAGCTTGTTTGGCCGGTCCCATGCCAGGCCACTGATGTTGATGCCATAGGGCGGGTCAGTAACGACCGCGTCGATGCTCTCAGCGTCGAGCGCGGGGAGCGCCTGGAGGCAGTCGGCGTGTTTGATCTGCCAGCGTCTGGCGGCGCGTTTCGTCGTGGCTTGGGGTTGCATCTTCACTCTCCGTCCTTGTGTTGTGTTGATTGCAAGTCACGGCTTGCTGCTGGCTTGTGCTGCTATTTGCCGAGCCAGTCCACGAGCTGCTCGGGCTGGCCAGCGGGAATGAAGATCTGGGCGAACGGGCCTTGTGTGGTGAGGTCATCGAGGGTCACGAAGGACGCGGGGATCGCACCGAGCCTCTGCCTAGTGGGGTCGGAGTTGTAGAGCGCGATCGTGCGGCCGATCCGCTGGCGTGCCCGCTCGGGTGACTGGCCCGCGAGGACGACGAGGAGTTGCGGGAACGCTCGGTACGTGCCCCGCCACGCGGGTTGGGTCTCGCCGGTGGGGGTGTAGTGGCGCAGCTGGGTGTAGCGGGTGAGCTTCTCCGCGAGCGCGTCCGCTGGCCGGGCGGTCCCGCGGTCAAGCTCTATCCAGCGTTGATGCAGAGCGAACGCGCCATCGGCGGCGCTCTGAATGTAGGTGAGGAGCGCGTCGGCGATCACGAACTCTCCGGGCCGCCGGCCCCGATGCGGCGAGATCTGGTGTGCGACCTCGTGCCGCCACGACAGCGGCCCGCACTCATCGCCCCGCTGCCGTGCCGCTCCTGCGAACGCGACGCCGACGTCGTTGACGGCGAGTGTGTGAGCGCGCAAAGGACCTTCGGCCTGCGCCCTGCTCGGAACGTACCGGCGGCCCACACCAGGGCTCGCTGTCTCGACTGCATCGGCGCCGTGGTCGGTGATGATCCAGTGCGAGCGGGTGCGCGGCCCTGGCACGCGATCGACAAGGCGGCGGTCCTCGAGCTGGCGCAGCACCCTCCTGGTCCAGCCGATCTTCGCCTCCGGATTGTGGAGTGCGTGAAGCTGGCCAGCCGAGAGCAGCCGGTGCAGATAGATGCTTTCCAGCATCTCTTGTGCTACCGGCGGCAGCCGCCGCGCCTGCTCACCTATGGGGAGTGCGCTCATGCTGGCCTCCCGTCTGTCCGTTGCGTGCTGGGTGTCTTGTGCGGTGCTTCGGTGCGGGCTTGGGTTCTCGTGTTCGCGACGCTCGGCGTGGAGTGGGTACGCGCGTGGTGCTCACCAACTGGCGCGGCTTGCCCGCGCCAGGAGTCATCCGCCACACCGCCGGGCTGGCTGCCCGCATCGCTGGCTGCCGCGCCCTCGGGCTTCGCGTTCGCTTTGTCACCTTCCAGGAGGGTGCGGATGCGCTGGTCGAGGGTGTCGAGCGCCGCGATCGTGTCGGCGGCGTCGGTACGCCCGGATGCTTCATCGATCTTGTCTTGTGGGACCTGGCTGGGGTGGTAGGCGTCTTTGAAGTGCTCCTCAACAGATTCGTTGCTGAACAGGAACGGGTGAGTCAGCTGCCCCTGGTGGGTGACCTGGGCGATGAACCGTCGGCGTGGGAGGTTCGTGATCGCGCTCGCGGGCGGTTCGCTGCCCCACTCCCTCGCGATCAGTGCGGCGGCGTGCGCGTTCAGCGCGGTGGTGATGAGGTGTGAGCGGTTGGTGGTGAGCGCGTTCAGCGTCTCCTTCGTGAGGCACTCGGGGTTTTGGTTGAGCAGGAATCCGCGGATGCCGTACTTCGCGGTTTGCTCAAGTAGGCCGGCGAGGTTCCCTGAGCTTGCGCCGTCGAAGACCTGGATCTCGTCAAGGAACACATAGAACGACGTCCGCAGTTCGGGGGCGATGTGGGCACGGCCCTTCGCTGCGTGCAGGAGGTCGAATACGAGGAGGTTCGCGACGAGCCGGTCGCGGGCTCCTCCGGCGCCTGGGCAGGCGAGGACGATCCGTTTCTCGCTCATCGCCCGCCCAATGTCATAGGTCGTGCTCTGCGCGCCCAACAGGGCCGCGAGCTGGGTTGAGGACCGCAGCCGGTCGATCAGGTTCGTGACGGGGGTGATCGCCTCTTCGGAGAGCCTCGGGAACCGCTCGGTAAAGAACTGCTGCCTGGCCGGGGAGAGATGCGGGAGCGCCGCGGCGAGCCACTCCGGGTTGCCGAGGATGCTCGGTATCTGAAAGATCGTCGGCTGAACATCTTCGGGCAGCACTGCTGCCAGCTCGATCAGCGCGGCTGTCGCTTGCGTGGTGAGGGTGAGGGCGCGGTTGTTGCGCTCCCCCCACTGCAAGGCGCTGGCGAAGGAGTCAACGATCGCCTCGACCCTTCGCTCCGCGGCCTCACGGTCCAGGCCGTGCGCGGCGAGGAGGTTCCAGCCTGGCTGCCCCTCGCGTGAGCGCTTCCCAACGAGGTCAAGCTCGATCACACGCTCCGCGAACTCCGTCTCTGTGAGACAGCTCTTGATGCGGGTGATCGCGTCCTGGTGCGGGTCGAGGAACAGCCCGCCATAACCTGAGCGCACCAAATGCAGGAACTGGTTGAGCGCCAGCTCGGTCTTCCCCCAACGGCTGCGTCCGGCGGTGTAGGTGAAGAACGAATCCTCCAGGCGCAACCCAACCCTGCGGGTGCCGCTCTCCGTCTCCACGGTCCCGAGTGGCACGAGCCACTTCTCTCCGGCGAACGTCGGGAGGGCCTTCGGGGCGGGGTAGACCGCAGGGCCGAGCCTAAGCACCTCCGGCGCCGCGCAATGCACCGAAGGCGGCTTCAGGAACCCCGCCATCTCACGCGCACTCACCAACCCTTTGCGGGCGGGACGAAACAGGCCCGTGGCCATCCGCCGATCGAACCACTCCCGCCGGCCAGGAAGGTCCGATCCAGCGAACGCTAGACCGAGAAAACGCACGCCGACGACCCTCAGCGAGTTCGCTCCCGCCATCGCGTCAAAGCAACCGAGGAGTCCTTGTAGGGTCTCGACCGCGCGGGCCTTCGTCATGGCTTCGCAGCGGATCAGGATCTGTAGCTCGAACAGCGGTTCGGCCTCCAGCAGCTTCGCCGCGGTCTCCTCCCGTGAGGCGCGCTCGGAGACCATCTCCGCCGGCTGGCGGCGAGCAACCCGCCTGCCCATCCCTTCGCTGCGCACGGCTTGCTGCTCGTCGCGGCGCTGGGCCTCCCGCAACAGCCTCCTCCGCAACCGCCTCCTGGTAGCCGCGACTGCGGGCAGCAGGTCGACCGCTATCTCTGCCTGCTCGCCGCGATCCTTCTCAAGTGTCGCGAGGACACCCGCGAAGCTCTGAAGCGGATCGGGATTCAACGGCATGTGCGCGAGCGGCTCGCTACTCGGCCGCGCCAGGCGCAGCTCCGCGCGCACCACCACCGGCAGCTCCTCATCCTTCTCCTGGGCACACTGAGCAGCGGGCTCCGCCTCGCCGTCCAGCGCCCCCTCGGCGCGGGCCGGGGTGCCCTCGAGGTCAGCTTCGCTCGCGTCGTCATCGAGGGCGTGTGCTTGCACGAGGTCATACACGCCGAGGGCGGAGCGCAGCGCGGGTAGCGCTCGCTCCGGGACGCTGAGCGAGTAGCGCATCCGCCCGTCTGGGTCAGTGTCGAGCAGTACTCGCACCGCGCGCGCCCGCGGATCGAGCCAGCTACCAACGAGGCGACGGACACGAGAGAGCTGCGCAGCGCAGCGCAGCACAGCGTCCAGCGACGGGTCGAATGAGTCAGGAGCAAGGACCACGAGCCGCCGACGAGAGGCAAGCGAACGACGACTAGCGACGACACGACACGCGCACCCAGTACCGACGAGTAGCAGCACGCACCCAAGTAGCGGAGCAGCAGAGCCGGCCAGCGAAGCCAGCCACGGCACGAGTTCACCAGGAGATGGAGCACGCCCAGCGACACCGAGCAGCAGGACCGCAGCTACCGCAGCTATGAGGGGTCTGACGTCCTGTGGGGGCTTACGGTTCATAGGATCACCGCACCGGGCATAGAGATGTCGCACCGCACATCCGGCCCGGAACCCGTAAGCGTTCAGTGGGTCGTGTTGCTTAGGTGAGTAGCGGGGCGGGGTCGCCGCGGGCGTGGGCGGCGTGGAGCTCGGTGAGGTAGTCGAAGAGGCTGCGGGTTTGTAGGCGGCAGGTGA
>Ga0182030_10014048_pt1 | contig 15867 bp, 12 predicted proteins | sample 812S3MmetaG_FD_121299 | JGI IMG/M metagenome (GOLD analysis project Ga0182030, IMG submission 121299) | Permafrost microbial communities from Stordalen Mire, Sweden - 812S3M metaG (Illumina Assembly) | ecosystem: Environmental > Terrestrial > Soil > Wetlands > Permafrost | place: Sweden...
TGAAGTATGAATCTAACAATTATCTGAGCTATGGCAACAACAATAAGTCCGCTTACAGCATAGAGGATACTATTTTTTGCATCATTAGTTTTTTCTGAGCTTCCACCAGAAGTTACATATTGGAGTCCACTAACGATAATTATAATAATTGCTACCAACCCAACAATTGCAGAAAATAAATTAAGTATCAGGCTTAAAACTCCATCAATAGCAGACCCTGATGATTTAGCAGTATCACAACCAGTACCACCGCTAATAACTGCTACGCCTTGGCATGCATCTGCCTGCGAAGCCGAAGTATCCGCATAGGCAATACTAGGCAGCAATGCACTTACTAATAAAGCCATAGTGATGCAAATATTTATAAGTATTGTTCTCATGTTATTTTATTTGTAATAAATAATATTATTAGTCTAGCAATGGCAATTACAACTATACCAACTGAAGCATAAATAATAATATTTCGGGCATTGGAAATTTTTTCCGGATTTCCACTTGAGGTAATCATTTGAAAACCTGAAACCACGATCATGATAACAGCGACAAATCCAGCAACCACTGAAATAATATTAATCACTATGGTTAAGATACCTCCAGAACCTACGATAGGGTTTGTAGTTCCAGTATCTTGGCAGAAAGCTGAACTACTAACGTTTTGCCCTGAACTGGCGTTTGTATCACTACAGATGCTTGATACTGCGAAAGCAGTGCTAACCCGACCCGCACCTAACGCTGCTAATAGAGAGAAAGCTATGGCTGGTATTAAAAGTAATTTTAAAAATGGACGTATTTTCATTAGAATGTACCTGCAATAAAACTTACAATTGTCACCGCAAATACACAGACAATAATTCCGATTCCAGCATACAATATCGTGTCTTTGGCTTTGGCGACTTCTTCGGGCTTACCACTCGAAGTAATAAATTTAAATCCGGCGATAGTTACCATAAGTACCGATATCGAACCAATTATTACAAAAAATATATTTAAGATTGTGGCAACTAAAGTAGCAGTATTGGGATTTTGATTAGGTAGCGAGCTAGTATCAATACAGGTTGAATCCGTAGGGTTACAATCGGCATATACACCGGTTTCAAATAAAGGCACTGTTAATATTATAAGACTGAATATTGATATAAGTATTGCTGTGAAGAATTTCATAGTTAACCTAATGTAGTTCCGAGCCAGTTTACCAATGTTGCCGCAGTAATAGTAATGACTAAGCCAATTAATGCATTCAGGATTGTACTTCTAGCGTGATTGGTATTTTCCGGTTCGCCTTGGCTGGTAATGTACTGAACCCCGCCAATAATTACAAAAATAACGGCTACAATACCACCGACGATTAAAAGCATGTCAAATACTGCTAATAAAATCAGAAGTAAGTTATCAGGAGGCCAAAAAGTAAACGAACTAAAGTCGCAACTTCCTGAAGATGAAGTCACTTTAAGATATTTATACCAAACTGGTAGTCCGAAAAAGGTTTGATTTGGGTCGCAAGTTGCTGCAAATGTTTTAACAAGTGGAATAAAATTTTCTAACATAATCCTATTGTAACCTAACTAAATACCCCCCGGAATTATAAAGTTCAAAAATCCTGCTAACAAGAAGTAGCATACAAGACCGATCAGTGCATTGGTTATACGTTTTCTTGCAGCTTTCACAGCGTCTGGATTATCTCTAGAAGTTGAATACTGAATCCCGCCGCTAGCTACTGAAATAACCACTACTAAACCAACCGCCACATTTAGAAATTTGATAAACGGATTTAAATAATCATTAACAATACAGTCGGACACACATTTTTTCACCGATAATTCCGCACCTCCTGGTGCCGTTAGGTTACCATCATCTAGGTTGGGCAATGGTTGGTATGGCTGTTGGGCATTAGTAGGGTTAAGAAATTCGTCACTTGAACAATCTTTTGCGGGTTGCTGTACCCATGCCTGCTCATTAGCATACTGTTTTGTCGCGGGATCAAAATTTGGATAATTAGCAGATGGTAGAGTTTGAACCTGATAACAATCACCAGTTGTAAAATCAAACTCGTTATCGGATTGTTGGTTAGCTAATACAAACGCATTACCACTAGTAGGGGCACTCAAGCCAACAACGGGGTATATAGAAAATTGATTTCCGGTCTTCGGTGATGCAAGTGTTGAACTTGGAAGTGCACCCTGACCGCAGAGATAAGTCCAGCCCTCTTCCTGATAATAACAAGCATCTACGTTAGCTCCTGGCGATCCACTGGGAACAGGTCCACCACCGGGTGGAGGTGTTTGAGAACAAATTGATGCCGTAGATGTTGACGCACATGCAGAATATGAAGGATAGGCTATATAGGTTACTGCAGAAGTTGCTGTATATGTACCTGATGGACTAAATTCTATAGTATTGTTTGTTGGTACGACATATGGTGGCGTTCCAAATAAACAATTTAATACTGAAGTTGATGTTGGCCATCCATTAGTAAATCCACTGCCGGAAGTACTTGGATAATATACATATCCTATAGTATTTTGGTTAGCGATATTTAAATCAGTAATAGTCTGGTCATTTTTATAATTAATAAGCAGGAATGGGAATGTTGTAAGATTCGTGCAGGTTGTTGTGGTATAAATTTGATATCCAGCAGTACACTGCGTGCATTTGCTCATTATTTGATTATAGTCAGAGAGGTTTGCTGATTTGAGATTTTCTAAAGGTATCTCGCCAGCAAGAGTTGATATCCCGCTAGAAGTCCATTGGAACATTGCATACTCCATATTCATATTTATCAAATTTTGTTTAATATCAATTGCCGCTGTTGGAAGAGTCTGTATTGGAGAAGACGAGGAATAGAATTGTCCACTTCCTGCAACCGTCTCTAGAGTAGAGGTATTAATACCAAGGGCATCATAACTTGGTTCATTAAAATAACATTGGCCGCTAGAGAAAGTTGCTGGCAATAGGACAACATCCGCATACAAATTTGCGCCCGAATTTGTTTGTACAAGTATTCCGCCCGCACAATTAGCAGTAGGCTGACCGGGAGTAGTTACTAAAACTTGAGGTATCGCCACATCAGGATTAATGGTTGTCGAAGTCGCTCGATTTTCCGTAGGCCAATATATCGCGTAGCCATTGCCCAGGTATCGTTCGCAATTACCATTACTATTATTGACACCACAATATAAGTTGTTTGATCCACTGCCTGAATCAGTAGTATATTCAACATGTGTAGTAATGTCATATATCTCTGTTGGTGATAAAAATTCCAAATTGCTTCGCCCATAGCTACTTGGAGTTTTTACTGCCACTCCGTTGCCGTCGTTCCAGGGTTGATTAACGTCTACAATTATGGGATCTGAGTTATTGATATTAGCTGTAAAAGTCTGAACCGGGATAATGCCGGCAACAGTTAGAGTCAAGGTTTTGCAAGATGTAGCTCCCGTACTACAGTCAGAAAGACTAAGTCCGGTAGCATGTGTCGTAGACCCAATAATATAGTTGGTAAATTGATCATAGATATAGGTTACACAGTCCCCGGTACAGCTTTGCAAATCATAAGAAGCAGGTATTTGTTGTGCTAGAGGATTGGTGCTATTACTGGCTGGAACATAATTAAAATCCACTGTTATAGGACTTCCGATCTCAGGTTTGACAGTCAAACTAATCTGGTTTGTATTGACCCATGAAAATGTGAATGTCTCAGGTGGAGCGACATTGGTGATAGGAGTAGTTAGGGTTGCTGCATAGGCTTGCTGGGAAGAGTGACTAGCAATAAAAAAAGTTCCAAAAACTACTATACTTATGAAAACCAGTATCTGGATAAGATTATTTGAATATAGTTTTTTTATGTTTAAGTAATGCATTTTCAGACCAAATTAATACTAGTCAGTATACTCATTAATTGTATCAAAGGCTAATGCTTATGTATAATGCAGATCATACAATAATGTATTAATAAAATTATGCCACCAGTCGATTTTAATCCAAATAATCCTTATGTCTACACGAGCGTCGCTAACCAAAAACCGAGTTTTTGGCGTCGAAAATCAACTAAAATTGGAATTCCGATCATATTAGTAATTGTCTTAGCTATTGTTCTAATTATATTTACAAATAAAAGTCCAAATACTACAGCAGAACAATTCTTGGAAAATGTACTTAGTGGTCAAGCTACAAAAACGTACCAACTAGCTAATATAGATCTTCGCAATTCGACTACTCTCTCATCGTGGAAAACGGATGTCCAGTCAATAGATAAAATCTGTGTTGGAAAAATTTCACTAACTTCAGACACTCAAAAAAGTACAACAGCTCAAGTACTTTTTACTACCGTTAATTCTAAAGTTATTACCTGTCATTTAGAAATTGATTTACTTCAAAGTTCTGGTAAATGGCAAGTTAATTCTTTAATTGTCTCTGTTTAGAGTAGGTTAGCTGTTCAAAATTTATGAATCAACTATTATATTTATATCAAATATACCTCTAGTGGTATTATAGAATAATGATAAGAAATAAAATAAAAATGGGGGCTTTTATTAAAGTTGCTCTGATTATATTATCTCTTTCTTCTATATTTATTATTTCTACCTCGGGTAGTGTTTCAGCACTTAGTATAAATAATAGTATTGTTGCGGACAGTTCCGCGCCGGGACTTGACTGTAGCGTCAACTACAATCCAATTACCTGGCTATTATGCCCAGTGATTTCTGGTATAAACGGGCTCGTTGATGGTTTGGACGGAGCTATAACAGATGCTTTAAACATAAATACATGTACTTATTTCAATGCTCCGGGAAGTGGTGCCGATGCTTTATGTAATAGTACACAAACCAGTACTGGCACTCAAAGCTCAACCCAAATTCAAGCCAGCACTGGTTTTTATACAGCTTGGTCTGAACTTAGAGATATAGCCCTAGGACTTATGGTAGTTGGAGCCTTGATTATGATCATTGCTCAAATCTTGGGTTTCGAGATACTCGATGCCTATACGATCAGAAAAGTTCTACCTAGAATAATTATTGCCGCTATTGCCATATCTCTTTCCTGGCAATTGATGCAATTTTTCATCCAAATCTCAAATGATTTCGGGCAAGGTGTTGGTGATTTAATCTATCAACCTTTCAAAAACTTAACTGCTTCAGGCGGTATACAGGTTAATGCAAATGTTGCAGGTACTGCTAGTTCTGCTGCAGCGATTTTGGGAATAGCGGCAATTTCTAACCTGGGACTAATTGCAACCTTAACTTTTGGACTAGTTGCCGTGGTTGCAGTAGGCCTAGGTTTTATTGTTATAGTACTACGACAAATTTTAGTAATCTTTTTGGCATTATTGGCACCAATTGCAATTGCAATGTTTATTCTTCCTGGCACTTCTAGAGTTTGGAAACTGTGGTCCAATACCTTTATGAAAGCATTAATAATGTTCCCTTTGATAGCTGGAATGATAGCAATCGGAAGAGTGTTCGCGGAAGTCAGTAGTACCAGTGGTGGAGTAGTTGGTCAATTTATCGCCTATATAGCTTATTTTGGACCGTACTTTATTATTCCTCAAACGTTTAAGTTTGCCGGAGGGATTCTGGCTGCTACCGGTGGTGCGGCTGGTAAGGCAAGTAAGTCATTTAGTAAATCGGCAGCAGGTTATAGAGCTCGTGAGAAAAAGCGAATTGGCGAATTGAATGCTAGAGGCGAACGTTTCAAGCATGGAAAACAAACTGGAGTTAGTGGATTCCTTAACAGAAGAACTATGGGAGTCACAACGGGTACGCAAGGACGTTTTGGTTTAGGCAAGAAAGGAACAGCTAATATTAATAGGGTTCAAAGAGATCGAGATGCAGCTAATTTGGCAGGTAATAAAACATTAGAGAATTTGGCCCAAAATAGTTCTGAAGGAATTGCTATATTAGCTGGGTCTGGAGGAACTCTTGCCGGAGCTAAAGCTGCTCAAGCAGAGCTAAAGTCAGTCATGATGAAAAATGGTGTTAGTCCAGCTGACGCAGAATCAAGAACCCAAAGTGGCTTTATGGCCGCCCAGGCAGCAGGAATTAATACTTCAAATTCAAGAGCCGCACTAAACGCAGGTGCAGCCACAAAATGGCGTGCTCTTGGCCAAAATGGTAGCGGTCAGTTCTTAGAAAATGCTGTTAATAGAGCATACAGCGATAAGTCAATCGGACTAAGGGGGGATGCACTACAGACTCTCGCATTTAATAACAGAAGAAATGGCAGAACTGATATTGGTGGCGTAGTCGGTGGTAATACGCTTAGCGCTAGAGAAGGTTATGCGAAAGCAGGTGCACAGGCAGCTGTCAGAGATTCTCCTGATTCATTAAGGGTTCAAGCTACTAGAATACGTTCCGATTTTCAGACTGCAATTTATAATAGAGATTATGCAGGAGCCGTTGATTCCGGAGCACAACTTGCTGCTCTTAGAGGTGCTATGGGACCAGATCTATCCTTGGAGAATCAAAAAATACTTACTGAAACTTTTGTTAAAGCCGGGGTTGTTATTGGTAGCTCTGACGACATACACACCCAGTTAGCCGGAATGATATCACCTCTTAGCTCTGGTTCAACAACTAGTGAAGTTGCAAACACTTTAAGAAATAGAACCGGTGCCTTTATGATGGGTGGACCTCCGCCACCCACCCCCTAGTGATGACCCTAAGGTGTCGGTATGAGAAGTAATCACCAAAGACTTTACTAATAAAAGCATTACCTCTAATATTTAATAGTAATGGCACAATATAAAGTACTTCAAGATATCGAGGCAGAGGATAAACTACTAGGTCCTTTGACACTAAAGCAGTTTATCTATGCTGCTATTACAGTTACTCTAGGGTTTATAGCCTTTAAGCTTTCTACATCACTGCACTCGGTATATGTAATTTTTCTGTTTTTGCCCGAAATGCTTTTTTTCGGATTACTAGCCGCTCCTTTTGGAATCGATCAACCTAATGAAGTTTGGCTGCTCGCAAAATTTAGATTTTACTTAAAACCGCAGATTCGTAAATGGGATCAAGACGGAGTTGGTAGCCTAGTGACCATTACCGCTCCGAAAAAAGTCGAAAAAAAATTAACTAAGGATTTTACGGCAACTGAAGCAAAAAGTAGATTAGAGTCATTGGCAAAAATACTTGATACCGGCGGTTGGGTAGCAGCTAATACTGGCGCCACTATATTTAAAACCAGCGTGTTTAGCAAAGACTCCGATGACAGATTAATGGATTTAAGTTCTATTACTTCAGGCCAACCAACTTTCGACATAGTTGACCAGGATGATATTTTTGATGAAAGTAATCTTCAGGTACAGCATATCAATTCAGCAATGACTGATAATGAAAGAAAAGTTAGAGACTACCAGAAAAATTTGATGGCTTCACCCACACCGGGCATATCATCAGATCAGGTACCAATTTCCGGATCTTTAAGAAATTTTGCATTACCAAAAAATTATGTTGACTCTGCTCCTGCTGAGCCCGCATTTGGACCAATCGAATCTAGGTTTAATCCAAGAAATACCATTCAAATAAATCCTATACCGGCCGACACAACCCAAAATGATCAATCATCGGTGACAACACAAACCGATAATGCTAAAATTAGTGTACTTGCTAGAGATAATAATCTCAGTATCGCCTCCATAAAACGCGAACTCAAGGGTGGGGATGACGCCAATGAAGTAGTAATATCACTTCATTAGTAAGTATTAATAAAACAATAAACTACAAATTTTAATGCAACCAAATTCAAATAATTCTGTTGATCCAAATAGCTATCAAGGGTTTGGCACGCAATTCAATCAACAACCAACCGTTCAAAATCCTCAACTTCATCCACAAACTCCGGCTCAAAAGAAGGGTAAGTCTAACAGTGCCCAAAATAGTTTACAAATTGCTGAGATAAGAGATGGCATCGTAATTATGAAAGATGGATCATTTAGATCAGTGGTAATGGTTAAGGCAATAAATTTTGATCTAATGAGCGGCGAAGAACGAGAGAGTGTTGAGTATGCATATCAAGGTTTTTTAAACTCTCTCTATTTTCCGGTTCAAATTTTCATCCATTCTGAAAAAATTGATATTAAACCTTATTTAGATTTATTACAAAAAATCCGTACCAATCAGGATAATATGTTGCTTGCCCTATTAATGGACGATTACATAGAGTATATGTTTGCCCTCTCACAACAGGCTAATATTATGGATAAACAATTTTATGTAATTGTGCCCTATTCGCCGATTGACGAATTAAAGCCTAACATTTCATCCAGCAAAAATTTCTTTACAGGTCTAGTCGATATTTTTTCCGGTTCAAATAAAAAAGTTACTATCGACGAACCGGCACTTATTAAGGCCAAGGATGAGCTAAGAAACCGAGTTCAGGCACTTCTTAGCGGGTTACAACAATCTAGCATCCAAGGAATTCCGCTCGACACCCAAGAATTAATTGAACTTTATTACAATACCTACAACCCCGACACTTCCGTAAGACAACAGCTTAAAGACTTTGATGGGCTGGCTACACCGATAGTCACAAAAGGTGAGGGCGATGGACAAAATTCTAATATGGCTAACGGAATGGTGATTTAAGATGGCATTATTTGGTAATAAATCTAAGACTGACCCGGTTGCGGTTGCTCAACACCAACAAGCGGCTGAGAAATTAGAGGTCGAAGCTGCTTTTAACAAAGGGGTTGTTGATTTAAGAGATTTTATAGCGCCAAGTTCATTAGAGTTTAAAAGTACTTACTTCCAACTTGGTACCAAATTTGCTCGTTCCTACTATGTCTACGGATATCCAAGACAAGTTTTTACTGGATGGATGAGTAATTTAATTAATACTGACGAAGTTATTGATATATCAATGTATATATATCCAATTAACGGTAGGGTTATACTAGAAAATCTTAGAAAAAAGGTAACTCAACTTGAAGCAGGAATCCAAATCGATAACGAAAAAGGTAAGGTTAGAGACCCGGGCAAGCAGGCAGCTATTCAAGACGCAGAAGAAATGCGAGACAAACTTCAAGTTGGTGAAGAGCATTTCTTTAGATTAGGCTTTTATTTTACTCTCTTTGGCAGTAGTGTTGATGAACTTGACTTCGTATCACACAAAGTTGAGAGCCTTCTAGGCCAACAATTAATATATTCAAAGCCGGCTAGTTCTCAACAAGAACAGACAATGAATGCGGTTATTCCACAGTTTAGTGATCAGTTGCAAATCCGTCGAAACTTCGGTACTGGTGCGCTCAGTACAAGTTTCCCATTTACTAGCGCTAACCTTAGTGACGGTAAGGGGATTTTGTATGGCATTAACATGCATAACTCGGGTCTCGTCTTATTTGATAGATGGAGTTTGGAAAACAGTAATTCGGTCGTATTTGCAAAATCAGGTGCTGGAAAGTCATTTGCTGTAAAGCTAGAAGCCTTGCGTAGCATGATGTTTGGAACTGAAATTTTCATCATCGATCCGGAAAATGAATATCAGAAAATGTCAGAAGCCGTAGGTGGAGCATATATTAGGCTTAGCCTAAACTCTACAGTCAGAATTAATCCTTTTGATCTGCCTAAAGTTATCGATAGTGAAGACGCCGACAATGCGCTTCGAACAAATCTTATAACTCTCCACGGCCTACTTCGATTAATGATGGGTGGGGCACAAATTCAAATGTTAGGATCAAGTACTGCTACCATGCCCGCACTATCGCCTGTTGAAGAATCAGATTTAGATACTGCACTCATCCAAACCTACTCTAAAGCAGGCATTACCAACGACCCGTTAACCCACATGAGTAAGCCCCCAACTATCGCCGATCTCTATGATGTACTTCTACATATGGGAGGAACCGGACCGCAATTAGCTCAAAGGTTAAGAAAATACACAACTGGAACTTTTGCAGGGATTTTTTCCCAACAAAGCAATATCAATATCGAAAACCCTATGGTAGTTTTCAACATTAGGGACCTAGAGGATGAATTAAGACCAGTAGCGATGTACATTGTCCTTAATTTTATTTGGAATAAGACTAAAACTGATCAAAAACGAAGAATGCTAGTTGTAGATGAAGCTTGGCAATTAATGAAATATGAAGACACTGCTAACTTCTTGTTTAGTGTAGCTAAACGAGCCAGAAAATATAACCTTGGCATCACCACTATCACCCAGGATGTGGAAGATTTTATCGGATCGAGAATGGGTCGAGCAATTGTGGCCAACGCCTCAATGCAATTACTTCTAAAACAGTCGCCTAGTGCTATAGACTTGTTAGCCGATATCTTCAAATTAACTAGTGAAGAGAAAAAACGTCTACCGCAATTTCCTATTGGACAAGGACTGTTTTTTGCAGGTCAAAACCATGTCGCTATTCAAATTATCGCCAGTGATACTGAAACTAACCTGATATCCACTAACCCTCCAACACAACTTATAGATCTAGACAAAATAAATAACCAAGGTGGGTCTGCTCCACAACCAGCCCCTGCTGCATAAAGTTTGTCTTGATAGGGTAGTTATCTGTAAAATAAGCTTATGTCATTAGACTTTTTAGAAAAAGATGGACAACAAAATTTTGACAAATATCGATCTTCGAATTTTGAAAACGGGGACTCAGAACCTTCCACGACTGATGATCTAAAAACTGCTGAGACCAAAGATGATCAGCCGGTTGATAATAATAGCTTTTACAGTCCAAGTGGACCTAAAAAAAATAAAAATGGATTAGGCAAAAATTTAATTAAATTTGCTAAAAAAAATAAAGCCGCAACCTATGGCGGTGGTGGATTTGGGGCAGTTATACTTATTATAATAGTTCTAGTTTTTCTGCTAGCTCAACAATTACCAGGTTTTGCAGCACTGTTAGCCGCGTCTAATATGGCTACGGATAACGAACTTTTCCAAAGAGATACTACTGAACTTACTGCTGAGAAAGCCGCACTAGACGCAGAATCAACAGCTAATAAAGCCAGCATTGAAGCTGATTATAGTGATGGTGCGGGTTCTGAGGCAGGAAATATTCTTACAAATCTGGAAAACTATGACCCAAACCAAACATTCGGTAATTTAAACGCTAGTAATACTATAGATTTAAAATACAGTGGCTCTCAGTTACAAACTGTAGCCATTGACGGCAATCCTCCTGCGGCTATCTCTGACAAAACTCCAGCAGTTTGGGAAAAAACTAATGATTCAACTGCAGCATTTTCGTCCAATACTGCTGATCTCTCACAATTAGAAACTCAAATAGGATCACTAAACGAAGACGGTGGTATCCTGATTAGGTCCGGGATTGCAGGCTCTGAGATTAGCGCATTAGGTGATGGAGCGCTTGCGGGCATTGATGATACTAAATTTGTAGATCAAACCTCGGAGCAATCAGATATTCTACTTGATGAAGAGGCACAGAGTGCAATTGATCCAGCAGCTTTGACTGGAACCAGTCCAGTACTATCTGAGACCGATGCGCTTAAGTCTACAGAAAATCAAGTTGCTACTGACGAAGCCAAAGATGCTACTGACACAAAACCAAACGGAGCTATTGACAATATTATCAAAAACAACGGTGTTGATCCCGCAGTTGAGGCTGACATTACTAGTGGTCTTAAAAGTCTAGAGAGTGTATTTAGCGGAGCATCCAGCAAACTTTATCTGCTTGCGGTAATGGGTTGCGTAATTTATGACGGTTCACTTGTTAACACTAATTCGAACGCCGCGACTACAATAAATAACCAAGACAATGAAGCTGAAAAAACTTATTTGTTTACTGAGACAAATGCCGATAAGGAAAAAGCTGGTGACTTAAATGCGGAAACTATAGGTGCCTTAAGTCGAAAATATGAGGGAAATAATAATTTATCTAGATCTAATCCAGAAATTACGGCAAACGGTGGAACGATAAATACTTATACCAATACCGTTAGCCCTCAGGCTGATTCTGGCGCTGAGTATACAATTACCGGCACTCTTCTTGGAGGCACATTCGCTAGTGTTCTAGACCCAGTTCTTAATTGGGCATGCCCAATTCTAACAAATCCAGTGGTTGGAGTTATTCTTCTTCTTATTCAAAGGCTTCAAGGTCCAGCCCTTTTAGCTGCAATTGCTGCACTTCCATTTACTGGTGGTCTTAGTGACGGCGTAATAGAAGCAATAGAAGGCTTGGAGGGTGTGGAAGGTGCCGCAACAGCCGCTGCTGAAGGAACCACTGCAGAAGCAGCGACCACCGCAGAAGCGCTTGGAGGGGTTGCAGAAGGTAGTCTTGAGGGTGGGGTTGGAAATGTCGCAAGCGATATTGGTGAAGGTCTAGCTACAGATTCAATTACCCAAGATACAGCTGCAACGGCTGCCGACGAAATTACTGAAAGTGGATTCTCTGATTATCTATCTAAACTTGGTGATAAATGGACAGCATATTCAAATGGCAATGGCCTAAAAGGAGCTCTTTGGACTGCAACTAAAAACAATGCAGTTAAAATAGCCAAGATTGCAGGAATTGTAGGCCTAACCTACGGGCTAACGGCAAAAGCTAAAGAAATCGTCGAGCAAACTGCTAATACTACCTATAATGGCTACAGTATGGGTAAAGATCTAGCTAATCAGGGCGACGTAGGTGGAAGAGCATTGTCTGCAGAGATCTGTCAAAAACAATATTTTTGCACACCATTAGGTGCTACAGATGTTACTTATAATAAAGGCGTAAAAGTTGCCTATCTTGCTAACCAAAATAGTGATAAATCTACCTATCAAAGATATTTGGCAATTAGCAACCCCTATTCTTTATTGTCTAGAATTTCAACAACCGCATACGCTGATATATCAAACTTCTCATTAAGTTCTTTGTTTGAAAAGCTAGCAAGTGTGTTTAATCCAGAAAAATTAATTACTGGGCTGTTCTCACTCTTTAGTAAAAGTAAAATTTATGCCGCGCCAAATACTCCACCGGCCGATGTTACCGATGAGAGTGACTACGGAATAGTTCAATGGGGATACACCCAAGCAGAAAATGCATTAGCAAATCCAAAAACTGGACAAGTAAGCTACCAACCACTGCAAAATGCCAAGATATTGGATTCACAGACTATAGACTCGATGCCAGCTAGCCAATACATTAAGAATACTTACGGTATGTGCTTCACGGATAGTATGGGAACGTTATTAACGACAAAGCCAACCGGTAATGTTGCTACGACAGTCAATTATATTGATAGAAATAGTTACGGTAACATTATCGGCGGACTTTGTAGCGAGCAGTACCTTGGGCCAAACAGTGCTGATCCTAATCTTAAAGCTGGCCAAAAAGATTTAATATTTAGGTGGAGACTTGATCAGTCATATAATCAGTCTCTAGATATGCTAACCAATGTTCAAAATGCAAATAATTAAAATAAATTTCAATAGATTCTTTCGTATTATATTCTTGTCTTTTAGTGTTCTTGTAATAACTAGCAGTAGCCTAGTAGGAGCAACACCAAATAGTGACCTACAGTCAATCCTAGATAATACCCCGTATTATGAACCTGGTGCATCACAGTCTTCTTCGTCTTGTGACTCTTCGGGAACGATACCTGTACCGAATATTCCAGCATCAGCCCTAACGGGTCCGGCATGGCAACCGTTGAGTGGAGAACCTGCCGTAACTAAGCCGTACTACCTTGAAGAGTTTGCAATTAGCACGCTCGAAGATTTAGCGGCGAAGCTTAATGTTCCTTCAGACCAGGCCGTAACCCAAGAACATGTAATTGCTTTACTTGGTTGGTTTTGGGCCGAAGGTGGAGACATTAATAATCCCGACTTGTTTAACCTTTTGAATATACGAAGTGACTCAGGAGGATTTATTTCATTTAGCTCATACGGTGCTGGAGTTGAGGGGCTTGCTGAGGCATTTGTTAGTCCTTATCAAGATAGAATTGCTGGTGTTTTGACTCAACAAGGATCTACTGCTGAGCAAGTTGCTTCAGTAATTGCCAATTATCAAAATTATACCGGCAACCTATCGTGGTCATCACCCGGCGATCCATCCCCGGGCGTTCCACCAACCCCTGCCCAAGTAGTAGCCTATGATCAGAGTGTATATTTACCTGAGCTCGATGCAACCATAGAACTAGCCAGAACAAATTATAACGCTTATGCAAGTTTGGAAATTGGCACTGCAGCGTACGAGTATCAAGATCCTTCTAAGTATAGTGTCAGCACTAGTTTGTTAACCTATAGCCAAACCGGAGCTAGCACCACTACCTCGACGACGACGACTGGGACTTCTTCGTGTACTTCTAGCGTTGACTGTACCAGCGCAACACCAACCGGGAGCAGCTCGAGCATATCTACCTTAAGACAAAATGTTGTCTGCTTAGCAACCAATGAACTGGCTGAACATTGGACAGGAACTCTATCCCTGAGTGATTTAGATTATTTCACAACCTACACCGAAGGTAGACATGAAAATTGGTGCGCAGATTTTGTTAGCTGGATATATAACCAGGCTGCTTATCCGATTTCGGGGAGCAGCACTAACTGGGATTGGCCTGGTGTGGCCGAGATACATTCAGCAGCCCAAAATGGTACTATTGGTTTTACTTGGCACCCAATTGGTTCCGGATACACTCCACAGCCGGGCGATTTAGCTCCTTTGTCGTCACCAGGAGATCCAGATTACCATATTGAAATGGTGGTATCAGTAAATGGACCTACTATAACTTATATAGCCGGCGATACTGGTGGTGGTTTTCCGAATGGCAAAGATGGTTATGGTGGTACCGGAGCTCCAGGTACGCCTGGTTATCAAAGTTATTCGACTGTATCAGAAACTACCTCTCAAGCAGATATAACTGGATATGCATCACCAAATAAATAAAGGATTTTATTATGAAAAGTAAGAAAATTATTTATCTTATATCTGGACTAATAATATTGCTTTTGTTCTATCTAGTATTTTTGGCTAGTAGCAGCTTCAGGGTTAATAGCTACTCTCCGACCCTGAACAATATAACTACAATTACGCCCTATATTGATATTTATTTCAGCAAAACTATATCTCAAAGTGATCTATCAATATCCTCTCCGGAGAATATAGTCTCCAAATCTATAATTGAATCACCAAAAGACATTAGAGTTTATTTAATATACCCATTAAATGATAGCCAAAAGTATAAAATAATACTTAATAAGATCGTCAGTACTACCGGTTCAGTTATTAACCTAAAGACTGTTTCTTTTACTCCGCTCTATAAAAACCCAAACTCAATACCTAAGTCGCAAATTAAGTACATAGTAAGTCATCAAGACAAACCTACCGCGCAAATATATGGGACTACATTAGTAAATCTGCTCCCTTATATTTCACCTGGTTTCAGTTTCACGATTAATTATAATATCGTAAATAATACTCCAACAATTATTATCACCAGCGCTACGTCTAGTGGTGTTAGTGCAGCTAAGTCCTGGATCGTAAATCAGGGTTACACTATTTCGAGTCTTAATATTGAAGTTGTAAACCAACAGCCAGTCTAAAAAAGTAAATCACTTATAATAAAACCGTTATTGTTGGGTAATGATAATATTGGCCGATTTATCAAAGTGTTTTATTACCACGTCCGCATCTGTGGTGGTTATAAATGATTGGTAGTTTTTAATCTTGTTCGTTAGAAGTTTTCTTCGTTGTTGATCTAGTTCACCAAAGACATCGTCGAGTAGTAGTATTGGTTTTTTATTCGTGTGGTCTTCAATAATCTTAGCTTCAATTAACTTCATCGCAAGAAGGGTTGTCCTTGTCTCACCACGGGATCCTACGAGACTAAACTCATTGTGATTTATATAAACCTTAAAGTCATCTCGGTGTGGACCGTGGAGGGTATATCCTCGAACTTGGTCTTGGCTAAAATCCTCTAA
>Ga0182030_10014049_pt1 | contig 15867 bp, 21 predicted proteins | sample 812S3MmetaG_FD_121299 | JGI IMG/M metagenome (GOLD analysis project Ga0182030, IMG submission 121299) | Permafrost microbial communities from Stordalen Mire, Sweden - 812S3M metaG (Illumina Assembly) | ecosystem: Environmental > Terrestrial > Soil > Wetlands > Permafrost | place: Sweden...
ATAGCCGCATCAGTTCGTGAGCGGCCAAAGTGAAACATATTATCAATCCTAAGCTGCCGGTAGATCTGCCATAGCTCATTAAAGAACTCCTGCGCCTGCAAAACCTGGTTTTTGATCTCGGCTAATCGCATACTGGCCAGGCTTTCAAAAGCATTGGTCAACTGTTTAATGACGGCCATGTCGTTTTGTTCGTGGGCAATGTCTTGCAGTTGTCTCATGGTTTAGCCTACCTTAGCCGTGGTGGAGTTTATAACACACTTTGATTTTAATTCACTACTAACCTTGTCAAAATCTGCGTCGCTTTTAATTTGTGAGGCGGCGGCATTGACTGATTGCTTTAAGGTATCGGTATCGATAACCTCCTGCTCGGCCAGGGTAAACACCACATCCAACATTAGTTGCTGGGCCATAAGGCTGTAGCTCTCATCCGGTTTCTGGTTAAATAATTTGTAAAGTAATTGGCCGCGGGCTAGATCGTTTTGAGCTTGCAGGGCCAGCTCGGAACCAAAGTGAGCATATTCCTGAGCCTGGGTATAGGCGGCAATAAGGCGTTGGACCTGGGCGGCTTGTTGCTTTTGGCGGCTGGATTGGCCGCGGCTACCGACACGTGTGACGCTTAAGCCGACGTTGACTGCCGGCCGAAACATATCGCGGAAGACTTGCATGTCCATAATCCACTGGCCGTCAGTAATAGACATTAAGTTGGTCGGCAGGTAGGCGGTAATATCACCACCGGGAGTCAGTACGATCGGTATGGCTGTTAAGGATTTATGGTTGGACGCCAACCGGCCTGCCCGTTCCAATAAGCTGGAGTGGGAGTAAAACATATCGCCCGGGTAAGAGTCCCGTCCCGGACTGGTACCGGACATAAGGGCAATTTCACGGTGGGCCTGAGCGTGAGAAGTAAGATCATCATAAATAACCAGGACGTCTTGGTCGCATTTTTGCCATAAATATTCACCCAAGGAACAACCGATATACGGTGCTAAATAATTAACCACCAAGGATTCCAGCATGGTAGCTACCACGACTATTGTCTTGTCCATGGCTTTGGCGCTAGCCAGATGCTGCAAAAGCATATCAATATCAGAGCGACGCTTGGCTATAAGAATGTAAATGGTAACTACGTCAGTATCGCGTTGGTTCATGGCTAGTTGCATGGCGAGGGCGCTTTTACCGGACTTGCTGTCACCCAGAATTGCCATACGCTGGCCGCGGGCAATCGGAAACAGGGCGTCGACAACCAACACACCGCTGGCTAACTGCGTATCTAGTAATTGCCTGCCGAATAGCGGTGGGGCTTCACCAAATACCGGCCAGACGGTATCCGCGGCAATTGGCCCTTTACCGTCTAGCGGCTCACCAGTAATCGATACCACCCGGCCGATAAAGTCTTTGCCAACCTTTGTCACTAATTCATTGTGTTGGGTTACTACTGTCGTACCGACCGACAGGGTCTTGGTGCCTAAGTGTAGCACTAATACTTGGTCTTCAAGCACCTGATGGATAAAACCCTTGCTGCCGTCTTCGAACATCACGAGGGCATGGACATTAGCCGGGTTCAAGCCGCGGACCCGTACTAGCCACCTATCGACGGCTATTACTTCGCCAACCGGATTACCGCTCGCCACTAACTGGTCAAAATGTTTATTATCGCTCATGACGGCCCAGCAATATTTTTCCGTAAACTTTCGATTAAGATTGGACGGGAGCCAATCAGACGGCGCCTTAAACTAAAATCATAGCTGTGATTTTGCGTTCGCAACACACAGCCGGCAGCAATAGTGGGCTGCAGACCGACCCTGACCAGCAGCTGCGGATGGATATTCCGGCGTAGCCAGGTTACCAGTTTAGCCATAAAAGCAGCCGAGGGGTCAGCAGCAAAACTAATATGGAAAACCGGGGCTTCGTCTTTTATGGCCGCCAAGTAATTAGCAGCTTTAAGGCGTTCTTCTTTCAGGAGCCAATTTAGTTTGTTGATTGTACCAAATTCTTCAAATAAACTGCTGGTACGCGGCATTTTGGTTGGCGAGCTCGGATCACGAATACGGGCTTGCTCTAAAAAGTCCTCAAGAGACTCCAGCTCACGCCGTAAACGAGCCACGTCTGTCGGGCTGATAACAAGTGTCGGCAGCCGCATGACTGCTTTTGGAACCGTTTGATCAATTTCAGAGCTCATCAGTAATATCCCTTATGATTGCCTGTTTGTTGATCTCCAGGTCGGCAAGGATATATTCCAGCTGGTCGCTTAAGTCAATCTGATTACCGATTGCCGCTAAGACATAATGATTAATAACATCGGCCATGTTAATCTCAAATTGTTGGACAAGATGGGCTTTTTCTTCAGAAAACTCTTTTTGTATCTGGGCGCCTAGTATTTTACGTTGTTCATCAACAGCATCATTGGTCTTTTGGATAGAGTCCACTGCCAGCTGTTTAGCGTCGGCAATCGATTGCTCGTATTTGGCGAATTCTTCCTGCAGCTTATGGGTAATCTCATTCTTCATATACTCGTTAAGCTGGCTAGTGGTCAAACGCAAGTCCTGCTGCAGGAACATGGCATTCTCGCCGATAATCTTTTCGAAGTGCAGCCGTCCGTGATTACGCAGTTCTTCGCGGAATTCATCGTTGAAGATATGCTCGACATCTTTCTCGGCTACGGCCGTATAGGGTCCCGCCTTGCCGCCTTTCAAGCCTCCGCCGGTCAGATGCTCAAGCCTAAGCGCCACCCAAACAAAGGCGGCGATGCTTATCAGTAGCACCACTAAAATCGTTAAAGGCCACCACTCAATCATGTTTATCTGTTTCCCACCGCATCTGCATAAAGGTTTACGCTTATAGTTTCAATAGTAAATATACCGCAATCAAGCCTACAATAAAAATCGCCATGGCTGTCAGGCCGACGCCGAGTAACCCCGACATTATGGAGCGCCTGGATAAAGGATTCCGGCCTATCGAGATAATACTGCTTCGTACCCCTGAATAAAGCATAATTCCGACCACTACTAATGTAATGGCTAGAACACCGAGGCTGATATAAGCCCTGACCGCATCGACCGGTTTATTGGTAACGGTCTGAGTGATATGCCTCAAGAAGCCGGGCAGGTCGGGTGCCTGGTTAAGCTGCGGATTCTGAATAATATTAACGTCAACCGGTATAGCCGTTAAGCTAACTGTAATTTTCTTGCCGTTACCGCTGGTTAAGGTGGCAGTATTGGTGACGTTGGTCTTGCCGTCAAATGCCGCTAGAGCCTTGCCCAGTACCATGGCCTCAGTAGAGCCTGTTTTCATGCCAATCCCGTCAAGCGACGAAACCGTAATATAGTCACCTACGTTAATCACACCGTTCTGATTACTGACCAGTACTTCGTAAGTTCCGTTAGTGGCGACATAAACGGACTGGCCGGCGCCGCTGCTGGGTGACAAAATTGCGCTGGTGTCGGTCGGACTAACCGTTACGCCAAATATTTTTTTCAGGTTGGCGGTTGAAGCCGGTGTGACGATGTCGGTTTGGCCGTTAGCCAGTGACACTATCATGTCATTCTGAACATTACCGGTACTGGCATAACTCTGGACGACAGTTTGGGCCCCGGCGACACCGGTAACTGCCGTTAGGGTCAAAACCGCCGCAAAGCCGCTAAGAACAATATAGCGGCGGTTACAACCCAGATAATACTTAGCCGAGTAGTTCAGTTTAGTAATAAATCGGTTTTTGTTTTTTTTAATAAAACCTAGCGCCCGGGAAAGCCGTGATACCATAACCGCTAGTATACACCGTTAAAAAGGTTAAACGTTAGCGTAGCAGTTTGGCCAGTTCGGCCACAGTACGGCGGATATCTACCTCGCTGGTGGCTTGCCCCATCGTGAAACGAAGGCTGGCCCTAGCTGCTTCAGGCGTCAGACCGCAGGCTAGTAGTACATGTGACGGGGCCTGATCACTGGCGCTACAAGCCGAACCAGCCGCCGCTAAGATACCGGCTTCATCCAAGGCGTAAATTAGTCGCTCATTGTCCTGGCCAGGAAAGGTAAGGTGAATATTATTCGGTAAACGGGACTTGGTCGAGCCGTTAATGACAGCTGTCGGTAGTAGTTCAGACACCAGTTCAATAAACAAGTTCTGAAGAATTTGAAGCCGTTTAGCTTCGTCGCGCCGCCTGCCCTGCACTAGTTCCAAAGCCTTGGCAAAACCAATGATCGACGGTACGTTTTCAGTACCGCTACGCAAGTTCCGTTCCTGGCCGCCGCCAAATATAAGCGGCACCAGCTTTAGGCCGGCTGATACGTATAAAACTCCGCTGGCTTTCGGTCCGTATATTTTTCCGCCGTTCAAGCTGAGTAAGTCAACCCCCAATCCGGCGACATGCAAATCAAGATAGTTGGCGGCCTGTGCCGCGTCGCTATGGAAGAATAGCGGCGTCTTATTACCATTCAGCTGGCGCTCGTGACGAATAACCTTTAATGCCTCGGCGATTTGGCGCAAGGGTTGAATAGTGCCGATTTCATTATTGGCATACATGACACTGACTAGTACGGTTTGGGCATCGACTAACCGTATCAGCTTAGGTATGTCGACAAGACCTTTTTCAGAGACCGGTGCGATTTTAGCACCTACCGCTCGAGCTGGAGCCAGTACGGATTCGTGTTCGATGGCGCTGACGATAACATTGCTGTCCGGAAACTGTTTTGCTACACCGAAAATAGCCAGGTTATTGGCTTCGGTTGCCCCGGCCGTAAAGATTATCTCCGGCGAGCGTCCACCGATTATCTGAGCGACGCTAGCCCGGGCATCACTGACATCTTTTTTAACTTTTTCAGCTAATAGATAGTTAGCCGAGGGGTTGAAAAACCGTTTCGAAAAATACGGCTGCATTATTCTCAGCACATCGGGCGCTAAGGGTGTGGCGGCGGCATAATCCAGATAAATAATTTTAGCCATGGTTTTAGCTGAACGGGTTAGAATAAGCCTAAATGTTCATGCCGTAAATTTCAGTGGCGACGCGTTTCTTATAAAGCTTGATAGCTTGGTATAAATTTTTGGCCTCAACATGATCAATATAGCGAAAACTGTGCCCATCTTGAGATTTAAGCACGCCACTTGGCCTGATATCGTAACGGGTTGTAACTATACGGGGTTGACCTGTCTGGCCGTCGGTCCACTCTTCATGCCAGATCCAGGTATGGCCGTCAAGCCAGAAAAATTCACGGCGGCGGTCGGGTCCGACCGGGCCGAATAGCTCCCCGCCGATCTTAGCTTCACGGTGGATCAGCTCCCGGATAGCACGCGAGCGACGTTCGGTGTCGCGTTGAGTTTTATTTAGAGTAGGTAATAACTTCATCATAGCCCCCTCTTTTAAGCTGTTTCCAGCGCCCTTATAACTTCTTCCCGGGCATTAGTCGCACGAAAGGCATTATGATCTATAACCTGCACCGCTTTGGACGCTTCCAGGACAACGGCATGACCGATCCGCCTCAAAAAGGCTTCGGCCTCAGCCGCCAGCTGTTCGCCGCCGACCACAACTAGCTCCTCGTCAACTATCCGTTGGGCTTCACCTATAACTTCGCTAGAGACAACTTGTTGACGGTCGACTTCATGGACATCTTCCCCGTAGCAGCTTTCCATCCAGCTCAGACTGGGGTCAACTGTTGCTAATAAGTTACGGGCCCTCTCTTCAAAAGCACCCTCAAATATAGGATGAGTTGATTCCGATTTGTTTGATTCAGTAAACAATAGATGGGATACATTCATGGTTTCTCCCGATTAACTAGCTGTTTTAAATGCCAAACAGCAGATGTGCGTTTTTGGTGGTAGCTACCGCCAACTTATCGAAACTTTCGTTTCGTAAATTAGCTAGAAATTCGGCTATCACCCGCACGTATTTTGGCTCGTTTATAGTACCACGATAAGGGATAGGAGTCAAATAAGGAGCGTCTGTTTCCAGTACCAGCCGGTCGAGCGGTACTGCCCTAACTGCCGCCAATTGAGTTTCGTTTTTAGCAAACGTCGCTATGCCGTTCAAACCGACATATAAGTTCCGCTTCAAAATCTCGGTTAACTCCTTTTCGGTCGCGCTAAAACTATGAATTACGCCACGGACCCCTGAATAAGCGTCAAATACCGGCCAGAAATCGGCAAACGCTTCGCGGACATGGAAAATTAGCGGCAATTTATGCTCTAGGGCCAATTCGACCTGGAATTTTAAGATCGCCAATTGGGCTTCTTTGGGCGAATGGTTATAAAAATAATCCAGGCCGCATTCACCAACCGCCACGACTCTCGGCCGGTCAGCTAAATTAGCAAATTCTTGGCACTTTACTTTATTTAAGTCCTTACCTTTAATGTAGTCCTTGGCTTCATGCGGATGAAGACCGATACTAGCCCAAGTCTGCTGGCGTTTTTGGGCAAAATTAACAGCCTCACGGCTGTCTTCAAGTGTCGTACCAACACATATCAGTTTCGTTACACCTGACGACCGCGCTTCGTCAACAACCTTATCGGCTGCCAGCGGATAGTCCGTGGAGTGGACATGGCAATGGGTATCTACTAATTCCATCTTTATCTTACCACTGGGCGTTCTTTGATTGTCGGCTGGTCATGTTTCGGGAACATAATGCCCGGCAACGGCCTAACCATGCCTGGTTGAAAAACACCTTCAATCTTGGCGGCCGTCTGCGGCATAAACGGTTCGAGCAGGCCGGCGATTTCCAGTAAACAACTGGCTTGGTAAGCCAGGACTTCACTTAAGTGGTCTTTATTATCCTGCTTGGCAATAACCCACGGTTTGGTTTCGTCAATGTATTGGTTTAGGCCACGAACCTGGTCCCAAACTTCATCAAGGGCTTTGTCAAACCGACAATCTTCAATGGCTTCGCGGTACTTAGCGAAATCATGTTCTGCCGGCGGCATCGGGCCGATTACACCAGCTTGGTAGCGTTGTATCATGGCCGTCGTGCGTCCCACGGCATTACCAAGTTCATTGGCCAGCTCGTTGTTATAGGCAGCCTCAAAGGTCTCCCATGAGAAGTCACCGTCATCGTAGGCCGGGATATGCCTCATGAAAAAGTAGCGCAAGGCATCGGTACCATATTTATCAACGATCTCGCTTGGCGCCACCACATTGCCAACCGATTTACTCATCTTTTCACCTTTGTAGGTTACAAAACCATGCACATACAACTGCTCCGGTAACGGCAAACCTAAGCTTAGCAACATGGCCGGCCAGATAGCGGCATGAAACCGAATAATATCCTTACCGACTATTTGAACGTTGGCCGGCCAAAATTTCTTAAAGTCTTCATGCTCTGGGTAACCAAGCACGGTTATATAGTTCATGAGCGCTTCAAACCAGACGTACATAACCTGGGTATCATCACCCGGTACCGGTACGCCCCAAGCCAGTTTATCCTTCGGCCGGGAAATGCTGATATCCTCCAGGCCTTCGTGAAGCAGCGCCAGGATTTCATTGCGCCTGGTTGGCGGCGTGATCTTATAATTATTGCTTTCAATCGCCTCAAGCACCTGTTTGGTGTAATTACTTAAGCGGAAAAAGTAGTTCTCTTCCTCAATCCGCCGATATGCCTGAGGATGCTCTGGTTTCATCCGCTCCGGATCGGCTTTACCGTCCGGTACAAATTCTTCCTGCTTGACGTCATACCAACCGCTGTATTTAGCCTTATAAATATCTTTAGCTAAAGCTTGCCAGATAAGCTGGGCACGCCGTTCATGATCGGCATCGGTGGTACGGATAAAACGGTTATTGCTGATATCTAGCATCTTGTCCAGATCCCGGAATTTTTGAGACATTTGATCAGCCAGGGCTTGCGGCGTCAGGCCAAGTTCAGCCGCCTTTTCGGCGATCTTTAAACCATGCTCATCAGTTCCGGTCGAGAAAATGACCGGTTTTTGCTGAGCCCGGGCATACCGAGCCAGTACATCGGCAGCGATAAGTTCCATAGCAAAACCAATGTGCGGATCACCATTGACATAAGGGATAGAGGTAGTAACGTAATAATCCATTCACCTCATTGTAACCGTTCACGCTGATAAAATAAAAGTCGGCAACCCCATTTAAAGCAATGACTGTTGTGGCGTGTCAGTCTCAGCCGGTTTAACCTCGGGTATTTGCAGGTATCCTGCCAAACGGTCAACAAAAAATGACTGGCTAGGAAACAGTTTATTTTTAGCTTCACCTAGATCAAACCAGGCCGCCCGGTCATTTTCCGGAAATTCCCGGATGACGCCCGATTTGGGTGGCCATTCCATCTTAAAAGTATTGCATTTAACTTTTGCTGCATCTAAATCGGCTTGCAATGCCCAGGCGTAAACAACTTTTCCGCTGGACTGTTTTGTCTCGCCAAGCGGTATTAAATCACCGGCTGGTACTTTTTGGCCTGTTTCTTCGTTAAACTCACGCTTAGCGGCGACCAAGGCTGATTCATCGCCTTTTAGTTCTCCTTTCGGAAAAGACCAGACGCCAGAATCTTTCTTGGCCCAAAAAGGTCCGCCAGGATGGACTAGCAGCACTTGGACAGATTTATCTTTGTGTCTATATAGTAGGATACCGGCGCTTTGTATGCTCATTTTTTAATCAAAACTTCTGGTTCGCAGCTCGGGATTTAGCTGGAAATCCCTCTACCCTAGTTTAATACAGCTTAGCGAAAAACTAGCAGAACTCGGGCTCATAGTAGCTGACGGCAAGATCCTCTTCTTGCAAAACGAGGGGGATAACGATGAGCAAGTCTATTGATGAAGGCTATTATTCTGAAAAAATCGTTTGTAGTAAATTGTAGAGTTTTTCACTTTCCACTTTGCTCAAATTACCGATATACGCTCTTAACCTACTTTTGTCTACTGCACGAAGCTGATCGCATGCAGCGCTAGATTCCCGACCCAGTATACTTATTCTAATTCTGAACGGCCAAGCTTTAATCGTTGAAGTAAGAGGAATTACGAGAACCGTATTTAAGTTTTCGTTCATATCGTCAGGTGACACGACTATACATGGTCGTATTTTATGTATCTCTGAGCCTTTGGCCGGCTCGGGATCAAACCAATAGACTGAAGATTGCTTAGGAAAGCTTGCCATTAGATTTGAGCCAATCCTCAAACGAAGGTCCTTCCCACGTTAGGTTGTCTAATCCATCGTTGGATGCCGTATCTACATTGGCAAACTCTTTAGCTGGATCTTCTTCGGTTAGCATTAAAGCTTTAATCTGCGCCGACCAACCATTACGAGGATTGGTGCTTTTACTGATCACAATTCTGCCCTTTTTAACCTCTAATCTGACTCTGCTCTTAGAATTTAAGCCACTCATTCGAAGCAGCTCTTTGGATAATCGTAGAGCAGTACTGTTCCCAGATGTGGTAAGGGTTGTATCAATGGTTGCCATATACGTACATTGTACTAACCTAGATAAACTTTGTCAAGTATCTTATTGTAATGAATTTAATGGTGCGCTCGGCCTACCTCAACTGGAACACTTTCGAGCCCAGTATTTTAACCATGTATGAAAAGTTGATAGCCCTCAGCTTTACCTTTTATGGCGAAAAAGTAGCAATAATCGAATCTTTGGAAAAGAGTTGAGATGTATAGTGATTTATTCGTCGATAACCCAATTACTTATAAAGTCGGGGTCTTACACCACCTCACCAGTGCTTCGCAATCGATATTCCCCTGATTTGGCTCGCTTCCAGCCACGCAGATCAGGTGGCAACCACTCAATCTTACCGGAACCATTGAGGTCGACAGCAACGCAGTTGACCGGGACGTATCGTATCAAAGACAGTGAGCCCTCAAATAAACTCAATTAATACGTTACATCAGTTGTATTCTTGTATAAGGATATTGCATATAGTGTTATATTATTGTATACTATTACGATGTCTCGTGAATTATCTCAATCATACAGCCGCCGTGAATTCATAGGGGGTGGCCTAGTATTAGCAGCAGCTGCTTTAGGATTGCCTGCAACTGCTTTTGGAGCAGCAGACCGGACCAAACAGAATGTACCTAGGACGGAAGACCTAGACGTATATATGCCCACCTGGCTCACCGCAGATGAGTACGGTAAACTACAAAACCTTAAATTACAAAACGTGAGTCGCTTTATTCTTGCCTTTGCTATTCCTGAGCCAGACGGCAGAATTGCCTTACCAGCTATTAGTTCTGATTTAAAGAATCTGCTAGCAGCTAATAGCTCCCACACAAAAGTAGGCTTGTCCATCGGCGGTTGGGGTGGTAGTAACGCTCAGCATGCCGCCAACCTGCAAGGTTGGGGAGCTGCACTCAATAACCCAAAAACATTTGTCGAGAGTGCTAATAAGACAGTACAACGGCTTGGTATAGACTCATTCGATTTAGATATTGAATTCCCAACTGCTCATCAAGCTGGCGGACCACTCACTAAGCTTACGCAGCAACTACGTGAGGGCCTTCCCGCAGATGTACGAATTGCAATAGCTGTATCGTCTAATTTGATCAGTAACCCCAATATCAGAAACTATCAATTCGGGGAAAACGGCCTAGCCGTGGATGACTTGCATGTTATGACGTATGACGAGAACGGCGGAATCGGGCATCAACCTAGCGGATATGTTGCAAGTGGTCAATGGACTATCGATTGTGTCGGCGAGTGGGTCAAACGAGTTGGCGATCCCGGTAAGATTAAGGTAGGATATCCAACCTATGGCTACATTTATACCGGTGCTACCAAAGTCGGCGAAACATATAAAAGTTCCAGAGAAGTTCTATACCCACAGGCGCCTGCTTCAGCGATCAATAATAATTACCGAGAACTTACAACTACAGGCAAGGTAGGAAAAGATGGCTGGGGTTCATTTATGAGTCCATCTATAATACACGCTACTCAAGAGCGTATTATTGGAGCTTATCCAGATATAGGTGGTGCATTCCTATGGTCAGCCGAAGGGCTGATCCAATCAGACTTAAACGCTTTAGCACAGTAGCCACACCTAGATTAAATATACTACTTGTTCATTCAATTAAATGAGATTATACAAGTTCGCGAGATTCGAACACGGGCAATAGTTATAGTTTGCTGGGAATAGTACAAAAGCACCCACGATGGAGTGCTTTTGTATCTCTAATTCTAAAATGGTGCGCATTTCAGGATCTACCTGGAAAACGCTATATCCTAGTGTAATACAAATCGGCGAAAAACTAGAAGCGCTTGGAATTATAGCTACCCTCTGAATTATGAAGAGAAAACTGTTGACAATATGCCTGCATGCATGCTAGTATGTATTCATGGCAACAAAACAATACACCATTCGCAATGTACCAGAACCAGTTAATCGCTACTTACGTAAAAAGGTTCAGCTAAGTGGTAAAAGCTTAAACCAGGTGATTATCGATGAGTTATCCGAGAAAACTGTTCCTTCATCAGCCCCTCTCACTGATGCCCTACGTTGGTTTATCGGTAGTGGCATAGATAGTGATACTTTGTCTGCTTTAGACGAAGAAGATCGAAAACAAAAGGTTTTTGCTAAAAGAGAACTTGGTCATGTTTCTTGATACCGTTGCGTACAGTGCCCTAGCCGAAGGAATGCAATCGATTATAGATGCTATCAGTAGTGCATCTGCGATAACACTTCCCTTGCCAGTGATTGGTGAATTGCGCTATGGTTTTTTGAAAGGATCGCAAACAGAGCGCAACGAGGAAAACCTACAGAGGTTTTTAGCTCAAGCCCATGTATCGATTGCCGAACCAACCATCAAGACAACCACATTATATGCTCAGCTACAATTGCTCTGCGTACGTCGTGGTAAGGTTTTATCACACAATGATATATGGATTGCTGCATTAGCGCTGGAAGCAGAAGCTACTCTCGTGACATATGATCAAGATTTTTCTGTATTTTCAGAGTTATTCGACAATAAGTTAATTATATTGACTTAAATAATCGGCTTTGGTGCGCGGGGCGGGACTTGAACCCGCACGCCTTTTGGGCACAGCATTTTAAGTGCTGATCGGCTACCAATTACGACACCCGCGCAAGATATACCTTTTTATTTTTACCACGATGTGTAGGTTGAAGGCTATGGCAATTAGGGCAAAGTATCCGTAAATTTTCAAGCCTATTATCGTTATGTATACCATTTATATGATCAAGTTCCAATGGAATTCGTCCGTCATCAGACATTTTTGCCCAACCGCATAATTCGCACTTGGATTCCTTTAGGCCGCTTTCGTAAAGTCGGTTTTTTAACTTGTAACTCTGTACGTCACTACCTTCCGACAAAAGATCACCAAGTTTGGCACGACTGGAATTATGATACTTCTTACCAAGACTCCACTGCGAACCCGTAAAGTGATCTGTGTTGAGTTCAAGTGCCTTTACTCTTGCTTGGACTTGAACATAATTGCCTCCAGCAGGGATTAACCCAATTGCCGTAATGACACTGCGATAACTATAGCTTATTTTTACCGCCTCCTTTAACTGTTCATCACTCCAAGAGCGATATTTAGACATATAAAAATTGTACCATCAAAATTACAAATGAGTTGATCACCGAGAAAACGAAATTTAACTCCTACTTTTAGGCGTATGCATATTTGTTAGATTAATGTCTATAACAGAGCTGCCAGTAACTTAGGCGTCTTTACAACTTTGTCAATCAGCGTATCACGGCAAGGATCGCCCGTATTAGGTGATAAAGCGAAAATCGGTTTGCCCAGCGCCGCCGCATAAGCCATCTCAAGTGTCACGCTGACACCGACGTAACCATCTTTGTTGTACACAAAACAGACCTCACTTTTCCTAATCCAATCGAATTGTTCGAGCGTCAGTCCTTTGAAAACTTTATCGGTGACGTATTCTGGTTGAATTACTTCTGTTTCCAAGATAGGCTTTTGGATGCTTGGTTCAAAAACTAAAATCCCAAAACTGCTTAGTTTTTTACAAAATAGGGCAATTTCAGTTTTATATTTCTTTGATCCGCAGACGACAACTGATTTCATCTTCTTCTCCGTTATGATGGAGGCGCCTACCGGCTTCGCACCGGTGTAACAACTTTTGCAGAGTCGTGCCTAACTCCTCGGCCAAGGCGCCTTAATTCAAACTAATAACAGCCCAATTATACAAGATAACGCTAAAAGTTGGTTACAAACTATTCGAGTTTATTGCAAATTCTGCAAGGTAGCGGTATTGTGAAAGTACAATATTAACTTAAGGAGGGACGATCATGGACGTCTGGGGATGGAACTCACCGATAGCGTGGGCTTTGTTTCTGATGGGCTGTGGCGCAACAGTAGTGTTACTCGCTTGGGCAGTACGTTTGTTGAGCAGCATACCGATGCCGACATCGCTTACGCAAAATAAAAAAAGATAATTTATTTTAATCAAAAGCCCTTTTACTAACCTTAATGTAAAGGGGCTTTTTTGTTTGCACTAAACAATTAACCCTATAAATTTATAAAAGGCTATTTACATTCCGCTAATGTTGTGTATATTAAATATTGACTGTACAAAAAGAGACACAGCATTAAAAATCAAGAGGCAAAAAAATGGCAAATGCGTATGTATTTAGCGCGGGTGTAGGTAATGATTTTATAATGCCTAAACCTAAGTTTAGGCCAACTTTGGTACCGGAGGCAGCACCATCCATGGCTACTACTGTCAGCCCTTCTACGATAAGTTATGAAAATTACAGGCAGCCGGCTAAGGCTATCTTTCCTATAAATTGGCGGGCTTGGCGTTGGCTAAACGTTATTGATCGTCATAAGCTTGCCATTCTAACAATGCTGCTAATCATAACTGTCGGCGTCAGCAGCCAAGCCTTAGCGCCTTACTGGTATGACCACTTGTACAGTAGGGTTTCAAGCCTGGCTAAGAATATCAGCCAGCCCGTGACAATTAATGGCAAGGCAGTCGCCAACAGTGCTTTGACTTTAGAACTGCCGGCTAGTCAGTTAACCAAAAAAATTCACGCCATTGTTTCTCAACCGATCGAGCTGACCGTTGGTAGTAACCCGGCTGTCACAGTCAGCAGCACGGTCATTAACAGCTGGCTCCAAGTTGCCGAAAATAATGCCAAAACCGAGGGTCTGATCGTGGTAAACCCGACCGCAGTCAGCAACAGTATTGTTAAACTGGCCAATCAATATGTCGTTACACCCGTTAACTCGGTTATAGCGGTCGAGGATGGTGTGGCTACCACTATCTTACCCGGCACTAACGGCACCGAATTGGCCAGTCCCAGTAATCTAGCCAGTCAAGCCAGTATGGACGCTAAAAATCTTTTATCGGGCAAAGGTTTTCAACTAAGTGCCTTACTGGTGACTGCCCCTTCACAAGTTACACCGCTGGCTTCGCTAGGAAAGGTACTGGACGTTAATGTCACCACTAAAAGCATGTATGCCTACGCTAATGGACAGCTGGCTAATACTTTTCTAGTAACAGCCGGTGCACCGGCTACGCCCACACCGATTGGTGAATTCCATATATGGGAAAAAGTGGCCGTTCAGAATATGAGCGGTTATAACCCTGACGGGTCTAAGTATTCTCAGCCCAGTGTACCGTGGATAAATTACTTTGACCATTCGGGCGATGCGGTCCATGGCAATTACTGGCGGCCGGCAAGCTATTTTGGCAGTATTAACAGCTCTCACGGCTGTGTCGGAGTTCAGGTGCCGGAAGCAGAATGGATTTACAACTGGGCGCCTATCGGCACAACAGTTATAACCCATGCCTAAACCCTTGACGGTGAAAAACCGCGGCTAAGTAATATAAAATATAACTCATGGGCAAATCATTAAAAGGGTCTGCTGGTTTTGCAATAGCAGAAGTGCTAGTAGCTTTCTTGTTATTGGTAGTTTTGGCGTTTGTCATTCACTTTGTAACCCACAGTAATAGCCATAACCATAAGACATCACCAACAAAAAGTACCTCTACTACGGCCAGCCACCCCACCAACAACGTTCCCAACCAATATGCCATCTTGGCCCCGGCAACCGTACCGCCCAAAAAAGCCGAATGCAGTCAACAAATAACGTTTGCCGACAACGGAGATTCAGAACCAGTCACCTGCGCCAACGGTGATTTAAATGTGCTGGAATGGAAGGCGCTAGCTACGCTTGAGCCGTCGGTATTTAACCTGGGCTACAACGCTACTGCCGCTCAGGTGCAGTCGGCTCTTTGCGCTGACGTTAGTTCCAATGTCAGCAACCCGATCGAAGAGACCAATTATCAGATCGCTTCACTATATTACGGTTGGAGCTTCTCGACTGATCCCGGTGTCGTACTAACTAACGGTACCTGCGTTAACGAGGATGACTGAGGCACCTACTTAGGTTTATTGGCCGGCGCCCATACTCTGCATCGGGTCAAACGTCTCGTAGACGTCAACGCTACCGCTACCGTCTAAGACTAGTGGCACCATTGAGGCAGCGTGTTTGGCACTATCCATATCGGGGGCTTTAATAACACTATAACCAGTCACTCTTTCGCTACCAGTATATTCAGTTGATCCATTTTTACTAACAGTTGCAGCGTTAGCGGCTGGATTACCGGCATCGACTAGATTATCACCGCATTGCTTCATCCATATATCCCAGGCCGACATTTGTCTGTCTTGTTCTTCTTTCGTTTCACCCATCGCACCGCCATGATAAAGTAATAAATAATTTGCCATTTTTTTCTCCTTAAAGTTATTGGCGCATTATAATGTCAAATTTTCAGATCTAAATATGAAATATTTTACATTGGGCAAGACTTTATCGTCTTTAGCTTTACTATGTTAGGACTTTCGCAAAACCCTAAAACTCAAACACGGTGTATGGCTTCCGCCAGCGCTCAGTGACGTAGTCACGGAGAGGTTTGTTCTTCTGCTCATAGATGGTCACGTTTGC
>Ga0182030_10014050_pt1 | contig 15865 bp, 15 predicted proteins | sample 812S3MmetaG_FD_121299 | JGI IMG/M metagenome (GOLD analysis project Ga0182030, IMG submission 121299) | Permafrost microbial communities from Stordalen Mire, Sweden - 812S3M metaG (Illumina Assembly) | ecosystem: Environmental > Terrestrial > Soil > Wetlands > Permafrost | place: Sweden...
CGTTCATCCGTCCGGCCATGGGCGGTACGTCGACGAGTGCGCGGTCCGTCGGATGCGTGCGCTCCGACTGGCCCCGCAGCCTGCGCCGTTCCGGGGGCGATTCAGCTTCTGATGTTCGCGTTCTGGGCGAATGGCCGCCCGGGAAGTCCGCACTTGCAAGTGCGCGCCGCCGTTCGCCGAGGCGACCGGTGACCGAGTTGCTCGATCTCGCGATCTCGCGAGGCGGGCAGGTAGCCGTAGGCCGCCTCGCGCATCAAGCCCGAGCGAGTCGGCAACGCCCCGCGCCAGCAATGTCGGCGGCGGCCCCCCCTCTCCGCGATCGGCGGCTGGCGTGCCGGCCACCACCGGTGCCCGTCACCACGATCTGAACCCGCACGGGTGCGGTTTTCGATGGGGAGAGACGGGGGACAGTGGTGCGACGGCCGGTCGGGGCCAGCGGCACGGCGGCGCCGTCGCCGCAGTCTCCGGGATGCCCTAGTCTCGCCGTTCGTGGCCGGTGCGATCGAACGACTGGGGGCCTCGCTCGCCACCCTCACCTTCGGAGCGCCCGGCGAGGCGGCGCCAACGGTTGTGCTCGAACTCACGCACGCCGCCGAGGACGGCCGGCCGTCGATCACCAGCACCACCACGCCGCCCAAAGGAAAGCCACGGATCAAGGTCGAGACCCTCAAGAAGCCGCTTCCGAATGGCGAGTGGCACACCAACTCACTCATCGACAAGGCCGTGCTCGCCGCGCTCAAGAAGGGGTTGGTCGGCGTGTCCGCCACGCCCGGCGCGCCCGACCTGATCCTCTTGACCAAGATCGGCCCGCCCATGAGCGAGGCGTTCGCCGTCGACGAAGCACGCGGCGCAGCCTGGCTCGGGGACTGGGGGCAGCTTCGCAGGGTCGACCTGGGAACCGGCGCGGTCACCTCGACGCCGCTCGGCGAACGTCCGGCTGTGAGCGACATGGCGGTCGCGCCCGACGGCGCCGTGTGGCTGCTTGCGGACTACGACGACGTGCAGCCCGACGGGCAGTTCCGCGCCCCGACGGTCGGCAAGAAGCAACGCTTCGCTCTCGTACGCTACGACGGGACGGCGCTCGAAACGCGCTTCGCCTTCGTGGAAGGTCAGGTGCGGCGGGTGCAGCTCACCCTCTCCATCGGGTGCGACGGCACCCTGCTTGTGCCGCACGCCGAGGGCGTGGCCCGGGCCCGCTTGGACGGAACGGTCATCCAAGTCTACGGGACCGACGCCCCCGAGCCACAGGCTGTCCTGTCGCCGACCGGCCGGTGGGTGGCGACGACCCCGACCCAGGGCGAGGTCGCGGTCCACGACACGCACTCGGGAACGGTCGCTCGTCATCGCCTCGACCTGGATCTCGACTTCCTGGCGGTGCGGGACGACGGCGCGATCGATGTCGCGGCGAACACGCCCCGCACTGTCTTTCAGCGCATCGCACTTTCGGGCGAGGCGCAGAGCGTGAAGCCGCACGCGCCCCGCTACCCACATCGCTTCGCCGCCAGCCCCGACGGCATGACGCTCTTCACCTCCGACACCTACGGCCTGTGCGCGTGGAATCTCGGCGGGGAGCAACTCGCCTGGGTCACGCTCATCGGCGGCCACAAGGAATCGCGCGTCGCGGTCACCGAGCGGGCGATCTACGGCCGGACCTACGGCGGTGTCTTCCAGCGGATCGCGAGGAGCGTGGCGGCGTGAGATCTTCGCTCCCGATAATCCTGATGGATCGCCGCCGCCGCATGGCCTTGGGGTCCGTCGCATGCCTCGTCGGCTCGGGCTGATCCTGCTCGGGCTGGGTAGCCAGCTTCGCTCTCTTCTAGTGGCTGGGGGGCATCTGCGCGTTCGTGACGGCGCTGGTGCTGTTCGTGTCCGCCGCTCACAACCGAGGGTATCTGAGCATGCGCCGCCCCGTGCCTCCCGGACTCGAGGGCGTCACGCGGCAGGTAGGCGGCCGCTCTCCGTCGCGATGCGCATCGGTGCCGAGACTACTCCGCGAGACATCGGCCGGTGCTCCCTTCCCGCCCGACGGACGGGCTGCCATCCTCCCTCGCATGAGCAGGCGAGGGACCCGTGCGCCGGCGGACTCACCTGCGTTTCTGCTTCGCCTGCAGCTCGTACGCGAACGCATCGCGAACCCGGGCGTCTACCCGTTCTCGATCCCGGCCATCGCCGCAGTCGACGGACTCGAGCTGCACCCCCGCGTCACCTACTTCGTCGGCGAGAACGGGAGCCCGCTATTCCGGCCCCTCACCTGCAGTGTCAGCAACAGCTGCGGCGTCAGTCCGAGCCCGGAGAGCCAGGCCCACGTTCCGTTCACGATCCGACCGAGACGAGTCGGGCGCCAGTCCCGGTAGAAGAGGCGCAGGTGGCGTTGCTCCGCCGGGTCGCTGCGGGTGCGCGCATCCATGTTCCACCTACGTGCAGTGAAGCACGACGCGCGCCAGCTGCGTGGACGACCTCTTGCGGAGACGATGGCGCTCCATGAAAGCGGAGCTGGCTCGATCGTCCCTGGCTCTGGCTCTTTGCTCGGCGTCGTGCTGCTCGCGTCGACCCAGGTGCGTGCCGAGAACGGCATGCCGCATGGGTCGCCTCGTTGCCCTGGCTCCAGTACCTGCGTCTGACCCGCGGAATGCGCGCCCGGCTGAAGCCCGGGTCGAGAGCGATCGGCCGCCTAGGAATAGAGCCTATGCGGGGTGCCTGGTTCGAGGAGGGTCAGCAGATCGAAGTACTCCCTGACCTTGAACAGCTTGCCCTGACGGATCTCACACATCAGCATAATCGGGAGCTCGAACTTCGTACCCGGAGCTGGCTTCTGGGAGGATGTGGACGGCCACTCGTCGGTGACCACGCCGGTGTGCACATACTCCCAGCAAAGTTTGGTCCCGTCCGCGTTCGTGAAGACGTTGGTGGGCTTGATGCCCAGCCCACCACCGTGCGTCCGCGCGGCCACGGAGCGCGCCGCCAGCTGCGCCACCTGGTCGAGGCCGCGGAACGTCTCGCCAGTGGCGACGATCACCCACTCGCCGTCAGAATCGAGAAGGCTGCGCCATGTCTCGATGTCATCGGTCGTAAATGCGGCCGTGAAAGCCTTGACGAGATCCGCGGTGGCCTGAGCAGTCATGTTCTTCGCTCCCTTGCTTGTCCGCTCGGTGGCAAACTCCAGCTCGTACCATCCATTATTGAGCAGGCGCGGGCAGGGGTTCTTTGAGCTGCCCGGTCACTCGCTTCACGGTCTCTATGTCGAATACTCTCGGACGCGGTCGATCTTACCGTTGCTGAAATGGAAGACGAAGCAGCACTGGAGCTCGTACGTGGCGCTGGTGGGGGCGATCTTGATCGAGCCGAAGTCCGCCTCGCCGGTAAGAGTCCCGCCGGACACGTACTCCATTGATGCGCACTCTTCGTTCGCAAACAGGTTCACGAGCTTCTTCGTCCTGTTGGGCGACGCCGCCCAGTGGTTCTTCGCGAGCTTCTCGAATGTATCCTTCCCCTTGAGCACGTCCCCGGTCGGAACGATCAGCCACTCGATGTTGGGCTCAACCAGGTCGAGGAGCTTGTCCAGGTTCTTCGAAAACAACAGGTCGAAGTAGGTCCGGATGGTCGCCAGGTTGGCCTGCACACGACTTTCGTTCTGCTGCAATTGGGCACCGGACGCCGGTGTCGGAGGATCCGTGCTGGTTTGGGTGGGCGAGGGTTGAGGGCGGGCGCTAGCCGTCATGTCAGTTCCCTTTCGGCGCGCTCCCGAATAAGCCGCGGCAGGAGCGCGCTGCAAGATCGCAGCCGCCTCCTCGGTAGGAGCGCCTTGTGGCCGACTCGCTTCGGGCTCCCAGGCGACGTTCGCGCAGGACTGGCGCCGCCGGGCGAGGGCCATGGTCGACGCCGCGAGCACTCCGCTCGTTGGCAGAATACCGCGTGCGAGGCACCCCGCCTTCGTAAAGTGCCGTTGGTTCTATACAGGACGCGCAGTTCGTATAGTACGCGTCGAGCCGACCTAGCCCTGTGCCGGATTCGTGCCAGAGGCCTCGCGAAGGCCACGGGGAGGGCCCTCTGCCGTCATGATCGGACTCGGTGCGTGCGCGGCCGTCGTCGGGCATGGCGCGCTGATGGTGCGCACTGGGTCTCGATACCTGCGAGCAGCGAGCGAATTCCGAGCTCGAAGACGTCGTCCCATCGCCAGCGGTCGACTTTGGCCGCCACGGTGGCGAGGCTCCCGTATTGCCCGGGCGCGCGACCTACGAGTTCCTTCAGAAGCGCGAGTCGTTTCGCGATGACATCTCCTTCAGTCCCCATCATGATGCGTTCGAAGAGGACGCTCCCGATCGCGAAGCTCATCACGCTGCCGTACGCGCGAAGCACATCCTCGATCGCGAACCCCTCCTTGAGCATCACCGCCCAGAGCCCGTCGATGAAGGCGAGGCCTGACGGGGGAAGTCCGCTGTCGTGGGCGAGAAGTGGGGTCCAGTGCGGGTGCTCGCCCATGACTCGATGGACGCCGCGCGCAACGCCCTCGAGCACCGACTGCCAGGTCCGCCGAGAAATGTTCGTAGCGCTGACGCGCTCAAGAACTCGCCCTCGCATGCCTTCGTACAGCGCGTCCTTGTCCGGGAAGTACGTGTAGAGAGCCATCGGCGTCGCTCCGATCTCCGCGGCGACAGCTCGGATAGTCACGCTGTCGAAACCGTCGCGGTCGGCGATCGCAAGCGCAGCGTCCGCCACCGACTCCCGGGTGATTGTTCCCCTGGCGCTTCGTTTCTTCATCTCGTTCGCACCCTACTAGACCGTGGCCGCGCTGAAATCAGCGTCGTGCCCTCAAGCGGCCCTTCACGTCTTGTACCCGGAAGTGTACGTCGTATAGTTCCACGCGCGCTCGGACGCTGGCACCTGCCATGCAAGCCTGCCATGCAAGACAGGTTCCCCAGAAGCGAGCCTTCAAAAGGAGCGGACAGGGGATGGAACGATGCACAGCCCTCCAAGAGCGCAGAGGGGCGGGGGCGGGACGCTCGCGCGTTCGCCGGATTCTTTTCGCTCCCGTGACTGCCTGCCTCATCGCCCTGCTCGCGGCCCAAGCCGAAGCCCAGCAACCGCCCGTGCCGCCGAGCCTGCCAGCCGGCGGCGAGCGCGCGCTCCCTTCCGACAGTCTTCCACATATCGCGCGCGTGCCCGGCGGATGGACCGCCGACGCGGTCGGCGCCCGGGCAAGGACGACCAGTTTCGATGCGGCTGCAAAGAAGGCGTCACTTCGCGCTGCCCAAGCCCATGTGGCCGCCGCCGTCGTGGCGTTCTTCCCGCGGCTCTCCGGTCTCGGGACCTACACGCGCTACCAGGACCTTGCGCAACCGAGCCTCGGCACGCTCGTGGAGCCGATCGCTGCAGTGCCACCAGGACCAATCAGCCCGACCACGCCGCTTGCAGCGGTTCCCCTGTCGTTCACTATCCCGCTCGACTACTGGCTGGCTCAGGCGACGCTCACTGTTCCCTTGACCGACTACGTCTTGCGTCTCTCCCAAGAGCATGGGGCAGCGAGTCGGCGCGCAGACGCAGCCCAGTTCGACACGCTCGCGAGCGAGGCGCAGGTCTACTCGGACGCGAAGATCGACTTCTACCAGTACGTGAAAGCGGTGGCGCAGCTCGACGTGCTCGTGCAGGCGAAGGCGGTCGCCCAGGTGCATCGCCAGGATGCGCAGAACCTGTTCCGTGTCGGCCGTGGGTCGAACGCGGACGTACAGGCAGCGGACGCCAACGTCGCCGCGGCACAACTCGCCATCGACCAGGCGGCGGAGATGGTTGGCGTCGCGGAAGAGCAGCTGCGGCTCGCGACGCACGTGCCGCCGAGCGAGCCAGTGTCGATCGGAGAAGACGTGACGAGCCCACTCGTCCACGACATCTACGACCTCGCGGCTCTCAAGCAGGAGGCCGCGGCGAACAGGCCGGAGATCCAGTCGCTGCTCTCGAGCGCCACGGCACAGGACAGGCTCGCGTCGAGCGCCCGCGCCGCTCAATGGCCGTCCGTGTCGGCGTCCGCCGACTATGTCTATGCCAACCCGAGCCCGCGAATTTTCATCCCGGAGTCGCAGTTCAAGGGGTTCTGGGACGTCGGTGTCCGCGTTACCTGGGCGCCCAACGATGTCTTCAGCGCAGGCGCCGCCGGCGACGAGCAGCAAGCTCGCGCGGCCGCAATGCGAGCGCAGAGCGCGCAGGTTCGCGACGCGGCCTTCCTGGAGGTCACGCAGGCGGTGCTCGCGATGCGCACGGCCGACTCGAGCATCGGGAGCTCCGACGCGCAGCTTCGCGCGGCGGAGGAGGCCTACCGCTCGCGGCGCGAGCTGTTTCTCTTCAGCAAGGGCACGAGCGTGGAGCTGGCGGACGCCGAGGCGGCCCTGTTTCGTGCGCGGCTCACCTCGGTCTCCGCGCGCATCGACCAGCGCATCGCGCGGGTGCGCGTCGAGCATGCGACGGGCCGAGACGTAACGAGGAGGACCTCGTGAAGCGCGCCTTGATCCTGATCGGTGTCCTCGCCGTGTGCTTGCTCGTGGCGCTCGTACTACGCGTCCGGCATCTCCGCGCGGCTGAGCACGGCCCCGCCGGTGGAAGCGGCGTCATCGAAGGGGTCGACGTCAACGTCACGAGCCGCATCGCCGCGCGCATCACGAAGGTGAACGTGCGCGAGGGCGACATCGTCAAGCCGGGCGACGTGCTCGTGGAGCTCGATTGCATCGACCAGAACGCGGCGCTCATTCAGGCCAAGGCCCAGCTCGCGGCGGCGCAGGAGGACCTCAAGGCCGCGCAGTCAACCGCGAGCTCGGCGTCGCAGAATGCGTCGGGTGCGTCGCAGAACGTAAGTGTGGCCAAGTCGCAGGTCGACGTCCTCAAGGCGCAGGAGGAGCTCGCGCGGGTCGACCTCGCACGAACCGAGGAGCTCGTGAAGAGCGGGACACTCTCCCAGTCAGCGCTCGACGAGGCTCGCTCGAAGGACCTCGCACTCCTGAGCCAGATCGCCGGGCAGAACGACCTCGAGTCGATGAACAAGAACCAGGCAGGCGCGCTCTGGGCGTCCGGCGCGGGAGCGAAGTCACAGGTCGCTGCCGCGCGGGACAAGGTCACCGACGCCACGGCGGGCATCGCACGCGCCGACATCGGCGTGAGCGAGTGCAAGCTGCTGGCGCCGCGGAACGCGATGGTCGTGACGCGCAACCTCGAGCCCGGCGAAGCCGTACAAGCAGGGACCAACGTCCTTGCGCTGACGGATGTCATGGAGGCGCGCACGCGCTTCTATCTGCCGAACGCGGAGCTCGCGGCGGCAGCGCCCGGACGAAAGGCCCGCGTCGTCGCGGATGCGTATCCGGGGCAGACGTTCGAGGGGACCATCTTCTATGTCTCGCCGCGCGCCGAGTTTACGCCTCGCAACGTCCAGACCCGCGAGGACCGCGAGCGCCTGGTCTACGCCGTGGAGGTGCGCATCCCGAACGCGGACATGCGTCTTCGCTCTGGCATGCCTGTCGAGGTGCAGATCGAAGGGAGCTGGAAGTGAGCGACGCCGAGGTAAGGATCGAGGCGACCGACCTGCGGCGCAGCTTCAAGGCGCGCGTCGCCGTCGACGGCCTCACCCTGCGTGTCACTGCCGGAGAGATCTACGGCCTGGTCGGTCCCGACGCCGCCGGCAAGACGACAACGCTGCGGATCCTCGCCGGCCTGCTCGATCCATCCGCAGGCGCCGCTCGCCTCGTCGGGCGTGACCCCTTTGGGAAGGATGCTTCGTTTCGAGAGGCACTCGGCTACATGCCGCAGGAGTACAGCCTGTACGGCGACCTCACCGTCGCCGAGAACCTCGCCTTCTACGGCGAGATGTTCTGTCTCGCACGCGACGCCTTCCGTCAGCGTCGCGAGCGCCTGCTCGGGATCACGCGCCTCGCCGAGTTCAAGGACCGCCGCGCCGAGGCCCTCTCGGGGGGCATGTACAAGAAGCTTGCGCTCGCTTGTGCCCTCCTGCACGAGCCGAAGGCGCTGCTGCTCGACGAGCCGACGAACGGCGTGGACCCGGTGAGTCGCCGCGAGTTCTGGGACCTGCTCCACGACTTCCTCTCCGAGGGGATGGCCATCCTGTTCGCGACGTCGAACATGGACGAGGCGGCACGTTGCCACCGCGTGGGGCTGCTCTTCCAAGGAAAGCTGCTCGAGGAGGGGGAGCCCACCGCCTTGCTTGGGGCCTTTCAGGATCCAGTCTTTCGCGTGCGCGGGGATCGCGCGAAGATCACCGCCGCCCTCGACACGCAGCCCGACGTCCTCGCCTTCACCCCGGCCGGCGCGGAGCTACGCATCGTCGTTCGCCGAGGACGCGAGCAGCCCGTGCTCGCCGCCCTCTCTGGCCTGGACGCGCAGACCTCGCCGGCCACCGCGAGCTTCGAGGAGCTGTTTCTCACGCGCGTGCGGGAACGCACGGACGCCCAGCCCGGATTGAAGAGCGCCTCGTGAGCGACGAGGTCTCTGTCCGGGTGAGGGGCCTCGACAAGCACTTCGGCGCCTTCGTGGCCGTGAGCGACGTGTCCTTCGAGGTGAAGAAGGGCGAGATCTTCGGCTACCTCGGCGCCAACGGCGCAGGCAAATCGACGACGATTCGGATGCTTTGCGGCCTGCTGTCCGTCACGAGCGGCGAGGTCCAAGTCGCAGGGGTCGATGTCGTGCATCACGCCAACGCGGTACGCCGTGCCATCGGGTACATGTCGCAGAAGTTCTCGCTCTACCTCGATTTGACGGTCGCCGAGAACCTCGAGTTCTTCGGCGGCGCGTACGAGCTCTTCGGACAGGCCTTCCGCGCCCGACGCGACGCCGTCGTGCACGATCTCGCTCTCGACGCGCTCTCCACGGACCTCACCGGAGCGCTGCCCGGCGGTCTGCGCCAGCGCGTCGCCCTGGCGTGCGCGCTCCTCCACCAGCCCGCAGTCGTTTTCCTGGACGAGCCGACAGCGGGCGTCGACCCCGGCGCACGGCGGAACTTCTGGCGCATCATCCGCCGCCTCGCGGACGGCGGAACCACGATCTTCGTGACGACCCACTACATGGACGAGGCCGAGTACTGCGACCGCGTCGGGCTGATGGTCGCCGGCAAGCTGGCCGCTCTCGACACGCCCGAGGGACTGAAGCGCAAGTTCGTCCCCGGGCGCATGTACGAGGTGCAGGGCGGAGATGCCGCCGTGGTGCAGAAGGCGGCTGGCGATCTTGCACTCCTTGGCATCGAGCCGTTCGGCACCACGCTTCACGTTCGCGTCGCCGAAGGCGGTCCGGACGCCGAGACGTTGAAGCGGGAGCTGAACGGCCGCGGGGCCGGCGTGGCGACCGTGAGCGACGCCGAGGTGACGCTGGAAGACGTCTTCCTGTGCGTCGTCGGCGGCGCCGAGAAGCAGAAGAAGCCACCCGAGGAGGCGAAGGCGTCGTGAGGAAGGCTCTCCGGCGAACCATGGCCATCGCGCACAAGGAGGTGCTGCACATCCTGCGCGACGCACGCTCGGTCTACATGGCCCTCGGCCTGCCGGTCGTGATGCTCGTGCTCTTCGGATACGGCATCTCTCAGGACGTCGATCATGTTCCGCTGAGCGTCGCCGACGAGGATCGAACGCCGGCCTCGCGCCGGCTCAGTCAGAGTTTCGCGGCGGCGGGCGACTTCGTGCGCGTCGAGGATCTGCCGTCGGCCGACGAGGCGGAGGCCGCGTTCCGCACCGGGCGTGTCAAGGCGGTGCTCGCCATTCCGCGAGGCTACGGGCGCGATCTCGCACGCGGCCTGCCAGCGGGCGTCCAGCTCCTGGTGGACGGCAGCGACGGGACGACCGCGACCATCGCGATGGGAGACGCGGCTGGCATCGTCCAGGCGACCTCGTCCGTCCCCGCGCTCCACGCTTCGCTGAGCGCGGGGCCGCGGGTGCGCGCGCGATTCAACCCAGGGATGCGCTCCGCCTACAACATGGTGTCCGGCGTCATCGTCCTCATCCTCGCGATGGTCGCCTCGCTCCTGGCCTCGCTCACGATCGCCCGGGAGTGGGAGCGGGGAAGCATGGAGCAGCTCTTCGCCACGCCTGTCAGTCGCGCGGAGATCCTCGTCGGAAAGCTTATCCCCTATGCAGGCCTCGGGTTCGTGCAGACGCTGCTCGTCATCACCCTGGGCTCATACATGTTCGACGTACCCATCCGCGGCTCGCTCGTGACCCTCTTCGTGTCGTCGACGCTGTTCCTTCTCGCCATGCTGGGAACCGGGCTCACCGCGAGCATCATCGCGAAGTCCCAGCTCGTGGCCGTGCAGTTCGCGATGCTGGTCTCGTACATGCCCGTGGCGATGCTGAGCGGCTTCATGTTCCCCATCGAGAACATGCCGTGGTGGCTTCGAGGGATCTCGATGGGCGTGCCCGGGCGTTACTACCTCACGACACTGCGCGGCGTGCTGCTCAAGGGCAACGGCCTCGATGTGCTCGCACGCGACATGTTGGCGCTTGCCTTCTTCGCTGTCGCGACGCTGGCGTTGGCCCTGTGGCGTTTTCGCCGGAGGCTCGCGTGAAGGCCGTCGTCCTGGCGCAGTCGCTCCTCAACGTGACGAGGAAAGAGCTGAGCCAGACGATGCGCGACAAGCGCATGCTGGCCACGCTCATCGTTTCGCCGATCCTGCAGCTCGTTGTCTTCGGATACGCGATCGACCTCGACGTCGATCGGATCCCGACGGTGGTCTGCGATCAGGATGGGACGGTGCGGAGCCGCGATCTTGCGCAGGCGTTCTTCGCCGATCGCACGTTCTCGAGGAGCGCGGACGTCGCCGAGCCCGATGCCGCACAGGACGCCCTCGAGGCTGGAAGCGCCGCCGCCGCGGTCATCATCCCGCGTGGCTTCGCGCTTCGTGCCGCACGCTCCGACGCGCCCGAGGTGCAGGTCCTCGTCGACGGAACGGATGCGACACGAGCACAGGTCGCGGCCAACGCCGCGAGCCAGTTCCTGCTCGGGCAGGGGATCGGCACGGAGCCCGTCATGCAGCCCGCCGTCGCCCGGACGTCGCTCGCGCTCCGCGTGATGTTCAACGAGCGGCTCAAGACGGCCATCTACATGCTGCCAGGGGTGCTCGCGACGCTTCTGCTGAACGTGACGTCGCTGGTCACCGCGATGGGCCTCGCCCGCGAGCGGGAGACCGGGACCCTCGAACAGGTCCTCGTCACGCCCATCCGGCCGTCGGTGCTCCTCGCGGGCAAATGCCTACCGTACATCATGTTCGGCCTCGTCGACGTTCTCGCCATCCTCCTTCTGGGGAACGTCATCTTCGACGTGCCCTTCCGTGGCTCGTTCGGGGTCATCGCGCTCGGGTCGTTTCTGTACCTGTTCTCCACGCTCGGCATCGGCATCTTAATCGCGTCCTTCAGCGCTTCGCAGCAGCAGGCGATGCTCGGCACGTTCGCGTTCATGCTACCCGCGATGCTGCTCTCCGGCTTCATGTCGCCGATCGCCAGCATGCCGTCGTGGCTGCGTCCGTTCACGATGCTCATCCCGATGCGTCACTACGTCGAGATCATGCGCGGGTGCCTGCTGAAAGGCGCCGGCCTGCACGACCTGGCGCAGCAGATGATCGCGCTGACGGTCCTCGGGGTCGGGATCCTCGCGATCTCCGTCGCCCGTTTCCGGAAGCGGCTCGCATAGCGGAGAGCTCCCGCTGGCGAGCGCCATGGGTCACGGGAAGCGGAGCCGACGTCATGAAGTGCATCGCAGCGCCGATGGTAGGCGGGCTGCTCTCCAGCGCGTTCCTCACAAGCACGCCTCCGTCCGCGGGGGAAGCGCGGCGCTACGGTCGCGGCGTCTCCGCGGAACCGACGAGCCGCTCCGATTCGACCCACAGTCGCTGCGCGACTGCGTCGTCGAGCGCCGAAGCACCGGGTAAGGCCTTCTTGGAGTTCGCGAAGTACTTCCCTGACACGCTCGCCACCTCGGGCGAAGTGGCGAGGTATAGCGACGTTCGCGCACCCTTTTCTGTCGACTTGAAGAACACGCGCGCGAGGAGGCGAAACGGTGCAGGAAAGTCGCGCGCGAGCTCGGACGCTATGACGCCCGGGTGCACGGCGTTCACAACGACGCCGCTCCCATCGAGACGCTTCGACAGTGCGCGGACAAACAGCATGTTGGCCAGCTTGGACTGCCCGTAGGAGCCCATCACGCTCCAACTACGTTCCCCTTGGAGATCATCGAAATCGATGCGCGCGCGCGAGTGCACGCTCGACGAGACGACGACGATTCGCGACGGCGCCGAGGCTTTCAATGTCGGCAGGAGCAGCTCGGTGAGCAGAAAATGACCAAGGTGGTTCACGCCGAGATCCATCTCGAAGCCGTCGGCCGTGACCCGTCGCGACCCGGTCGATACGCCCGCGTTCTCGATGAGCACATCAAGGCGCGAGTACTCCTTCGTGAACGCGGCCGCGAACTCGCGCACCGACCGAAGCGACGCGAGGTCGAGTCGCATCACTCTCACGTCGGCCGACAGCCCTTGGAGCCGGATCGCCTCGACGGCCGCGCGCCCCTTCTCGACGTCACGGCACGCCATGACGACCGTGGCTCCTTCTCGGGCGAGTCCGACAACCGTGGACCTGCCGATCCCCGTGTTTCCTCCGGTCACAATGCAGATCTTTGCTTTCACCCGGCTCTCCTATGGTTCACGCCCGGAGCCCGGGTGTTCGAGGACCATGACGTTCCTCGTGCTGCCCCGTGCGCACGGCGTCCAATATCGAGCTGAAGGCGGGGACCATCAATGACGGTGCGTCCGCATTGCATGCCCGTTCGTCCACGACACCTGGACGATGTTGCCGAGGCCGTTCCATACTTCCGCTCATCATGACGGACCGGAACGCCCTGGCCGCCGACCCTCTCGGCGAGGCGCTTCACTTTCTGCGGATGAGTGGAACGTTCTACTGCCGGTCGGAGCTCACGGCGCCGTGGGCCCTTGCGCTGCCGGCCGCCGACGGGTGCCTTTGCTTCCATGTGGTCACCGCAGGTCGGTGCTGGCTGGAGGTAGATGGGGTGGCGGACCAGTTGCTCCAGCCGGGCGACCTCGCGCTCGTACCCCACGGCGAGGGTCATCGCCTTGTGAGCGAGCATGGCGTTCCGGCACCGCGCCTCGACGAGCTTCGTCATGAGCAGGTGAGCGAGCGATACGCGATCCTCCGCCACGGAGGTGGTGGCGCGGCAACGAGCCTCGTCTGTGGGGCGGTTCGATTCGACCATCCCGCCGCACATCACCTCGTGGGCCTCCTGCCACGGCTCATTCATGTCGAGGCCTCGATGTCGCCGCAGAGCGAATGGATCCAGAGCACGATGCGATTCATGGCAGCCGAGGCCAGAGAGCTGCGACCCGGGGGGGAGACGATCATCACACGCCTCGCCGACATCCTGGTCATCCAGGCCATTCGGTCATGGATAGAGCGGGACCCTGCTGCACAGACTGGGTGGCTCGGCGCCCTCCGGGACAAGCATCTCGGTCCTGCAATGTCGCTGATCCACCGCGATTCTGCACGATCGTGGACCGTGGCGTCACTGGCGACCGCGGTCGGAATGTCGCGCTCGGCCTTTGCGGCGCGTTTCACCGATCTCGTTGGCGAACCCGCCATGCACTACGTCACGCGGTGGAGGATGCACGTCGCGTTGACATGGCTCAAGGAAGACGACGCTGGGCTCGGAGAGCTGGCGAGCCGCCTCGGCTACGAGTCGGAGGCCGCGTTCAGTCGAGCCTTCAAGCGGTACATAGGCGTCGCTCCGGGCGCGGTCCGGCGGAACGGTGCCACGACGAACGGCGAGCGCGCGGCCCCGGGACCTGCGGTCAGCCGCGGCGCCGAATACGACGCTGTCGGTGTCGCCGCCGGCCCAACCAAGGCGAACGGGGCCACCATTGGAGGGCATCGGAAAGCCGGCCGGTAGCGAGGCTTGGCGGCATCGATTACTTCACCTCCAAGAGCTTGAAGGCATGCGTCCAGCTCCCACGCGACAGGCCCGGAGTGCACCACAGCATGCACAGCGGCTCGATCGCGCGCGCCGACTCGACCGCGCCCATGTCCGCGGTCTCCCAGCCGAACTGACCGAGGAGCTCTTTCGCCGTTGCTTTCGCGCCCTCGTTGTTGCCGCAGATGAACATGGTCGGCGGTCCACCGGGAAACTTCGGATGGACCATGAACGGGCTGCCGATGCAGGAGAAAGCCTTCACAAAGTGCGCATCGGGCGCCTTTTTCTGTAGGCGCTCCATCAGGGACTCGTCGTAGCTGGTGAAGTAGCGCAGCACGCCGTTTTGCGGTGGCAGGTCGGCGATGGGGTTCGTCGCGTCAAGCACGGTCTTCCCGGCGAGGCTGCTTGTTCCTGCGAGCTCGACTGCCGACTCGGCCCCCGTACCCTTCACGGCCAGAACCACGATGGCCCCCCACGCCGCTGCTTCCGCAAACGTCCCCGCGTGCGCCTTTGACCCGGCGCCTCGCCTCCAGGCCATGAGCTTCTCTGGATCGCGACTCCCGCGCATCACCTCGTGATCGTGCTTCAAGAAGCCGTCCGCAAGCACCTCGCCGACCTTCCCTGATCCCAAGACAGCAATCTTGCTCATCGTGATCTCCGTGTCGCTGGTCACGAGGGTGTGACGTATCCCCTCGCGCGCCGCTTACATGTAGCGCGGCGTCCAATATCAAGCTGGGAGAAGAGACCTTCAATGATAGGTCGTCCACGTTTCATGCCCTGGCGTCCACACCTCTGGACGATGCACGCCGAGCCCGGAGAAGGTCCGTACGGCGCCTGGCGCGCCGGTCAGCAGGCCGCGCAGATGCCGAAGTGTGTGCCGGCCGCGGTCAGCGGTCCGAGGAAAATGCCCGCAGAGATGTCTCGCTGCGTTACCGCTGCTTCAGTGCGGCAGCTGGCAGAGCCCTCACGGCATCCTGGACTCGAGCTCGATCATTCTGCCGTCCACGGCGAACCGACCGAGTCCGTGATGATGGATCGTCCGAGGACGCACCTGCGTGGGGTCGGTCCAGGCCTTGAGCACCTGCAATACGAACAGGTTGTACTTGGGGACGAGGCGGGAATCGACCACCTCGCACTCGAGGTTCGCGAAGCACTCGGCGATCAATGGCGCAACCACCCGCTCCGCGCGTACCGGGGTCAGACCGAACGCCTCGAACTTGTCCACGTCGCGTCCGGAGCAGTTGCCGATCTTCACGACCCTGGGTGCGAGCTTCAAGGCGGGCAGGGCGATCACGCACTGCTTGGTCGCCCTGAGCGCGGCGAAGCTGTAGTCGCCGTTGCTCACGACGCAGGCCACCAGCGGTGGCTCGAACTCGACCATCATGTGCCACGACATGGCCATGACGTTCGCGCGCCCCTTGCGGGCAGTGGTTAGCAGCACGACCGGGCCGGGTTCGAGCAGCTGGTAGACCTTCGACAGAGGCAGAGCTCTCATGGTCAGTGGGCTAGCGTGATGCGGGCCACCCGGCCACCAGACCTGCCGCCCGAGCTCCCGCGTCGGTGCCCCTGCAAGCACCGCGAACGATGACGGGCTCGTCCCGTTATGCCCGCTTCTGCGCTGCGAGCGTCGTGTCGAGCCAGTCGAACATCTGCTGATGCGCGCTCGACGTCGCTCCGTAGTGGCAATGCTCGCCGGCGCCTTCCGCGTCCGTGAGCGTTATCAGCGTGCAGGGCGCCTTCAGCGCCGCCCGGACGCGCTGCGGTTCTCCGCGAAAGAACTGGTCGCTATCGGCATCCAAGATGGGTGCGGCTCTCCTCCGGCGAAGAGAACCCGTGCGAGGTCGATCACTTGACCCTTCGCAGTCGCGTCTTTCGTGGCGGAAGCGGGTCAGGGCTCTTGCCGTTCGCGTAGCGTGACGCA
>Ga0182030_10014052_pt1 | contig 15863 bp, 13 predicted proteins | sample 812S3MmetaG_FD_121299 | JGI IMG/M metagenome (GOLD analysis project Ga0182030, IMG submission 121299) | Permafrost microbial communities from Stordalen Mire, Sweden - 812S3M metaG (Illumina Assembly) | ecosystem: Environmental > Terrestrial > Soil > Wetlands > Permafrost | place: Sweden...
CCCTGACCCAATTCGCCGCCGAAGCCGGATCCGTCGACGGCGCCATCCGCTTTGCCGAGAGCGAGGTCGGGCGAGCCAGCGACGGCCAACCGCTACTCACCCAAGCCGAAGCATCCGGCCTTACCCCCCTGCACGGGTGCCGCATGGGCATCTGCCACACCTGCACCCGCCAACTTCTCTCGGGCGTGGTCCGCGATGTTGTCACGGGCGAGCTGACCAATGGACCCGACGCCAACATCCGAATCTGCGTGAGCGTGCCGGTTGGCGACGTAGAGATCGATCTGTGAACACTGCGATGACAAAGGACCTCTCATGACCACTGTTGCCGAGGCGCATGGCCTCACTTCGACGCAGCTCGACGCGCTGGCAGCTGAACTCGATGCTCTCCGCGCCGACGTCGCGTCACAACTCGGCACCGAAGACGTGCGCTACATCCGCCGTCTCATCCGCATTCAGCGTTGGTCCGAAATCGGCGGTCGGGCTTCGTTCTTCTTGGGCTTCCTCCCACCGTTCTGGGTGGCTGGAGTCGCTGCTCTCTCCCTATCGAAGATCCTCGACAACATGGAGATAGGTCACAACGTCTTGCATGGTCAGTACGACTGGACCAACGATCCGGCGCTCTCTTCGACTGAGTTCGAATGGGACTCGTCGTGCCCGGCCAAGTCGTGGCAGCACTATCACAACTACCTCCACCACACATTTACCAACATCACCGACAAAGACCGCGATCTCGGGTACAGCGTCATCCGCATCAGCGGAGACGCCCCATGGTCACCGGTGAACTTGGGCAATCCCCTCTACGCCGTCGGTTTGGCCGCCATTTTCGACCATGGGATCATGCTGCACGGCGTCGACGTCGCCCAGGTGCGCGAAGGCAAGAAGCCGTGGGCCCAGGCCAAGCCGGTGCTCCGGGCCGGACTGCACAAGTCCGGTCGACTGGCCTTCCGGGACTACATCATGTGGCCCGCCTTTACCGGTCCCCTCTTTCTCCTCACCTTGGCAGGGGATGCCTTGGCCAATCTGATCCGCAACGTTTGGTCATTCATCATCATCTTCTGCGGTCATTTCCCCCAAGGCGTGCTGGAGTTCACTGAAGACGAGTGCGAAAACGAGTCCAAGGGGCACTGGTATTTCCGCCAAATGCTCGGTTCGGGCAACATCACCGGCGGGCGCCTTTTCCACATCATGAGTGGCAACCTGAGCTATCAGATTGAACACCACATCTTTCCCGACATTCCGGCCCGCCGGTATCAGCAGATCGCCCCGCAAGTTCGTGAAATCTGCCAGCGCTATGGCATCCCCTACAACACGGGCCGACTTTCGCGTCAGTTCGGCTCGGTGGTCTGGAAGATCATTCGTTTCGCATTCCCGCCCCGCAAGGCCCGGGTCACCAATGCGCCGCCGCAAGCTCCCGAGCAGGATCCGGCCGAGCTCTTAGCTGCCTGACCGCTCTACCACAACCGCCGACCACGGAGCCAGGCGGAGATCCTTCGGAATGGCCTCGCCGTCACGCCGCCTTTCGGTGCTGAGTGCGACCGTCCCCGCCACATCGACCAAGGTCACCTCGTTGTCCGACATGTTCACCGCCACCACGACGCCAGCGCCCCGATTCCACGCCCACACCCCGTCCGGCGCGTCGAGCGACTGATAGTCGCCGTCCCGCAGATCGGGTGTTCGGCGTCGCAACGCAATCATGTCGCGCGTCAACGTCAACATCGAATCAGGGTCGGAGCGCTGGCTCGCCACATTGTGGGTGGTCACATCGCCCAGTGGTAGCCACGGTGTGACGTCGGGATCGGTAAATCCACCACCCACCGCCTCGCTCCACTGCATCGGCGTCCGACCGGCGTCCCGCCCCCAGTAGGCCGGGGCATAGAGCACCCCGAGGGGATCGCGCAGATCCTCCTGAGCCAAGGTCACGTTGCCCTGCCCAATCTCGTCGCCCTGATACAGCACCGGTGTCCCCCGCAACGACAACAGCATCACCACGGCAGCCCGCGCTTTGATTGGGTCGTCGCCGGCCCACCGAGTCGGAAAGCGAAACATGTCGTGATTCGAACCCGTCCAAGCCGGCCACGCCCCGGCGGGCAAGGCCGCTTCGGTTTCTTCGACGATCGTCCGCATTGCCCCCGACTCGAGCGGCGCCCCGATGAAGTTGAAGTTAAAAGCCAAATGCAACTCGTCGTCGCCATTGCCGTAATAGCGAGCCAGATCATCGACGGGCACCGGCGTCTCGCCGATGAGAATGCGGGGCTCGTCGTATGTGTCGGCCAGCGCCCGAAAGCTCCGCAGGACGTCATGCACTTCAGGTCGGTTGGCGTTGTACTCCATCCGCTGGCCGAAGAACTGTGCTTCTAAGTCATCGTCCTCGGTGGCCGGCGGGTTGTCACGCAGCTGTGCGTCTTTGATGATGACGTTGGCCACATCTATCCGGAATCCCGCCACGCCGCGGTCGTACCAGAAGCGCATAATGTCATCGAAGGTCGAACGGACATCGTCGTTCCACCAATTGAGGTCCGGCTGCTCGACCAGGTGATTGTGGAAATACATCTGCCCCGTCTCAGGACTCACCGTCCACCCGGACCCGCCGAAACTACTCACCCAGTTATTGGGCGGACCGCCATCGGGCTTCGGTTCAGCCCACACGTACCAATCGCGCTTGGCTGCTGTCAGCGACGAGCGGGAGTCAACGAACCACGGATGTTGCTCGCTGGTGTGGTTCGGCACGAAGTCCATGAGGACACGAATCCCCACACGTTCAGCGGCGGCGATCAGGCGATCGACATCCTCCAGCGTGCCGAAGTCCGGCTCCACGGCCAAGAAGTCAGAAACGTCGTACCCCCAATCGGCATTGGGGGACGCCGTGATGGGGGAAAGCCAAATGCCATCGACCCCCAGCCAGGCCAAGTGGTCCAGATGCTCAATCAACCCGGCGATGTCGCCCATGCCATCGCCATTTGAGTCCGCAAACGAGCGCGGATAGATCTGGTACAACACGGCGCCGCGCCACCACGGCGCGCTCATGTTGCACTGCTCGCCTCACGCCACGGTGCCATGTCGAGCATCGGATACCGGGCCGCCACACCGCGCAATGTCTCTACGGTCCAATACGGATGTCCCGGCGGCGGAAAGCCCAACATCGACAGCTGTCGCACGCTCGGACCTTGCATGAACCGATGCCAGGCCATGCTCTCGGCTGCACCGGGCCAGGCCTGGGAGCCCAGCCAGTCGGTGTTGGCCGGCTTGATGGACACATGCATCATGTACCGGGCCGCGTGTGGCGCGGTCATCCGCACGCCGCGGTGGTAAACGTCGGGCCGGTAGGCCAGCACGGACCCCGATCCCCCCACGGCCGGCACCTCTGCTTCGTAAAGATGGGCGTACTCGTCGAGGCTCAGGTAGGTCCGTTCCGTCGGGATCTCGCCCGTCAACTGTCGCGAGACCACTCGTGTCGCTGCCGTCTCGGGCGTCACGTCGCTCAAGTAGATGAATGTCTCCAAGTGTTGGTAGCCCAGCTCCGGACGCGGCACCACCAGCGTGTGGTTGCCGTAGTCGACGTGCATCAACTGCTCGTCAGACTCGGCCCCCATGGAGTACTTCGCTGTGAGCATGGCTTGGTAGAGACGGAGGTCCGTCAAGCCGAGGAACTCCTCGGCCAAGTCCATCATGATGGGATGCAACGCCAAATCGTTGAGCGCCTTGGCCTCGAACGGGAAGCGCGGCTGCACCATGTGCGAGTCGACGCGGAATGGCTCGTTGCGGGCCGGATCCCGATCGAGGGCGAAGTCCTCGGCCGACGGGAAGAGCGGCACCAGCGCCTCCTGGGCGGCCGCCACCACGTCAGCCGGGATTAGTCCCTCCAGGATGCACCAGCCGTCGGTCTCCCATTGTTCCTTGCCGGCTGCGATATCTGTCGTTGTCATCACCCTGCCGGAAGGGGCTTCCACGATTGGACCACGACCCAACACCGACCTTCAGGACCTAGCGGCTTGGCCGGGGTGTGGCATTGGCTGCTCGGCGGCACGTTGTTGTGCAGTTTCACCACCCGGTATTCGGTCGGACCGGCAAATTTGTCGGGGCCGTACGTCAACACTGGCGCGTACCCTCCGGGGAAGTTCTTGATTCGCGACATCGCCTCCACAAAGGTGCGCCGATTGAGGTCCTTCCCCGCCATGGTCGCCGCCTGAGCAAAGAGACGGATCTCCTGACACCAACCTTGGATGGGTCCCTGCTCCTCAATCTCGTCGTTCATGTTGCCCTTGGGAATCTGCGGGTACGCCGCGTGCCAGGTGGTCCAGCAACTCCGCACGCCCGGGTCATAGCCGCCTTCAGATTCGGGTCGCGGGTCGTCGATGCCGCCCAGCGTTCCCGCCGTCACGCCTTCCTGACCGTCGAGAGCTTTTTCATAGGGCTGTGGGAGGAGGCCCAACGCAGCCTGGATCTCTGACTGATAGTCACTGAGCAAGAGCGTTGGGAAATATTCCTGCGTCGTCTCCGACGCTAGGTAAGGCTCGAATGCGTTCTGGGGCAGCAGAGGTATGACCGAATTGATGCCGCTCGCCTTCAACCGCTCGACCGCCAGCGTCGCGTCCGAGTTGGTACTCGCCGTATTGTCGATGTTGCCGGCCACCGTTTCCACCGTCGGGGTGATGCCGATTTTCTTGAGGTCGGGCAATAGGTAGGAATTGAGGGCAACCTGGTCGCTCTCCTGGTCCGAGACCACGACTCCCACTTTCTTGCCGTGTCCCAGGCGCCCTGAGCTCAACCCCCAGTTGACCGTGGCCGCCAGGATCTGCGCGTCGTCGGCCCCCGTCCACCACAAATACGGCGAACCCTCCGTGGTCCAGTTCGTCACGGTCGTCCACTGAGAGAGCAGCGGGGTATGCCCCTCTTGGGTGATGCAGAGTTGATTGTCCTGGGCCCAGCCACCGAGTCCATCGAGAACAGCGAACACCGGCGGGGTACCCTCGGTCCACTGCTTGCAGAGCGACCGCTGCTCTGCGCTATTGGTGGGGTCGAAGTACACGATCATCGGATTGATCTTCCGCCCGTTTATTCCACCAGCGGAGTTGATCTGATTCACGAAAAGGTGAATGGCCTTGACCTGCTCGCCGTACTCAGCATCCGAGGCGATCTCGAGTTCGCCCTCAATGGTCGAGAACGAGACCAACGGGAACACGACGTTGATGTCGGTCTTTGACAGACCTCGTGTACTGGTGCTGGCTTGCGTGACCGGCGTCGGACTCGTGGCGCCCGAAGTTGCGGACATACCAAGGGTCAGTGCGCCGCCCACCAAGGCAATGGCAGTCCCCATCCGCACGAGAGGCATCCGTCGTCGCAATCCCCGTCCCGTCGTGCCGTTTTTCAGTTCTCGCACTGCTCCCCCGTTCGCCAGCATTTATGCTACTGCCCAAATTCGATCACCACCCGTGGCCGACCAAGCCCGGACATACTCGCCCCCGCCGGAACGAATCCGCAAAGCGGCTTCCCTCCGTCAGCTGCGCAGCAGTGGCTTGTACCGCAAACGATGGGGTTGATCGGCATCAACACCCAGTCGCTTTTTGCGATCGGCCTCGTAGTCACTGAAGTTACCTTCCCACCAGCGAACTTCGGAGTCGCCCTCGAAGGCCAGCACGTGGGTGGCGATGCGATCGAGGAACCAGCGATCGTGGCTGATGACCAGGACGCAGCCGGGGAATCCCAGCAGGGCTTCTTCCAAGGCCCGGAGAGTGTCGACGTCGAGATCGTTGGTCGGTTCGTCCAACAAGAGGACGTTGCCGCCGGACTTGAGCACCTTGGCCAACTGCACCCGGTTCCGTTCCCCACCTGAAAGCTGGCCCACCAACTTCTGCTGGTCGCTTCCCTTGAACCCGAAACTGGCCACGTAGGCCCGCCCGTGCAATTCCCGATTGCCCACCACGATCCGGTCGACGCCACCGGTGATCTCATCGAAGACCGTCGCGTCGGCCGCCAGTGACTCGCGGGACTGATCCACATAGGCCAGCGACACGGTCGCACCGACCTTGAGCTCCCCCTTGTCGGGAGCGTCCTCGCCCACAATCATCCGGAACAGGGTCGTCTTGCCGGCTCCGTTGGGACCGATGACGCCCACAATCCCACCTGGCGGGAGTAGGAACGATAAGTCGTCGATCAGCAACCGATCCCCGTACCCCTTGTCCACGCTGTCGGCGTCGACCACCCGATCACCCAATCGAGGGCCGGGCGGAATGGAGATCTCCACCTTGTCGGCCCGACGTTCGGCCGCCTCGGCTTCGGCCACCAGATCGTTGTAGGCATTGAAGCGAGCCTTACCCTTGCTCTGACGAGCCCGGGGAGACATGCGTATCCATTCGAGCTCGCGGGCCAACGAATCTTGGCGGGACCGATCGGCCTTCTCCTCGCCAGCCAACCGAGCCTGCTTCTGTTCCAGCCACGACGAGTAATTGCCTTCCCATGGAATGCCTGCCCCGCGGTCCAGCTCCAGAATCCATCCGGCCACGTTGTCGAGGAAATACCTATCGTGCGTCACCGCCACCACGGTGCCCGCATAGTCCTGCAGCGTGCGCTCGAGCCAAGCGACGGATTCAGCGTCGAGGTGGTTGGTGGGCTCATCGAGCAGCAAGAGGTCCGGAGCCGAGAGCAAGAGTCGGCACAAGGCGACTCGACGACGCTCCCCACCCGAAAGAGTGGTCACTTCGGCATCGCCCGGTGGAAGCCGAAGGGCGTCCATGGCGATCTCGAAGGTCCGATCGAGGTCCCACCCACCGGCTGCATCGATCTTGGTTTGCAGGTCGGCCTGCTCGGCGAGGAGCTTGTCGAAATCAGCATCGGGCTCAGCAAAGGCTGCACACACTTCGTTGTATCGATCCAGAAAACCTTTGACTTCGCCGACCCCATCGGCCACGTTGCCGGCCACATCTTTCGTCGGGTCAAGTTGGGGTTCTTGAGCCAAGAAGCCCACGGTGAAGCCAGGGGTCAGCCGAGCTTCACCACTAAATCCATCGTCCTGACCAGCCATAATCTGGAGCAGCGACGACTTCCCCGATCCGTTGGCACCAATGACGCCGATCTTCGCTCCCGGGTAAAAGGAAAGGTTGATGCCCTTGAGCACTTCACGGTCCGGCGGATAGAAGCGTTTCAAATCGCGCATCGTGTAGATGTACTGAGCAACCATCGCAACAGTGTGACCCAGCTGGAAGGCTCCCCGCGACGCCAAGCATTCTCATGCCGGTTGCTGCCATACTGCGGACCGTTACGCCACACCGCAGGAACGGAGATCGCTCCATGGTTCGACCGAGGACTTCACGCCGCGCCACCCGCTCGGTGTTCACGTTGGCCGCCCTGAGCGGATCACTCTTCGTGGCAGCAATTTTGGCTGCCGCGGCCACCCCCGCCACCACGGCCAACGCCACCACAACCACCACCGCGCCGGGCACCTTGGCCCCCATCAATACTTCCTACCGTTTCGCCGTCAATTTCGATGGCGTGACCCGGGCCTATCAACTCCATGTACCCCCACAGGCCGCCGCGGGCAAACCTCTCCCGTTGGTGATGAACCTCCATGGCGACACACAGAACGGCTTCTTAGAAGAAGCCCAAACCGGGATGGACAGCAATGCCGACCAAAACGGCTACCTCGTCGTCTACCCCAATGGCACCCGAGTCTCCAAAGTCCTCACGCCCGACCCCGTGGCCAAGCAGGCCCAGTACGGATGGAATGCTGGATACTGCTGCGCCCTCCCCGAAGCCAAGAAGATCAACGACGTTGGATTCCTGCTCAAAGTCATTGCTGACGTGGCGAAGCGTACGCCGGTCAACTTGCGCAAGGTGTACGTGACCGGGATTTCGAGCGGAGGCATGATGGCCAACGCCTTGGCCGCTCAGGCCGCCGGCCACATCGCTGCGGTGGCGTCGGTTGAAGGGCCGTTGGAAATCCCCACCATCCACCCCAGTCGGGGCGTCCCCGCTATGGAGTTCGCTAGCGTCACCGATCCGATCGTGCCATTCAAGGGCACACCCAACAAGAATCCAAAGCTCGTGCTTTCGGCCCAAGAAGGTGTGAACCAATGGGTCAAGGCCGACGGTTGCTCGACCACTCCGCACACCAGCCCAACCATCGTCGGCGCGGCCGGATCAACCTCCGCCGGTCTCACGGCCACACTGATCACCTACACCGGCTGCAAAGGCGGCGAAGAGGTGGACTTCTGGAAGCAGTCCGGCTCGGGCCACGTCTGGCCGGGCACCCCGCTCAATATCGGCACCGACACGAAGGCGTACATCCTCGGCGGCGTCGGACGAGGCACGACATTGATCAACGCCAACGAGCTGATGTGGACCTTCTTCAATCGCTTTGAACTCCCAGCGTCGGCGTAGATGTCGGCGTAACCTCGACCAATGCCACCTGAGTTGATGAACGCGGCCGTCTATGTGGGGGACGGGAAAGTTGCCGTCGATCAGGTGCCGGTACCCGAGCCACGACCGGGCGAGCACCTGATTGAGATTGCCGAATGTGGGATCTGCGGTTCGGATCTCCACATGGTGTTGGAGAAGTACGCCAAGCCCGGTGCCATCCTGGGACACGAATGGTCTGGCGTCGTGGTGTCAGAAGCGGCCGGATCGTCGCTCAAACCCGGCCAACGCGTCGTCGACAATCCAACGCCCGGATGCGGCGTGTGCCGGCCGTGTCGCCGGGGTCGCCCCTCGGTCTGCCTCCAACGTCCATCGGTGGCCTACCTCGACTCTCGCGGCGCCTTCTGCCAATACAAGACGGTGGGCGCCAACAACCTCCTCCCGATCCCCGACTCGCTGCCCTCACGAGTCGCCGCGCTGACTGAGCCCACCGCTATCGCGCTGCATTCGGTCGACGTCGGTCGCGTCGAGAGCACCGACCGGGTTCTGGTCACCGGCGGCGGCCCGGTCGGGCTGCTCATGGTGGCGGTGCTGCGCTCACGAGGCGTCACCAACATCACCGTCAGCGAACCATCGGCCATCCGACGGGAACAGGCCATGGCCGTAGGGGCCACCCGAGTAGTGGAACCGGATTCGTTCCCGACACCGCACATGGGTGCGGCCGTCCCCGATCCCTACGATGTGGCCTTCGAGTGTTCAGGCCACGCCAGCGCAGTTGAGCAATCGCTCAATCAGTTGGATTATGCTGGCACCCTTGTGATCGTTGGAACCGGATTCGAGCCGCCTCGTATCAATCAGAACCGCATTATCATCTTCGAACTCGAGATCGTCGGCGCCTACAACTACAACAAGGAGGGCTTCAAGCCTGCCGTGGACTTGCTCGACGGTGGCACCCTCCCCCTGGAGCACCTGATCGAACCCAACGACGTCCCCCTCACCGAAGTGATGGGTTCCATGGAGCGAATGGCCCGTGGCGAGATCCCCAGCAAGGTCATGGTCCGACCCTCCATGTCGTTATGAGCGAGTCGGCCTTTCGTCCCCGGATCAACCACGTGGCCATCAGCGTGGACGCCGCCGTCATGGACGAGAAGGGGCGAGCCGATCTCATTGACTTCTACGGCGAAGTCTTCGGATGGACCGAGGGCGATAACAGCACGGAGAGTGGCAACCCGCTCATCATGATGGTCGGGTCCATGCGCCAGTTCATCTACTTGCTCCCAGCTGCTGACAACTTCATGGTGACGCCGAGGCTCGATCACTTCGGACTTGAAGTGGCCACCATGGACGACCTGGTGGACACCCTCAACCGCGCCAAGGCGTACAAGGAAAAGGACGACCGGGTGAGCATCATCGACATTGGCAGCATGGTCACCCACCACCAGACCGGTGACCACACGCTCACCAACGCCTACATCGGCTATCTCATCCCGCTCATGATTGAGCTGCAGCACATAGAGCGCCAGTCCTAAACCAGGGTCGGCTCCACCACGCCCCCCGCCCTAGACCCCTACAGGTGAGACTGGGGCCATGACCCCGGACCCGGAGGGCGCCCCCACCATCCCCCTCCGCCTCCACAGCTGGACCGATCCGGCCGTCCTCGCCGTCGGCCTCGTCGCCCTCGCGGCCGGGTTCGGCCAGTTCGGTCTCACCGCCACCCTCGGCGACGTGGCCCACCATTTCGGTCACGTCGCCCAAGGCTCCACCGTCGCCGACAAGGTGGGACTCTCGGGCACCGAGATCGGACTGGGCTTAGCCATCGTCCGCCTGGCCTCTCTCGGAGGACTCCCCCTCGCCGGCCTAGCCGATCGCATCGGCCGCCGACGGGTCATGTTGTTCACCTGCGGCCTCGGCCTGGCCCTCACCGCGGCCTCGGCCGCCAGTCCCAGCTTTTGGTGGTTCGTGGCGCTCTTCGCCTTCGGTCGACCATTCCTTTCAGCGACCGCCGCCGTCGCCCAAGTCCAAGCAGCGGAGCAAACTGGTTCGAGCCAGCGAGCGTCCGCCGTGGCCTTGGTTGCTGCCGGATACTCCATAGGAGCAGGAGCCACCGCCGTCCTCTACGGCCTCTTCGGCAAGGCGCTCGACTATCAAGGCATCCTCCTGCTCGCGCTCGTCCCGATGGTGTTCTTGCCGTGGGTGGCCCGCCGCGTCGAGGAAACAGACCGTTTCGTGCTGGCTCACGCCTCCACCGACCAAAGGTTGCCCGTCCTCGGCGCCATCGCTCGCCCCTTTCGGGCCCGACTGCTCATCGTCACCACCGTGGCCTTCACCCTCGCCATCATCACGGGACCATCAACGAGTTTCTTGTTCGTCTACGCGCAGAACATCGAACACTTCCCCGGCATCGCCCTGTCCGCCATGGTGGTCGGCGCAGGCATCCTCGGCTTCGGCGGGTTGTTGACCGGACGCTGGTTGGCCGATCGAGTGGGCCGGCGCCCGACCGCCGCGGGTGCCATCATCTGCATCGGAGCGTCGGGGATCCTTTGCTACAGCGGGAGCAAGACGGCGCTGGTGATCGGCTATCTCACGGGGATCACCGCTGGCGGTATTTTCGCCCCAGCCGGTGGTGCCTTCGTCAACGAGCTGTTCCCTACCTCGGTCCGCTCGTCGGTGGCCGGCTGGAACGTGGCCAGTTCGGTACTTGGCGCGGTGGTGGGTCTCGTCGTCTTTGGCACCATTGCCGACGTCGGCAATCGATTCGCACCCGCTGCACTCATCACGTTCCTCCCCGCCATGGCGTTGAGTTGCATCATTTATGCACTCCCCGAGACTCGAGGCCATGAGCCGGAGTACTTCTGGCCCGCCGAGTTGACCTCATGACGCTTCCCCTTCGGGTCGGGTACGTCGCCCTGGGAGCCGCCCTCATCGTCGCAGCGGCCTTCACCACCCCCTTCACCACCGGAGCCGAAGCCGTCACCGCCATCCCGATCATCATCGGCTTGGTCATCCTGATCGGAAAACTCCGCGCTCACCCATCGCTCACGGCGCCGGCGCCGCCACGAGCAGCGCCCCGCACCTACGTATGGCTCATCCTCGCCCTCACCACTCTCGCCTGGGAGCTCTACTGCTACCTCGCTACCCCTCGCGCCGCCCATCCCACCTTGAGCGTCCTGATCGATCAACTCACTTCCACCCCGTTCGGCAGAGCAATGGCATTTCTCTTGTGGCTGGTGCTCGGTTGGTACGTGATCGCCACATGACCAGCCGAGATTGGAGCTTCCTCGTCTGGGCCTGCCTCGGGGCTGCCCTTTTTATCTGTATTGCGCTGTCACAACTCTCGCCGGAGCGACTGCCCACCTTGGGCTCGATCGTCTCCCGAATCCAATCCCACAAAGTCGGCCGTGCCCTCCTCGCCTTAGGTTGGATGTGGCTGGGCTGGCACGCTTTCGCACGCTGATCCCGCGGATGAATGACAGTTTTCACTGTGATCCACCGACTACCGTCTGACGGACGAAACTGCCTGAACGGCTCGAAAGGATCACGTTCCATGTCTCATGTCCGCAAGGTGTCCTTGGCGCTGGTTGCCGCCTCGGCGCTCGGGTTGGCCGCCTGTAGTAGTTCGCCCAATACGCCGTCTGCTTCGAATACGACCACCACAGCATCGACTGCTGTCACCACGACCACAACAGCAGGCGAAGCAAACACGATCGGCACAATTCCAGCGGCGGACCAATCTCCGGCCGGGACCTCGGGCACCGCCCCCACCGTGGTCGTCCCCAAGGGGGCTCCCCCCACCCAACTCCAGAGCGCTGATCTCATCACCGGCTCCGGGGCGGAAGCCCAGCCGGGCGACAATCTCACCGTCCAATATGTGCTGGCTACGTATTCGTCCGGCAAGGTCGTTCAGTCATCGTGGACCAGTCAGCCCTTCCAGTTCGTCCTCGGTGAGGGGCAGGTAATTAAGGGATGGGATATGGGAGTGCTGGGTATGAAGGTGGGCGGCCGCCGTGAGCTCATCGTGCCGCCCAGCCTTGGCTACGGCTCGCAATCTCCTGGGTCGGGAATCGCCGCGAACGACACGTTGGTCTTCGTCATCGATCTCCAAGCGGTCAACTAACTCCACCCCTCCCCGATTTCTCGGTCCAGCCTCCATAGGCTGAGTCACGAATCCATGACTGAGACCGAACTCACCACCCTGGTGTGGATTGCCGCCGCTGCCGTATTGGCACCCATCATTTCTGAACAGACCCGGGGCCTGCGCGTGCCATCGGTGGTGATCGAGATTGGCCTCGGCATCCTCATCGGGCCGTACGTGTTCAATTTGGTTCGCCCCAACGATGTCGTCGGTGCGCTGTCGGACATGGGACTCACGTTTCTCATGTTCTTGGCCGGATACGAACTCGACCTCCACCGCATCAAGGGTCAGCCACTTCGATTGGCGTCATTGGGCTGGCTGATATCTCTGGCCATGGCGCTCGGCTTCGCATTCATTCTGGTGTCTACCGGTCTGGCCCTCGATACCCTCATTGTCGGTCTGGCCCTCACCACCACTGCTCTTGGCACCCTCTTGCCCGTACTCAGCGACGCTGGAGTCCTCCCCACCAAGTTCGGCGCCTACATGCTCGGCGTCGGCACGGTGGGGGAATTTGGTCCAATCGTCATGGTGGCGGTGTTGTTGACTCACAAAGACCCCGTGATCAGTAGCGCGCTGCTCATCGCCTTCGTCGTCATCGCCACGGTGACAGCACTGCTGGCCACCCGGACCCATCAACCCAAGGTCGTCGCCCTCCTCCGGCGGCACCTCCACTCCAGCGTGCAGCTCCCGGTACGAATCTCCGTCCTGCTCGTCCTCCTGTTGGTGTTCCTGGCTTACAACCTGGGACTCGATGTCCTCCTGGGCGCCTTCGCCGCCGGCATTGTGGTCAACCTATTCACTAAGGGCGATGACAGTGAAATCGTCGAGAGCAAACTGCAGGCCATTGGCTTCGGGTTCCTCATACCCATCTTCTTCGTGGTCAGCGGTATTCACTTCGATCTCCACATACTGCTGACGAAACCGTCTGCCCTCCTGCGCCTTCTCCTGTTCGTCGTCCTCATGCTGGTGATCCGCGGCACTCCAGTCTTCCTTCTCTATCGAAAGGCGATCGCCAAGGTCGAGCGTGTGTCACTGGCTCTCTTCTCAGCGACCGGTTTGCCGCTCATTGTGGTGATCACCACCATCGGGACGTCAGAAGGGCGGATGCTGCCCGAAAACGCAGCCGCGCTCGTCGGCGCTGGCATGCTTTCGGTGTTGTTATTCCCAATGATCGGATTACGACGCCTCAAAGCAGCCGAGAAAGCCGATCGATTACTTGAAGAGGCTTCGCCGGCCGACGACGATCAGATTCAAGACGCCGATTAACCCAGACAAAACGGGGGCCACATCGCCTCCTGAGGCAATCCCGAGTGTCACGCGACGTCCTTCAAGCAGCTCAGTCGGCATTTTCCTCCATATTTCATCCTTTTGGACGACTCTGGCGACCGATCCGGTGCTTGGAGCAATGGCATACTCGTCGACTGCGATGATTCCCCAAGTAACCACGACCACACGTCATGGCTGATCATCGACGTCGTCGTCGCCGTTCCACTAAGTCGGACGGACTCGTCAACCTCGGAGATCAGATCGGTTCGGCCAACGAATCAGGCCTTGCCGCTCTCGGTGAGGACATGGACCACTCGGGCACCAAACGATCGGATCGCCGCAAAGCGTCCGGGCCACCACATCGACACCGAGTCCGCAACGTGTCGCTCATTGTTCTCTCAGTGTTGCTGGTCATCGCGGGTGGGGGTGCCGGGTACGCCTACTACCTCACCCGCGGCCTCAAGCGCGTCGACGTCAAAGGATTAAGCAATGCCCTCACCACAGGCAAAGAGCAGGGCACCGAAAATATCCTCATGGTGGGTTCCACTTCCCGCTGTGCCCTCACCGTGCAGAACCCAGCCTATGGACTCTGCCAAGGTTCTGCCGATTCTGCTCCAGTGGACGGCGTCAACAGCGACGTCATCATGATCCTCCACGCCGACCCGGCTCATCACCGGTTGGCCCTTCTTTCCATACCTCGGGATCTCTTCATCCCCAATGCCAGGGCGGACGGGGCCAACAAGGTCGATGCCGGACTCTATGAAGGCTTGACACAGCTAGTGGCGGCCATTGAAGAGGACTTCGGAATTCCCATTCAGCACGCCGTCTCTCTCAACTTCGACCAGTTCGCCAACGTGGTCAACTCTCTCAATGGCATCAACATGTCCTTCCCGATTTCAGTATTCGACGTCAACTCGGGACTCAATGTGCAGGCGGCCGCCTGTGTCCATCTCAATGGCACCCAAGCACTCCAAGTCGTACGGGCCCGACACCTGCAGTACAAGACGAGTTCGTCATCGGCAGTGGTCGATTCGTCATGGCCGCAGGAAGCCCAAAGCGACCTGGCCCGTATCCGTCGAGACCACGAGTTCCTCCGAGTATTGGCCACCGCGGTAGCCAAGCAAGGATTGGGCAATCCGGTGACCGACATCAGCCTCATCAACTCGCTCAAAGCAGACTTCACCTTTGACCAGTCCTGGTCAGTGAGCGACATGGCGAACCTCGTGCTTGATTTCCATTCGGTCAGCATCAACGCCGTGCCCCAGCTCACCTTGCCGGTAGCTGAGGTGACGGATCCTGACGGACAGGACGGGGATCTCATCTACCAAGAGTCCCCCTATGGGGAAGTCGAATTCCCATCGCAAGCGCAGGATCAGCGGACCATTGATCAAGTCCTCGGCATCGACTCGACCACCGACTCCATGACGGGCCAACCACTTCCCGCACCATCTTCGGTCACCGTGTCGGTGATGAACGGCACCGGGGCGTTCAACCAAGCCACCGATACGGCATCAGCGCTCTCAGCTCTCGGGTTTCGCACCGTCGGCGTGGGCGACGTGACACCTACTGGCGATGTCGCCGAGACGGTCGTCTACTACGGCTCCCATTCGTCGGCCACCGTGGCCGCCGTCGAATCCGTGGCTCGTTCGATTTCGGGCGCCGTGATCATGGGCTATGACCCAAGCCAGGTCGTCGACGGCGCGCAAGTGACCGTGGTGACTGGCACACAATTCTCAATCAACGCTCCGACCGTGACTCCTTCGACTGGTCTTTCCACCACGTCCACCACGACCCCCTCTCCCACGACATCAACCACGACCCCGAATTCCGCCATCGCCGCACCCTCTTCGGACAACACCAAGCTGCAACCCTGGGATCCGCGCGCCTGCAAGGCTGGAGCCACCCCAACGGCCCCCGTGCCGAACGCCACCTAACGTGACGTCAGTCCGAGACTGAGTCCTTACGCACCTTCTATACCGGGTGCCTTGAGAATCTCCCTCTGCCGATTGCTCAAGTCCGGGTACAGACTGGCGTCGTATTCAGCCCGTAACCAAGCGATCGGCCGTGGACTGTATTTGTAAAACACCGTCCTGCGCTCGTGGCCACCCCGCCAGGG
>Ga0182030_10014054_pt1 | contig 15860 bp, 13 predicted proteins | sample 812S3MmetaG_FD_121299 | JGI IMG/M metagenome (GOLD analysis project Ga0182030, IMG submission 121299) | Permafrost microbial communities from Stordalen Mire, Sweden - 812S3M metaG (Illumina Assembly) | ecosystem: Environmental > Terrestrial > Soil > Wetlands > Permafrost | place: Sweden...
ATACGGGCACGCCTGGCCGCTCTGGAAAGCGATTCTGGTCTCGTGGGCGATTGCGCTCTTCGAATACTGCCTGGCGGTTCCGGCAAATCGCCTTGGTTTTGCCCATTTCTCAGGATTCCAACTTAAGATTATTCAAGAGGTCATCACGATCATCGTTTTCATCGTGTTCGCGCTCACGTTTTTGAAGGAGAAGCTCGCGTGGAATTACATCGTGGCGTTCGCATTTCTCGCCGTAGCCGCGTTCTTCGCCTTCGCGTTCAAGGCAGCCGGGCCAACCTCATGAAAGCCTGCGTCCGGCAATCCACACTGCGGGCGATGTGGTGAACTCTGATTTCCCAAGCATCGCGCAGCTCATAGCCAAATGCTATCGCAAAGTCCGGGACCCGGTTGGTCGTCCCAGAACGAATGTGCGGCGGGTTGGATTGCGCATAGCATTTGGCTATGGGGCGGACGCCGAGGAGGTATTGGGCCAATTCAAAAAATGGCCGGATACTCCTACTAGAGGTTCGTGTCGGGGGAAAGCTCCACATCCTCAAAACCATTTTCCGATGAAAACAAATCAACTCCTCCTGATAGTGCCGCTTTTATTCGCGGGATGCGCGACGCAAAAGGTCGAACATCCACTGCCGCACGAGATGCGCAATGCCAGCGTGCCGCCGGAGATTTTCCGAATCGAGGACAAAGATGCGCAAATGCACCGGGCCGTATTCGCAGCCCGGAAAAATGTTGGTGTGTTTATCGCCGCCCTCAAGAACCCAGCGAAGGGACAGCACGACTTCGAAGTGAAAAAGCCTTTCGTGAAGGATGGCGAAGTGGAGCACATCTGGCTGTCCGAGGTGCAATTCAGTGGCAACCGATTTCATGGGTTGGTGGATAACCACCCGAAAAAAATCAAGGGCTTGAAGTTTGGCGATCACGTCTCGGTCAATCCCAATGAAATTTCCGACTGGGCTTTCGTGGACAACGGTAAGTTGGTCGGCGGTTACACCATTCGCGTGCTTGCTCGGAATTTATCCCCGGAACAGAAGAAAGATTTTGAAAATGAAACCCAAGTCCGCATTGATACGCATTAACGGGACGCCGCTCAGCCCGCGCGATCCGTTACGGCGCATAACCAGCACGCGAACTTTCCTGCTGGGCATGGGTGTGGCGGTTGGATTGCTCCTCGGTGGCTGCGCCGCCTATCCGGGCGCATATGTTGACACCGGCTACTCCGGGCCTTACTACGGCGACTACGGACCTTACGATGGTGGAGACATCATCGTTGGCGGGTACCGTCATGGAGGGCAATATGGCGATCATCACTTCGCTGGAAGTAGTTTTGGACGCCAGGGTTTTTCTGGCGGCGGACGTGGTGGCGGAAGCTCGCATGGTGGGGGTGGGGGTGGAGGGGGGCGTGGACGTTAACGTGTCATAGCGAATAGCTATCGCGAGGGGCTCGTGGCGACGGAAGAGGTATTGGCTGGATTAAAAGGGCGCACCGTTACTCTTGTATGCTACTACTAATTATTGCCATTCTTCTTTTGCTCCTTTGGGGCGGTGGTTTTGCTTTTCATGTCGGCGGCGGACTCATCCATCTGTTGCTCTTGATCGCCTTGATTGTCTTCATTCTGAACTTCGTTCGCGGTGGAAGAAGCGTCTGAATAAAGGGAATGCGCCTGAAAAAAAGCATCGGGACACGGATATTCGGGCTCCAGACCGATGCCATTCAGGCACACCAGGGGATCGTGGACAAATTCATCGGCGATGCGGTCATGTCCTTCTGGGGCCGCCGTTCGTCGCCCCGTCGGAACACTCGCTGCTCGCGTGCCGCGCGGCGCTGGCCCAAATCGCGGCACTCGATATTCTGCGCGCCGAACTGCCGGAACTGACGGGGTTGCGCTGCGAAGCTCCCAAGGTGGACCTGCGCATCGGCCTTGCGGCTGGCGAGGTGATTGTGGGTAATATCGGGTCGGATCAAGCGAGGAATTACACCGTCATCGGGGACACGGTTAATATCGCCTCGCGCATCGAGTCGTTAAACCGGGTGTATTGCACGCAGATTCTCCTGAGCGAATCAGTGGCGCGAGATGTTGCGTCTGAATTCGAACTTCGCGAAGTGGATACCATTACGGTCAAAGGCCGGTCCGAGCCCACCCGGATATTTGAACTTCTTGGGCCGTCCGGTTGCCTGGATTCCGAGGCGGAGCTTGGCCGAAAGTTTTACGCTGAGGGACTGCGAGCGTACCGCTCGGCGGAATGGACAATTGCCATGGCCGCATTCGGGAAAAGTCTTCAGCACCAGCCTGGCGACGGAGCCGCCACGGTTATACTGGAGAGGATTGCGGCGCTGAGCGCGACAAACGTCTCGGCTTAACGCGCCATAGCAAATAGCTATCACGAGTGCTTCGCGAAACGTTCGGTTTTCAAGTGTCGCTGTAGAGGGCGGCCCTACTCATAGCTTTCGGCTATGGGGCAGACACCGAGGAGGTATTGGCCCAATCCATCAGGCCGGGCCGATACTCATGGAGGTTCGAAACACAGATGAAAACCACTCGAATATTCCCCATTTCCTCCCGCTGGCTGCGACTGGCTTTAACCGCGGTCGCATCGATGGGTCTGTCGGCCATCGCCGCGCCGCCCGCGGATGTCAAGCCGGCGATTGACCCGCAAGCGAATGAATTGCTGCTGCGCATGAGCGATTATCTGACGCAGGCGCAATTTTTCTCGGTGAGCGCGGAAGTTTGGCAGGATGTGCAACTGGGATCGGGACAGCAAGTGCAGGCTGGCAGGACAATCGACCTCCAGGTGCGCCGCCCGAATCGGCTCCATACGGAGGTGCGGTCCACCCGCCGAAATCGCAGTCTCAATTACGACGGCAAATCCATTACGCTCCTTGATCGGGTCCAGAATTTCTACGGCAGCATCCCCGCCCTCGCCACACTCGACGAAGCTCTCGATCTCGCCAGTGAGCGCTTCGGCATCACGCTACCGTTGGAGGACATTATCGTCACCGATCCCTACCAGAGCGCGATGGGCAAAGTCACTTCCGGGATTCTCCTCGGACCGGTAACGGTGCTTGGCGTGCCTTGCGAACACCTGGCCTTTTCCCTCGAAAATATTGACTGGCAGATTTGGATCGAGGAAGGGGCCAGACCTGTCCCGCGGAAAATCGTTATCACTTACAAGGACGAAGAGGGCAGCCCGCAATATACGGCGATTCTGTCAAACTGGGATTTTCAAACGAAACTACCCGACTTCGTGTTCAAATTCGATCCTCCAGCGGGGGCGAAGGAGATCACCGTGGCGGAGATAAAGAGCAAGGACGAAGCGCATAAGAACGGAGGTAAATAACCATGAGATTTACCAATATGACATCGATCAGAAACATCGGATTTGCCCTGTTGGCGCTACTGGCAACCCTCCCCTTGATTTATGCGGAGCGTCCGCAACTGTGCGGACGCGAAGGCGGTGGCGGTGGTGGCCGCGCCGGAGGGGGCGGAGGGGGCGGAGCGAGAAGCGAGGCGGCGCCAAGAAGCGAGCCCTCGCGAATGCCTGCGGAACGCAGTCCCGCGTTTGTCGACCGCGCCAATCATGGGAGTATTCGTCACGTTGACACGAACGTGATCCAGCGTCCCGTCGCGACAACGCCCAGTTATGCATCCCAACAGCGACCCGTCACAACAACGCCGAATGTTGGCGCCCAACAACGCCAGGCTGCCACATCTCGCAATTTTAGCGCCCAACAGCACGTCCTCGTCCATCACGACGTGGATGCGGATGTGAATGTTCCGAGAAACTGGAACAACTTTGCCTTTGGAGCGCGGCGGCATGGCCTGCGGGCCGGATACGCACGGTTTCTCCTAAACAATCAGCCTTATTACTACGATGATGGCATTTACTATCAACAGTATGGCGCCGTTACTCAGGATAACGACGGGTCACAGGATGCCGACTACCAGGAAGTCTACCCGCCCGTTGGCGCGAATATCGCCGCGCTGCCCGATGGAGCCGTTGAAATAGACGCTGCAAATGCCACCTACTATTACGCAGGCGGCGCCTTCTATGTACAGGAGAACGACGGCTACTTCATTGTGGCCACCCCAATCGGAGTGGTAGTGCCGGAACTGCCTCCCGGAGCCGTGGCGGTATCCTACAACAACGGCGTGGCCTATCAGATCAATGGCACGTGCTACCAGCCAGTGTTCGTAAACGGTGTGACTCAATACGTGACAGTTACACCAAATCCTCAAGCCTGCCGGGACGACGAAGTTGGAAAAGTATCAGCAAAAATCTGATTTCAGGATCTTCCATGAGATACCTCCTTCTGGCAATTGAAAGTCCATCTGGCAGTCCCGGCCTTTTTTCGGCTGCCGATCTCCTAAACTGTACGATCGAGATTTGACAGGTGCTTTTATGTCTCGTTCGCTGCCTCCAAACGACGGACGATTCATTCGCGCTCTTTTTTTCTCGATTCTGATTTTGTTCGCCGTCGGTTGCAAAAAACCGCCTACGCCGCATCCGGTGCCGGAAGTTCAAGTCGTTACGGTTGTGCCGGCCAATATTCCGATTTTTGAGGAATGGATCGGCACACTGGATGGTTTTGTGAATGCGCAGATTCATGCGCAAGTCACTGGTTATCTACTCACTCAAAACTACGCCGAAGGCAGCGAGGTAAAAAAGGGGGATCTGCTCTTTCAAATTGACCCGCGTCCGTTTCAGGCCACTCTTGATCAGGCGCAAGCGAAACTGGTGCAGGATAAAGCGCAATCGGGCAAAACGGAATTGGACTTGAGGCGCGACACGGAACTCGCGAAGGAACACGTCATCAGCACGGAAGTATTTGACGACGCAACCCAAGCGAATCTTGCGGCAAATGGGCAGGTCCAGGCGGACGAAGCCGCCGTCGAAACCGCGCAATTGAATCTTGGGTTCACAAAAATCACGTCGCCCATTGACGGCCTCGCGGGGATGGCGATGGCACAAATCGGCGATTTGGTCGCGCAATCCGGCTCGGCCCTCACTACCGTTTCGACGATCAATCCGATCAAGGTTTACTTTCAAGTCAGCGAGCAATCCTACGTGGCTTTTTGGCGGCGTCTGGTCGCATCCGGAAATGCGGCTGAAAGTTTTCCATTGCAACTGATCTTCGTCGACGGTTCGGTCTATCCTGAAAAGGGAAAATTCTTTTTTGCAGACCGGCAGGTGAATTCGAACACCGGCACCCTTCAAATCGTCGGAGTTTTTCCAAACGGGAGTTTTATGCTGCGCCCGGGCCAGTACGGTCGGGTACGGGCACAAACGCAGACGAAACAGAACGCGCTGCTCGTGCCGCAACGCGCGGTGACGGAACTCCAAGGCGCCTATCAAGTCGCGGTCGTTGGCGAGGCGAACACAGTGCATATGCAATTCGTCAAAGTCGGTGACCAAATCGGTTCCAATTGGATTATTGAAAGCGGCCTCAAATCCGGCGACCGGGTCGTGGTCGAAGGCACGCAAGACGTGAAAGAAGGCGCTGCCGTAAATTCGAAACCATTCGTGTCCGCAGCCAATAGCCCGACGGTCCAATGAAAAAGATTTTACCGCCCAATCACAAAGGGACTGAGCTTTCGCGGCTCTTTTTGCTTTCGCGCTTTTGGCGTTAACCCTCATGTATCGTTTTTTCATCAACCGCCCGATTGTGGCGATGGTCATTGCCATTTTGATGGTGATTATCGGAGCGGTTTCGATGTTAAGTCTGCCGGTCGCCCAATTTCCGAACATTGTTCCGCCGGAAATCCGCATTCAGACCACGTTCCTCGGTGGCGATGCTCAGACGCTCGCGCAGTCCGTCGCAACGCCGATTGAGGAACAAATGAGCGGCGTGGACAACATGAATTACATGTACTCCATCAGCTCGAACAGCGGTGTGATGCGCATGGGTGTCAATTTCGATGTCAAAACCAATTCGTACACCGATCAAATGCTTTCGCAATTGCGGGAGAACCAGGCCGCGTCGCAATTGCCGGAGTCCGTTAAGAATTACGGCGTCACACTTTTGAGCTCGCCGTCGAGCCCGATGATGTTGGTTGCCCTTTCGTCGCCAAACGGCACGCACGATGGGACGTTTCTGGCGAATTACGCCTACATCAATCTGGTTGACCAGATCACCCAGTTGAAGGGGATTTCAAACGTCAATGTTTTCGGCGCAGGGCAATACGCGATGCGCTTTTGGGTCAAGCCGGACCAACTCGCGACATTGAACCTCACCGTCAGCGATATTCTTACCGCCATCAACGCGCAGAACAATGTTAATCCCGCCGGGCAGGTTGGCGGCCCGCCGATACCGCATGGACAGGAATTCACCTACGCCATCACCGCCCAAGGCCGCCTCGTTTCGGCAGAGGATTTTGGGCAAATCGTTATTCGCGAAAATCCGAACGGCTCGGTCGTGCGATTGAAGGATGTCGCGCGCGTGGAACTCGGAGCGCAACTTTACAACATGGTCGGCAAATTGAACGGCAAACCGGCCGCCATCATGGCGATTTATCAATTGCCTGACTCAAACGCGCTGGATGACCAAAAGTCTGTGCTCAATCTCATGGCGAAACTCAAGCCAGGTTTTCCCACCGACCTGGATTACACGGTCTCGCTCGACACGACTCTCGCCGTCACCCAGGGAATGCACGACATCATACGCACCCTCATCATCGCGCTGATTCTTGTTCTCTTCGTCGTCTTTATTTTTCTCCAAGGCTGGCGCGCTTCGCTCATTCCGCTTCTGGCCGTTCCGGTTGCGCTCATCGGCACCTTTGCGTTTTTTCCCATCTTCGGATTTTCGCTGAACACGCTTTCACTTTTCGGCCTGGTGCTAGCTATCGGTCTTGTGGTTGACGATGCCATCGTTGTTGTCGAAGCCACAGAACGTCATATCGAGGATGGCATGAAGCCCAAGGACGCCGCTCTCAAGGCAATGGACGAGGTTGCCGCCCCGGTCGTTTCGCTTGCTCTCATTCTCGCGGCCGTTTTTGTTCCAACCATTTTCATCGCGGGAATCACCGGGCGGCTTTACCAGCAATTTGCGTTAACGATTGTCATAGCCGTTATGCTCTCCGCGTTCAATGCGCTCTCGTTGAGCCCCGCGCTCGCCGCGATGTTGTTGAAGCCAAAAGAAAAAAACAACAGCGGCGGTCCGCTTGGAAAGTTTTACGGCTGGTTCAATTACGGGTTTGAAAGGGCGCAGAACGGCTATGTCAAAGTTGCCTCCATGCTTATTCGAAAAAGCATTTTCACCGTGTGCATGCTCGGGGCAATCGGGGTGCTTGCGATTTTCCTCGGGATGCGGCTTCCGACCTCGTTTTTGCCGACAGAAGATCAAGGTTACGCTTACGTCGTTGCACAATTGCCGTACGCCGCGTCGCTCGAACGCACGGACGCAGTTTGCCAAAAGATCGAGGATATTTTGAAGAATACGCCGGGCGTAAAATATTACACAACCGTCGAAGGCTTCAGTTTGTTGAGCCAGGTTCAGGCCACCTACAACGCTTTCTTTTTTGTGACCCTCAAGCCATGGAGCGAACGAACAAACCTCAATGAAAAAATTCAGGGCGTTAGCGCGCACATCAGCAGGGAACTGGCCAAACTGCCCGGAGCGACTGCGTCGGCATTCTCGCCGCCGTCCATTCCAGGCGTCGGCACGTCCGGCGGTTTTACGTTTATTTTGGAGGATCGGTCCGGCAAACAAGACAATTCATTTCTCTCGCAAAACCTGGAAAAATTCATGGCCGCCGCGCGGAAACGACCCGAAATCGCCGGGCTGCTGACGACGTATTTGCCGAGCGTGCCGCAGGTATTCGTCAAGGTGGACCGTGACAAAGTGCTGAAGCTGGGTGTTTCGCTTAGCGACGTCTATAGCACCTTGCAAACGTTCATGGGTGGGGATTTTGTGAATTATTTCAACCGTTTCGGGAGGCAATGGCAGGTCTATCTTGAAGCCGAAGGTCAATATCGCACCCGCGCCGAAAATCTCCTGAAGTTTTACGTTCGCAATAATCAAGGACAACCGGTTCCGCTTTCGGCTTTCACGGAAATCCAGTATCGCACAGGGCCTGAGTTCGTCATGCACTATAACGAGTATACGTGTGCGCAAATCAACGGCGCGGCCGCACCCGGTTACAGCGACGGCCAGGCGACCGAGGCCCTTGAAGAAGTCTTCGCGCAAACGATGCCGCCGGGGATCGGCCATGATTATTTCGGGATGTCGTTTCAGGAACAACAAGCGGCGGCAGGCGTTTCGCCCGCGCTCATTTTCAGTCTCTCAGTGGTGTGCGTATTCCTTATTCTTGCGGCGCAATTTGAAAGCTGGTCATTACCCATAAGCGTTTTGCTCGGTACGCCCACGGCTATCTTGGGCGCATTCCTTGCGTTGACCCTGCGAGGATTTCAAAACAATGTTTATGTGCAAATCGGTTTGATCATGTTGATCGGGCTCGCTGCAAAAAACGCCATCCTCATCGTCTTTTTCGCCAAGACGGAATACGAAAAAGGCAAATCGATTTCCGAGTCTGCGCTTATGGGCGCCCGCATCCGGCTGCGGCCGATTTTGATGACTTCATTTGCCTTTATCCTCGGCTGCCTTCCTCTCTGGTTCGCGTCCGGCTCAGGCGGCATTTCGCGCCAAACTCTCGGCACTGTGGTCATTGGCGGCATGCTCGGCGCAACGCTTGTGGACATTTTTATAGTGCCGACCACTTTTTCGATCGTCGAAAAACTCGCCGCTCGATTCAGCAAAAAAGCCCGCCAGAAACACGCGCCAACATCGCCACAGCCGAACGGATGAAAAGGACCTTAACCACCCAGCCACAAAGAGTGGGTCAGTTTCGATCTGATGTCGTCCGACGAAGCGCTGCGCTGCAGGAAAGCGGATAAGCGAAAAGATGACAACGCATCCGCCACGGGGCAAGCCAGACAATGGCAAACGCAATAGCCAATAGCTATCGGGATGATTCCGCGCACGGGCGGCGCCTCAGAGATCACGAGTGTGCCCGATGGTTTGGGCATAGATTTCAGCTATGGCGTCCTCGCCGAAGAGGTATTGGCTCGTTCGACGATACAACCCGATACTCATTCAAGTTCGAGTGATTGAGGGGAAAGAAGCCTCGCAATCCTCGATTACTCAGAGCAAGCGACATGAACACCACCATCCACCATTCCATGCTGCGAAGCATCAAACAGTTGTACGGAAGCAAGTTGCGGGCCTTAGACGGCGAAATCGGCCATGTGAGCGACTTATATTTTGACGATCAACAATGGACTGTCCGATATGTTGTCGCGGACACGGGGTCCTGGATCCCGGGGCGTTTGGTGCTCATTCCTCCCCAGGCCATCGGGATCGGGAGTTTGCGCCAAGAGGGCAACCGCCTGCCGGTGAATCTGACCCGGAAACAAATTGAAGACAGTCCGCCGATTGAGTCGCACAAGCCGGTTTCGCTCCAATATGAGGAGGATTATTTTCGTTATTACGGATGGCCGGCCTATCCGGGATTAGGCGGGATGAACGGAGGAGGCGGGATGTTGGGCGTCGCTGGATTTCCCGTGGTTCCGACGACGTGCCAAATGCCGGAAGAGGAAACAAACCGACGCGAACGCTCCCGTAATCACGGCAATCCTCATTTGCGAAGCACACAGGCAATTGACGGCTACCACATCCAAACCAGCGACGGAAAAATCGGACACGTCACCGACTTTATCATGGACGATGAGAATTGGGTTATTTGTCACCTTGTCATCGAGACCGGCCATTGGTTTGCGGAAAAGCAGATCGCGATTTCACCGGAACAAATCGACCGGATCAGTTCGGAAGAATCCAAAATATTCGTAAAGGTGACCAAGGAAGCCATCCTTGAAGCACCTGAATATTACGTGCCCCCATTGGGCGAGGCGTCCCCCGATGCCTCTGCTTCTCTCTACGCCCCCAACGGGCAGCCTCAATCCTTTTTACTTTAGCAAAACAAAACAGAGAATATGAAAACATTAAGCCTAAAGGAATGGCCATGCCGCGCGCGGATTAGCAGATGGTCTGCACTGCTGCTGATTGTAACGGGAATGCAACTTGTGCTTGTGCCATGGTTACAGGCGACGACAACGGAACAACCGGACACAACGCAAAGGAAAATTACCGACAGCGGTATCACGACTGCCGTTGAAGACGGTTTAATATACGAAAAGGGCGTTTTCCCAAATTATTTGGATGTCAACACCAGTCAGGGGATCGTGACGCTTTCTGGATCGGGGGACAACCTCCTCTTCAAAGAGCGGGCGGTCAAGATCGCCCAGAGTATTCGGGGCGTGCGCGGAGTGATCGACCGAATTACCGTGACACCGGTGTCCCGTCCCGACGAAGACATCCGTAAGGACATCCTGACGGCGCTGCTGCAGGATTCCGCGACGGAATCCTACCAGGTGGCCATTTCTGTCCAGGATGCGGTCGCGACACTAACCGGCACCGTTGGTTCCTATGCGGAAAAACAACTGGCCGCAATGATTGCCAAGGGAGTCAAGGGGATCAAGGCGGTCAGCAATGACGTTACGATCAACTATTTGGAAAAACGCACCGACCCGGAAATCGCCGCCGACGTCAGGGATCGTCTTCAATGGGATATCTGGCTCAACGGTGACCGGATCAATGCTTCTGTTAAAGATGGAAATGTGAAAGTTGCCGGAACAGTTGGAAGTGGGATAAGTGAATCGCGGGCGTCAGAGGATGCCTGGGTGAACGGCGTGAAGTCCGTGGATGAAAGCGGCATAAAAATCGACCCGTGGGCAAGCAGCGAGGCGCGCCGAAAGCTCAAATATGCCATCAAGTCTGACAGTGAAATCAAAAAGGCGGTACAGGATTCCCTTCGCCTTGACCCCCGCGTTTCGGCTTTTTCTCCCGATGTAATCGTCGATGAAGGAGCGGTGTTTCTCGACGGAACCGTAGGGAACCTGAAGGCGAAAACCGCTGCTGAACAGGACGCGAAGAACATAGTAAGCGTCTGGCAGGTTAACAACTTCCTGAAGGTGAGACCAAAGGAGCAACCCACCGATGAAGAGATGGCAAAACAAATGAAAGCGGCATTGTATTGGGACCCGCTGATGGAAAGTTCCACAGTAGATGTGGCCGTCACGAATGGTGTGGCGTACCTCTCCGGGACTGTTGATGAAAGTTTTCAAACACTCGAAGCGCAGGATGTTGCTTCGAGGATCAAAGGTGTGCTGCTTGTCCGCAACCGTCTGAAGGCTGAACCGGATGTTTCGTTCTCCTACTACGCTACGCCTTACGACTCCTACGCTCAGTGGCCATATTACAACGAGGTGCCTTACTATCAATCCGGAATTTTGGAACCACAGTCATATTTGAGTGATGAACAGATCAAAAAAAACATCGAGCGCGCGTTTTTCTGGAGTCCATTCGTGGACAGCGATGACATCAAAGTGACCGTTAACGGAGGGGTCGCCACTTTAACCGGCACAGTGGGGACTTGGATTGGTTGGTGGGAAGCTAGTAAAGACGTCCATAAGAGTGGCGCGGGTGAAGTTTTGAACCGGGTCACGGTCAAGAAAGGCGCTTGGTGGTGGTAATGGCACAAAAGAAGCTATTTATGGACACGGCCAGTGCTGCGCATGAGCAGACGTTTCACGCCGAAGCCGCCGTCACTGAATGCAGCGATGGTTAAGCGGAATGTTTTCGAGATAAAACAAAAAAAAACAAACCAAAACAGAGAGTATGAACAAAGATAATTCAATCGTAGCAATCTATCCGTCGCACACGGCTGCCGAAGCGGCAGTCAAGGAACTCCAGCAATCCGGTTTCGACATGAAGAAACTGTCAATTGTCGGACGCGACTATCACACGGATGAACACGTCGTCGGCTATTACAATGTCGGCGATCGCATGAAGAAAAGGGGAGGAATTGGAGCCTTCTGGGGCTGGATATGGGGGTGCTTTTTCGGCTCCGCGTTTTTCTTCATTCCCGGCATCGGCCCATTGCTCGTCGGCGGGCCGCTCGTTGTTTGGATCGTGGGGGCCTTGGAAAGCGCGGTTGTCGTAGGTGGCGTAAGCGCGCTTGGGGCCGGCCTGGTCAGCCTGGGCATCCCCAAGGACAGCATCCTGAAGTATGAGACGGCGCTCAAGACCGACAAGTTTGTCTTGGTTGCCCACGGTTCCGCGGACGAGATTAGTCGCGCAAAAGATATCCTCAGCGACACCGGTGCTGAGACACTGGAGCACCATCAGGGAGCGCACCAGCAAATGGCAATGCAAACCAGCTAATTGAAGAAACACTCAAATGCAACAAAACCGATCTTTCGCGACGCTCATATTTATCATAATCCTGGCCATTGGCGCAGTAATAACTTATGCCACGTACAAAGCTGGAGATAATCTCGGCGCTGCCGCCATCGGGGGTGCCGCTTTCTTTCTTGCCATTATCATTTCCTCCGGGATTCAGGTGGCCGACCAGTGGGATAAGGCGGTCATATTGCGGCTCGGGCAATTCCATTCCCTGCGGGGGCCGGGATTTTTTTTCATCATCCCGGTCGTTGATTCGATTCCTTACTGGATCGATACCCGCGTCATCACCACCGGTTTCAAGGCGGAGAAGACTCTGACCAAAGATACCGTGCCGGTGGATGTGGATGCCGTCCTCTTTTGGAAAGTAGTGGACCCCAAGCAGGCGGCCCTGGCCGTATCAGACTATCAAAGCGCCATCAGTTGGGCGTCGCAAACTGCGCTGCGCGATGTGATCGGCAAGACCATGCTTTCGGACATGCTGGAAGGCAGGGACAAGATTAGCGACCTGTTGCAGAAAATCATTGATCAGCGCACCGAACCGTGGGGTATCAAAGTGATCTCGGTCGAGGTGAAGGATGTGCTGATCCCCTCAGGGCTGGAAAATGCGATGTCCATGCAAGCTCAAGCGGAACGGGAGCGCCAGGCGAGAGTGATCCTGGGTGATGCCGAGCGTCAGATCGCGGAGAAATTTACCGAAGCGGGCAAGAGCTATGAACACAATCCGATCGCCTTTCATTTGCGGGCGATGAACATGCTGTACGAGGGGTTGAAGGAGAACGCCACGATTGTAATCGTTCCCAGCACAGCCGTGGAAAGCATGCAGCTTGGAGGGATTGCCGGCATGACGGCGCTGACCATGGGAATCGGCCAGGAGAGTGGCAATGGACATAAACCAGTAGTGGAACCGAGCCGGATTCCTGAAACCAACGGCGTGTAGATGAACGACCGCAGTGATCCAGAAACACTCCCGGATTCCGCCGCCGGCGAACGGGCGAGCGGAATCGCTGGCCGCCTCGATGGTTCGCCGGTGCCTGGACTCGCGAAAGCGCTCCAGCGCATCGGCGTCGCGTCTGACCATGGTGGATTTGAACTCATGCAGCATCTTGCCGGAAAGTTGTGCGAAGCCGGTTACGATGTGATCGAATTCGGCGATCGGCAACCGGACCAGAATGATGACTACCCGGATTTTATCGTTCCTCTCGCCGAGGCTGTGGGTCGTGGAGACCTGGAACGTGGAGTAGCCGCCTGTGGGAGCGGTGTCGGCGCATCGGTCGCGGCGAACAAAGTGCCGGGCGTCCGGGCCTGCCTGATTCATGAAACCTTCTCGGCGCATCAGGGTGTCGAAGATGACGATCTGAATATGATCTGCCTCGGGGGTCTTGTCGTAGGTCACGCGCTTGCCTGGGAATTGGTTCAGACATTTCTCGCTGCGAGATTCAGCGGCGCGGAGCGTTATTGCCGCCGTCTGGCCAAGATTGCGAACTTGGAAACTAATGTAGTTTAAGCAAAGAACGGTACAACCTAAAACAACAACGAAAGGATACCCATTATGGCAGTCAAACTGGATGAAAAAAGTGGTGGCAAAGTGCTGGAAGTCCGAGTGACTGGCAAGCTCGCCCACGAGGATTATCTACACTTCGTGCCCAAGTTGGAGCAAATGCTCAAACAGCATGGCAAACTTCGTGTGCTCTTCGACATGGTGGACTTCCATGGATGGGAACCCCGCGCCCTGTGGGATGACATCAAGTTCGATTTGAAACATTTTGCCGATGTGGAGCGGCTCGCGATGGTTGGCGATAAAAAATGGGAGGAAGGCATGAGCCTGTTCTGCCGTCCGTTCACGACGGCGAAGATTTGCTACTTCGACCACACCAAGGCCGATGAAGCGCGCGAGTGGCTCGAAAACGGCATTGGTAAAAAGTAAGCTACGCCGTGGACGAATGGCGTAACGAAGGAAATCTTAACCGATGCATTTGAAGATTCGGTCCGAAACGAATCTGAAGGAGAACCCATGAGCAACCAAACGCGTGCCGACCACCCGATCTACAGCCTACTGCCCACCGATATCGAAGGATTCGATTCCCTGGCTGAGTTGGCTCTGAATATGCGGTCATCGTGGAATCATGCCACCGATCCGGTTTGGCGGCAGTTCGATCCCGAGTTGTGGGAGCTTACACAAAATCCGTGGGTGGTCCTGCAGACGGTTTCTCGCGATCGGATCGAGAGCGCCCTGGCCGATCCCGTTTTCCGCAAAAACGTCGATGACCTGCTCCAGACCAGGCGGCATGCTGAAGATGCGCCCGCCTGGTTTCAACGGAATCATCCGGCGGCGCCTTTGACCTGTGTTGCCTATTTCAGCATGGAATTCATGCTCAGTGAAGCATTGCCCATATACTCAGGTGGGCTTGGCAATGTGGCCGGGGATCAACTCAAAGCCGCCAGTGACCTCGGCGTGCCAGTGGTCGGTGTCGGACTGCTGTACCAGCAGGGTTATTTCCGTCAGGTGATTGGCAAGAACGGAGAGCAGCAGGCTCTCTATCCCTATAACGACCCGGGACAACTGCCGATCACGCCTTTGCGCCAGGCGAACGGGGAGTGGCTGCGGTTGGAGATTGCGTTACCTGGTTACTCGGTCTGGCTGCGCGCATGGCAGGTGCAGGTCGGTAGAGTGAAGCTTTACCTGCTGGACAGCAATGACGCGGCAAACTTTCCCGCTCATCGCGGAATCACCAGTGAACTGTATGGCGGCGGTCCGGAGTTGCGTCTCAAGCAGGAATTGCTCCTAGGAATTGGCGGATGGCGGCTTCTGGCAGCACTCGGCATCCAGCCGGAGGTCTGCCATCTGAACGAAGGGCATGCGGCCTTTGCTGTGTTGGAGCGCGCCCGCAGCTTTATGGAGGGAAGCAGGCAACCCTTCGAAATTGCGTTGGCAGCCACGCGAGCAGGGAACCTTTTCACCACTCACACGGCAGTGGCCGCTGGCTTTGATCGTTTTCCCCCAGCGCTAATCGAGCAATACCTCGGGAGGTATGCGGAGGAGAAGCTCGGCATCTCGCTCAATGAGTTACTCGCTCTCGGTCGCCAGAACCGGAATGACTGGTCGGAAAGTTTTAACATGGCATATCTGGCGATCCGCGGCAGTGGAGCGGTGAATGGAGTAAGTCGCCTGCATGGAGAAGTGAGCCGGCGCCTCTTTGAGCCGCTTTTTCCGCATTGGCCAGCGGCCGAAGTGCCCATTGGATACGTGACGAACGGAGTTCACATGCCGACTTGGGACTCGTCGGAAGCAGACGCTCTCTGGACGGGGGCCTGTGGAAAAGACCGCTGGTTGGGGACGACAGAGAACCTTGAAAACAACATTCGCGGTCTCTCCGACGCGAGCCTTTGGCAATTTCGCATGGCTGCCCGCAAGTCTTTGGTTGAGTACGCACGCGGACGATTGTCTAGGCAATTGGCGGCCTCCGGCGCGTCGCCCGACGTGGTTGAAGCAGCGAAGCACCTATTTGATCCCAATGTTTTAACGCTCGGTTTTGCAAGGCGCTTCGCCACCTACAAGAGACCCAACCTG
>Ga0182030_10014055_pt1 | contig 15860 bp, 16 predicted proteins | sample 812S3MmetaG_FD_121299 | JGI IMG/M metagenome (GOLD analysis project Ga0182030, IMG submission 121299) | Permafrost microbial communities from Stordalen Mire, Sweden - 812S3M metaG (Illumina Assembly) | ecosystem: Environmental > Terrestrial > Soil > Wetlands > Permafrost | place: Sweden...
ACCTTGCGATTCGCGCAGCATTTGCTGGTATTTGCTTAACTCTTCCTTGAGTCCCGCGACTGTATGCTCAATAGCTTGTTTGCGCAACTCCAACTGAGAGGCTGCTTCCCCTTGGGATAGTTCCATCTGTGAGCGCGCGGTCTGCATGATCTGTTCCTGGGCTAGACGCATCTCCTGGGTGATCTGCTTTCGCATAAAAAAAACTAAAAGAGCCACCGTCGCGATCAAAATGAGAATGCCGATAATCCCTAAAAGAATGACGGACATGGTATTTTCTCCCATTTGATAAGTTTACCGTCGCGATTAAAATACACGTACACCTTGTTTCTGGCAGTCCTGTAAATGGCATAACGGTAAAGCCATTGGCTTGAGCCATCACTTAAATCTTTTTTAAGAATAGGGGGCCCAAAAGTATTCTCCAATGAAGCTTCTTTTTTATAATTGACCATCTTCCCCTGGGCAATGGCCTTTGTCAATGCATCATAATGATCATTGGTCGATTTGACTAACCGGTTCTGCGCATCTTTTTCCCGTGAGTACTGCCCCAGCATCATGAGCTCTTGAAGATTTTCATGACCAATGCAACCGGAAAAGGCTAAAAGTGAAGCTAAGAAATAGGGAATAATTTTGTTCATTTACTGATCCGAATTTTTTCTTCTTGTAATTGATCTTGAAGTACCACGATATCGCGTATCCTTTTTTGGATTTCTTTAAGGCGTACGCCATACTCCTTTATCATATTGGGATCACGGCCAAAGGCATCGCTTAAAAACCGGCTCTTTACATAGCTTTCCGTTTCTAACTGTTTGTTCTCCGCTTCCAGGGTTCGGCTTAATTTTTTAATCTCATCCAGGCGCTTGAGGGCTTCGTTGTGCCGTTCATGCGCTTGTTTTAATTGTGGATTCTTAATATCAAGGTGAGATTCCTTTTTATTACCCGTGGCTCCTGTAGCCTTAGTTTTCTGGCTTGTCTTCTGAATTTCTATCCCTGTTTTCTTTTCAAGATAATAATCCAGGTTTCCGTGATAATTCTTAAGTTCTCCGGGCGTCACTTCCACAATGTGATTGGCGATATTCTTGACGAAAAACAGGTCATGGCTGATAAAACATAAGGTACCTTCGTATTTCTGGAAACAACTGGTCAAAGCCTCCACCCCGTCGATGTCTAAGTGGGTCGTAGGTTCATCCAGGCAGATGAAATTAGGCGGGTTGATCAAAAGTTTGGCCAGGATCAAACGGCTTTTCTCTCCACCCGACAAAACACGCACAGATTTAAAAACATCGTCCCCTTTAAAATTAAATACCCCCAACAACGTGCGCGCCTGTGCCTGCGGCACACTGCGCTCGGTGGCTGACATCAATTCTTCCAGGACAGTCCGGGTCGGATTTAGTACATCAAGCCTGGTCTGGGAAAAATAACCCAAGTTTACCTGATGCCCCAGCTTGCGCACTCCAGCGTCAGGCGGCAAAACCCCGGCGATCATTTTTAACAGGGTAGACTTACCCGCGCCATTAGGACCGACCAAACATAATTTCTGTCCCTTGGTGATTTCAAAATCCAAGCCCTTATAAATTTGCTTCTCGCCATAAGATTTATCGATCTTGGCTAAAGTCAAAACGCTATACCCGCTTTCCACTGTCGCCGGGAACTCAAAATCACGGATGGAATGTTTTTCCTGCGGCACACGGATCACTTCCAGGCGATCAAGCATTTTACGTTTGTTGCGAACTGCGGAAGCCCGGTTAGGCTGGGCATGAAAGCGTTCGGTAAAGCGCTCTAATTGCTCACGCTTTTGCTCCACAACCTTTTGCTGTTTCTCGAGCGATCGGTTACGCATCTCCTTGGCTTCTTCATAGGCTTCGTAATTACCCTTGATCTTGGTCATTTTTGCGTCTTCCAGGACAAGGGTATAATTTGTCACATCATTAAGAAAGATCTTATCGTGCGAGATGATGATAAAAGTACCGTCGTAACTTGCCAAATAGCCTTTAAGCCATATGGTGGCATCCAAATCCAGGTAATTGGTAGGCTCATCCAAGAGGATCAGGTCATATTTATAAGTCAACATCTTGGCCAATTGGGTGCGCATCTGCCAACCGCCGGACAGATGGGCAATGGGTTTATGGAACTCTTCTTCTTTAAACCCCAGACCTGTGAGGATCTTTTCAGCCTTGTGTTCCAGCTCATAGATCCCTTTATGCTCCAGTTGCTCCATGATGTCCCCATAACGCGGGCTATCTGCTTTATGTTCATCTTCCAGCTTATGTTTCTCTTCCATCAAACGCCGGATCTCTTCATCACCGGAGGTCATCTCTTCCATGACCGTTCGGTTAGAGTCAAATTTAGCTTCCTGGGCCAGGTATCCGATATTAAGTCCCTTTTGGATCTGCACCGTGCCCTCGGTCGGTTCCATCTGGCCTAAAAGAATTTGGAACAAGGTGGATTTACCGGCACCATTGGGCCCTGTTAAGCCAATGCGCTCATTGGCAAAAATACTTAAGGAAACATTTTCCAAAAGCATGCGCTCGTCAAAATTCTTGGATAAATTAATAATGCTTATCATTTCAAAAGCCCTACTTCCTGTTTAGTTAAAATCCTCCACTGTCCTTTGGGCAAATCCCCTAACTGCAATTGACCCATGGACAAGCGGCACAAATACGTAACATAATGGCCGACACTTTTGGCCATCATGCGGATCTGGCGTTTTCGGCCTTCATGGAGGGTGATCTTAAATTCAGTGTCCGTGCCATTATACTTAACTTCCATGATACGGCAAGGAGCAGTTTGCTTTCCTTCAACGATGATCCCGCCTTCCATTTTGGATTGTTTGGCCTTGGTCAGTTCCCCTTTCACGCGCACCAGATAGGTTTTATCCGCGTGAAACTTAGGATGGGTCAAGTGAAACGCCAAATCCCCGTCATTAGTCAATAGTAAAAGCCCTTCACTGTCCCGGTCCAGCCTGCCCACCGGCGCCAAATGGCGCATGGACGAAGGCAATAAGTCCATGACTGTCTTGTCCGCATGCATATCATCTTTGGTGGTGGTATACCCGGCGGGTTTATTTAGCATCACACAGGTATATTCTTTAGCACCAATCTTTTGACCATCAACCGTGATCTCTTCACTGCCTTCGACAGGTGTGGAAGGCTCCTTAACGACGCGGCCATTGACCTTGACACGGCCGGACATGATTATGTCCATGGCATCACGACGCGAACAAACTCCGTTGTGTGATAAATAGACTTGTAAGCGCATGTTTAATTTTGCCTTTGCCGGAAGGCCTCGTAGAGGATGATAGCAGCAGAGATAGACACATTCAAAGAGTCTGCCAGGCCTTTCATGGGAATTTTCACTGTCACTTCTGCAAACTTAGGCCAAAAATCAGAGAGGCCCTTGTCCTCACTGCCCATGACCAAGGCCCAAGCACCTTTAAAATCTGCCTGGGTATATAATTTTTGCCCCACAGGCGAAGAGGCACAAATCTTGATTTTTCTTGATCTCAAAAATGACAATATTTCCTCAGGGCCGGCACAAACAACGGGAATACTAAAAATGACCCCTGTGCTGGAGCGGATGACATTGGGATTATACACATCCGTTTTAGGATCACAAACTAAAACTGCCTCAACTCCTACCCCGTCGCAGGTGCGTAAAACAGCTCCCAGATTCCCGGGCTTTTCCAAGGACTCTAAAACCACCACCAAAGGCCCAGCGGATAATTTCAAATCTTTTAAGTGCAGATGCGGTGTGTGGGCTATAGCGATAATGCCCTCATGGCGATCGCCGTAGGCTAATTTTTCCATGATCTTATCACTCACTTCAATAGTTTCAATTTTCTTGGTCGACAATTGTTTAAGCAAGCCCTCTTGTTGTCCCTTAACAAAGAAAACTTTATTTAAAACAATACCGGCGTCAAACGCCCGCCTGATCTCACGCGCACCGTCAATGATGGTCATCCCCGCCGCGCGGCGTTCTTGGGTCTCACGCAAGGCTTGGGCTTTTTTGATCAAAGGATTTTGTAAACTGGTAATTTTTTCCATAATTTTAATATTTAACCCCACAGCCATACGATTTGGTTGTACTCACAGCAACCGGCTTGCCGTTCATGACGGCATCGAGAGCCCCACTCACATAATTCTTAGCTGTCTTTATATCCGCAATATCCGTGCTGGGAGTATCGTCAATGGCCCCTTGATAGATCAGGGTGCCCTTGGGATCAATCACAAACATGTGCGGGGTGGATTGAGCGCCATATAAATGACCGGCCTGTCCTTCAGAGTCAGCAAAAATTGCCGTTGGCGCCCCACCTTTGTCAGCCATGAATTTATTAAGCCCCTGTGAAGGATAATAACCTTCTTTGCCCGCGGCGGATGAATCAATAGATAACCATATGACCCCTTTGGCCGTGTAGTGTTTTTGCAAATTGGGCATGTTGCCGCTATTGTAGTGCTTTTTGACAAAAGGGCAATCGGGATTAAACCATTCCAGGACCACAAATTTACCCTTAAAATCCGACAAGGACAGTTTATGGCCGTTGCTATCTTTTAATGTAAAATTAGGCGCTGCCTGGCCGCTGACCACTTGCGCCAAAGCCGCCCCGGAGATCAATATCAAGATTGCAAAAAAACCTATCAGTACCATTTTAATTTTTAACATAATTTTCTCCTTCCCTGATTTGTTCCAAAATAATTTTAGGTGTTATGATCTGTGACAAAATGATCGGAGAATCGGCTCCCGGCGGATAATAGACATAAACAGGGATGCTATTCCTTCCATATGACGCCAGAGCTTGGGTGATGGCAGGATCATATTTGGTCCAATCCGCTTTAAATGCCATGATGCCCTTATCTTTAAAAGTATGGACAACTTCAGTATTTTGCAAAACAAAACGGTCATTGACCTGGCAGGTAATGCACCAGTCAGCTGTAAAATCTATAAACACTCCATGCCCCTCTAAGCGCGTCTGACTCACCGCCTCTGAAGAAAACTTTTGCCAATGTATTTCATTAGAAGCTTTAAAAATCTTCGAGAAATCCCCTAATCCGGTTTGAATCCCAAACACCCATAATAACCATATAACACAAGCTAATAAAATAATCCCAAGGAACTTTTTTAAATGGAGCATCCACATTCCCGGCTTGGGGACAAAAGATAAAAGGAAAGGAAAAGCGCTCAATAGCACAAATGGTAAGGCCAACCCCAAGCCTAAAAATGTAAATATCCCAAATCCCACGATATTGGGCTGGCTTATGGCAACGGTCAGTGCCGTTCCCATAAAAGGCGCGGTGCAAGGAGTGGCCACGATGGTTGTAAGGATCCCGCTTAGAAAACTGGCCTGGTACCCACCTTGAGTTTGCGTCAATGAACATATCGAGGGAAGCGTAAATTCAAAAACACCGAATAGATTAAGGGCTAAAATTAATAAAATCAAAGCTACCACCATGACAAAGACCGGTGACTGGAATTGGAAACCCCAGCCGGCAAATTGACCGGCGGATTTTAAGATAAAAAGCAGCAAGCCCAAGGCCCACACTGAAACCAGGATGCCCAAGGCGTATACCAAGGAATGACGAAAAGCTACAGGTTTATCCGGGTGGCGCTCAACTAAATGTAAAACCTTGATCGATAAGACCGGTAATACACAGGGCATTAAATTAAGGATGAGGCCGCCCAACAAGGCAAACAAACACGCCAGCATAAATGGTATTCGCACAGAGGCCAGTTCAATGGGCGCTTGGATGATGATGGCTTTTATCTTTCCATTATCATCCCACCCTTCAGGATTGACAGCGACACCTTCGAGTGTCGTCAAAGGCCCATGATAAATATGTGACTTCTTTAATATCATCTGATACCCGTTGCCAATAACTTGCGTTGACTGAGGCGCGGCATGTTCAATGACATCATCACGAAAAGGATAAAAAGCAATTGTCTCTTGATCTGTTATGGGAGTTTGGATAGTCAAATGCCATTGGTCGCCGGCAAGGACGGCTTGACTGGTGATTGCGGGGACCAATTGGGGCAAATTCTGACGAGTTTGATCAAAGGACTTTCTAAAACCATTAAATGTGACCCGGGAGTTATTGGACATAACAGGCAAGGATAAATTTAATTCCGCCTGGCCGGGCATGCACATATTCATGCAAGTCAGCCAATCCACTCTGGCATGAATATTTATATCTTTGGATGTTTGAAGTTTAGCGTCAACCCTAACCGGTACTAACAATAAAACCTCATGTTCATACCCATAACTCGTTAATGGGGCCACATCCAACCGTTGAGGATACGGCCAATGAATTTCCCCGGCGCTGACACCTTCGGACAACTGCCACTTGATCCTGGGAGCCAGGCCTGAGTCCCCTGGATTTTGCCAATACACATGCCAGCCATCATCCAGGACCATATCAATCCCCACCCAAAATGTATTTCCACCCACAACCGCGTCCTGTTCACTGACAAGCCGCACATGGGTATGCGCCTGAGAAACCTCTTGGGCAAAAACAGGATAAATACTCACTATCAAAAACAATATTAACAAATAGAATTTATTCATAAAATATCATCGATCTGAGCAATCGTCCCTTTGATCAGCACAATGGCCTCATTTAGCACTTCCTGATCGCTCTTATTCTTCAGGCGGCCATCGGAATGGTCCAGCAGGAACTTTTCTAAACGAACACGCATGGGAGTTAACTGATTGGCTAAATCATGTTTAGAAATACTTGAATTATCTTTTAACATTTTCAAATATCCATAAAGGTTTTAACAGGAATTCAATGCTCATTGGCCCCCAATACCGTGAATCCCAGCTGTTTTTCGCAAAATCACTCAATAAAATGAATTTTCCCTTATCTAAAATACCTTCCTTCTGTTTATAAAAGACCCTCAATGCCCTTCCGGATGAATCTTTATTCATTATATAATAAAAATGCCCATTTAATCCTAAAAATCCGTTCTTCACTACAAAATGGTCCCCCGGAAGCCCTTTGATTTTTTTAAGGACCGGCACAGTGCCGGTATCACAAATACCTTGGGCCAAATAACCCCTGTCGATACCATATTGAGCTATCTCCGGCGTTAAACAAGATGCCGCGTATTCTTCCCGTTGGGGGACGCCTTTAATTCTCATGTAGATCCCATAAGGAAGCGAATGGGTAAAAATATTAAAATAAATAATGTGAGTAAGATTTAAAACGATCAACACCGACAAAACCAATAGCAGCCATTGCACTATTTTCATCAACCCTCGCCATCTGATTTTAGAGAAAATAATTAAGTCTTAATGATATAGGTCAACGCTATCGATGGTTGGACAACATTTGCACCCAAGCCGCCACCTGTGGTACTGGTCGTTAAACCACTGCTTGGATTATCTCTAGGAGCATTGGTACTCTCACCTGAAAATCCATGCACAGGCACCACATAAGCCGTAAATGTATGGTTGTGGGGCGCCAATTCTTGCACCACTTGACTATGTTTTTCTTCACCAAAAACCCCGCCTATTACTGCAACATTAGCATATATGGGCAGACCTGCGTAATTTGTATCCGTCGGCCAAACCCTGTTAGACCCGTCATTAGCAGCCGTATTGACACCAACTATTGTTCTTCCTTTTAAATCAGGGACAGCAAACGTGGTTATGCCATCCCCTCCGAAAGTTAAACCTAATAATGACGATAAATTAGGATAAGCGGTATTAGGATAAATCGTGCCGTCACAGAGAAGAAATCCTGTAGGGGCTATTGTTCCATACCAGGCCAATATCGCTCCTGTTGGTACTATATTCGGCGGGATTCCCGGGACAGAAATACTGCTATAAACAATATCATTTGTTGTATCTACCCAAGAAGCGGGAAGTAAATTCTTAATTTGGCTTAAGGCATTAGTATTTGGCACATAGGTCGAAATAATTAAGGAAGCGCCAGGTGTAGCACCATTGAGCGCAAGATTGTAACTAAAATTTGAAGGAGTAGCCGAGGAAAGTCCAAAAGGATTTATGACCTGCCATGAAGAAGGTAAATAGTTGCCATTTGTTAAATCTGATACCGCGTTTCCTGAAACCACCCCTGGCCAGGTGTTATATTTTATGTAGTAGGCTCTGCTGGCTTCTCCTATCGCCGATATGTCTAATGCGGTTTTATTAGCCGCTCTTACTGTATACCCGTTTACCAGTTGCGGGATAATGGCACTCGTTAGAATAGTGGCAATTATCAAAACTATTGTTAATTCTAAGAGAGTGAATCCTCCCTGCTTTTTTCTAGATTTTAAAATCATGATCAGTCCCTTAATTTTATAAAGCCACTCTTTATATTACTAACAAAGATTGTTCAAGCAATAATTTAGACGTCCTGTAAATTCATTTTTAACAATTTGAGTGACTTTAATTAAATCTTGGGCGCCTGAACTCTGTGGAATAATTTCCAACAGCGGACTTTCTTCATTTTTTTGTCCAATTCCCGTTGGTATTAACACAGAGGCAGTTACCATATTATTGACACCAATAATATTGTAAGGTCTGCCAAAGGGACTGGAAATAACGGCATGGGCAATAAATTTTGGAGATAATTCTCTTGCCCAGGCGCCAGTGTCCGGCCAAGTGCCCTCTAAATTATAATAGTCGATAGCGGCCTGTGTAAGAGCTGTTAATTCATTGACCGTTTTTTCGTATTTCGCTTGATTAATACGGCTAATATAACTTGGTATCACCATAGACAAAATAACTCCAACGATAAATAGGACCGCCGTTACTTCCAGCATCGTAAATCCCTTGTTATTTAAAATGCCGCTTGCCATGATTGACTCGATGCTGTGTATGTTGGTGCTGTTTGAAGAGAATTTGATACAGCGGCAGCTATCGATCCTGACGGATAGATTCCGGATGTATTTGCCGTAACATTCCCAGGTGTCGCTGGCACTTTTGTTAAGGTGATATCAAAATACGCAGCAGTTGTATCAGGTGCGACCGCAATAGTACCACCCCAGGCATTTATCCCTACGATTTTAGTCGGCAAGAAACCATTTGAAGCCAAATTGGCCAAACTAAGAGTATTGCCTGAGGCTAAAGTCCCGCTGGTAAACGTCCCTCCATTTGCATTATAGTAATTAACAGCAGCGGTTTGGATCGCCTTAATGGTGGAAACCGTGCTTGTTATCCTGCTAGTGTCTGTTGCTCCTTGGCCTACCGCGATCACAGCGGACAAGATCACTGCGACAATGACCATCACGATGATCATTTCGACGATGGTGAATCCATTCTTTTTTGTTTCTTGACGATTGTTTTTCATCTTACTTTCTCCTTTTTTGTTTTATTTTATTGTCCCGGCACCCATTTGGCCTGTACTTGTATAAACAGGCAAAATAAATGCGCATACGATCATTAATAAAAAAAGGGCTGCAAACGCCAACAATGACGGTTCAACCATTGCGATCATTGTTCCCAGAGATTCTTTTGTTTTAATGTCGTAATACTTATAAACACGTTCAAAATATTGCGGCAAATATCCGCTAATTTGGCCCTTAGCTAAATTCTGATAAATAAAAGCCGGGAAGAATTTGTCTTGTTTAAAGGCATCGCCCAAAGACGCCCCTTTAAATATCCTTTCTTGGATCAAGATCAATTTATCCGTAATATAGGTTTTATTGGCTTGATGGATATTGGAGATCGTTTCAACAATATCCACTCCGCTTTTTAGGTAAACATAGAAATTCAAAAAAATATTAGAGAATTCCATGTCTCTCATCAAGTTCCCCAGCAACGGAATGCTGAATACTATTTTCATTAATTTTTCTCTATTGTTATCCCAAAGGTATTTAACGGAAAATAAGAAAGCGGCTATGAAAAGAATAGCGGCCCACCAATATTCTTTTATAAAATCGGAATAACCGATCAAGATAACCGCGGATAAACTCTGGGTGGCGCTTATAGGTAGAAATGATTTCAATTGTGGCACAAGTGTTAAGGAAATAAATACCGTCAGTCCCGACAACATGCAAAATACCACCAGCGGATAAACCATTGATTTTGTGACTTTTTTCAGGTTCTCATTTTTAAACCTAAAATATTGCGCTAACAGGTCCAACAATTCCGGTATGTTACCTGTCTTTTCAGCCGCACTTAAAGTTACCGGAACAATCTTTGGAAAAATCCTGGTATTTTCAAAGGATTCTTCCAAAGAACGCCCATCATTGATAAAGTTACTTATTTTTCTAAGAGCTTCTTTTAAAACTGTGTTCGAGGTTGTTTCATTCAATGTGTTAATGGCTTCATGGACCGATAACCCGCATCTTTGCATATCAGCAAAATCGTTAAAGAATACAGCCAAGACAGGTGTGGAAAGCTTGTGGTTTTCAAATATACTTTTAATTAACGCTGTATAATCAGGTTTAACGCTCAGGATTTCTAAGCCGTAGACAGCAGCCTGGTCCCTAACATCATCCATGCTTCCCTCTATGCTTCGTGTTATTTCAGTCCGTTTAGCCGTTAAGGCCTCTATTTTCCAGTACATGGCTTTATCCTAAAACCCTTATCGCTTCATTGACGGATGTTTCCCCCTTTAATATCAGGGATTTGATGTCATCGGTCATTGTTTTATATGTCCCTCTTTGTCTTAATAGGGAATAGATTTCTCCTAACGCGTTTCTGCCGATTAACTCTTTAATTTCCTGATCTACGAGCAAAACTTCCGCGACCACCGTTCTTCCTAAATACCCGTTGCGGCAGCGTTCACACCCGTTTGCCCTATATATAGTTTGGATCTCATCATTTAAATATTTCGCTTCGTATTGTTCTAATGCTTCCTTAGGCCTCGTGCAGGCGATCTTACAAAAAGGACATAATTTTCTTATAAGCCTCTGGGAAATCACAGCCACCAGACAACTTGAGATATTCACAGCATCTACGCCTAAATCTTTTAGCCTTAAAATTGCTGAAATCGGATCGTTGGTATGCAAAGTAGAAAATATTTGGATACCCGTGTTGGCGGCATGCAAAGTTACTTCGGCAGTCTCTCTGTCGCGGATCTCACCTATTAAAATCACATTAGGGTCATGCCTTAAAAAGGCCCTTATGGCTGCCGCAAATGTCAAATGTTGAGATTGATCCACTTCAACTTGTGACATTAATGAATGCGTTATCTCAACCGGTTCTTCAACGGTAATGATCTTTTTATAAATCGATTTGATCTGGTTTAATACCGCTGACAGGGTCGTTGATTTACCGCTGCCGGTGGGGCCGGTGACTAAGATCAATCCGTGAGGAACAACAATGGCCTGATCGATTAATCGCCGATTGTGTCCTGAATACCCCAAACTTTCTAAAGGTATAGATGCTCTTGTCCGGTCGAGTAGGCGCAAAACGATGCTCGGCCCATGGATGGTGGGGATTTGTGAAAACCGGACATCCACTGACCTTGCCATTTCCTTAAACTCATGATCAAACCTTCCGTCCTGGATGCTGTAATCACAAGGGTTGCCCTTAGCCTTAGTCAAAATGATATTGGCGAGCTTAGGGATATACCCCTGCTTTAAACAACTGATGGGGGTCAATAAACCGTCTATCCTAAAACGGATGTCCGTTGTTTTCCCTGTCGGTTCAATATGGATGTCGGTGCTTCGGGTAATGATCGCCAGATTTATGATGCCATTTAGCCAGGAGGCCAGGGAGTCGATCCCTTCTGATTTTAAGGAATCGATCTGGGAAAGTAATTCTCGCCTGTTTTGTTCTAATTTGATCAAGTCTAACGCGTTTCTGACATCACTCTCAGCGCCGATATAGAAATTCACACTCCTTTTGCCAAAATTATTCCTTAAAAAATCCGTAACTTCCACATCATCGATAAATGAAACGACAAATGAGGGAACTCCCCCGTTCTTTAACGGGAATATCTGGTGCATGCAAAAATAGTCCAGCCCCACTTCTTCTATGGCCCTATAATCAGGGATATATTCACTCTTAAAGCGCTTCCAATTGATCTGCTTGGAAAGGCAGTCGGCTAATACGTGATCATTGATGAAATTATGATGTTTTAAAATAGAGCCTATCCGGACCTTGGGGTTTGTTTTCTTATACTCAAGGCAATGATCAAGCTGGTCTTGAGTGATAAGGCTCTCTTGCATTAATATCTCACCGATCTTAGCTAACATTTTTTATTCCGGTTTATAATCAATGGTTTTGGTCAATTGCTGGGGTGCGCTAAAGTGCAACGTCACACCTGTGTCCGAGATCGAAACAACTTGGATATTGTCCGTTGGTATGGACTTTTCTTTGACCTGAAAAGTAGTCCCGGCAATGGAGAGAATGGCCTCTTTTTTAACACTGTTCCCACCGATATATTCAACTTTAATTTCGGGGAGATTATTCTGTGCATCTCTGGAGGGCTCATTAAATTCCCCCACATCTTGTTTTTTAAGTTTATTAATTTCAGAAATGGCTTTTTCTTGCTCCAGCTCAAGATTGGTCTGTTCCAATTTATTCTTTAAATCTTTGGTCATTTTTTGTTGTTGACGGTCCCGGTCAAACTGTTTTTGAATGGCAGCATCATTTTCTGTTAAATATTCCTCCCCCTTGACGGGGGAGGCAAGGAGGGGGTGTGATAGGTCTATTTCTCTATTCCCCCCCTCACTATCCCTCCCCTCCGGGGGGAGGGAATGTAAAGTTTTATCAGGTGATTCTGCGATTCCGTCCGAAGCTGAATAGTCAGTTTTAGAGAATACTCTCCAAAGAATTAACCCAATGGCAAGAATTACAAGCATTAAGGGGACCAATATTTTCTTTGAAAGCAACTTATTAAAGTCCATATATTTCTCCTTTAACAATTAAATTATTGTTATCTTTGCTAATTTCACTGGCCATAAAATCAGTGTTTTTTTCCAATAAATGGATATCATCTAACACGGCCCCCATGTCCGTCTCTTTCGAAAACTTATCCACCACTATTTTAATTTTCAGTCCCCTGATCCCTTTGTATTGCGTGTCTTCATAGTCTCTGGAAATATCTTGGGTATCCACACCCCCATCCAATTGGACATTCATGCTTGTTCCGCTATAGCTTTCCAACAATCTGATTTGATTGAGCACCAGGCTATATTCCGTTGATATTGGGATGGGGGCAAGTTTAGGCAAAAATTCCTTGCTCTTGATCTTGTTTTTTAAATACAAATTACCGGACTGAAGCCCAGAGTTTTCTTTTTTTAGTACTTCCACTTGTGTTTTTACGGAAATCCCGGAATTGATTAAAACAAAGGTCACCAGCATGGAAATACAAATAATTATCTTATTCATAGGGTTACTTTCAAAAGCTTGCCAGGCTGGTTATTGACAAAAATGTCTTTGATATCCGCGTTCTTTAATATTTTTATACGGGGGATTGGATCATAGATCCCTTTTTCATCCGCAAACAAAGTCATTTCTATGTTCCATTTATCTGATCTTTCGATCTTGAATGAATTAACCGTATAACCAGCGGGAATAATCTCGAGCATAGAAAGGTAGGCTATCCCATAATTTAAAGATTTTTGGATTTTCAAATCTGCCCGGTATGTTTCTTTATCTAATTTATCGAGTTTCGCTTCCAGTTGTCCGTGGATTTGATTGCCCATCTCAAATTGGCTGCCAATTAACCCGCTCTGGACTTTATTAATCAAAAAATAAAATGTCCCCGCTAGTACAACACATAAAGAAAATATCAACGTTGTTACTCTTTTTTTTAATTCAATTTCTTTCCTTTTTCTTAAGTTTTCTTCTGGCAATCTGTATTTGATTAAGGTGTCTATTGCTCTTAAACCTTCTAGGCCGGGATAGGTTATATTTAGATATTCCACTTGAAGCTTTTCTGTATTTTTAGAAATTTCGGCAGCCAATACTTGATTGTTAACAATGATACAAAAATCAGCATTGTTCTTAACAATGAATTCTTCTGTTTTCTTAAAGAAATCAATTTGGGAACGCTTGATCTCAGGTAAAATATCTTCTCCATTATTGGCGATACTCCTGGTGCGGCTGAATTTTAAGCCATCAAAAACAGTTACTAACCGTTCACTTCCTAGATCATCCACAAAAACAACAGTTTTATTCAGGTTAACCTTGTTATTAATCAGCGTATGACGCAAGGCAATGCCATAGGGAATAAAGGATTCGATCTTTTCTGAAGGTATTACGGAATAGACCTCCCTTACTTTTTGTTCTTTGATCCCTATCACCTGGAATAGGTTATTATCAATCTTTTCGTCCTGAATGATATACGCTTCATGTTGATAGAGTTCTTTGAACTTTCGTACCAAGATACTGTCTTTCTTTTCTATGGGAAATTCCACCGCCGCCGCGATGAGCACATCAACATCAACCACGCAAAGATTTACTTGCTCAATAGTCCCTAAAATTTCTTTAAGGTCATTATTCTTGTCGATGCGCTGAACTTTGACCCCATCGCTAACCAAAATTTCGTTGTTAAATAATAAATAGTTCATCAGATATTCCTGATCACACTCTTGGGTGTAATAATAATGACCAGTTCCGTCTTTTGATTTGATTTCGCTTTATACATAAAGGCGCCCCCTAAGAAAGGGATCTTATCCAAATAAGGGACTCCCTGCGCTGAAGTTTTCCGGGTTATACTGATAAGCCCTCCCAATATCAAGGTCTTCCCGGCTTCGAGACCGACATTGGTCGTAATACTTTTGGTGGAAACCTGAGGTTCCTGGATCGTTAATCCATTGCCTGCCGGCACATTAGTCATTGAATCAAGGGTGTTTACCGCCGTGGAAATATTCAATACCGTTTTATTCTTCTCTATTTTTGCTTCCAATCTCATCGTTAAACCATCCGACACTTGGGATGTTGTCACATTAGACTGCGTGACATTGTTCCCTATGGTTTGACCTGTTCCGGAAATATAAGGGATGCTGGTCACCTCCTGGATAATGCAGGGAAACATATTGGAAACCGTGATCGAAGGCCTGCTGACTACATTCACTTCCCCCATCGAATCCAGGGCCTTTAGCATCATGGACACTCCGCCATTGGTCGTCCCGCTGCCTGAATCAGGGCCGGTGGCAGACAGGGTCAATAATTGTCCGCTCGCAAATCCGGAGGCAGAAAAATTAGTTGAAGCTGTTATGTTGTTGAGCCCTGCCAACTTTTTAGCTATCGCATTCCAATCAATGCCGGTTTCATAATCACTGGACAAGGCCACCTCTACGATCTGGATCTCAAAGCTCTGTTGACGGCTTAGGCTTTCATTGATCGTAGAAACCAAGTCCCCTATTTTGTCTAAAACAGCCGGCTTATCAGTCACAATAATTGAGCCGCTTACCTTATTAAGAGAATAACTGCCCACTTGCGGGGTCAACATTGACTTAACGTTATTTTCCAGATCAGCCCACAAAGAAAGCTTGGGCGAACTGTTCTCGTAATAGATCTTTGTCCCTACCTTAATATCCTGGTTTTGCTGACTGGTGGTTGAGTTGCTATTGTTATTATCACTGCTGGCAAAAGACTCGTTGGAAGTCTCATCGGTAAATGATTGGTCTACCGCAGGCATGGTTATATTAAAGATCCTTGTTTCTGTTTCAGTGATGATCAAATCCTCTTTGGAGACCTTAAATCCATAGCCAAACTTATAAAGAAGGCTTTTTAAGGCCCTCCATACCTCTATATTATCGAGATTGATGGATGTTTTTTGGGAGTCAATGTCAGGGGTGGTGATGACGTTATATCCGGTGACCTGGGAAATCGTTGAAAGGTAAATCCTTAGCGGCAGGTCATTTCCCTTGAGGGTGATTTTCAGGTTTAGTTCCGGCGGCAAATTTGAGGACTGGCCTTCATTATCATGGATCGGATTATTGATTGTTTTTATGACAGGCAG
>Ga0182030_10014057_pt1 | contig 15858 bp, 7 predicted proteins | sample 812S3MmetaG_FD_121299 | JGI IMG/M metagenome (GOLD analysis project Ga0182030, IMG submission 121299) | Permafrost microbial communities from Stordalen Mire, Sweden - 812S3M metaG (Illumina Assembly) | ecosystem: Environmental > Terrestrial > Soil > Wetlands > Permafrost | place: Sweden...
CGGCGCGAGGTCCGGAGCCAGAATCGCCAGCGCCCCGAACGCACCATCGACGTGGAACCACAGCCCCTCGCGGCGGCACAGGATGGCGAGGGCGTCGAGATCGTCAATCGCCCCGGTATCCACGGTGCCCGCCGTTCCCACCACCAGAAACGGCGTAAACCCCGCGCGGCGGTCTGCCTCGATCGCGCTCTCCAGAGCTTGCACATCGATCCGATAGCGGCTGTCCACCGGGATCAAGCGCAGTGCGGCGCTGCCGATACCTGCGATGTCCAGAGCTTTCCCGATGCAGCCATGCGCCGCCACCGAGGTATAGGCCGCCAGCCGTTTCGAACTTGCTCCGACCCCGGAGTAGCGTACCTCAAAGCCCAGCTCCGAATCGCGGGCAACCAGGACGCCGATCAGGTTGGCCATCGAAGTCCCCGTGACAAACAAAGCGCTGGCGTTTTCCGGAAACCCAAAAATCCCGCGCATCCATTGGACAATCTGACGCTCCACCTCGATCGGAACGTGATCGCGTCCTCCCAGGTTGGCGTTCAGCCCGGCCGCGAGCATCTCCGCCAACATGCCCACAGGCGTCCCTCCTCCATGAACCCAACCCATGAAGCCGGGGTGCACATTGCCAGTGCTGTAGGGCAGCACATAGCGCATGAATTCCTCGTGCACGGCCGCAAGCTCGGAAGGCGCCGCGGGAAGAACGCCGCGGAATCGCGACCTCACGTCGTCCGGGATCGGCTGCCACACGGGCCGCTCGCGGATGTTTTCGACGTACTCGAGCATGTCGTCCAACATCCGGTGTGCCTGCGTCCGAAAATCCAGCCAATCGGACGGATCCAGCGTCCGATCGGCGCTCGGTGGCAGCACTGCGGGCATGTCCTTATTATTCATGGGTAACGTCATTTCAATTATGCATGAGGGGAGGCGGCACGGAGCCCATGTTGTCGATGCGCATCAGTGCCTCATCCCTACTGTCAATGAACAGATGAAGCCGATGGGATCTGACAGCCACGATTTGATTGGAGAGGATTCAAAGACGTCCTCACTAACTCAGCGACAACTCACTCAGCGACCCGTTGACAAGCGCTATCGCAAGGCGTAGACTACTGCGCCGTGAGGTGACTCTTGGCCAAACGTAGACAACGCCCCGTAGATCGCCGTGGTTTTTTGAGAGGCGCCGTGGCTGGTGCGGCGGCTCTTGCTGCTCAAGCCCCGAATGCTGCTGCTCAGCAGGCGCAGAACGGAGTCGCGGCGGCGGCAAGTACCGCTCCCGTTGCCGAAGCTCGAACGATCGACCGTCCCGGGTCGGATTTCATGATGGACGTTTTTAAATCCATCGGCTTCGATTACGTGTTTGCGAATCCCGGCGGAAGCTTCGGCGGCTTGCACGAATCGGTGATCAACTATTGCGGAAATAATCCCGAGTTTATTACCTGCATGCATGAGGAATCCTCCATCGCGATGGCGCACGGCTATGCCAAGATCGAGGGCAAGCCGGTGCTCACAATGGCCCATGGCACAGTGGGATTGCAACACGCGTCGATGGCGCTTTACAACGCCTGGTGCGATCGAGTGCCTATCTACATGGTCATCGGCAACAGCCTGGACGCGGCGCATCGAGGCGGCGAGGTGGGCTGGGACCACAGCGTGCAGGATGCCGCCGCGATGGTGCGCGACTTCACGAAGTGGGACGATACGCCCGTCTCCCTGCAGCACTTCGCGGAATCGGCCGTGCGCGCGTACAAGATTGCGATGACGCCGCCCACTCTTCCGGTCGTGCTCATCGCCGATACTCAACTGCAAGACGAGCAAATTCCCGCTGGTGAACGGTTGAGTATTCCGAAGCTTTCCTTGACCACTCCACCCTCGGGCGACACCGGTGCGATCGCCGACGTGGCCAAAATGCTGGTCGCAGCGGAGAATCCCGTGATCGTAACGGGGCGCAGCGGGAGAACGCCAGCGGGAGTCAAGCTCCTGGTTGAACTGGCGGAAACGCTGCAGTGCGGCGTCTGCGACCAGCATCTGCGCATGAATTTTCCCACGCGCCATCCGCTGTACCAGGAGTGGAGAAACCGCGCCGCGCTCGCCGACGCCGACCTCATTCTAGGTCTGGAGACGGCTGATTTCTACGGGACGATCCGTCCGCGGGTGGCGAATACGGCGAAGCCTCTCAAGGTGATCACCATCACTTCCGGGGATCTGTACATCAAGAGTAACTATCAGGACTTTCAGCGCTACACCGCGTCGGATCTTTCGATCGGGGCCGACGCCGAAGCGACGCTGCCGGCGTTGATTGAAGCCTGTAAGAAGCTGATCACCGGCGATCGCAAGCGAGTCTTTGAAGAACGCGGCAAGAAGCTTGGCGAAGCGAGCGCTCAGGCCATGGACCGGCTGCGGTTGCAGGCTTCCTACGGCTGGGACGCAAGTCCCATCAGTACCGCGCGTGCCAGCGCGGTACTGTGGGCGCAAATCAAGAACGAGGATTGGTCTTATGTGTCCGACGCGCTCTTCTTCAGTTTCTGGCCGCTGAAGTTGTGGGACATGAAGGAACATCACCATTACATCGGGAACAAAGGCGGAGCCGGTATCGGGTATGGTTCTCCGGCCGCAGTCGGCGCAGCCGTGGCCAACCGCAGGCGTGGGCGTCTGACGATCAATATTCAGAGCGACGGCGATTTCATGTATGCTCCGGGCGTCTTGTGGACGGCCGCGCATCACAAGATTCCGATGTTGACGATCATGCACAATAACCGCGCTTATCACCAGGAAGTGATGGGCATTCAGAGCATGGCGAATCATCGCAGCCGCGGGATCGATCAGATCGGCATCGGCACCAAGATTGAAGACCCGTTTATCGACTACGCGAGCCTGGCAAAGAGCCTTGGTGTGCGCTCGGAAGGTCCGATCAAAGATCCTAAGGATCTGGCGCCGGCGTTCAAGCGCGGCATCGAAGTCGCCAAAAGCGGCGAGCCCTATTTGATCGACGTTTGGACGCAGGGCCGTTAGGAGCGAAACATGAGGAACCTTGGATTAGCGATGGCGGTCTTCACTCTGACTCCGATGCTCACGCTCGCGCAGAACGGGGGTGACGCCGAAAACGGTAAACGGCTTTACCTGAGAAACGGTTGCTATGAGTGCCACGGTACGGTTGGGCAGGGAGCCGGAGCAAATCCCGTCGCTCCCAAGCTCGCCCCCCAACCGATCCCACTTGCGCAATTGATCGCATACGTTCGCAAGCCCGCGGGCGGAATGCCGCCTTACACGAGCAAAGTGATATCCGACGCGCAGCTTTCCGACATACGCGCGTACCTGGCATCCATCCCGGAGCCGCCTCCGGTGAAAGATATTCCACTATTGAAGCCGTAATTTGATATGGAAGCCGTAATTTGAAGGAATCGATTTTCTTCGCGGATCGGCGGAGCATGCCAAGTCGATCCGCGGATTGGTAGTCGGAGCATGTGTAGTAACCAGCGGCGACACGTCAGGCGTTGGGAAACGCCCGGCCGGGAACAGTTTGGAAACTCTAAGGGGACCAAATGAAAACTGTATTCGCGATCACGCTCACGTTGTTTTTTGCCTGCGCGATGGTGTTTGCGCAGAGCACCGCGCAGATCCATGGGGATGTTCAGGATTCCAGTGGGGCCGGTATACCCGCCGCAGAAGTGAAGGCCACGCAAACGGCGACGGGACTCGTCCGTTCGACAACCTCGGCCGCGGATGGCGGCTACGTACTGACCAACCTTCCGCTCGGGCCTTACAAACTGGAGGTTACGAAGGAAGGCTTCACCAAAGCGGTGGAAGCTGGGATCAATCTGCAGGTGAACGGCGATCCCGCCGTGAATATCGCGTTGAAAGTCGGGGCGGTCAACGAGCAGGTCACGGTGGAGGCCAACGCGGCGCAGGTGGAAACGCGCAGTTCCGGCGTCGGCGAGATCGTGCAGAACCAGCGCATTGTCGAACTGCCGCTCAACGGACGCGACGTGACACAGCTCATCACACTCGCGGGCACCAGCGTCGTGACGGGGACGGCCCGCGTGGCGCTTTTCGCCAATTTGAGCTACATCAGCATTGGCGGAGGATCGCTCTTCGGCACCGACTACAGTCTTGACGGCGCCAATCACAACAACTTCATGACCGGCACGTATATGCCGATGGCGTTTCCGGACGCCGTGCAGGAATTTAAGGTGGAATCGAGCGGGCAATCCGCGCAGCGGGGAGCCGCGACTTCGGTGACCAGCGTCACCCGCTCCGGGACCAACCAGTTCCATGGGAACCTGTTTGAGTTCATTCGCAACAACGCGTTCGGCAGCGCACGGGAGTACTTCGCCATCGCGGGCGATACTTACAAGCGCAACCAGTTTGGCGGCACCATTGGCGGTCCCATCCGTAAGGACAAGCTATTTTTCTTCGGCGGCTTCCAGGAGAGCGTCAAACACGAAAACCCAGGCAGCAGCCAGGCCAACGTGCCCACGGCGGCCATGCTGGCGGGCAACTGGACCACTTTTGCCTCGGCCGCTTGCAATAACGGCGTCGCCAAGACGCTCGCCGCCCCGTTTGGCACGGGTGGGCTGGCCGCCAACACGATCGATCCCGCGAATTTTGTGGGGCCCGCTGTGTTTGAGACCAACGCTTTATTGAAGACCGTGAAGCAGGACGGCCTGGTTCCCAACGGGTGCGGCGCCATTACCTACAACACGCCCAATTATGAGACCGACCGGCAGTACGTGAGCAAAGTGGATTATCAGTTCAGCGAAAAACAGTCTGTATTCTTCCGGCTGCTGACGACTCAACAGCTCGTGCCGAATTCCTTCAGCATCGATCCGATCCTCTTGAATTGGACCAACACGGGCTTGAATCAGTTGGCGAACTCCATCGCGGTGGGCGATACGTACGTGATCAGTCCCAACCTGGTCAACTCGGCACGGCTGGCCTTTAACCGCACAGTGAACCGGTACATCGCCAACCTGGCATTCTCGCACTGTACCGCCGGCGTGAATATCTGGTGCGGAGCCAATCCGGAAGTAATCGGAGCCATGAGCATTACGGGCCTGTTCACGATGGGCAGCACAAACTCTCAGGGCGAGTATTGGACGGGAACATCCTATTCTGCGAACGACGACGTGAGCTGGGTGAAGGGTGCGCACCAGATCACCTTTGGCGGAGGATATCTGCAAGGACGCGTGGCCGAGTTTACGCATTTCGCCAGCACCACGCAGTTGAACTTCAGCGGAACGGTGGAGGGCCTGGGCGCGGCGGACTTTTTCCTGGGCAAGCTCAACACCTTCTTCCAGGGATTGCCGAACACCAATTATAGCCGTCAGGATATGGTCAACCTGTATGCGACGGACATCTGGAAAATATCGCCGCGCCTGACGGTCAATTTTGGCGTTCGTTGGGAGCCGTTTCTTCCTATGTCCGCGCCCCAAATCTCCAATTTCAGTATGAACCGCTTCCTTGCGGGCACGGAGAGTACGGTGTTTACGAACGCACCGGTAGGTTTCTATTTCCCGGGCGATCCCGGTTTCCCGGATAGCTCTGCCACATATCGCCAGTGGGCGCATTTCGACCCGCGCGGTGGAATCGCATGGGATCCGAAGGGCGACGGAAAAATGTCGATCCGCGCCGCCTATTCCTTCGGCTACGCGTACGTGCCGGGAATTCAGCGCGAGGACCAGGCCGGCTCCAATCCTTGGGGAGGTCGCACGACCATTACCAGCCCGGTCGGCGGTTTCGTAAATCCGTGGCAGGGATTTGCCCTCGGCAATCCGTTCCCCTACACGGTGAGCCCGGGCGTGATCTTCACTCCGCGCGGACAGTTCATCACCACGCCGTACAATCTCCCGACGCCGAATGTTTACTCGTGGAATGTTTCTGTGCAGAGGCAGTTAGGAGCTACCTGGATCGCGACGGCCAGCTATATCGGGAGCCGCGTGATGCATCTTTATAACAACGTGGCCATCAATCCCGCCCAGTTGGTGAACGGTCCCGATGTCTCGAGCGGTTGCGCGGCGACGGCGCTGAACTGCAATGCAGTGGCGAATACGGATGCGCGCCGGCTTCTCAGCCTGTTGAATCCCAACGAAGGTCAGTATGTCGGGAACATGGATGCCTGGGATCCGTCGGGCACGCAAACCTATCATGCCGGGCTCTTCCAGCTTCAGAAGAGGCTCAGCAACAACGTCAGCATGAACGCAAACTGGACGTGGTCGCATTGCATCGGTTCGTTCTCCGGGTACAACTCAAAGACCGACCAGACGGTCACCGTCCCTGGGAATCCCTTGTTCGACCGAGGGAACTGCGATAGCGATCGCCGGAACATCGTCAACCTGACTGCGGTTGCCATGACCCCGCGCTTCGCCAACAATTTACTCCGGCGAACGTTGACGGGCTGGCAGTTGGCGGGAATCTACCGCTTCACTTCGGGAATGCCCATCTCCGTGCAGGACGGCAGCGACCGCGAACTGACGGGCATCAACCACGAGCGTCCGAACGTAATCGATCCCGCGGCCGTGTATACGGGACAGACGTGCGCCGGATGCCGCTTCCTGAACGCTTCCGCCTTTGCGCTGCAGCCTCTCGGCACGGTCGGCGATCTGGGCTGGAACAGTTTGGTGGGCCCAACTTATTGGGACATCGACATGGCATTGTCCAGGGAGTTCCGCATCAGGGAAAGGCAATCGATCCAAGTGCGGGCCGACGCGTTCAATCTGACCAACAGCTTCGTTTCCAATATCGCCAGCACCGCTTCGCCCACTTCGGCCGCCGTGCCGGCGGTCGCGAACGTAAGCAGCAATCTGTTCGGGCTGATTAATGCCGCGCAGCCGACGCGCAAGATGCAATTTGCACTGAAGTATTCATTTTGAGGTTCTAAACACCTGCTGCGGGGTAAGGAAAGCCTTGCGGAGCAGCAATACTGGGATCGTTCATGTGTTTCCGCAACGCGGCGTCACACACCGCGTAGCCCCAGTTCACGAGACGCTGTTGTAAGTTTTGGCCCATAGCCTTCAAACGAGTGGGCGTGCCAGCCAGTTCCATCGTTCGGGCGGAGGGGCAGTTCATTGCGTCCGTAAGGTTATAGTCGGCGATATTCGTCCGAATACCCCAGTAAGTGCCTGCGCGCTGTTTGTTTTCAAACGAACCGATGACCCAACGCTTGCGAAGGCTTCCCACCTGGTTGTCCAGCAACTCCATGATGCGGACCGCATGCTGGACCCAGTCTTTGTGTGGATTCGCGTCATCCGAAGTTGCTCCACCGCCGTCTGACACGAGAATGGTTTGGTATTCTTTCCAGGCAGTTTCCAGCCCCAGATTGTCGTAAACGCCCCCATCGCTCAGAACCACGTCGGTATTAAAGGGTGCCTTCTGAAGGTCGCCGGCGGTCGCAGGATCGAAATCCTGAGGATCGAGCTTTAGTTCCACTGGGGACAAAACAGGTGGGAATGCAGACGAGGCGCCCACAGCCACTGCCAGCTGCACCGTGGGATTCTTTATGAGGCCTACACGATAATCACCCATGTACGGTTTACTAAAGCGCCAGCACACTTTGGTTTGCACGTTGGTGGCATTGATGACAAATCGCGGACCTTCATTGTCGGACGGCAGGTCCTGAAGCGTAGCATGCCCATACAGATGATTGCGATAAGCGTCGGCAATTTCGTCGGCGACGCTTTTGAAGGGATTCACGACGCCTTCCGTGATGGAGATCACATCCAGAGTGTGATTGGCCAAGTCCAACACCGGATGAATCACAAGCTCGAGCAGGTTGGTAGCTACGTTTTGGTTGTTGAAATTGAGGCTCTTCCACCGCAACCCCAGCATGCCCGCCGTAATTGACCCTCCAGAGACGCTCGAAATCCGATTGAGCTTTTTCAGCAAGCCCGCCTCATTTAACCGCCATAGCGCGCCCAAGTGAAATACCATCGCTCTGTATCCACCACCGGAGAGGCATAAAGCGATCCCTGGGAAAGGTTGCTTCGCTGCATCTCCGGGAATCTCACGTATGGGTTCGAGATTGGATATTGCCATTTATAAACCTCCGTGTGCGGCGTTAATGGTCGCTCCGTCACATTCAAGTCGAAGCACGAACGACCGAATCTCTGATCGTCCAAGATAGGAACCAAGTATATCAGCCGAACTGGGATTTCACACAACGCCATCTCCAGCCAGTTTTTTCGCGGGCTCTCGGTAACAAATCGCTCAATGAGCGATGAAAGTCCGATGACTTCGAGCCACGCTTCCTGCTTACTCTTCCGGTTGTTCGGATCGTAGGTATTTAAAGATCGGAAAGTGCGCCAAACAACGCAGGAATCCCTCGACTTTCGCAACAATTCAATGTATGCTTTTACATCGCCATGATCAATTCCGAAGGAGGACTACTGTTTTATGGCCATTCGCAAATCTTCTGTACCTGCTAATAAGAAGAGCGCCCGCAAGCGGGCAGGTACCGCGCCAGCAGCACCCGCCGTTCCGGAGCCCGTCTTCGCGACGCCCGTCACGACCCCAGCGGCCAACCCGCCGCGCACGGTCAACGATCCCATTTTTGCCGAGCCGCAAATGATGCCGGATCCGAGTGACTTCAAGAAAGCGCACGCTTCCGACAGCAACGCTTATGGCGATCTGGACAAATTGACGAAGTTGCATCTGTTCAATCCGCTTCCTTTCCGGTCCGTGCCCAATGTCGCGGAGCCCGTCTTGCAGTTGGCTGCCGCGTATGGCTCACAGGGCGCCAATGTGGAGGCGGCCATCGTCAAGGCTGGACAAATCGTGTTTCATTCGGCAGGCGACACCGGTGCCACTACGGCCGCGCAAGCGTTCAAGGATGAATACGACGTCGTCGACAAGATGATTGCCGACTTCGACGAGAAAGACCCGGCTGCTGTGCCGCGGTTCTTCTATCACTTGGGTGATGTGGTCTACAGCTTCGGGGAGCACGCTTACTACTACGATCAGTTCTACGACGCATTCCGCAATTATCCTGCGCCTGTGTTGGCCATTCCCGGCAATCACGACGGTTTGGTGACACCCGTCCCGCCGACCAACGCCGCAGGAAATCCGACGCCTGGGGATCCGAGCCTCTCGCTTTCCGCATTTTATGCCAACTTCTGTACGCCCCAGTTTCAGCACAGTAGTGACGCGGTCGGCATCTCTCGCACCACGATGATTCAGCCCGGTGTTTATTTCACCCTGGAAGCTCCTCTCGTGCGCATTTTAGGCATTTATTCGAACATGCTTGAAAATCCGGGCGTCATATCTTCGACTAAAAACCCCAAGACAGGCAAGGCGAGTTTCCCCACCATTTCTGACGTCCAACTCGATTACCTTGCGTCGGCCCTGACCAGGGTGAAGCAGCAGAAATTTACTGGCGCGGTCATTCTGGCGGTGCACCATCCGCCGTATACGTTTGGTAAGCATGTCACTTCGATGGTGATGCTCAAGGAGATCGATGCGATTTGCTCCAAAGTGGGTGTTTGGCCGCATGCCGTACTCTCAGGTCACGCACACAACTACCAGCGCTTCACTCGAACCATCGGCAAGCGCCAAATCCCCTATGTTGTCTGCGGCAACGGCGGGCATCCGCCTCTGCAGAAGATTAGCGTCGACACCACTCTGCGCACACCCATCTCCATGCCCGGATTTGCGCAGCCCGAGCGCGGCGACTCGGTCACACTAGACAACTACGACTTCAAATCTTTCGGCTATCTGCGCGTTGTCGTCGATACTCAGCAACTGCGCATCGAATTCCATCCCGAGGGCGATGGAGTGAACACGAAGACCCCCGACGACTTCGTGACCGTATCTCTGGCCGACGGTACGCTGGTGCATTACACCGCCCCCAGAATACCGCTAAACAATCAGGTGTAGCTTTCAGAACAAAGCGTGAGGCTTACTCTTCCGCTGGAGTTCGCCGGTTGATGTTCCGCACCAGCTTGCAGTGGTTCGGTTTATTCGCGTCCATCAATCGCAGAAGTTCAAAGACGGCCGATTGCCGCCACGACACAACCTTCGGGTCGCCCCACATGGTTGTGCGGCTGGGCCCCAGGAAGACATAAGTTAATGATCACTTTCCGTATTTTATGATACGATCCGTTTCACCTGTGAATTCTCCTGGCAAGAATTGATCTGGTTTAGCCCGGTTTTGGGGAGGATTGATGCGAAAAGACATCGGCACCTCTGTCGGATTTCTTGCTTTGCTGGGACTGCTGGTCCATACACAGTCTCCTTCCGGGTCGGAGCGTACCTCAGGACGGCAGGGAGCGGCCGCGCAAACGGAGACTGCTAAGGATCGCAGCGATCCACTGTGGCCTCCAGAGGGCCCTTGGATGGCTTCTCGGGCGTTTTTCGGGGCGACCGAGCCGGACCGGCCAAGTGATAGCACGGTTACCGTCCCATTCGACGGCACATTAAAAGCGTTGAAGTCTCCGGTGCCGATGACAACCGCTGCCACCGGCTATCTGAAAACGTTGATGGGGATGGATGCGGCGTGGAAGATTTCGAGCATCATCATGACCGTTCCGGATCCTATCCATACACGGCTTCAGCTTTTTGCCGACGAACAAATTGAGGCGATCGCCCGGTCTGCTCAGGCCGACGGGTGGGAATTCGCGGCCCAATGGCTTCCGTGGCTGGATCGTCTCGACGGATCGAAGGCGGATATCAACGATCGCCGCAAGCAGCGGTTTCTGCAACGGCAGCAGGAAGCCTTGCCCGGATTACTGGTTTTCCGTTCGCGGCCCGGGAGGCCATCGACGCCGGGTGCTGTATTTGAGCGGCGAGTCCTGCTTATTTTCGTTGTTCCCGAAACTCCTACCGCCGGGATCAGCAAGGCTTCGTTTTTCGGGGCTCTCCAAACGGCCGCGACCGTAACGAACTTCGGTGAAATCGGACTATTGGGTCCTACGTTTTCCGGGTCGCTCCCCTCGCTGGAAAATGTGCTGGAGGCGTGGTATGGGGAACAGCATCCAGATTCCAAACCGATTCACGCCACCGTCTACTCAGGGAGCGTCACGGCTCGAACGTATGTGGAGGCCTTCGAGAACACGCTGAATCGAGCGTTGAGGGCCAATGCAGCTACCCAAAAAACGCCGCCGCCTTCCTGCTTTGAGCTGCGAAGCATGTTGGCGCCCGAGGACGACAATTCCCAGGCTTTGCGCGAGCTTCTCACCAAATACGGCATCAGCAGTGACGACGCTGCCTTTCTGAGAGAGGACGAGACAGCGTACGGCGACGAAGCGGGAAGAGAAATGGGCGATCCGAAATCCGATCATTCTTCGCGCTCCGACGGCCAACAACCCGGCAGCGCCGAGGGAACCGGTCAACCGGCTTCCGATGGGGCAGCGTCGGCCTGTCCGGTCAAAACGCACGATCAAAATAACCCGCCATCTAAAACGCCCAATAAAGAGGACCCGGCTGCGGAGAAAACGTCTGCCATTCGGACGTACGTTTTTCCGAGAGATATCGCGCATGTTCGGAATGCGTACCAGGAAGCGACCGCGCAGGTGCAGTTGCCGAACGCGTCGCAACCGACGATCGCTTTTTCATTGCGAGACCCGAATAGTGGCGAAGACAGCATTCCGGAATTCTCCGACGCGCAATCTCCGCTGGCTCAAGACGCCGTCATTGCTTCGATTGCCGAGGACATGCGCCGGCGGCGCACACGTTTTGTTTACATCGCCGCGACAAACGTTCTGGATACGATGTTCCTGGCGCGCTTCTTTCGTCTCGAATACCCCGACATTCGAGTGGCGTCCACCGATCCTGGCATTCTGTTTATTCCTGCCGCAGCGAAAGGCTCGCTGAGTGGCACGATGTTTCTCTCCACCTATCCCATGTTTCTTGAAGGCAACGACTGGCTGACGTCCAAAGACATAAGCAAGATGATTTTTCCGAGCCCCCAGGCGCAGGGAGCGTTTAACGCCCTACAGTTCCTGCTGCCCGAGATGGTGGCATCGCACGAGCCCAATAGCTATCCAGCCAATCCACAAAGCTACGCGCAACCCGGCCAGCCACATCCAGGCCTTTGGCTGCTCACATTAAATGGATCGAGCTTCGAACCTTTGGCGCTGTTCGATAGGCAGCACTCCGACGACAAGAAAACCAGTCCGCATGACGACTGGTTTGCGATGGGGGCTCGGAAAGCCGAGGATTTCCCGACGTACGTCGATCCTCCTCTCAGTTGGGCGCTTGTGACACTGCTGCTGACCGCGGGCAGCATGGTTGGATGGTTCCAGATCAAAGGCAACTTTTGGAAAGGGCTTACCGTTGAAGATTCTCCTGCCGTTGCGCCGGCCATCGCCATGTGCCTGTCCCTGAGCGCGACGCTCTACATCTTGATCTCCCCCGTGTTGGGCATGAGATTCATGGCCTTGTGTAAGCCTCCGACTCCTTACGCTGGAATTTTCCTGGGAGTTTTCCTGGGTGCCGCCCTCATTACATCCTTAGCGGTGTGTCTCCTTTGCATAAGGAACGTAATCGACGAGACGCAAACGGACAACGGCGAGTCTGGATCCGGCTTCAGAGTAAAGGGCCCAGCGTCATCCGACGGCAAAGAGGGTACTTTCCATAAGTGGGTTGCCGCCGGTTTGGTTGTTGTGGCGCTGGCCTCGTATTTGGGCCTCGCGAGCCTTCTGCGCGGTGGGCCATGGAGTTGGCCGTTGAAGCAATGGATCGTCGGCAGCCTCGCAGCGGCGATGTGCCTGTTGTTGGCATTTGAAGGCATGAAGCTAGTCGCCAGGCTTCTCATCGCCACGTGCTCGCGGGAGCAAAAACTCTTGCTGCTTTACGGCTCGGCCGCTACGGTTGCTTTTGCCTCGGTCCTCCTAGCCTGGACGTACGTTTGCTTTTCCTCGCAACCTGCCGATAATACCGCATTTCTCGCGCGCTTCCGGGCGATTCGGATTTTTTCCGGTTCGTCTCCGACTCTGCCGCTCCTGCTGTGCGGACTGACGATATTTTGGGCGGCACGCTTCTATGCCGTTCGTTTCCGGGATGCCGGCGCCACTGCTCCCAGACTGAGCTTCGACGTTCCGGAAACCGAGACCGGAGGGAATCCGGGAAACGAACAGAAGTCCAAGCATAGTCAGCAACTGAAGGAATGGAAAGAGCGGCTGAAGGACAGCTACAATCGCGTCAACGGGAATATCCTGGCCGCCGTGGAACTGGAACCGCTTTCCTTAATGGGACGATTTCTGCTGGGCCTGCTCATCACCGCCGCGTGCTTTTTCATTCTTCAGGACGATCCTTTCGCCTTCGAATCGGGGACATACAATTTTGCGTTGGTGGCTGCCTACGCGCTGATGGTATTTTCTCTGGTGACGGGTTCGCTGGATCTCTGGAAGACGTGGAGCGAACTGCGACGTTTTCTCCGGGAGATCGAATTGTTGCCCTCCAATGTGGCGTCCATCAAGAAGATCGCGGCGAGCTGGCCCACACGTCCTGTCTGGCAAGTGAGAGGAGAAACCTCCAAACAGAGCAATCGGATGGAACTATTCAAGGCGTTGCGTCACACCACCGAAGCCGCCGCCGAATATTACGGAGCGGAGAATCAATCATGGAAGCTAGACACGGATGTGGAGGAGCTAAGCGACCTGCAAAAAAGAGATGAGGCGGCGTTTCAAAAGCGAATTGCCGGGGAGGCGGACAAGCTTTTGACGCGGGTGCTCATCCCCGAATGGAGAGAGTCCTGGTGGCGGGAGAATCCATCGACGGATGAAACGAAACGGAGATTTATGCAAGCGGCCGAAGATACGTTTACCCTGGTCTTGGTCCGATTTATCGTTTACGCCGTGGGCCAGATCCGCAACATGGCCTGGACCATCACGTTCAGCTTCATCGGCTTGCTGGTTGTGTCCAACTCTTATAATCCGCGGGGGCCGCTGCTCATCGCCCGCTTCCTGGCATGCGCATTTCTTGCGCTTGGATTCGTGATTGTTTGGGTGTTCTTCAAGATGGAGCGAAACAGAGTTCTGAGCCTGATCTCGAAAACGTCGGATACCCAACTCAGCAGCGAATTTTGGACGCAAATCGTCAGTTTCGGGAGTTTACCGCTGCTGGGCGTCATCGCCCACCTGTTTCCCCAAGTTTCGCAGTTCCTTGTCTCCTGGGTAGCTCCGAGCCTCCAGGACATCCACTGATGCCGAAGCGAGGCCCTTCACAATGTGTGACCCGGCGCTTGCTCTTTAACTTCGGCGCGATTGTTATTGGAACCGGCATTTGGCGAACAAGAAAGTTTGGAATGAGAAGTGCAAGAGATTGACAAGCAGTGCGAGACACATTTCACGGAGATGACTTTATGAAAACACTGAGAAATTTAGCTTTGCTGAGTATCGTGGCGGGTTCTTTCGTAGCGACCCCCTATAAAGCTACCGCGCAGGTTGCGGTCAGCATTGGAGTAGCGCCTGTTTGTCCTTACGGATACTATGAGGTTCCGCCTTACAACTGCGCTCCGGATGGCTATTATGGCCCGGAGTGGTTCGCCGGCGGTATATTCATCGGGGCCGGACCTTGGTATCACGGTCCGGGTAATTTCTACGGACATGTCGATCATCGTCTCGATTTTCGGAAGGGCTACCACGGGCCTGCGCCTGCACGGGGCGACCGTCCCGGCGAAAATCGCGCCACGTTTCGGGGCAACGCGATGCATGACCCGCATGGCCGTGAGGCCCCGCGCGGACACAGGTAAATAGCGGAAGAGTCCGCTGCCGTTCAAACAGGACTATCGCGGCGCTAGCGCGACGAGCGAGCGCCGCTGATACTTGTGCCGGGAATCTCGCCGGACCCGGAATCTCGCCAGAGATGACCAGTTCCGCGCGCCGGTTCCGTTGACGCCCAGCGGTCGTGCCGTTGTCAGTCACCGGCCCGGTCTTACCGAAACTTTCGGCGCTTACGGCGTCATTGCGGAAATAATACGACGGCTCTTCAGTTTAGTCTCCCTCCACCGAACACCGCCGCCGAACACTTTCGTTGCTGCTTCCCGTCTGAATTCAGAAATCACAAACAGGTCCGTCTGTCGGCGATTTCGCTATGAAAAATCCGCGGCGCTTTTCAGACTTGCGCTATTTGCAATGCAGCGACGTCCCGATGGTCGATACACCGAACTGAAATCCTACACCCGTACCCTGTAACGCGACCAGATCTCCGGCAACCACCGAAACGCTGCCCGTCGCGCTCACGAGCGCAGGTGTGAGAGTAGTGCCGGCGACCGACAGCGCTGTGGGCGTACCGTTCGTCACCAGTGTCACGGTGATGGAGCCGCCACCACCCATTCCGGCGGGAACCGCAGTCGGATTGACATACAACGTGTCGAAGGTACAAGCCATTGGCATGGGAACGGCCACCTGCGCGAACGTCGTCCAATCACCGCCGTAAGTCGGATCGCCGCTCGCGGTCGGTGAGAAGTAGAACGGAGTCACCGCATCTGGAGTCTGCGGATTCACGATGCTGGCGGTAAAGATGGTCGCCGGTCCCGCTGGTCCCGTGGGACCAGTCGCACCATTGAGGCCCGGTGATCCCGGCGCACCCGTGGCACCCGCAGGACCCGGATTTCCCGGCGTTCCCGGAACGCCCGCAGCACCCGTCGGACCGGGCACCGTGGATGCAGCACCCGTAGCTCCCGTCGGACCAGGCACTGTGGATGCCGCACCTGTTGGGCCTGTGGGACCTGGCACCGTGGATGGGGCACCCGTCGGGCCCGTCGGACCGGTCGCGCCCGTCGCACCCTGATTTTGCAGGCTGACCATCAACGCCGCCGGATGGCTGGTCGCGGTGGCTTCCTTGGAATCGAGAATAACGCTGGCGTTCGGCGATGGACCGGTGCCGATAATCAGCCCGTTATTCGGGGTGCCGTTCAACCAATCCTTCACGGCTTGC
>Ga0182030_10014059_pt1 | contig 15855 bp, 16 predicted proteins | sample 812S3MmetaG_FD_121299 | JGI IMG/M metagenome (GOLD analysis project Ga0182030, IMG submission 121299) | Permafrost microbial communities from Stordalen Mire, Sweden - 812S3M metaG (Illumina Assembly) | ecosystem: Environmental > Terrestrial > Soil > Wetlands > Permafrost | place: Sweden...
CGCCGGGCCAGCACACCGGGACCTTCCGTGGCAACCAATTGGCCTTTGTCGCAGCGACAGCGGCGCTGAAACTATGGGAAAATCAGGATTTCCTGGCTGCATTGGCGAAGCGCTCGGCTATGCTTGAGGCGACACTACGGAGCATAGTACAGCGCAATCCCGACCTCACTCTGCGCGGACGCGGTTTTATTTGGGGACTAGATTTCACGGCCGCGGGCGGACCTAAAGCTGCAGCCGCCATCTCGCGACAGGCCTTCGAAAGCGGATTGATTATCGAAAGCTGCGGGCGTGACGACGTGGTTCTTAAGATCCTTCCCCCTATCACGACAAATGAGGATGTCCTCGCTCGGGGCTGCGAAATCCTAAGCGACGCGATTCAGGCGACAAGAGCCCTCCACCTTGCGTAGGCACGCCCGTCGACACGGGGGTGCTCGTTCGACGATTCTGGCCTACGCGTCGATTATGGTGCTTATCGCAGTGTCGGGACCAAGTCAGGCAGACCCTAACCCGTTGCTGGATATCGGTGATCTGCACGCCACATGGAACGGTACCATCGGGATCGGCGCATTCGCGGTCCCGCAGGCCAACTTCGGTGCCGGTTCGTACGAGACCGATAAGCTCTTGTCGAAACGAACTTCCCCGGTATGGGGGGAGGGTTTCGTCAAGCCGCAAATCGGTCTCAACTACGATGTGGGCACGCTCCAATTCGCCGCGACCTTTAGCACTATTTATGCGCAGACGATCGGTGACGGCGATGCCAGCCTGGTCAGTACGACGCGCGGTGCGCCGGGACAAATCGACCTCGAGGAGGCGAATGTCGAGATAACCGGAGCGCTGCCAGCCTTGGAAAGCGGAACCTTCGACCTGCAGTTGGGCCGGCAGAATTTTCTCGTTGACGATGGATTCCTCATCGCTGACGGCACGATCAACGCTGGCACTCGCGCCGCATATTATCTTGTCCCCCGAAATGTTTTCGACGGTATCGGTGTGCTGCACCTCAACGGCATGCCGGTGCGCGCTGACATTTTTGTACTCAGTGTTGATACCGCACCCAATCTGACGCGCCGCGGGCTTGATCAGCCGCCGACATCCTTTGCGGGATTCGATTTGACCTGGTTTGCAAACGCGCCCGGCGACAAGGCCGACGGAAGCAAGAATTATGCTGATCGTCTGCGCTATGTCACTACGACCTACTTCCATATCTATGATTCGAAGACAGATGGAACAAAGACAAGCCGAGACGGCATGGATGTCTATTCGCTGTCGGTCGGCGGCGCGCCTGCGCCGTCGGTGCCCGATTTCACTTTCTATGCACAGGCAGTCCTGGAAAGAAACGCGAGTCCACACCGCGAGGTTCGTGCGAACGCCTATTACGTTCAGCCCGAATGGACATTTTCGGATCTGCCGCTGACGCCTGCAATTTTTTATTGCTATTCGCACTATAGCGGCGCGCGAAGCCCGAACGATGCGACAAACGAGAACTATGACCCTTTATTCTACGGTGCAGGGTACCGCGGCGGGAATTTTGGGTCATATTATTACGGCGAAATACTGAGTGAGTATTTTATCGCCAATACAAACGTCGATATTCATGAGGCAGAGTTGACGCTCATGATGCCGTTCCATGTCTTGAACGACCAGGACAGCCTGAAGCTGGATTTCATATATTACCGTTATCTGTACGATCAGAAGCGCGGTCTGGCCTTAAGCTCGGACAGTCTGGGACAGGAGGTCAACATCGCTGCTGAGTATCAATATAGTCCGGCGACATCGCTCGGAGCTGCGGTTGGGGTTGCGACACCTGGCTCGGGGGCGAAGGAGCAGCTTGCCCAGCAACTCAACCTGCCGTCTGGCGGGGGAGGACAGTTTAACCGAGCCAGTGGGATTGCTGAGGTCTTCGCGACCTTTTCCTTTTAACCGCTATCCAGTCGTCCTCTCACCAAGGCCGACTGGGACAGGGTAAGGTGCCGGATCATGCATGGCGGCTTTTGGGACGGAAGCCGAAGAGCTATTTTAGGCTCATTTACCGCATTCGGGCTGGCGTTTGTCATGTCGTATGGAGTCGGGTCGACTTATCCGGCAGCATTTGCCGCCGAACCTACGACTACCGAAACAATCGTTATATTGCGTCACGGGGAAAAGCCCGAAGCGGGACTCGGTCAGCTCGACTGCCAAGGTCTCAACCGATCGCTTGCTCTTCCGGCGGTCATGGGAAAGATGTTTGGAAGGCCCGATGCGATCTTTGCGCCCGACCCTTCGGAGATGAAGAGCGATCAGGGCCACCTCTATAACTACATTCGGCCGCTAGCGACTGTTGAACCGCTGGCAGTCTCTCTGGGAATGCCGATCGATACCAGTATCGGCGTTTCGAACATCGATGCATTGCGGGCGAAACTCGAAACGCCGGCCTATCGATCGGCTCTCGCATTTATCGCATGGGAACATAACGAAATACCCAAGCTCACCCGTCAACTCGTATCGGATAGTGGCGGCGATCCTGCCGTTGTCTCAGATTGGGACCGGCAGGATTTTGATAGCATCTACGTGATCAAGATCACGCGTACCGGCGGAAACTCGACGGTCATCTTCGACCACCGTCATGAAAGCCTGAATGGCCAGCCGAAATCGTGCCCTACGACGATGCCTCGGTAAATGCCGGTCCCGCGATCATCGTCCGCTCGTGGCACGGCATCCGGAAGCGTCTGAATGGAAAAGCGACTTGGATTGGTTCAACGGCCAGATCGCCGAACCGGGAAACTGATAGCTGCAGACTAAATCGGGCGTTCGATGTCGGTCAGAACGGACGGTCCCGCCCCGTCGCCCGCTTCGCGCAGCAGGAACATGCGCAGCCGGCCGTAATGCTTCGCCATTTCGGTATAGCCGACATAGTCGCAGGAAAATTGTTTGGCATTGTTCAGCGCCAAAATGGCGGCGAAAGTCTCTGTGACATAGACGCAGCCTTCAGGCGTCACCGGCTCAATGCGTGCCGCCCGGCTGACATGGGCGCCGTAATAGTTGAGCCGCGCGGTCACGGGGTCTTCCAGTTCGTAGACTGGACCCAAATGGCCGCCAAGACGCAACCGCATGGTCAGGGGAAGTCCTTCCGCCGCAAGATCGACGGCCGCCACCTCAGCCTGCATTTCCAGCGCGCAGGCCGCCGCCCGTCCGGCATCGGGGAACACAGCAAATATCCCGTCGCCCCAAGTGTTGACGAAGGCTAGGTCGCCCTTGAAGCGGCGCGCCACCCGGCCCAAAGCGCCCATGATCTTGCTCGTGAAAACTGGCAATTGGGCGTCGGTCAGCTTGCTGAAGCCGTGAATGTCGCCGAACAGCATCGCCCGTGTATCTCGGCCATGAGCAACCGCCGGTTGAGTATGCGAGGCGGCGACCTTCGGGGCGGAGGACATGTCGCCGCAGGGTATGACGATTGTCGGTGAGTGCCCCGCAGCCCGCCAAGCGGCGATATCGGCCGCGGTCCCGGCGACCGCCTCCCGAGCGAGACCGTCCCACACCGCCAATTGCTGAACCGGCGCATGCATATGACGGGCGCACAGGCTGGCGAGCCCCATCGCCAGGCCGCTGCAATAGTTGAACAGGTGATCGTCGCCCAAATACTGGTCTTCGGTCGCATAGCGCACGGTCTTGGCCGCGGCCAGACAGGCTACGAACCGCGGCACCCAGGATTCGCCCGCCGGCCTGACCGATTGTTCGATGAAGTCGTCGTTGGAAAATGGCAGCACGACATTGAGCGCGACACCGCGTGCGATCAACGCTTCGGCGAACAAGAGGTCCGCTCCGGACGCCAGCGCGCCATAGGCTGCGCCGATCCGCAATCCGTCCAGCAGTTTGTCGATCTCAGCTGCAATCGTCGCTTCTTGTTCCGCCCGGAACCTGCCGGCTTTTCCTGGGCGCGCGATCATATGGCCCGTGTAATGGACGACACAGGGCGGGATGAAGGCACTGAGCACATCTGCCGGCAGGCCTTTCGCCTCGACAACCCGTTCGAGTTGCCGGCCGGTAGATGACAGAGACGCATAGTCGCTGCCGTTCGCGGCGATGACCGGGCCGATCAGCGCCTTTGCCGAGGCGACGTCGCCGACAAGGAGATGGGCCTCCAAAGCAGTTGCCAGTAACCAATATCGGTCGCCCGAATTCCACTGCAGCGCCACATCGAGCCGGGTCTTCAGAAGGTCCAGAACCTCCCGCCCGAGATGCGCCGACAGATCGGCGTTTCCCGACAGAAGGGCCAATGTCGCGGCGTTGATCGCCGGATAATATGCCTCGGGGTCGTTCGCCGCGACCGCCATGCGATAGGCATCTTCGTAGATCGCCCGGGCCTCATCCAGCAGTCTCCGCCGCGTGGCCCCCGACGCTGCGAGGCCTTGGTCCTTTTTGAGCCTGCCAAGCAGGCTGTGCGCATCGATGTTTTTATGCGATGCGAGGTCCAGTTCTTCATATTTCTGGAACGCTAGATCAATTGCGCCGGCATTAGCGAGGCTTAGCACTGCGCGGTGTGCAAAGCTTACGTCGTCCGGATATTCGGCGTGGGCCTCGATGGCCAGGTCATAGGCACGAAAAAATTCGCCATTATTGAAGAATGTTTTGATATCTTTAAGGCGAGCTTGCGCACTGTCAGCAGTATTCGTGTCGGACATCCTGACCTCCGGAAGTCGGCTTCGCCGACTTAGGCCTGCGCGAGCCGGTCAATCGTTGCGCGGCGCTGAAGCCACCTTCTATTTGCCGAAGCGATACCAATATCACCGCATTAGCGTTCGACACGATAAAATCCGCCCAAGATCTGAGAATTTCGCGTCCCCTGGCCTTAAGGTCACAGCGTGCACTCCATCGGCTTCGCGCATCAATCCTACGCGGTAAAAGTTCGCTTCGCTGGGCGTGAGGCTAGTTCGTTACTAGCGGGCGGACTCGCAAGAATTTTCTTTTCCCTGTGCATAGATGGCAGGGCACTTCGGTCGGCCGCGCATCGAGCATCTGGTCCCGCTCAAAATTGAGCCGGAGTTGGTTCGGGGGACTTGTTAAGTGATTGAATTTCCTGGTGGGCGCGACAGGGATTGAACCTGTGACCCCTTCCATGTCAAGGAAGTGCTCTCCCGCTGAGCTACGCGCCCGCCGATATCGGCGTCTTCCACAGGAAGGGGCGCTGTTTATCACCCCGTTTAATCGGTTGCAATCCGCGCGTCCGCGCGCGACGCTCAAGATATGGGATAAGGGGGTTTCAGATGAGCTTAACCCTGATAATCGGCACCAAAAAATGGTCTAGTTGGTCGCTTCGACCTTGGATTGCTATGAAGGAAGCAAAGCTCCCCTTCAAAGAACTGATAATTCACCTTCGGCAGGTCGATACCAAGGCGAGAATTCTAGAATACTCTCCTGCTGGCAAGGTGCCCATCCTGATCGACGGTCGGGAGATCGTATGGGATTCGCTTGCTATCTTGGACTATTTGGCCGCCCGCTTTCCCGAAGCGAGACTTTGGCCGCAGGATCTTGCCGGGCTTGCTTGTGCGCGTTCGATTTCTGCTGAGATGCATGCGGGCTTTCCTGATCTTCGGCGCGAACTGCCCATGGATATCGGCGCAGACCTACCGATGCCTGTTCTAACGGCCGCAGCGGCAGCGGATGTCGATAGGGTCCAGGCTATCTGGCGTGATGCGCGCAGCCGCTTTGGCGGCACAGGACCCTTTCTGTTCGGGCGTTTTAGTATCGCGGATGCAATGTATGCACCCGTGGTCACGCGCTTACGTACCTATAATATCCCTGTCGATCCTTTCTGCAGTGCGTATATGGATGCTGTTCTCAGTCTAGCGTCTATGACTGCTTGGTATCGTGCAGCCGATGAAGAAGAGGTCGAGTAGAGGGAAGATTATGCAGTGGGCGCGGTATTGAACTTTCGGGGAGAGACAATGGGGACGGTTATTTGGCCAGCTGCATTTGCCCGAACTACCGGATTGTCTCCGACGCACCTGCTTTCGAGACGCAGAGCTCCTGTCTCGGTCTGGTGGTTTGACGTGAGGTTGATTGCATTGCTCCTCACGGTGATCGCATTGGTTTGGATACTAGCGTTGGCGGGTACTGCCTTTGCAATTCGCGCAGTTCTCATTCTTTGCGTTGCGATCTTGGCTGGACGCACACGCCGGACGGACATTCATGCCAAACGGCTGCGCGGTGTGCGCTAAGCCCCCTGGAATAGTCGCGGGAACCTCTCGCGCAATGGTCGCTTGACCCTTATATAGGCCGGATGAGTCCGCGCCACGCTGCACCACTTTCGCCTACTGGTTCCACCAATCCGAACTCCGGGCTAAAACCCACGGGAGATCTGCGAGCGCTTGCAACGCTGGCGCCCTATCTGTGGCCAAAAGGTGCCATCGAGCTGCGCGTGCGCGTCATTCTGGCCATGGTCGCTTTGTTGCTCAGCAATGTTGCGACACTGTTCATTCCGATTCTCTACGGCAAGGCAGTCGACGTCCTGTCTGGGAAGGGCTCCGCTCTGGTTGCAGTGCCAGTAGGGTTGATCGCCGCCTACGGAATGGCCCGGTTGCTTACACAGTTCTTTAACGAAGCGCGCAACGCGATATTTCAGAAAGTGTCCCAGCGCGCAATCCGGCAGATCGCCCTGAATGTATTTCGCCATTTGCACAGTCTGTCGCTGAAATTTCACCTCGATCGCCAGACCGGCGGTCTGTCCCGAGCGATTCAACGCGGAACAACGGCTATCGACAGCCTTCTGTCGTTTTCGCTGTTTAACGTGTTCCCGACCATCCTGATGTTGATCTTGTCGGCGGCCGTGATTTGGCAGCGTTTCGACGGTCTCTATGCGGTCGCGACCGTGCTGACAGTAGGCACTTACATTGCGTACACAATTAAAGTCAGCAATTGGCGCATCGTCATCCGGCGTCAGATGAACGACAGCGACAGTTCTGCGAATACCAAAGCGATCGACAGCCTTCTGAACCACGAGACGGTCAAGTATTTCACGAACGAAGAGCATGAGGCGAGCCGTTACGATCTCGCGCTCGCGCGTTATGAGAAGGCGGCGGTCAAGACGGTAACGTCGCTGTCTGTGTTGAATATCGGCCAAGCTGCGATTGTCGGCGCCGGAGTCACGATAATCATGTTTATGTCTGCCCGCGACATTGTCGCTGGCCGAATGAGCATCGGTGGCTTCGTCACATTGAACACTTACCTAATACAACTGGCACAACCGCTGGGCATTTTTGGCACTGTCTATTCCGCGCTTAAGCAGGCGCTGGTCGATATCGAAGGCATGTTCGCACTTCTCCACGAGGGTCGTGATATTGCGGATCATGCCGGAGCGAGTGCACTTAAGGTAACCGGGGGCGCAGTCGAGTTTCGGGATGTCGATTTTGCTTATGACTCGCGCCGCCCGATTCTCAGCGGTGTCAGCTTCGTTGTTCCGGCGGGGTGCACCGTTGCAATCGTAGGATCGTCAGGCGCCGGGAAATCGACGATCGCGCGTCTGTTGTTTCGCTTTTACGATGTCACCGGCGGGGCCATTATTATCGATGGACAGGACATTCGTGACGTGACGCAGCAATCTTTACGTGGCGAGATAGGGATTGTCCCCCAGGATACGGTTCTGTTCAACGACACGATTTACTACAATATCGCTTACGGTCGGCCCGATGCCTCTCGCGAGGACGTCGAAGGCGCCGCCCATATGGCGAATATCGATAAATTCATCCGCACTCTGCCCGATGGCTATGAGGCTATGGTCGGCGAGCGGGGTTTAAAGCTTTCGGGCGGCGAAAAACAAAGAGTCGCCATCGCGCGGGCGCTCCTCAAAGATCCGGCAATCATGTTGTTCGACGAAGCAACGTCGGCACTGGACACCGCGACTGAAAAGGAAATCCAGGGCAACCTGAAAACGGCCAGCGAAGGACGGACGACATTGATCATTGCTCACCGGCTGTCGACCATCATCGACGCGGATGAGATATTGGTTTTGGCTGGCGGACGTATTGTCGAGCGCGGCTCGCATTTATCTCTGCTGGCGCATGGCGGGCTTTTCGCCGAGATGTGGCGCAAGCAACAGGAAGCAGCAGAGCAAGGCATATCGGCGGAAGATGTGGCCCCATCCGCGCAGGCTGCCGAGTAGCGATTATGAAGATCTGGGAGGGTGGGTGCCATTGCGGCCGAGTCCGATTTCGCGTTTCGGCAGATCTTTCGCGCGTGTCTGAGTGCAACTGCTCGGTTTGTACGAAGAAGGGATTTCTTCATCTGATCGTTCCTTCCGAGCAGTTTACGTTGCTGAGTGGGATGGACGCGATTTCAACCTATCAGTTCAATACTGGCGCTGCCCGGCACATGTTCTGCAGCTACTGTGGCATTCATTCCTTTTACGTGCCGCGGTCGGACCCCGACAAAATTGATGTCAACGTACGCTGCTTGGAAGGTGTTGATCTCGCATCCCTAATCCCCAAACAATTCGATGGGCGCAATTGGGAGGAAGCAATAAAGGGCCGGGTCCCTTGGCGCTGAAGATTGAGAAAATTCGTTGTGTTCGCACACAAAATTTTGTGCACACCTCAAGATTATGAGCTCTAGCGCCATATCCCTCACTCGTCGGATGTTAGCGACGGCCTTATTTTCTGAGTGAGGCAATAAGCGCAGGGCTTCTTATGCGCACACGTTCTATAAAAGTTTAAGTAATCGCCGGGTGGATCCATGACCAACGACGTCATTGTCTACGCCTGTTGGAAAAGTGAATTGGAAGTCTTGGGCCATGAGCGGGAAGCCAAGCAAGTTATTGAATAAGCTAAGTGGGCCGGTGAGCCAGAGGGCATCAGAAGACTTCCTGCATGCGTTCGCCGAAGCCCTGCGCAGCCACAAGGCGGGCCAGCTGAAAGAGGCTGAGCGTTTTTACAAAAAAGCCTTGTCGATCGAGCCTGTTCATGCCGACAGTATCCATTTCCTCGGCGTGATAGCTTACCAAACACGAAATTATGAAAAGGCCATCGAACTGATAGGCAAAGCTATAGCAATCGATCCCGCATCAGCGGCGTTTCATTCCAACCTAGGTAACGCGCTACGGAATAGCGGGCGTCTGGAAGAAGCGGCTGCAAGTTACCTCCGCGCGATTGAACTCAATCCCTATTCTGCAAACAATCATAATAACCTGGGGCTGGTGTTACACGCACTAGGAAGGCACGATGAGGCGGCCGCAAACTATGGTCAGGCTATTGCTCTGAAGGCCGATTTGCCCGAGGCCCATAATAATCTTTCGCTCGTCTTGAAGGATCAAGGCAAGCTTGAGGCGGCGGCGACGTCGAGTCGTCGAGCGCTCGCACTCAGGCCCGAATTTCCGGAAGCCTATAACAATCTAGGCATCGCACAACACGAGCAGCGACAGCTCGCTGAGGCGGTAATTTCTTATGGAAAGGCGCTGGACCTTAAACCCAACTTTGCGGAAGTGCATAATAATCTGGCTAACGCACTCAAAGATCAGGGTCGCTTCGGTGAGGCCCAAGCCAGTTTCAAGAAGGCGATTCAGTTAGGTGCTGATCCTTGTGTTTCTTATTATGGTCTGAGCGGTTGCCGTAAATTTTCCGAAGCCGACGGCAGGGTTATTGATGCCTTAAATGCTTTGCTCAACGACCCGAATATCGCGGAATCCGGGCGCACATTGCTTCATTTCGCATTGGGAAAGATTTACGACGATTTGGCTTTATATGGGAAAGCGATAGTTCATTTCGACGAAGCCAACAGAATAGAGCATCAGAAGCACAGACATAATGGACCTGAGCTTACCGCGTTCGTGAATTGGTCAATCGAAGCGTTCCGGAAGGACGCGTTCAACGCACCTATCGTCTCGGACTCTGAGTTGCCCATATTTATCGTTGGCATGCCGCGCTCGGGCACGACTTTGACCGAGCAAATCCTGGCAAGACACCCCGTTGTCATGGCCGGTGGTGAGCTTACATTCTGGTTTCAAACGCTGGACATGATGAGGAGGCAACCCTCGGGGCAGGCTGCTCAGTTGGTGGAGCAAGGCTTGGTTGGCGACTATCTTAGCCTGCTGAAAGCGATTTCGCCCAGCGCATCGCGCGTCACAGATAAGATGCCTTACAACTTTCTGATTCTCGGACTCATTCACAGATTGTTTCCAAGAGCGCGAATTATCCATCTTCGTAGAAGTCCCGTAGATACAGCCCTTTCGATATATTTTACACGGTTCACGCGCGTGAACGATTTTGCCTATAGCCGGCGAGACATTGTGGATTACCACCAGCAATATCGACGGTTAATGGAGCACTGGCGGGCGTTGCTTCCACCGGAACAGTTCATAGAAATCGACTACGAATCTCTCGTTGCTGATCAGGAAGCGGTAACTCGCAGGTTGATCGCCTTTTGTGGTCTTGGTTGGGACAATTCATGTCTCAGTTTCCACAAAGCGAAAAACCCAATAAGCACAGCGAGCGCATGGCAGGCGCGCCAACCGCTTTACCGGACGTCGATCCAGAGATGGCGCCATTATGAGCCTTGGCTGGGTGAGTTTCGTGAACTTCTGCAGTTTGAACCCGTTGTTAGTCGAGAATCGGGGGCGCGATTTGAAGTGCCGCGATAATGTTATGGATCGCCTTTGCACCCCTTCGCTTCCTTTTGGTCTCGGGGTCCTTCGGAGCTAGGGCGCTTCGGCTTGACTAATGCACTTGGCTTCGCGTAGTTTCCGCGCCTTCGCGCGTGGCCATTCGTTACGCGCGCTTTTGTTTGCTCCAGTTCGAGGATTTAACCATGGCCCGTCGTTGCGCCGTGACCGGTAAGGGCGTTCAGACCGGCAACCATGTCAGCCATGCGAATAATAAAACGCGTCGGCGTTTCTTGCCAAACCTCCAACAGACTTCGTTGTTCAGCGAAGCGCTGGGACGCAATATTAGCTTTCGCGTTTCGACCAACGGGTTGCGCACGATTGAGCATAAAGGCGGTCTCGATGCCTATCTTATCAATGCTCGCTCAGCCGAACTCGATACCGAGATGCGCAATCTAAAGAAGCAGGTTGAGAAGATCGTCAGCGAACGCGCTGCTTAAGGTTTAGTCTGTTGCCGGCCCAGTATCGGAATATTTTTCTGATTATTGAAACTTAAGTCCGGTCAGGTTCAGTCTTGGCAAGGCGCCGTCTAATCAGAAACGCGCCACCCAGCCCTATCACAAGCAGCGCTGCCGGCGGTCCTAATACCGTTTCAGCCATTTCATCGCTGCCGAAGCGCAAATAAGTTGAAGCGATACCCATCCAGTTTTGCGATGGTGAAACGGATATCGCGACATTGCCGGCCTCACTATTGCAACTTGTTCCCACGCAGCTGGCTGTGACGAAACCTTGATTTAGGTCGTTCTCGACGTCGCGCGACATATCGGCCTGCGTGCTCACGCGCTCAAATAACTCATATCCAACAGCCATCACCCAAAGCGCGGAAAATAGGACCCAAATCGCAAACAGCCAGCGGCCGCGCAGATACCAAGCCGGTTGCGTCGGCTGTGGGCTCGTGGAAAGCGCAACGGCTCCTTCCGAGTGATCTTTTGAACCAAGAGACATGAACATCTTTCCACCCATGCCAATGGTAAGACATTATAGGTCGAGTCAGTTCCGATCGAAGTGAATTTTTTCTACTTTCGACTACGTCTCCTCGGCGTGAGTCCTGTTGCTTGTCGGTAACCATCCGCAATTCCGCAACTTCACGATGAGGGGGGGGGTAATTATCCAAGCCAAACTGGCGCCCGCGAATACGTCGGAAAGATAATGCAGGTCGAGCAATACTCTGGTCAAACCAATCAATACCGCAGCCCCCCAAAACGCCGGGCACAAACGCGGAAAAATTGCTGAAAAGACAAGTGCCGCGGCAACAGAAGTCGTGGTGTGGCCCGACGGGAAAGACGCAAAGCGCGCACCGATTCGAAAGAAATGGAAGCCGCTTTGGTCGCCAGCAAGCCAAAGATAAGGGCGCGCCCTCCCAAATACGATTTTCAGGACGTCGTCCGATAAGCCTGCCGCGGCGACGACGATAAAGGTCGAAGCTGTTTTCTTGATCGGGTTGTCCAGATGCTTATCCAGATCCGGTATCAAATATCGGATGCTAAGCCCGGCGAGGATCGTGATGCCGGCTGGATAAAGGATAACGCCTCCCTGACCGAACCAAGTTACAAAGCGAGCAATTCGCAATACGAATGGATTCATTCCTGCCATTGCGCGCGCGATCGGTTGATCGAGTGCAAAAGCGAGAAGGGTCGCTAAGATGAAGCCTATGCCAAGAAAATCCGTCCTTACCGCTGATTTCATTGCGGTAGGCGCCGATATAGATTCAGGCTTACCCGCTTCCCTTTGGCATAATTGAACCCTGCGACAGTTCCGAGGGGTTCGACGGCGATATGCCGTTCGACCACTCTGGCGGAAAACGCGGCTGCTTGATCCTCACTCACAATCGCAACCGCGTTGGCAGTATCGTCCAGTAGGTCGGCAGCGTCGCCGCCATTGCCGAAGCGCGTATCGGTGCCCAGCGATAATACTGCACTTGGTTCTGAATACCCGGCAATGAGCACCGGGCCGTGGCCGGCGGGAAGCCTCTGAAACAGGGCTGTCTTCAGACGAGACGCGATCCATGGGGAATCCAGCGCGGGAAGCGCAGCACCAAAAACCGCACCCCACACGACAACCGCCAAGGCGATTGCTAGGGTAGCAGCTTGGCGTCTCTTCCCCTGCCAGTAAAGCCAAGCACCTCCTGCGGTTAGCGTCCATATGGCAGTAGAGGCAAGTATGCCGCGTATCGATAGTCGCCCGTCGCCCAACGGAGCTGCGGCGACGACGATCGCACCCAGAGCGATTCCGACCAGGGTCCACAGGCCGATTGCGATATGTAAAAACCACCGCCGCCAAGCTGTTGGTCGCATGTCCAGCCGGTCAGACAACGCTGCGCCTGCAAGCAAAGCGACGGGCGGAAACAGGGGCAAGACATAGTGGGGTAGCTTGGTCGGCACAACTTCGAATAGAAGCCAGGATGGGACGATCCAGGCCAGACAAAAAATGACGCCTCGGTCGTGGCGATTACGCCAAATCCAGGGTACCGACAGCAAGGCGAAAAGTGAACTCGGCCAGAAAATAACGGGGAACATCGCGATGTAAGCGCCAGGCGGAGCGCCGTGCGATTCCTGAGCACCGTACAGTTTCGCCGCCATGTCGTGCCCCAGCGATTGGCTGATGAAGGCCCCGTGGCTCGATAGAGTGATAGCGATCAACCACGGCAAAGCAATCGCCAGTGTAATTGCAATCCCTGGCCAAGGGCGCAATCGTAGAAACCACGCGACCCGCCGATCGATGATGGAAAGCGCAATTGAGGTAAGAGCTAGAACGACCAATATAATCGGGCCTTTGACCAAAACTCCGACACCAATCGCCCCCCAGAAAGGAATCCAACGGGTGCGAACCAACGGTGGCGCACCGATATCGGGCATCCAGGCGTCGGCGAGACCGGCTAATGCCAGCAGTATGGTCAGAAGCAATACGGCGTCGGTTTTGGCTTGCCGCGCCTCTACTCCGAGCAATAGCGTCGTCGCCAGAAAGGCGGCACCCAGAAAACCGGCCTCTGCTCCCATCCAGCGCCGCCCGATTGCCAAGGTCACTAGGACCGCGCCCAGTGCGCCTATCAAGGACGGCAGGCGATAGGTCCAAACGGGGTTTGCCGGGTCTTCGCCACCTGCAAGCCAAGTGGCTGCCGCCTGCAGCCAGTAGATGCCTACCGGCTTTTTAAGACGCGCCTCATTCTGCAGGCGGATGTCGATATAGTCGCCGGTCTCGTGCATCTGGCGTGTGGCTTGCGCGAATCGTGCTTCATCGCGATCGACCGCCGGAATGGTCTGTAAGCCGGGAAGGTAAAGCGCGAGGCTTAGCAGCAGGATCAGTGCGTATGCGACTGGCGAACGGATCACCCAGTATGCTTCGGCGCTGGGAACCTCCGATATCGGCGCGCTATGAAAATCCGTCATGGCCCGACTAAAGCGACGAACGACAGGCTTGGCGATGGCATCTGCTCAGCACCCGAGTATCGGTCGGCGACGCCAATTACGACATTGCCGAGATCGCGATCCAAAAGCCGGCCGCCATCGGGTTTCCGGCGGAAGGTTTCCCGCGGCAACATGGAATCAAAAATATGCGATTGGAATATAGTGATGCAAAATTGGACGGATGACGTAGTCGATCAACAGGAGCAGGATAAGCGGCGAAAGGTCCAGACCGCCGAATGGCGGAACAATGCGGCGGATCGGCTGCAGGATCGGAACGGTTACCCGGTCCAGGGTATCTACGATCATATAAACGGCCCGGTTACGGGTGTTGACTACCCCGAAAGCGACCAGCCAGCTTGCGATAACCTGCGCGATGATGACCCAAATAACGAGGCCGAGGACGACATCGATCAACTGCGCGACGATCGCGATAATAAACATTATTGCTCCAGCCCTTCGATAATCGCGGAAGCTATCGGTCCTGCGTGAGTCGCGCAAGCATTGCCCCGAGTTGTGTCCAAGACCTGGCTTGACACCGCCGGGGCGTCTGACCATATTCCGCCGCCTCAGGCGATTTGAGATTCGGGGCTATAGCTCAGCTGGGAGAGCGCGTCGTTCGCAATGACGAGGTCGGCGGTTCGATCCCGCCTAGCTCCACCAAATCGTAGTATCAGGATAAGGCGCCAATCGGGGCGCCTCAGTCTGACCGGTTGTCAGAGCTCCCAGGCTTACCCCCACCGTCCCGGACTTGGAGGTTAATCCTCGGGCGCGACCGTCACGCGAAGACCTTCCAATTCAGGCTTAATCTCGATTTGGCAGCTGAGCCTCGAACCGGGCTCATAATGCGAGGACTCTTCGAGCAATTCGCGCTCGTCTCGCGTCATAGGCGGCATCTGGGCCTGCCAATTTTCGTCGATATAAACATGGCAGGTCGAACAGGACATCATCCCACCGCAGATAGCGGCAAGCTCGAATTTTCCTTCGTCGCGAATGGCTTCCATTAGAGTGAAACCGTTCGTGGCATCGACCGGAAATTCTGTTCCTTTGCGGTCGGTGACGTAAATCTCGGGCATTGTCAGGTCTCGGAATTCTAGTTGAGCAAAATGCAGCGTGACCTACTATCGTGGCGCGGGCGGATTGGCAATTCACCCTTCGTCGCACCCAGTAACAATCTAGTGCATCAGTTTACGCTGCCAGCAATTCCGAAGGGTCGGTCGCGGTCTTACCGAAGGCAGCAGCGACCCCCTCGTTGGTCAATGTTCCATTGCACACATTGAGACCACGCCGAAGATGCAAATTCTCGGACATGGCTGCCTTCCAGCCCTTATTGGCCAGAGCGATCACGAATGGTTGCGTCGCATTGTTAAGTGCGAATGTCGAAGTGCGCGGCACCGCACCGGGCATGTTGGTTACACAATAATGGACGACCCCTTCTTCGATATAGGTAGGGTGGGCATGGGTTGTCGGTCGCGATGTATCAAAGCAGCCGCCCTGATCGATCGCAACATCGACCAGGGCTGACCCTCGCCGCATGGAGCGCAACATCGGTCTTGTAACAAGCCGTGGTGCAGCCGCACCTGGTATCAAGACCGCGCCGATCACCAAATCCGCTTTCGCGACGGCCCGTGCGATTGTGTCGGTGGTAGAGTAGACTGTTTGGATACGGCTGCCGAACATGTCGTCGAGTTCGCGCAGGCGGGCGATTGAGCGATCGATGACGGTAATTTGCGATTCCATGCCGACGGCCATTCGGATCGCATTGGTGCCGACTGTGCCGCCGCCCAACACGACGACTTGCGCGGCGGGAACTCCGGGAACGCCGCCCAGCAG
>Ga0182030_10014060_pt1 | contig 15854 bp, 12 predicted proteins | sample 812S3MmetaG_FD_121299 | JGI IMG/M metagenome (GOLD analysis project Ga0182030, IMG submission 121299) | Permafrost microbial communities from Stordalen Mire, Sweden - 812S3M metaG (Illumina Assembly) | ecosystem: Environmental > Terrestrial > Soil > Wetlands > Permafrost | place: Sweden...
ACGAAAAATTTACAAGGGCAAGTTACTGTCATCGGGCCATTATAAGTAAAGTGAGCTCCCCCAAGCGCGTATCCTAAGTCGCTCAATCCTGGCATATAATATACTTCGAATATTCCAGTGGCATTTATCGAACCTGAACTGCCGCTGAACCATCTGCCATTATTCCGGCAATAATTATCAGCATCCGATTGCAAGTGTGATTGCATCGCAGTTCTACACTTGGAACTGCTCTTTATTTCATTTATAATTGCTGGATCAGTTATCGTAAGATCGCCGCCTCCATTTAAAAAGTTTTGCAGTAAAAGGGCGGCAAAGTAGTAGCCCTCACCATCAAACCACGCTAGTTCATCTTCTAGTTCGGCCGTCGCTGTGGCTTCCGTCCAGTTCTCTGGAGGCGATGGGGGAGGAAAGGTCTCTTGAAGGCCAAATAAATCAACGCCCAATAATGGTGCGTTATGAACAAAGCCGTAGAGGTTGTGTTGTCTGTTTTCCCCAACTGGATCCCGGCTTAACCACGTCCCCGTTGAGGGTTTGTAATACCGACGGCCGTAATAAAGCAAATCCGATTCATCATCTTGGTATTTGGTGGAGAAGCGGAAGGGGTTGGTCCCGCGTGCGGGACCAGTGGCCCGAATCACTTCCCCGAAGGGGCCGTAATCGTAGTTGGCCAGCAGGGTGCCGTCCAAGGCATTGATGAGGGCGGTCACGTTGCCGTTGCCATCGTAGGCGACGAAGGCGTTGGTGGTGGCGGACGCGCCGTGATAGCCGATAGCCAATAGCCCAGAGCCAGAGGGCGAAGACGATATGGCCGTCAGGCAGTTCAGATGATCATATGTTTTGCCGGTCGTCATGCGCGTCGCGCTGCCGTTTGCATAGACAATCTGGCTCACGAGCGGGGAATTGGCAAGCAAATAAATGACAGAGTTTTTAACCGCGAGATACGCGGAATCCACGCAAGTAAATGGGGAATATGTCAATCTCAAGAACCGACCCCTTTACGACCCCTTTATGGTGACCCCTTGGCAACAAATGATCGCCGGTTTTGCGGGAGAAATGTTGAAATAAAAATCCCCCTTGGCAGGTGCAGAGTTTGGGGTTACGTTGCCTCAGTCATGAAACCGCTTTCGGCCAGAGCGAATATCAGAGGATTCACCCTCCTGGACACGCTCGTCGTGCTGTTCGTGCTGTTTATTGTGGCTGCGATGCTGATGCCGACCTTGGCCGGAAGTCATCGGGCACCGGGACAAAAGTGCATGTCCAACCTTAGGCAAATTGAAGTTGGATTTTATATGTATTGGGACGATAACGGCAGAAAATTCCCCATGCAAGTTTCGGTGACCAACGGCGGCACTATGGAATTTATCAACAGCGGTCACACTTTTTCCCATTTCCAAAAAGTCTTAGGTAATCAACACGACCCGCGATTTTTGGTTTGCCCGCTCGACAAAACCCGAAAGGCGGCCACCAATTTTCAAACGCTGACGGATTTGAACCTCAGCTACTTCCTCAATGCGGATGTTGTAACCACGGGCGATCCAGCCCATTCCATTTTGGCCGGGGACCGTTTATTGCAGGTCAACGGCCTGCCGGTGAAGCCGGGCCTGTTCCTTTTAACCACGAATTTGAACCTGGGTTGGACCCCGAAATTACATGGCGGATTTGGCAATCTTGCCTTTGCCGACGGTCATGTTGAAATGATCAGGAGCACCAATTTGAAGAAGGTATTGCAAAACCAGCCGCTGGCGACCAACCGCCTGTGCGTTCCATAACCAGGTTTCACCTGCCACGGCGACCTGATCCGCAACCGATCAACCTGTTTTGCGGGACGTGTTGATTCCCTGCGACGCCACCCAGCGGTTGATATCCTGCCGTTGGATGGCGGCCGCCATCAAGTCCGGGAACAAGTCCGGGGTGCAGGCGAAGGCGGGAACTCCCAGGGTGGCAAAGGCGGCCGCGTGTTTTTTATCGGACATCGGCGCGCCCTCGTCGTTGAGCGCCAGCAAGGCGGTCATTTGCACACGGCCGGTCACCAGGGTGCCCACCCGCTTCAACATTTCCCGGGCATTCCCGACCTCGTAGCAGGTCGGTTAACGGTGTTGTCATGTTTCCAGTAATATTCAATTGATACAGTCTATTACTTCGTGGTCGGACTGAGTTTCAACAACACCGCTCCGCAAAGGGGTCGGTTCGTGGTATTGGCATATTTTAGGATGGGTTCGCCTGCCGGTACCGCAGACAGGCTCTCAACCAAACTTCACCCCAAATTTGCCTTAATCCTTGATCCACACCATGGAGGCGCCCGCGGGGGTGCGGTTGTTGCGCGCGTAATTGGGAATGGCCAGCAGCGGGCTGCCATCGGCCCAGGTCCCTTGCAGGGCGACGACGCCCCCGAGCAAATCCCCCCGCCACACCGGCGTCAGCGGGGCGTCACTGATCGCCTGGTCAATGCGCGGCTGGTCGGCGGTTTCCACATTGTAAATCAGCGGGCCGTAGCGCAAGGCGACCAGGCCCCGGTCGGCGGCCACCCGCGGATCGGCCGTGAGGCGCTGCACGGCCAGGGGCAGTTCCAGTGTGATCGTGTCACCCGCCTGCCATTGGCGATTGATCACCGCGTAGCCATGTTTAATGACCGGCGTCAGCGTCCGGCCGTTGACCGCCAGTGTTTTGAGACCGCTGACCGCGGGCACCGCCGTGTAAAGCGCGCTGGTGGCGCGATCCGGCACGCGGACATAGACGGTGAAGCGGGTGGGGGTTTTGGGGTTGACCGTCAGGGCGACCTGGCCGCTCCACGGGTAGTCGGTTTTCTGCACCATCTCCACATCCGTGCCCGCGACGTTTTCCACCTTGATGGTGCTGCCAATGAACAGGTTGACGCAGAGGCCGTCGGCGCTTTTCGCGTAGGTCCAGGTGGGGATCATCAGCAGCGTGCGCGGGATGTTGCCCACGCAGCAGGGGCAGTTATGCCACGGCCCGCGGCGCCCGCCGAGCAGCGGGTTGGTGTATTGGAAGTTTTTGCCGTCCAGGTCCACCGAGCCCAGGAGCGCGTTGTACATGGTTTCCTCATACAGGTCGGCATATTTGGCGTCGTGGCAGGCCAGGTTGAGCTTGTATTGGAAGAAGATCAGCCCGCAGCTTGAACAGGATTCGCAATAGGCTGAATTGGGCAGGGAATAATTCGGGCCGAAGCCCTCCGAGGTTTCGCCGCTGCCCACCCCGCCGGTGACGTAATATTTCTTGTTCACCAGATTGTCCTCGAGCGACGCCACGGCGCTGGAATAATCCGTGTCGCCCGTCTCGGCCGCGATGTCGGCCAGGCCGGAGTAAAAATACACGGCGCGGACGGCGTGGCCCACAGCCTCATATTGTTTGATGGGGGGCAGATGGCTTTGGTCGTATTCGCTGCCGCCCCGGCGGGAGTCGAGCAGGAAACGGGCGAGCTTGATGTAGTCGTCCCCGCGCCCGTGGCCCTCCTGGTCATTGACAAACCGGCCGAACCGCACGAGGGCCTGTTCCATCTCCTCATGGCCGTCGAACCATTCTTTCTTGCCCGGGCCGAGGTTGGCCACCCAGCAGTCCGCGAGCTTCTTGGCGGCGTCGTACAGGCGCCGGTCCTTCCCCTCCGTCAGGGTGTAATGGTTGATGGCGGATTCGATGAAATAACCCGCCGTGTAGCCTTCATGATTACCGCGTTCGGCGGGCGTCCAGTGGGCCGGCCAGGTGGACCGCCGCGCGAGGGTGTACGCGGTTTGCAGGTAACCATCCGGTTCCTGGGCCGCCAGGATGATGGGAATCCATTCCGCCAGCGTGGCCTTCATCTTCTCCTGCGCCGCCATGATGTCCGGGTCGCCCCGGGGATCCACCATGAGCGCCAGGCACATGGACTCCACGGTTTCATGCACCCACGCGTTGGCGAACACGAAGCCTTTGTGGGGGCCGTGGGGTTCGCCCCGCAGGGCCTTGCCCGCTTCGATGAAATTGTCAATGCCGCCCTGGCCCTGGGTGAGGTTGGTGCGGCTGATCATGTCAATGCAATGCGGGATCCAGTTCACGATGAGCGCCTTCGCGCGGGCGTTCCACAGCGGACTGTCAATGGTGTAGTGTTTCGTATAAACCACGTCCAGCCGGTGGTCCGGCGGGGGCGGCCCGGCCCGGACCTTCAGGGTGTTGACGGCGCTCAGCGGGCCGGCGCCGGCCCTCAACTGGAGGGTGTAATCGCCCGCCGCGGAAAACATCGCGGTGGTTCCGGCCGCGCCGGCATCGGCGAACGTCACCCGGCCCGGCCCGGAAATCTTGGTCCATTGGGTGACATACGACATCTCCGGCTTTAAACTCTTCACCGTGCCCGACAAATAGGTTTTGCCGCCCAGCACCACGTCCCGGTCCACCCCGGCCGTCACGAGGGGAGGGAACTCCGGCGATTTGCCGGAGTCCAACACCCGCCATTGCAATAAACCGGTGGAAGAGTCGCCGTCCCCATCCATTTCCAGCCGCAGTTTGGTGGTTTGCAGCTCGTCAAAAGTGGTGGCGTTGAACTGGTCGGCGGCCACCCCCAGTCCGACCGGGTGATTTACCGGCAGAAATTGGGTGCCGTCCCAGTAAAACAGGCGGCAGGCCCGGGGCAGACGCACCCCCTGGCGGTCCGTCCACCAATAGACCTCCATCCGACCGGTGCTGATGGGTTTGGACCAATCATATTGCACCCACTGCGTGCCGGTGCGCGGCCAGTTGCCGTAAGCGCCGGGGCCGCGGTCGCGGGAATTCCGGGGCGAACTGCCGCCGTTGAGCGCGGCCACCGAGGTGTCGCCGGAGACGTAGGAGGCCGAGGGTGTGGCCGCCGGGGCCAGGTTCACCTCCGCCGCGCCCGCCCGCAGACCGGCGGTGAGCCAGAGTCCCGCCAGGCCAAGCAGCGCAGCCAGCCGGGCGCAAGTTTTAGGGATCTTCATGGCATTAATTTAGTTGATTTAAATTCGACCGCAACAAAATGTGCGGGCGCAAAACGGACTTGACCAACTTAACTTTGTCACGCAAAGTGAGTCGGGTCCTTCGATCAATAATATGAAAACACCTTGGTTTAAACGTCTCGGCTGGCTCCCAGCGCCCGTTTCCGTCCCTGGCATCCTCATATGTCTGCTCGCGGCGGTGTTCTGTCTGACCGTCTTCCTGGCGGTGGACCGGCACTCGCATTCGGTGAGCGACACTTTTTACGGAGTATTCCCGTACTTTGCCTGCACGTTTCTGCTGCTGGATTGGCTCGCCGGCAAAACCAGCGCCCCGGCGGCGGGTTCCCGGTAACAGGCGGCAACCAATACCCGAGTCGCGAAGCGACCCCGGATATTAGCCAGCTACGAAGTGGCTGGACTGGACCGGTCCGGTGGACCGAGATCATCCTGCTCACAGGGTGGGGCCTCCCGCGACCGCGGGATGCGCGCCGTCGTCCGCTGCCCAACCATCGGTTCATTCACCACACTCGCCGTTTGCCCGTCCAATGCCACCAGCTTTTACCGACCCACAACCACTGGAACCTTTCTCTTTTCTTTGTGATCGCTTACGAAACTGGGGAGCGCGCCCGCCCCGGGTGCCGCGGTGGACGCCCTCGTCCGCCGCCGCGAGCGCGTCAGCGCGAGCAGTCACCGTTTCTTCCTGTATCAGCACCCAAAGGGCGTCCCCGCTCCGCGGTTAAACATCTCCGTCTTGAGATTGAAGGTTCAGAATCCCATTTTGTTCATGCTGCCATTCTGTCAAAACTTCGCGTATTTCGCCTGTTTCGCCGTTAAAAAATTCCCCAGGGTTGTCGCGCCCGTTGGCTTGCTCCGCTGTGTTCGTGTTCAAACGCAATAAAAACTGTCCGCAATAAAAACTTGCAAAAACGGCAAAAGGTTCTAATTTCAATTATAACTTGTGCTAGGGCACAGGGAACCCAAAAAAACAATGAACTGGATCAAACCTGAATTTGAAGAAATCAGCCTGAGCATGGAAGTCACGGCTTACGTGAACACCGGCAAATGACGGGCCTTGCCGCGTAAACCTGCGGCGCTCCTCTTGGCCGGCTTCTTTCAGCCGTTAACGTGCGCATCCGCGTTCTTGGTTCCGCGGCGGGCGGTGGCGTTCCCCAATGGAATTGCAACTGCCGTAATTGCCGCGCCGCGCGCCGGCAGCCCGCCGGTCAACCCCGCCAAACCCAGTCTTCCGCCGCTGTTTCCGCTGGCGGCAAACAATGGCTGCTCCTCAACGCCTCGCCCGATCTGGTCGGGCAGTTCGCCGCGTTTCCTCCGCTGACCCCGCCGGGTGAGCACCTCCGGAGCAGCGCGGTGCAGGCGGTGGTGCTGACCGACGGCGAAATGGATCATGTGGCCGGCCTGCTCTCGTTGCGCGAGCAGAAATCCCTCCGCCTGATCTGCACCCCGGCCGTCAAGAACCTGCTGACCGTCCAATTCCCCCTGCTGCCGGCGCTGGCCGCTTATTGCGAGATTCAGCATTCCCCGTTTCCCGTGGAAATCGCCGGGCTCCGCGTTTCCGCCTTGGAACTGGCCGTGGACAAGGCGCCGCGCTACTCCCGGCGCCCGGCGCGCCGGGGCGGGGTGGTGGGGCTCCGACTGGAAGCCGGCGGCCAAAACCTGGTGTACCTCCCCGGCCTGCCGGCGATCACCCCGGCGGTGACGGAATTTGTGGCGGACTGCGATGCTCTGCTGGTGGACGGCACTTTTTGGGCGGACCAGGAAATGATCACGCCCGGCCTGTCCACGCGCACGGCGCGGGAAATGGGCCATGTGCCGGTGGGCGGCGCGGACGGCAGCTTGGAATGGTTGCGCGCGCTCAAAATTCCGCGTAAAATTTACACCCATATCAACAACACCAATCCCATGTGGCGGATGAACTCGCGCGAACGCCGGATCGTCCTGCAGGCCGGGGTGGAAATATCCACCGACGGGATGGAGATTCGCTTATGAAAGCGCCCCCGACCGCGTCCCTCCGGAAGCCTTGGCCGGTGGCAAAGTTCACCGCCCGGTTGCGCGCGGTGGGGAAAACGTATCACGACCGGCATCCGTTCCATGTGTTGATGAACGAGGGCCGGCTCAGCCGTCCGCAACTGCGGGGCTGGGTCGCCAACCGGTTTTATTACCAGACCCAAATCCCCATCAAGGACGCGGTGATTCTCTCGCGCTGCCCGGAGCGCGAACTGCGCCGGGTCTGGATTCAGCGCCTCTTGGATCATGATGGCACGGACACCGACCCGGGCGGCATCGAGAAATGGCTGCGGCTGGGCGAGGCGGTGGGGCTCACCCGGGCGGAACTGCTGGCCCAAAGCCGGCTGCTGCCGGGCGTCCGGTATGCCGTGGATGCGTACGTCAATTTTTGCCGCACGGAGCCGTGGCTGATCGCGATGGCTTCGTCCCTGACGGAGTTGTTTGCGCCGGCATTGATGGCCAGGCGCATCGCCGCGTTTGAGCGGCACTATCCGTGGGTGCGGGAGGACGGGCTGCGGTATTTTCGCGGCCGGCTGACCCAGGCGCCGCGCGACGCCGATTTCGCCCTGCGCCTGGTGCAGGAGCGCTGCCGGAGCCGCGAGTTGCAGGATCAGGCCGTGGCGGCGTTGAAATTCAAATGCGAACTGCTCTGGGCCATGCTGGACGCCATGCACTACGCCTATATACTGACCCCGTCCAAGTCGTGAACGCCCCCGCCGACAACGTCCGCCCGCACCTGCCCGCCAAGGCGCGGTTGAAATGGGACGCCGTGCGGGAAAAGCACTTGCTGCTGTTTCCCGAGGGGTTGCTGGTGCTCAACCCCACCGCCCACACGGTGCTGGCGCTGTGCGACGGCCAACGCACGGTCGCGGAGATCATCCAAACGCTCGCCGTACAGTACGCGAATGACGCGCTGGCCGGGGATGTGCGGAACCTGCTGCAAACGCTGGCGGACAAGGGGCTGGTCACGTTGGAGGAGTGACGCCATGGAGACGCCGCGGCCCTACTCCCTGCTCTGCGAACTGACCTATCGTTGTCCATTGCAGTGTCCGTATTGCAGCAATCCGCTGGATTTTGCCCGGCACACGACAGAACTGGAGACCGGGGAATGGCAACGGGTGCTGACGGAGGCGGCGGCGCTGGGTGTGGTGCAGGCGAATTTCTCCGGCGGCGAACCGCTGTTGCGCGCCGATGCGCCGGCCCTCATCCACCACGCGCGGGAACTGGGGCTGTACACCAACCTGAGCACGGGCGGCACGTTGTTGACGGACCGGCTGGCGGACGGGCTGAGGGCGGCGGGGTTGGACAGCCTGCAAGTCAGCCTGCAGGACGCGGACGCGGCGAGCTCGGACCGGCTGGCGGGCGGCGCGCCCTCGTTCGAGCAGAAGATCCGCGCGGCGCGGCTGGTGAAGGCCACGGGCTTTTCGCTGACACTCAATGTGGTGCTGCACCGGCAGAACATCGGCCGGCTGGAGGCGATCATCGCGCTGGCGGAGGAACTCGGGGCGGAGCGGTTGGAGCTGGCCAATACGCAATTCAACGGCTGGGCGTTGAAAAATCGCGCGGCGCTGTTGCCGGCGCGCGCGCAGGTGGAACAGGCGGCGGCGGCGGCGCACCGGGCGCAGGAGCGGCTCCGGGGGCGCATGGAGATTCTGTACGTGCTGCCGGATTATTTCGAACCCTACCCAAAGCCCTGTCTGCACGGCTGGGGGCGGGTGTTTCTGACCGTGGCGGCGGATGGCGCCGTGCTGCCGTGCCAGACCGCGCGGGAGATTCGCGGCCTGAACTTTGACACCGTGAGGGAACGTTCGCTGGCGGACATCTGGTTCAAGTCGGAAACGTTTGTCAAATTTCGCGGGACGGCCTGGCTGCCGGAACCATGCCAAAGCTGTCCCCGACGGGAGGTTGATTTTGGCGGCTGCCGGTGCCAGGCGTTCTTGCTGACCGGCGAGGCGGCGGCGACCGATCCGGCGTGCTCACTGTCACCACAACACGGGTTGATCACCGCCGCGCTGGCGGAGGCGGAAGCCGGGGCGGACGGCCCGCTGGTGTACCGGACGGCCCGGGCATCCAGGGAGTTTTGACGCCGTCGCCGCCGCGTTGCACAGAAGAGAAATAAACGTAAGTTGTTTTAATACAATATTTTACAACGAATATTTTAAGGTTTCCGGCCGGTCTGACAACGGGGAGGATCATGTTATTCTCAAGTTGTTTACAATCAGCGAGTTGCTCGCGAAAATAACCATAAATAACCATAAATAACCATAATCACAGTTTCGTTTTTTTTAGGCGGCCGAGGGGTGCCGCCCAGTCCCCGCCCACCTGCTGGACATCTTGTGCGGGGTACCACCTCCCGCTGTGCGGGCCCCGTCGGCGGATCGTCCGTGTGCCGGACGTGCTCGGGTTGCGTTCCGCCTGCGGGTTGGCCCCGCCGGGCGGCCCACAAAACCGCCGCCCCGGATCATTCCCCCGAGGGCTGGTGGATGTACATGGATTGCAGGGCGAGGCGGCCAGGGCCGGTGAAACGGTTCCAGGCAATCTGGCCGGCGCTGGCGAAAAGACCGGTGGACAGTCGCTGAAACATGGTCTCCATGGTCACGGTGGGGGATTTGTAAATCCAGCCGCCTGGTTCGATGTCAATCTGCTCGCCTGGCTGGAGCTGCACTTCAAAGACATTGCCGTAGCCGTGCAGCCAGAGAATGCCTTCGGTGCCGGTCGCCGTGAAGGTGTCGATGAAAAAGCCCGTCCCGCCGAGCAGCATGTTGGCCATGCCTTTGACCCGGTTGAAGGTGAAATCCACGGCGTCAGTGGCGGCGAGAAACTGATGCTCCCGGACCTCTACGGATTCGCCCGGCCGCAAGTGGAGGGCGAAGACCTGCCCGGCACCGTCGCGGCTGAAGGCGATGCGGCCGGGGCCGCGTGCGGAGGTCATGAACACGGGCATGCCGGCGAGCATCCGTTTGAGGGCGCCGCGCATGGGTTTGAGTTCGATGGCCACCGCCGGGTCCTTCCACAGGAGGATGTGGTGTTCAAAATAGACCGGGGTGGCGGACAATTCCAGATGCAGGACCGGGACGAGTTCGCCCTCGATGTGATAGGTGACCCCGCCAAAGGTTTCGTTGGCGGCCGTGGTGGTGAGTTGCCGGGGAACAGCCATGGTGGTAACGGGTTGGTTGTTTGATATGGTTGATGAATTTGGGCGCCGGCGTCCGGGCCGCGCCCCCCGCGCCAGAAAATGACGCAGACCCCGGCCAAAGGAAAGCCAAATTCATACCCTTGATATTTTCCTGGAAGACATTAACTTCTGCTCATGCCGATTTACGAGTTTCATTGCGCTGCCTGCGACGAGGACAGCGAAATTTTGGTGCGTTCCCTGGACTGGCGGGGCACCGCCTGCCCGCGTTGCGGCTCCAAGAAGTTAACCAAGCAATTATCCGTGTTCGCGGCCGGCGGCACGGGGGCGGAGTCCGGCTCGGCCGGGGCCTGCGACACGGGCGGGGGAGGAGGCGGGAGCTGCTGCGGCGGCCATTGCCGCGGACACGGGAATTAAACGGCCCGGGACACATTTTTCCTCGACGAGCGGAAAAATGTGTGCGGAAATGATTCGCAACACACCAACACGGGCGGGCGGGCGGCGCGAGTTTGGGCGGGCCGGTGTTGGCCGGATCAGTCCCGGGAGGGATTTGGACTATGAAATCGAAATTGCTGTATTTTGGAGCCGCTGTATTCAGCCTGCTGCTGATGGCGGCGCCCGGCGCGCGGTCACAGGGGCTGACCTTCACCACCAACACGTATGCCGTGGGGAGCCAGCCGGATGCGGTGGCGGTGGCGGATATCAACGGGGACGGTAATCCCGACCTGATCAGCGCCAATTACGGCGGCAACTCGCTGACCGTGCTGAACAACAACGGCAGCGGCCTGTTTGGCGTTAACGCCACGCTGCCGGTGGGCACCAATCCGGTGTTTGTGGCGGCGGCGGACATCAACGGGGACGGTCATCCGGATTTGATCTGCGCCAATGCCGGCGAGAATTCCCTGACAGTATTTACCAATAATGGCAACGGCGGGTTTGGTTTCAACGCCACGTTGGAAGATTTCTATGGCGTTGGCACACCGGATGGCCTGGTGTTGACGAACATCTTTGGCAACAGTTACCCCGATTTGATTTGCGCGAACACCAACGGTCTGCTGGTGGTCTTTCAGAACACCGGCCCCGGAGAGTTTGTCTTCCAGAACACCTACGGGGTGGGGAGCGGTTCGGAATACGTCATCGCGGCGGATGTCAATGGCGACGGGCATCCGGATTTGATCACGGCCGATTACGCCAACAACACCTTGACGGTGCTGACCAATGACGGCACCGGGAATTTTCCCAACTTAACGACCTACACCGTGGGGACGAACCCGGTGTGCGTGGCGGCGGCGGACATTAATGGGGATGGGAAGGTGGATTTGGTGTGCGCCAACTACACCTCCAAATCTCTGACCGTGCTGACGAACAACGGGCATGGAGTGTTTGGCTCAAATGCCACGATCAACCTGTCCGGCAAACCGACTTCCCTGGCGCTGCAAGACCTGAATAACGACGGCAAACCAGATCTGGTGGTCACAGTGTCGGCATTGGTCAGCGACATCCAGGTGTTCACCAACAATGGCAGCGGCGGTTTTGGCTCCAATACGACGATCAATCTGGGCACGCAAAGTTCCGTGGCGACGGCGAACGTCACCGGCACGACCCGGAAATATGTGATCACCGCCAACGATTCGCCGCTGGGCAAACTCACCGTACTGACCCAGCCCGGCCCGTTCAGTCCGCACTTGACGATCACCCATCCGAGCCTGAATTCCTTCAAAGTCTCCTGGGTTTCGACCTACACCAACTTCATCCTGCAAACGAACAGTAATCTGACAGCCCCGAACTGGTCCCCGGCCAATTTACCGCTCAGCCTCAGCAACGGGACGAATCAGAGCAGCACCCTCAACCCGGCACCGCCCGGCAAATTGTTTTTCCGGCTGGTGGAATAGAGCAGGGGGCGGTGGGGTTCAGAATCGAGGGTTGGAGGCAGCAGCATCCCGAATGGGGCTGGCGAATTCACAGGACATCGGCGGGGCTGCGGTTGCCGGCTCTCCGGCATACCGGGAATCCCACCGTTCATCCGGAAGTGCAAGCACTGCTGAAACGGCACGACGGCGCCCGGTGCATCCCGGAGTTGTTGGCAAGGTTGGACGGGCGCGCCAATTGGGCGGACGGACTGCGGGTTTGTTCGCGGAGCGGGAGGCGGTGCGCACCCACGCGGTGTCGATCAGGTGCGGCGGCCGGGCGCCCCGAACGCCCCGAAAAAAATGAAACTGTGATTTTGGTTATTTATGGTTGTTTTTGGTTATTTTTCATCCAAATATTCGCTGTAACACATTGGAATAAATCAATTTGCGTTAATTTTTGGCCTTGCAAGTCTGACGGCCTTGGAGGGGGGCGCCGGCGGTGCGAAAAATTCGCCAACAACTTGGCCGTAACCATGCACTAGAAACGTAGTGTTTGTTTGGTCTTTTTGCGTAAGGACCTCGTCATGAGGTGCTTCCAGATCCATGAAGGACAGGCCACGCACATCTCTCCTCGCTTTACCAAAAAATCAACGACGCAATCACTGGCGTATCTTTTGCATGATTACGGCTTCGGGATGTACGGGACGACAACACGCCTGCGACTCCAAGCTGCCGATGGCGCGAGGAGGAGGTTATTTCACCTCAGGGACCACCGCCGGCGCGACCGGGTTGTTCGTTTCCACCTGCAGCAATTCACCGCGAGGCTTGAGCAAGGGATCGAGGGCATAAGACGGGACTAAATAGATCCAATGCTGGTATTGCTGCTCGCGGGCCAGTTTGTCGGTGAGGGTTTTCCGCGCGGCTTTGGCGTCGGCCGCCGCCTTGGCCTGGTCGTCGGGCTTGGCACCGGGCACGGAAGGGGCGTTGGTCGCAGCGCTCTCCGGCGGCAAGCTGGCGGTGATGGTGAAGGTGACGGGATAATTGTCCGTTTGTTTCTGGCCGACCTGCGCGGCGTAGGTGAACCCATCCAAGGTGGTCACGGTCAGGCGGGTGACGTTGGTCAGGCCGGAGGCTTCGGGCCGGGTGTCCGGGGCCAGGACATCGCTGAAGCTGGCGGAGCTGAGCGGACTGGCCACGCCGGAAACTTTGTCGGCATCCAGTTTTTCGGCAGGCCCGGCGCCGGCGAGTTGCCAGTCATTGGTTTCGGCGGCGCGGGTGAGCCGCCAGGAATTGGTGGCTTCGGGAAATTCCACGGCGATGACGCCGGGTTTGTCCACGTTCAGGAAATCCTTGTCCAACCATTGGTCAGGCCGGGGTTCGGCATTGTCCAGCGGATCGGTGATGACATCCAAGGTGGAGGTGGCGCCGCCGACCATGACGTAGCGGCCGTCGGGCCAGGCGTCATCCCCCAGGCCGGCGGGGCGGGAACCGGCGGGTTGTTTCAGGTGTTTTTTACCGAGGAGCAGCGAGGCGAGGACCTTGCCGTTGGCATCCGCAAACTCCACGCGCGTGGCGGTGTTGGTGGCGGGGCCCGGGGGCAGGAGGGCGAAGCGGGCGAGCTGGGACGGGCCGAGGTCCTGGGTCTGGGCGACTTTCAGATCCGCCAGTTTGAGGAGCCAGGCGCTGAGCTGGGAAAAGTTGGCGGGATAATTGGCGCGTTCGCGGACGCGCCAGCGGTTGTCGGTCCGGATGAGGCGCAGTTGGTTGGTGCCGGCCTGGAGGGTGATTTGGGCGATGTCGTTGACGGGCAGATTGGGCAGAAGTTTGTCGCCCAGGGCGGACGACGAATGTTCCCAAGACTGGCGGCCGCGCTGTTTAACGATCAAGCCGGCCCCGCCGAGGAACAGGACAACGACCAGCAGGCTGAGGAATTGTTTGCGATTCATTTGGCTGAGGTTTTTTTCCGTTTGACCACGGCGATGAGGACGCCGGCGAGGGTGACCGCCAAAGGCACGGCGAGGATGTTGAGCCATTTGATGCGCGTCTCCAGGGAGACGACCTCTTTGCGCAAGTCCTTGCGGGCCTGTTTGAGTGCGCGGTTTACTTCCGCCTGTTTTTTACGGAAATTATCCAGTTCGGCCCGCTGCTCGGGGGAGAGGATGAGGCGCTGGTCCTGGTCTTTCTTCTGCTGCTGGAGTTCATCCAGCCGCTGCTGGGTGTCGTTGAGGCTGTTCTGCAGTTCGGTGATCTTGGCCTCGCCCTGGGCTTCGGCGGCGGCCTCCATGTCCTCGATGCGGGTGAAGGGATGATGGGTGGTGGCGCGGCTGCGGATGGTGATGAGGTTGCTGTCCCCGGTGAGCTGCTCGACGAGATTTTGCAGGAGGCTGAGGTTGGCGTTCATCGGGCTGGCCATGGCGCCAAAGGGCGTGTCGGCCTTGCGGATGGCAAAGTCATCGGCGGCGAAGTCCGAATCGCCGAACAAGACCACGGAGGAATCCACGGCGGAGGCTTGGAGGCCCGCCGGCTTGGCCGGGGCGTTGGTGGCGGGAGCATTGGTGGCGGGGCTTTCCCCGGGCGGGCCATTGGGGAAGGCGGTCTTGAATTTTCCGGTGAGACGAACGGCCAGGGCGTAACTGACGCCGGTGGGCTTGAAATCATTGAGCAGGCTCTCGCCGCCCATGCTGGCGGCCATGCTGTCCACCAGTTCGGCATGAGTGGAGCTGTGCAGCAGGACGGCTTCCTGGAGGCCGGCCGTCGGGGCACCGGTGAAGGCGCCGCACAGGGGCAGCCAGACGCTGTCCAACGGGCTGGTGGCAATGTCATCGCGGTTAATGCCATCACCATTGAGCCCCAAAAAGGCCGGGGCCTCGGTGGGTTGGCCGCCGGGGCCGTTCAACATCAATTTGAAGTCCAGGTCGGCGACGACTTTGCCGGGGTCAAAGGACAGGCCCCAGGCAGGGAGCAGTTTGTCCAGCGTGGAGGAGGAGGCGCCGGGTCCGCCCATCGGGTTTTGCTGCTGCTGGCGGCTGTCCAAAAGAGATTGCGCATCCAAGAGCGCGATCAGCTTGCCGCCGCGCAGGACAAACTGGTCAATGGCATACTGCGTCTGGTCGGAAATTTCCTTCGGATGGATGACGAGGAGCAGTTTGACGTCATCGTCAATTTTATCCGCCGTCAGCTCGACGTGTTTGAGAGTGTAATCCTCCTTCAATTCGTCAATCAGCGTCCACGGCGGGGGGCCGCTCTGACCGGACTCCATCATCATGGGGTTCATGGGCTGGCCAAAGACGGGCAGGGAACTCATGATTCCCACGACGGGTTTTTCCGGGGTGAACACGCGTTCGATCGCCCGGGTGAGGTCGTATTCCAACTGGCGTTCGCGGCCGGGGTCCAGGAAGGGGATGGCCACATGTTCATCCGCGAGGTTCACGGACAGGCCCAGATAGAATTCGTCGTTGCCGCTCAGGGACTGGGGTTCCAGCCCGTCCAGGCGCGCGGAATCCTCGGCGTCCGAATCGGGCTGGGGGTCATATTTCTTGACGATGAGGTTTTTGCCGGCGACCTGCTGGTATTCCTGCAACAGATCCTCGACCGAGCGGGCGTAGCTCTTAAGCAGCACGGTCTCCGGGGTGGCGGTTTCGCCCTGGGTGCAGTAGAAGTGGATTTCGACGGGGGTGTCGAGCTTCTTCAAGATGGTGCGGGTGCCGGTGGAGAGGGTGTAGGCTTTTTCGCGGGTCAGGTCCACGCGGACCGGTTCGACGCCGGTGAGGACGTTGATGGCGATGAAGATGGCGAGCATCACCAGGATGCCGGCCGAGGAATAGAGGAGGGTGGAGAGGGACTTTTTTTGCATCAGGAACTCCGGTCAATTGGTGCGGTGGGTCCGCAAAATCACGCTGGTGGTGA
>Ga0182030_10014062_pt1 | contig 15852 bp, 11 predicted proteins | sample 812S3MmetaG_FD_121299 | JGI IMG/M metagenome (GOLD analysis project Ga0182030, IMG submission 121299) | Permafrost microbial communities from Stordalen Mire, Sweden - 812S3M metaG (Illumina Assembly) | ecosystem: Environmental > Terrestrial > Soil > Wetlands > Permafrost | place: Sweden...
AAGAACGCGGGCATCGGCACCGGACTCCACTACCCGGTTCCGCTGCACCTGCAGAAAGCGTATGAGTCGCTGAACTATAGCCAAGGGGACTTTCCCGTGGCAGAAAGTGCTGCTACCGAAATCCTCTCCTTGCCGATGTTCCCGCAGCTTACCGCCGAACAGCAAGCCAGGGTGGCCGGGGAGATTCTCGCCTTCTCTTCCAAGAGTTCTGGCAAGGGGCCAGAATGTGCAGAGATCTCCTTGGCGCCCGGGGTGAAAACCGCATAAGATCGCGCTCTCACAGTGGCAAAATCGATCCCATACTTCTTTCTCCGGCGAGACCTCTCAGGTGTAACCACCGCACGATGAGAAGCGCAGGTCAGTCAGGATGTATTTCCCGCTCATTTGAATACTTGGATCTGCCGCGAGGCACCTTTGGCTTGTGTCTCGCTCATCTTGCCTCAAATCACAAGGCTTCACTTTATCGATTTAGAACAGGAGTCCACGATGAGTTCAAACCAATTAGCAGCATTACGCCGCGCTTCTCCTGATCGCTGCAAAGTGTGGATCGATCTGGACAACTCACCGCATGTTCCGTTCTTCTTGCCCATAATCGAGGAATTAAAGAAGAGAGGTTACCAGGTGATAATCACCGCGCGCGATGCCTATCAGGTTCGTGAATTGGTCGATTTCCATCATCTAGACTGCAAGGTTATTGGCCGGCATTATGGGAAGAACAAATTGCTGAAGGTGCTTGGAACGTGCCTTAGAATGGCGCAACTGGCGATGCAGATGATCTGGACGAGACCAGACATTGGCGTCTCTCATGGTTCACGTTCGCAACTGTTGACTTGCTTCCTATTACGAATTCCGAACCTCACGATGATCGACTATGAATTTGTTGCTGCGACGGGCTTCATAAAGCCGACCTGGCTGATGCTGCCTGAGGTCGTTCCCGCTCTGTCTGCCGCGTTTACCAATTGCCCCGTTTTGAAATATCCAGGGATCAAAGAAGATGTTTATCTGTCCCGCTTCCACCCTGATCCGCATTTGCGCGAGCGCTTGGGAGTCAGTCCTGAAGATCTCCTGGTCTTGGTGAGGCCACCGGCAACCGAAGCTCACTATCACAATCCCGAAAGTGATTTGCTATTTGAGGAGGTTCTGGCCTACCTTTCGGAAGACTCCAAAGTCAAGACTGTCATTCTTCCCCGCAACGAAAGACAAGCCGTGACTCTGAGGCACTCGTGCAAGGAATCGATTGCTTCTGGAAAGTTCATCATTCCCAAACAAGTCGAGGATGGGTTGAACCTGATTTGGAATGCCGACCTCGTAATCAGTGGTGGCGGCACAATGAACCGCGAAGCGGCCGCTATGCATGTGCCAGTCTACAGCATATTCCGCGGAAAGATCGGCGCGGTAGACCACCACCTGGTTCAAGATGGAAGGTTGGTTCTGCTGGGAGCTCCCGCCGATGTTAGAAGTACAATCACCCTGGCTCGGCGTCAAAGAGACACTCACCCCTCTGCCGCTGGTGCAAGCCCGGCGCTGATAACCATAGTAGAAAACATTGATTCCATGGTAAGGTTCAACAAACCATACGCGACGGCCGTTCGTTCGGAGTAGCGATTCGCATAGGTTAGACTCTCGAATCCATGCTGTTGGAGCCCTTTGCCGGCCGTCAGTCGAATGATTGAATAGAGTGGCCTTTTCCGCGGGAGATAGGGCGCGGTCGACAAGAACTTGGCAGATATTGGCCGGTTGGTACTTTTGATAAGTGGCAACGCTTAGCGCGAAAGACCCAAGCGGATTCATCACATGCGGGCTGAGGAGCCAATGCCAAATTAACGGGCCACGGTAGAAACAGTCGTCAAGAAAATTATTGTCACCATAGAAGGTGAAAACTTAGCGATGAGATCTGACATGTTGCTGGAATCGACTCAAACCCAACCGCGCTCGCAAAGCCTTGCGGAACTATGCGAATTGGCAGCTTCAGGATTGGTCGAGATGCTCGATCCAGAACGGCAGATGTTCTGTGAGATCTACAGAAGAACTGATGAGGGCATGAGGCGGTGGGGATTATCCCCCCGCTATACGTTGATGACCCTGTTGGGACTGCATCGCTATGAGCAGTCAGGTGGCCGTTCGACGTTAGCGACCGCTCCTCTACTCGAAACACTGTTGAAGAACACCGTTTGGATCCAGAGCACCGGCGATCTAGGTCTGCTCCTGTGGACCTGCGCTGAGTTGGCTCCTGAGCGGCTGCCAGAAGTGTATGAGCGAATCAGCGCACAGGATGCGCTTACACGCTTTATAGACGGACAGCAGGGATCCACCATGGAAGTCGCATGGTATTTGACCGGGCTTGCGAGTTGCCTCCTCGCTGGCCACGTTGCTCTACCTGGGTTGGACGAAGCGGTTGCTAAGGCTCGCCTTATCCTTGAGAACAACTGCGGGGCCTCTGGAGTCTACGGTCACCTTAGCCACGCCAGGTCAATTACCGGGCGCCTTCGCAGAAGGATCGGCACCTTTGCCGATCAGGTGTATCCCACCATCGCCTTCGCACTTTTGTCGCGGGCACATCAGGATGAGACGGCGCGTGCGATGGCGCTGCGCACCGCGGAGACGATGTGCACGCTGCAAGGTGCGCATGGTGAATGGTATTGGCATTTCGACTCTGTAAGTGGAAAAGTCGTGAGCCGCTATCCCGTGTATTCAGTGCATCAGCACGGTATGGGACCGATGATGCTCTTCGCAGTCGAGGAATCGACTGGCCGCCGCTTCAGCCAGGCGATTCACAAGAGTCTTTCCTGGATTGGCGGAAACAACGACCTAGACCGCAACCTGGTCGACCCTTCGCTCGGCCTAGTTTGGCGCGCGATCTACCTCAATTCATTCCGTGCCTTCACCGATAGCTCTCTGCGATTTTTGAAAATGCGTCACAGAAATGTTGACGTCAGAAGGTTGAAGATACGATACGAATGCCGCCCATACGAGCTTGGATGGCTTCTATATGCGCTTGCAAGCAGATCGGCAGAGATTGAGTGCGCAGTAGTCCCGAATCTGCAAGGGGCCTCGAGAAGCGCCAACACTTCGGCGAAGGTCGGCACGCGCAACGATGCGTATGTGCTTATTACGGCCGCCCACAATGAGGAGAAATTCATCGAAGGCACAATCAGATCGGTCCTCGCCCAATCCGTGCGACCTTCACGATGGGTCATTGTAAGCGACGGCTCGACCGACCGAACGAATGAGATCGTGGCCGGGTACGCCAATGAGAATGCCTTCATCCAACTGCTCCGGGTAGACCAGCCTCATAAACACGACTTTGGAGCAAAGGCGCATGCTATTAGAGCTGGTTATGAACTGCTTAAAGATGAACAGTACGATTTCATCGGTATCCTGGATGCCGATATCTCCCTTGAGCCGGACAACTACAGGACAATGCTGAACGAGTTCGGCGCGGACTCGAAGCTGGGCGTTGCGGGCGGTTTCATTCATGAAGAGAAGGATGGAGTGTTTACCAGTCGAGTAACCAATAGAACCTGGTCGGTTGCAGGTGCAATGCAGTTCTTCCGCCGCGAGTGTTTTGAGGGCATAGGCGGAATTCCTCTTCTCAAATACGGCGGTGAAGACTGGTGTGCTGACCTGAATGCCAGCATGAGGGGTTGGACCACCAAAGCGATTCCGCAACTCCCGGTATTTCACCACAGGCCCACCTGCGGCGGGACCGATCCGGTACGCGCCCGGTACCAGCAAGGAAAGATGGCATACTCGTTGGGGTATCTCCCCATCTTTGAGGCGCTCAGGGCCATCACCCGTCTGGCCGAGAAGCCAGTGGTCATTGGAGTGTTTGCAAGGTTGGCAGGGTTTGCCTCTTCCTATTGCCTTGGGGAAGACAGACCGGTTTCCAAGGAGTTCGTTCAATTCCTCCGCAAGGAGCAGAGGCGGAGGCTGTTTTCAATCTCCAGGTAGGTTCGCCGAGAGCGGCGAGGCGTCGGAGATACCTCATCAATGCATGAAAGAGCGCCCCGAAGTGTCGGCGTGCTTGGACAGATCAAAGCAGGAACAAATCGTTGGCGCAGCGAGCCCGTGTAATCTGCAGCAGGTCACTCAAGCCAGCAGACAGATATTTACTACTGCCGACAAGTTTTTGACAAATACAACGCGATAACAGCTTTTGTCTCGATGGGCATTCGAAAGGAAAAGGCGATCGTGGCATCTTTTAAAAACAACACACGGCCCAGATTTCGTCAATCCGTCGCAGGGATTGTTCTTCTTTCCGTTTTTGCATTTCTTGGGCTGGAGAGGGCGCCTGCTGCCACCACCCACTATATCGCTGCCAATGGTTCTGACTCGAATGACGGAATGAGCAAGGCAACGCCATGGCTGCATCTGCCGGGGATGAGGACATGCTCTTCCGTCTGCGCCTCTTACATTCCGGCTGCAGGTGACCAATTCATTCTGAGAGGCGGCGATTCCTGGACCAACGCTAATTTTCCGATAACTTGGACATGGAGTGGCTCAAGCAGGAGTCCTATCTATATTGGCGTGGATCACATCTGGTATTCGGGGGGCTCGTGGACAAGGCCAGTGTTCAATGCGGGGGGAGTCGCAGTACCAGGCGATCGCAATCACTTCATCGGATTCAACAGTGTGATCTATGTCGCGCTCGACGACATTGAAATGACTGGAATCTATTGGTCTGGAGCGCCAACATACGGAGCGGTCGGAGCCATTACCACGTGGGGATCGGACTATGTGACGCTGGAGAATCTTTATATTCACAATTGGACACACGCCATAGGTGGGGGAACAACGGACGACAATGTATATATGGTTATAGGGCAGACCTATCCACCGTTCTGCGGGCACTGTCTCCTTGCAAACAGCATCATTCAAGATGCGGATGGTGGAGGAAATTCTGGCTCTGCTACATATGCTTGGGGGGGCTCGATAAAGAACTGTATCTTCCACGACCTTCCAAATGCGATTCTGGAGATGGACGCAGGATCGGCTGAAATCAGCGGAAATTTGATCTTTAACATAACGGTATCGTTTGGAGGAATACACGAAAATGCGATAGAGTCCCTAGGTGGTTCCTCAGGCACACTCTACATTCACGACAACGTGATTCATGATGTTACCGCTGAATCTATGATGCTCGGAAACACTGGCGAGACGGATTACGTCTGGAATAATGTATTCTACAATCTCCGCAATGGGCTTGGCCCGTCGTTTCCGCAGAACAGAGGCCAGAGTGGAATGAGTCTCTACTTCTGGAACAATACGATTGCCACCAGCAGCGTGCAGAATTGTTTTTATTGGGTGAGTGGATTTGGCGGAACATTTAAAACCGTAGCGATCCAGAACACTCATTGCATCACTACGGGCGGCCTCTACAACACTGGACCGACAGCAACAACACTCACGGTTGATCACAATGTCGTGCAAACGCCTGCCGCGGCGGCGGCTCAGGGGTACAGTGCTGCTCAGACCTATGCATATTCGCCGACTCCTCTAGCGAACGCAACATTGGCAGTTGGCACCATCATGTGTGGAGTAGAGTTAGCTTGCAACGGACCGCTTGGTGGCCTTATCAGTGACACAACTTACGCGTGTACACAGCAAACGGTAAAGGGAGATTTTCAACTGGTGTGTCCGGCTCGAACAGTGGTGGCACGGCCTTCTCACTGGGATGCGGGCGCGTACCAGCACGCGCCGCCTGCGGCCCCAACTGGACTCGCGGGCGTGGCTCGCTGACTTGCTAGGTTGGCGCAGGGGAAACCCGGGTATTGCTCAGCATTTCTATGAGCATTCTCATCGCACGCTTCTGCGCACTTCATCTCTTTGTGTTATTTGGCGAAATCAATGGAACCTACTAATCTCCGATTCGGAGGCGGCGCGACAGATACAATCCTGAGCCCCCTGATTGCGATCTTGCTGGTCGTCGCTGTCATCCTGATCTTGTGTCTTCCACGCAGATACGCGATTGCGCCGCTGATCTTTACGATCTTTACGGTTCCACTGGGGCAGGTGGTGGTGCTCTTAGGACTGCATTTCTCTGTCATGCGGATCGTGATCCTCGCCGGGTTGACCAGATTGTTGATTTCAGGTCGCGGACTGAAGGGAGGGACCTTCCCTGGCGGCTTCAACTGGATCGATCGAATCTTTGCGTTCTTCGCCCTCGCGCAGATGGTTACTTTCTGGCTGATGTACATGGGGATACCGCCGATCTTCAAAAGCCTGGGCAGTCTCGTCGATGTGCTAGGCGCGTATTGTGTCGTGCGCTTTCTGGTTCGTGATCGAGAAGATGTGCGCCGTGCCATCAAGGTGTTCGCCGTTGTAGCTGTAGTCGTCGGCGCAAATATGATTTGCGAACGAGCGTTGCACACGAACATCTTCTTGCTGGCGAGCGGAGTCAAGGCTGTTGCAGCTGTGCGACTCGGCAGTGTACGTTCTCAGGGAGCGTTTTCAGTCTATTTGACAGCTGGCGCCTTCGGAGCGACCCTGATACCGTTATTCGTTTGGCTCTGGTCCGACAAGAAGTCTCGGGCTGTTGCAGTCCTGGGAATAGCAGGAGCGTTAGGAATAGCCCTGACTACCGTGTCCAGTTCACCGGTGGTGGCCTGCTTTGCTGGAATCGCGGGACTCTGCTTCTGGCCACTTCGAAGTCGACTACGCTTGCTCCGATGGTGCATGGTATTTAGCCTGATTGGGCTGCAGCTGGTGATGAAGGCCCCAGTCTGGGCACTCATCGGCCGAATCGATCTCACCGGGTCCTCTTCGGGCTACCACCGCTATATGCTCGTGGATAACTTCATAAGGCATTTTGGCGATTGGTGGCTCATAGGATTTAGCGGCTACGACAAATGGGGATGGGACATGTGGGACCTGTCAAACCAATTCGTCGCGTATGGATTGAATGGCGGTCTCATAACATTGACCCTTGTTCTTGTGCTCCTTTCGCTGTGCTTTGCAGGCCTCGGACGTGCGAGAAAGATGGCAGGACGAAATCTAAATGAGGCATGGTTTTTCTGGTGCCTTGGTGCTGCCCTGTTTGCCCACGTGGTTGCGTTTTTCGGAATGTGCTATTTCGACCAGATGCAGTTTTCCTTCTACTTCCTGGTTGCTACCATCTCCGTGTCGCTTTCGGGCGCCATCCGTCAGCCGGTTCGGAAGCTTACACGCCCGCAAAGCCTATGGGAGTTGGAATCTGAATCCGACCTGATCGAGGAGTATCAATTTGCTTCACAAGCAATAGAAGGGACGTCCGATCCTGAGCCGGAACTGCCGGAACCCGATCTCCGAGTATCACGCATTTTCTATCGATAGATTACCGATCGCGGCCTATCTCTTGCCGCTCTAGAAACTCACCACATAGGCAAAAGCATGCTTAGCACGTCAGCGCACCGCGATTGGTCGCTGGGATTGAGGCGGTTATGCATATTCTTCACGTAGTTGGCGCTCGGCCAAATTTTATGAAGGCGGCGCCCGTTCTGCGTGCGCTCGAAAAGCGACCCGCAATTAGCCAGTCGTTAGTGCACACAGGTCAACACTACGATGCTAATATGTCTGACGTCTTTTTCACGGAGCTTGGGATTCCCACGCCGAACTATAACCTGAATGTCGGCTCTGGAAGTCATGCGCGGCAGACGGCCGAGATCATGACCCGGTTTGAACCGATAGTGCTGGAACTAAAGCCGGATATCGTTTTCGCTTATGGGGATGTCAACTCCACCGTAGCGGCGGCACTTGTCGCTGCCAAGCTGGGCGTTCGTGTCGGCCACGTGGAAGCTGGACTACGCTCCTTCGATTGGAGTATGCCGGAAGAGATCAATCGAGTCGTTACAGATCGGCTCGCAGATTTTCTTTTCACGCCCTCCGAGGACGGCGACCTTAATCTAATGCATGAAGGTGTTCCCGCAGAGAAGATCTACCGTGTCGGGAACGTCATGATTGACTCGCTGATTCGCCTGCTGCCTGCCGCTATGAAATTGCCCAAGAATGGCCTGCCCGACCGATACGCACTAGTCACTCTTCATCGACCATCCAACGTGGACAACTGCGAGACTCTGGGGCGAATCTTCAGGGCTCTGCTCGAAGTGAGCAAAGAGATGGCCGTAGTATTCCCAGTGCACCCACGGACGCGCCGGCGCCTTATGGATGCCGGCCTGAATGTCGATGCGCTCCACCTTCTCGACCCATTACCGTATGTAGAATTTCTGGCATTGCAGCAGCGCGCTGCCGTCGTGATCACCGATTCCGGCGGGATTCAAGAGGAGACGACCTACCTGGGAGTTCCCTGTCTCACCTTGCGCAACAACACTGAGCGCCCAGTGACCGTGAACCTCGGGACCAATGTCCTTGTAGAGGTGGCAAATGGGTCCCTGGCGCGTGAGTTGTCAAAGATTATCGCAGGAAGCGCAAAGAAGGGTACGATCCCGCCCCTCTGGGATGGACATGCAGGTGAACGTATCGCGGATGTTCTTGAACGTTGCATTGCAGGATGCAAATTCGCGGAGTCAGCGTCCTATCATGAGTTACTTAGCTAAGGTTTATCAGTCGAGAGGGTTGCGGGTCGGACTCGATCTCTTCGGTCGAACTTTGTGGCGAGTACCCGGGTGCTTCCACATCGCAAATTGGTTCGGACCGCGTTATTCTCTACGATGTGTGAACTTTCATCATATAGCAGACTCGGAATCACTTTTTACAAGAGGACTTGGCGTAACTATCAAGCCGAAAGACTTTGAGTCCGCTCTAAAGTTCATTACTAAGCATTACACTCCTGTGCGCCTCCAGGACGTACTGGTGTCTTCTCATTCAGGCACACTTCCACTCCGCCCCTTGCTGGTGACATTTGACGATGCCTACGCATCGGTCTACGACGTGGCAGCGCCACTGTGCAAGCTCTACGGTGTACCAGCAGTGTTCTTCGTCAATGCAGCATTCCTCGACAACACCAAGTTGGCTCTAAGCAACTTGGTTTGCTACGCGGTGAATGTGATTGGAATCGATGCGGTCAGCGCAGCCGCATTTTGTCTCACCGCCAAACCGGTGAAACTTCGTTCATTAGAGAGTGTGTTGAACGTCCTTTTGCCAGAGACTTCACTGCCTGCCCAGGAAGCGTTTCGTAAGGCGCTAGTTGACCAACTCAAGACGAGCGAATCTGAACTCGCCGAAATGGCACAGCTGTATCTGACACGTGGACAACTCGGCGATTTGGCAACCTTTGATTTCGAAATTGGTAATCATACTTATAGCCATGTGCGCTGCAGGCAACTCGCGGGAAAAAGCTTGAGGTTAGAGATTGATAGAAACAAGACAGAATTAGAGGGGGTCTCCGGGCAAGTTGTGAGCTCATTCAGCATACCTTATGGATCTCGCAAGGACCTTTCGGATGAACTCGTTCTTCATCTCCAAGGCGCTGGATATACAGCGGCCTTTCTTGCAGAAGGCATGCCAAATCAACCTCTCACAAGCCATTTCGACCTCGACCGAATCAGTATCAACGCAGCCGGGGAGGCAGCGTTGTTTTCGAATATCGAGGTTCTTCCGCGGTTCCGCGCAATTGGGAAATGGATTTCGGGCAACTCCGATTTCCGCGCCTAGTGTTGTGGGTGGTACTTGGAACCAGCGATTTGCACCGCGTTTCCTCCGAGGAATCTACCTAGACCATTGTGAGCCAGATACAAATGTCCAAACCGAGCTATCAGGTTGAAGTGGATCGCGAGACCGCTGAGAGTTGGGCGAAATTGCTCGATCTCTTCCTTGATTCGAACATCTACCAGACCTGCGCATATGGCGCGGTGCGCTGGGGACAAGAGAACCTCAGTCACCTTGTTGTCAAAAAGGATGGTGAAGTGCTGGGGATATCTCAGCTCAGGATCGTTCGCCCCCTCGGCCTTAGGTGTGGGATAGCCTACTTGCGTTGGGGCCCGCTGTTCGAACGGCGGGAAAACCCGGTCGATCCAGAAGGTGTTGCGTACATCGCAGAGGCTTTGAGGAATGAGTACGTTTGCAAAAGAGGGCTCCTTCTGCGTGTCCTGCCTAATGCGTTTGCCGGCTCGGAACGTGCCGCACTGATTCAATCTACGTTCGTGAACTTCAAGTGCGAATCACCTAGAACGGGCAACGTGTATCGAACTCTCGTTCTGGATTTGGCGCCTCCAGTTGAAGAACTTCGCAGAAGACTCGAAAAGAAGTGGAGAAACTCGCTGAGCCGCGCAGAGAAGAACAACCTGGAAATAGCAGAAGGCACCGGTCTTGAAGAATTCCGAGGCTTTCGCCAGATGTACCAGGAAATGCTTAAACGTAAAGGCTTTGAAACAAGTGTGAGTATTGAGCAATTCGAGAGGATTCAAGAAGCTCTTCCCTGCAATCAGCGCATGCAGATATTGATTTGCCGGAAAGCTGGGGTGCCCGTAGCCGGGCTTGTTTCGTCGGCAATGGGCGATTCTGCAATCTATTTGCTTGGAGCAACAAGCGACAGTGGGCTAACCGCAAGTGGCGCGTATTTGCTTCAGTGGGCATGGATTCAAAGGCTGAAGGAGAGAGGTATCAAGCAGTATGACCTTGGAGGGATTGACCCGGATCGAGATCCCGGGCCATTCCATTTCAAGCGTGGCCTCTCCGGCTATGATTCATGCCACATAACTCCAATGCTTGCCAGCAACGGCCGATTGAGTTCCGCGATTATTGAGTCGAGCGAAACAGTTTCCCGCGCCCTGCTCAGCTCGGCACGGAAGATCCAGGCTCACGCTTCCAGATTGCTCAGATTCTGAGGCCAGAACCTAATTAGCCCTATGGACATTTCCGTCATAATTGTGAACTGGAACACCCGGGCATTCCTCGAAGAGTGCCTAGATAGTCTGCCGACGGCTTCGCAGCAGCGCAGCGTTGAAGTCATTGTCGTCGACAATGCTTCCAGCGATGGTTCCGTCGAAATGGTCCAAAACAAGTTCCCGCATGTAAACCTTATCCAAAGCGTCGAAAACCTAGGCTTCGCAGCGGCAAATAATCTCGCCATTCAGAGAAGTGCAGGACGCTATGTCTGCCTGGTGAATTCCGATGTAAGAGTTCTTCCAGGCTGCCTGGATATTCTTGCGGGGTATCTGGATCAAAACCCGAAGGTGGGAAACGTTGGCCCGTATGTTTTGAATGCTGACAGGACATGGCAAAGTTCGTGCCGTCAATTTCCCACCCTTTGGAACAACTTCTGCCTCTCAACGCGGCTGGCGTCCGCATTCAAAGGTTCAAAGTTCTTCAGTGGCGAACATATGCTTTACTTTTCGCATGACACAATCATGGCGGTGGACGTGCTAGTTGGGTGCTTTTGGATGTTGCGAAGAGAGGCCATCCAAGAGGTCGGCTTGCTGGACGAGAGCTTCTTCATGTACGGCGAGGACGTGGATTGGTGCCGACGATGCTGGAACGCGAATTGGCAGGTGGTTTTTGTCCCAAGCGCGCAGGCTATCCATTACAGAGGCGGCAGCTCCGGGACGCAAGTTGTGCGTTTGGCAGTAGAACAGCTAAAGTCCCAACTTCACTACTGGTCCAAACACAACAGTGCGCTTGAGTTGCGAGGAATCAAGTGTATCTTAGTCCTGCACCATGCTTCTCGTTACTTGCTGCTTAGGGCCTTGAGTTTCGTCCGATCCCCAAAAAACCTGATAGCGAATGACAGGTTGCGCGTAAGTTTGGCTTGCCTGCATGAACTGCTTCGCGGGCAAAGAGAACCAGGGCATGGGCACGGATTCGAAAGGCCTGCGCTGTGAGCCTCTTGAACTCATGGTCGCGCCTCGTTGCGTATTACCAACGCAACGGACTGCGCGCCTTGCCAAAACGCCTAGTGGAGCAAGTAAATCGGGCAAGACAATTCAGCCGCATGGCCTTGTTTTACTGCGACCTTTCGAACGAGATTTGTAGCCCAAAAGGTTTGCCAGCTTCTACTCTATTCGAGAGGAAGAGAAGTGAGGCGGAAATTAATCAGAGGGACTTTCAGGAGCTTATAAACTTCTGGAATCCAAAACTAGCTCGCAGGCTTATTAGGAACCGGTTTAAGCGGGATGCCTCACTCTGGATGATCAAGGTTGACGGCGCACTGGCAGGATACGGTTGGAGCTTGCGTGGCAGCACGATTGAACCGCATTTTATCCGTATAGGGCAGCACGATGTGCACCTGTTCGATTACTACGTAGCTCCGGCCTATCGGGGGCGAGGATTGAATCCAGCGCTGGTAAATCAGATTTTGCAAATTCTGGCCGAAGAGCATTGCGGAAGGGCATTCATCGAAGTTGCAGACTGGAATTATCCCCAGCTATCCTCGATTCGCAAGACTCCGTTCCGCCGTTTGGGCCACGCACGGAAAATAACCATCGGACGCCAAGCCTTCGTCTGGTGGATCGCTGATTGAGCTTCGGTGTCAAAACAAAGTGCGCACCGCACTCCCCTCCGAGCATAGGCCTTCATGAGCGCCTGAGATTACCACGTCGGTCAAGCTTGCGATCGCCTGTTTCACTAGCCTAGCAATCATTTGGACAACATATCGCCATCGGACGTGAACGGATGGATTGGATTTCGTGAGACTTTCCGAACGACTAAGAGCCGCGGCCAAGCAAATGCTGTTGGGTGAGAATCTAAGGGCCAAAGCAACGCGTGGCGGAGCGTGGCTTGGAGGTGGAAGCGCCGCGGAACAGGTTACCCGGTTCGCTCGGAATATGTTGCTGACAAGGCTCCTCGCGCCCAGCGCGTTTGGAGCCATGGCCATTGTCTTATCCTCATCTTCCCTGGTTGCGACTCTTTCCGATGTTGGCATTGGGCCGGCTGTCATTCAAAATCCGCGTGGTGGAGAGGATGAATACCTCAATGCTGCCTGGTGGATTGGGATAGCGCGGGCAATCTGCATTTATGCCATGGTCTTTGCAGCGGCGCCCTGGATCGCCCAGTTTTACGGAAATGCAGATCTATCCGCGCTGCTCCGAGTGACTTTGTTGGGTACTCTTTTCGATGGCATGCTGAGCCCTCGCTCGAAGCTTGCGCAAAAGGAGATGAAGTTCGGGCAGTTTGCGGCATTTAGTAATGGCGGAGCGGTATGCGGAGTTATCGTGACCGTTGTTCTCAGCTTCATCATGAGGAGCGTCTGGGCATTGGCCATAGGCTATTGTGCCGAAAATGCATTTCGATGCCTGTTCTCCTATATTCTGTGCCCAGGGTTGCCGTCTCTCAAACTGGACAGACACGCGTTCCGCGACCTGATGGTGTTCTCGAAAGGAATGCTCGGATTATCCTTTCTAAACCTGATCTTTACTCGCACGGACATCTTTGTATTAGGGAAGCTTTACTCCCCTGCACTGCTGGGAATCTATACCATGGGGGTCTATCTGATTCAGACCCCGACCAGCTTCCTAATAAACATGTTGGTCCAAACGCTCTTGCCGGCGTTTTCGCATGTTCAAGGGGATAAGGAACGCGCCAACCGCATGTTGACAGAAGTGACTTCGTGGATTCTCCTGCTTGGGTTACCGGCTGTGGCAATGATCTGGCTGTGCGGGCCATCTCTCTTGAGGGTCATTTACGGGAGTCGATATGCGGCCGCCAGCGGTGCGCTGGCTCTGGCGGCAGGTGTCGCGCTCCTGAATACATTGAACTCACTCATTACCACTCAGCTCTACGCGGCCGGGCGCCCTTCGCTACATCGCCGCGCGGTTGCGGCTTCTGCAGTCATCATGCTGGTAGTGACCTATCCCGCCTGCAAGTATCTGGGCCTCGCAGGAGGACAGATCGCGGCGTTGATCGCGATTACGGCCAGTTATTTCCTCCAAGTCGTGCGAGCCCGCGAAATTATGGGTTTGAGGCTTCTTCATTACGGCAGGGCTCTCGCACCAGCGACGCTGGTATCCGCGGGGGTTGTGATTGCCGGAGTTGCTGCGCGATTCTTCGGACTGGCAATCACTCCGCTTGCCAACATCGCCTTCGCCATCGCAGCCTGGTTGATAGCTTGTTCTCTATGTGCGCCGGCGATTGTGAAGATCAGGGAATACAGATAGAGGGCTGAGTGGGCAAGCTAGAGGGAAGTATGACGCAAAGGGAACACAAAGCGCGAAGCCAGATGGAAGACCCGTTCAAAATTGTTCTTAGGGGCCTGGCCAAGTGCCACAGTCTGTGGCTAAAACTGACCTACCCTTTTGCGTCTATAGGCCGGAAGCCGTCTATCCATTACACTTGCCAGCTTTCCAGGGTACGGGCCAAGCAGATCAAACTCGGCAACTCGGTGATTCTCAACAAGGACGTATGGCTCAATGTTGCCTCCGAGGAATTTGACGGGATAAGGATCGTCATCGACGACAACTGTGCCATTGGCAGGCGGAATACAATAACCGCGAAGAACTGTATCTATATCGAGCGAAATGTGATTAGTGGGCCAGGAGTGCTAATCCAGGACCATGCACATGCTTTTGAAGATACCAGTCTCCCGATCGGAGCACAAGGCGTTACAGCGGGTGGCAGGATTCGAATTGAAGAAGGATGCTGGATCGGTCAGGGTGCCGCAATCATCTGTAATAAAGGTGACTTGGTAATCGGCCGCAACAGTGTCATCGGGGCAAACTCGGTGGTTACAAGAAGTTTCCCGGCCGCCTCTGTGATCGTCGGTAATCCAGGCAGGCTTCTGAGACAATTCGATTCGGCAAAAGGAAAATGGATTCGCAGTGAGTCCGGTCATGCCTTAGGCAAAGAACCCAATCGTTTGGCTTAGTATAGGGAGTCAACCTTCCGCAAGCGCAACCTGCCTCCTTCCCGTAATCGCATGTGCTCGTGCGCACTAAATGACCAGAGGTTTTTCGAGATGACAAATCGCCAACTCAGTTAAACCTTCTAGAAGGTGCGAAGGTCTGTTCAATGCAGCTTCACACACTAGACCCGATGCTTGACCCCCGCTGGGACGATCTGGTTGCATCCCATCCCAGTTCGTCCGCATTCCACCAACTCGGCTGGCTCGAAGCGTTGCACAGAACCTACGGCTATCGTCCCATCGTATTGACAAGCACGCCCCCAGGAGAGCCACTATCGGACGGGATCGCATTCTGCGAGGTCAAGAGCTGGATCACTGGGAGCAGGCTGGTTTCACTGCCATTCGCGGACCACGCCGAACCGTTGCTTAGTGATATCGAAGCAATCCCCCAATTCACGGAATGGATGCTTAGGGAGTGCATCCGGCAGAACTGGAAATACGTCGAGCTTCGGCCACTTTCCATAGGGATTCAATCGGGTTCCTTTTTGGCGGCCAACCAGTCCTTCTGGCTTCACACCCTGGATTTGGAGCCTTCTGTCGAAAGGCTATTCTGCCAGTTGCACAAGAACTGCCTCCAACGGCGCATCAAGCGAGCCGAGCACGAACACCTGTCCTATGAGAAGGGCACCAGCGACGACCTTCTGAATGATTTCTATCGACTCCAAATGATTACCCGGAGACGCCATCAGCTTCTCCCACAACCCCGCTCCTGGTTCCGGAACCTAGTCGCCTCTATGGGTCCCAACCTGGAGATCCGGTTGGCCCACAAAGATGGCATTCCGATCGCGGCGATTCTTGCGCTGTATCACCGTCGTACCGTCGTCTATAAATACGGGTGCTCTGACGAGAGGTTCCATCATCTCGCCGGGATGCCGTTTCTATTTTGGAAGTTAATCGAGGAGAGCAAGATGGCGGGTGCCGAGCAACTCGACCTTGGCCGCACTGACATCGATAACGCAGGCCTGGTTCAGTTTAAGGACCGTTTCGGAGCTACGTGCAGGCGGATCACCTATCTTCGCTATTCCGAGACTGCGAATAAGAAGGGTCTGGTAGAGTCTTACCTGCCTTCAACACGGCGCCTGTTC
>Ga0182030_10014063_pt1 | contig 15852 bp, 12 predicted proteins | sample 812S3MmetaG_FD_121299 | JGI IMG/M metagenome (GOLD analysis project Ga0182030, IMG submission 121299) | Permafrost microbial communities from Stordalen Mire, Sweden - 812S3M metaG (Illumina Assembly) | ecosystem: Environmental > Terrestrial > Soil > Wetlands > Permafrost | place: Sweden...
ACGGTATCGTCGATGTGGAAGGTTACTGGCTTGCCCGCGTGCATATCTGCAATACCTTGATGTATTGCATCTGTAATTTGTTTGGTATCGGTCAGCTTGTCTACGCTTACGTCGGAAACCGGTGGTTTTTCAGCCAACGCGGCAGCCTCAGGAGTAACGGTTTCGGTTGGTCTGCCCGGTTGCTCAAGTTGTGCTGCAGGTCGTTCACTTTCTGGCTGACCGACCGAGCGCGCGTCGGGTTGTGCTCTAACACCCTTATCAGTTCCATCCTGCGTTGTTTGTGCGTTTGCCTGACTTGGCAAAATTTGTGCTGCCGCTACGCCTAAAGCAGCTGATGAACGGTAAATCAGTGGAGAGTGCGCATCATCTTTTGTACGAGCCGTGTAATTCCATGTGCCTTCTTGATACGTCGCTCCATCATCCGAAGTCCATGCCCCCGCTGGCATAACTGCGGTGCGATGCCAGGCTCGATCTTCGCGGTCAACCCAATCAGATGATCCGTCTTTCCAGGTCCAGTGCTGCCCTTGCTCGTCAACTTTATATGTCCCGTTTTCATTCGTCCATTCATCGCCGGATTTTTCCCAGATGCGACCTCTAGAATCCATTAAAGAGACTTTTCCTTGCGAATCAGTTTTCTCTAACCCAGCTGGAGTTTGCTGGAACGTGCTCGAATCACCACCGGAACCATTAGACCCGTCGGAGTTCGATGATGCTTTAAGGAATTTAGATTTCGCTTCCGGACTTACCTGATCTTCGAAATTCGTAGGTGAATTGTCGCCGGTCGGTATGGCACCAACCTTAGTGGCATCGGTAAATACAGCGCCGTCTTCTGCCTTGAATTGATTTTCAGGCATATCCGGCGTGTGAACCATGCGCAAACCGGCAGGGGTGATGCGTTCCTGGGAGCCATTGTTGAAGTAGAAGCGAGTCCCAGACGCATTAACCGTACTTTCGGCAAATGACTTTGAGGAACCATCCAGGTCATTTGTTACAGTTACCGCACCATTTTTTGCATCCCACAGAACCTTACCATTCGCCCATGGTATTTCGGTTATGCCATCGGGTCGCTGAGTGGCGGGACCCGTTGTTTCTGGAAGTTTGAATGCCTCGCCCTTTTCAGATTGGACATCGCTCTTTTTATAAAGGGCTTCGAAATCATTTTTCGGAACGATGTATTTTTCACCGTCGCGCCCGGTGACCAAATAATCTCCGACGTCTCCTGTTGTTGGACCAGCCTTCGTTTCAACGGTTGTGGGGGTCTTCAAGACACTGGCTTTGGTAATGCCTTTCTTGACGAAAGCACCTGATTCATCAGGAACAGCAGCGTATGATTCCCGGAACGAATCGCCATGAACTACATAGAAGCCCTTACCATCAGCCTCGTAGACCTTGTAATCACCCGGGTGCGCCAGAAGTTTTTCGCCGTTGGTATTGGTCCACTCAAGAGGGCTTGTCAAAAGTTCGGCTTTGGTTTGCGCGGTTTTGACGTACTCCAGGTCTTCAGTTAGAACACCGTCTTTGCTCTGCCAGATTCCAGGATTTTGCTCATGCCAAACCGTTTTTTGTCCATCAATCCAGGTCTGCTTACCGTCTGGAGCCGTCCAATATTCTCCATATCTAGCGTTTTTCGAGAACGTGCTTCCTTCTGCAGGAGTCCAACCCTCTTTGTTTGTGCCCTCGGTTGACACCGTGCCGTCGGGCTTATAGGTGACTTCGCGTTGTATTGGCTCCCCAGGATCACCATGTTTGTAAGCTGTTTGATACCAATCGGCGCGCTGGTCAGTGGTGTATTTGACGGTGTAAGAGCCATCGCTGTTTACTTGTACGTCCCCTTGCAATGTAGTTGGCTTCGCATCTCCTTTTTGGACGCTCCAGCTGTCTGGACCAGTGCGCTTCATTGTCACCGCATCTGAACCCTCTCCAGTCGAAACTTCGTTCACTTGAGGCTTTCCAGCTGCATCTGTCGTCCAACTAAACTTACGACTGCCACCATTCGGTAAGGAAACTTCACTCGCAAGTCCATTTTGAAACTTTACATTTTCAGGTGCCTTGACTGGTACGTCAGCATCATGCGGCGCAGCAGCGGCTGCTCTTGACTCCGGTCCTTCAGCCGGTTTTGCTGCTGCAGGCTCGACAGGTTTAGCTGTATCGACAGGATTAGCTGCATCGACAGGCTTAGCTGCGTCAACAGGCTTCGGTGTCTCAACAGGCTTGGGTGTCTCGACTGGCCCAAGCGCCTCGCCAGGGACGGGCGTTTCGCCAGGTGACACCGGTGCCGAGGCCTCGACAATTTTCGGCGCTCCATCATCTGCGGCTTTGAACCTGTCACCTTCTTGAAGTTCAACCGGCGGGCTTCCAGAATCCATGTGAATCTCTGTGCCACCACGTTCAATCACAAAGTCGGGATCGCCGGCTTTGGGCGCATGAATCATCGCCACATCTCTCGTGACACCGTCAATGGTTGTTGTCTCGCGACTGACTCCGGCGACCAGCTGGCGCGTTCCCATAAACGCGTGTAAGCCGATTGGCATTACCGCGCCCATAGCCATGCCTGTTAAAGTCGATGTGACAAGCTCGTTTACATTTAGTCCATTTGGGCTGAATGGTGTCGACGCGATAGTAGAAGCTGCATTGGCGCCGCCTCCTATAGCTGAACTTGTCAAAACTTCCTTGCCTAATGCATGGAGTGCGCTTTGTCCGACTTTTTTCGACAAAGCGGTTATGTCGCTAGCATGAGCCGCAACTGCTCTTTCAATACTTGCGCTGACTGCAGCCTTCTCTTCGGCTGATGCTCCCGCTGTCACAACCTTTTCTGTAAGTGCTGCTACCTGCGCCTCTGTAACTTCTGTGCCGCCCTTGGCGATTAATTGCGTAACGCCGTCCTGCAGCACTTTCTCGCTGCCGTCTCTCAGCGAAGTGACGGCAACATCCTTTACTACGTCGCCGGCGACTTTTGTGCCAATACCTTCGAGCGCGCCGACGCCGGCGCCAGCACCCACGAAGTTCAAGGCTGCAGAAACACCGCCCTCAACCACGTTCTTAGCCAGGTTTTCGGGAGTCCATTGAAAATCGTTGCCCTCAATAGCGGCTGTCATTACCGTTTTCGTGGCTGCACCGGCGGCGAACGCCAGGGAAGCTACGAGAGCCACGCTGGCCCCAGCCGTGAAAGGTGCAGCTGCGAGCGCCGCCGCAGTTATAACCGCGGTACTGGCTATCTCAGCTAGTTTCTCTTTTGATTGCTCCCGCCCTTCCAGAGAATCGTTGAAATATTGGTCTAACGCTTGTTGTTTGTCTTTGGGCAAAGTCTGGTAGATGCGCTGATATTGTTCCAGTGAGCTGGCAGTCTGATCGATACTCCGTTGCATGGTCGATGCGGTGCCGTCCATCGCCACCCCTGAGTCACTCAGTTGCTTCTGCAAGTTATCGTAAAACGTCTGACGCCCGTCGCTTGCAGCTGGAGTAAGTAGCGACTCATACTGGCTGCGATCTTTCGAGTCAACTTTGGCTAAATAGTCATTATCGAGATCACCGTTATACTTCGCCGCGTAATCGTTCTTCAGTGTTTGAATACCAGCCGGATCTAGTTTTGCCAGGTCGGCTTTGAAGTCGGCGTAATTGCCTTCACCACCAGTAACATAGAGGCGCATCTTGTCGGCAAGCGTCTCTTGACCGTTGTTGGCGACAATTGCATTAAGAACTTGTTGCTCTTGCGGCATGAGTGATGACATCAGCTGCGCGCGTTCTTGCGCAGGCGCTTTCGCGATGTCTGGTATTATTGATTCTTTTGAATAACCGAGATCGAGTTTGTCTTGAAGTGACAATCCGCCTTTGCTAAAAAGATCAGTGTTTACTTGATCGAATCTGTCTGAGGGCGAGGGTGAGCCGTATTCGCCTTCGTATGGTTGAGGGTTCTGTTTATAATATGCGGAGGAGGCAGCATCCTGCATGTCGGATTTTAGTGTCTGATCGGCTGCGCTCAGCTGACCGTCAGGCTGGCTCAAGCGGGCTTGTAAAGTCGGATCGGCTTTAATGGCTGCTTCGGCATCTTGTAGCTGCTTTGTTGGATCCGCTCCATTAATTCTGTCTTGCAAAAATGTGTCTGTCTGATCAAGTGTCGGCGGCTTTCCATCTTGCGCGACATTTGCCAAAACACGCTGCGCTAAAAGTTTGTCGTCGTCATTGAGATTCTTGCTGACAAAGTCGTCTACTGTTTTTCGGAAAGCGGGATCTGTTTTATATTGTTGCGCATCCGCGGGACTTAATGTCGTGATGTTTTGGGTGATGTTCTTGCCATCGTAGCTGGTGCCCATGCCCAGAAATACATGACCTTTATTGTCGTCAATAGTGTCTTCGAGTGAACGATGAATTTTCTGCGCTGAAGCATAATCTGGAGCAGCGACTTTTTGATCGATTAGAGCCATGACCCGTTTTGCGTCGCCAGGATCTGCATAAGTGTTTAACGAATCTTGCAGCTCTTTGCGAAACTCTGGTCCTTTAGTTGGGTCTTTCAGGAGGTTGTAGTCCGCTTGGCTGAGATTTTCAGCTTTCGATATTATGTCTTGTGGCTTTTCACCTTTTCCAAAACCAAGTGGACCCCAGCCGTCACTGTGTGTATTGGCCAGATCTGTGACTATAGTGGAACGACCGTTAATGAGACTGTCTTCCCATGTTGAGACTTCACGATCGTTACCGCCGTCCTTAAATGCCGCATGTATCTTGTTGTAATAGTCGACCGCTTCTTTAGATGCCGGGCTACCATCGTTTGTTTTCGTTCCATCAGCTATTTCTCGACCGAGCGAAAAATCTTGTCTCTCTTTGTCTGTGGCGTTCTTTGCTGCGAGCGCCAGATTATCTTTGTTGTCAAAGATCCATTTGCCGGTGTTCTGGGAGGCAATTGTGGCCAGTGAAATATTTCCCTCGTTCAAATAGTCGAGTGCGACTTGATCGACTCGACTCTCATAGGGAAGTGTTTTTGGATCCATTCCATTTTCCTGGAGTTGGACCGAAGCATCGCTCGGAAAAGCATTGGCAAGCTTGTCTTTGAATGTTTGATCGTTTTGCAAATCCTTTCTTGCTTGCGTGGCTGCAGGACTATCGCCCCGCAATGCTTCAGCCAGAAGGTGGGGATCTTGTTTGTCGACTGCGATGTTTGCCAGTGATTTTACGTCATTAGCGTCTTTGAGGTCGACGCCTTTTTCGAGAATAGGAAGAGCTGCTTGTGTCGCATCTGTCAGCTGTGCGCCTTTAAGTGCATCCTGATAGCTCTTACCATACTCCCTTTGGAAATCCTGAGACATCTGGTCAATTTGCTTCGAGTTCAAGGTCTCGAAAACACCGCGAATCTCAGCATTACCCTTCTCTTTGTCCTGTTTTGCGTCTGTAATGGCCACCATGAGGGCGCCAGCATCGTTTGTTCTCCCGTCCTGGCGATTCATGATCGCTTCGGCCTTACGATAATCGACACTTCCGTCTCCTCCAAGCTTGTCTTTCAAAGCATTCATGAGGGTATCGGGGGGACCTTTTTCGTCAAAGTCTTTGTGATAAACCTGAGCGAGGGCAGTTCTATCTGCTTGGCTCAACGGTTCAAGTAAGCTATTGATTTTGTCTTTGTCTGGAGCGCTCTTTAAACCAAACCATTCTTTTTTATCCAGAGCTGCGTGAAGATCTTGAGCTGTTTTTTCTAGAGTGGCTTGATCGAGCGTCGGCGGTGCTGGTGTCGCCGGTGCCGCAACTTCAGGCGCTGGCGTGCCAGCCGGGTGATCGCCTGGGACACTGCCCGCCGGAGTCTGTTCGGTTGGCTTCGGCACCGCGGCGCTGTCAACCGGAACGGCAGATGGATTTGGTTGCTCAACTGCTCGAACACCCGGCGCGGGAGCCGGCTCAACTGGTTTCGCTGTCTGATTCTCTGGCGACGGCTTTGGCGGTCCCACGGGCTTCTTAGGCTCGAGCGCGCCCTCAACACTATGCGCAATTTTGTTCAGTTCGGTTGCAGCACCGGCGAAGATTGACTTGCCCATATCAAGCCATTGCGGATGTTCGGGTGTCTTTTTCCCATTCGGTTGACTTAAAGCTTTCGTATCTGCCTGTTTAGCGGTTGGTTCCGCTGGCTTTGCCACGGCCTTGCCGTCTGGCAAAGCATCTTTAAACTCGACGTTGAAATTTGACTTGTTAACTTCCAGAGTTTTATTTTTGCCGTTCAGTGTGAAGTGCACACCGTCGGTGCTCTGCCATACTCCGTCTTTGTCTTTAATGGTTGATGCTTTGCCGTCTTTATAGCCAATATCAAGAGAAGCTTTGCCGCCCGCTTTTTCGACCTTGTCGACTTGTCCCTTATTGTTTAGCGTTACGGTGTCACCGTTTGCGCTCGCGATATGTAACCCGCCGACAGCTGAGTGCTCAGCGATTTTCCGCTCCAGGTCAGCTTTTAATGTTGCTCTGGAGTCAGCAACAGTATTAGAGTCGAGCAATTTTGTTGCTGTCTGCGAGTGAGATGCATCAGACTTCTGATCGGACCCTGGTTTATGAACGTCCGGGGTAGCTTTGGGATCAGGCTTCTTCGTGTCTTTCTGATTGTCCGCTGGATTCGCCGCCATCTGCGCCTCTTGGAAACCCGGTCGAAGCCTGATTACTATGATATGTACCCAGATCGAGCAGTTTTTGGACAGGTGTGTTGAGTTTGCAACACCGAAAGGTGCCGTGCGCCTGATCGCATCAGGTTTAAGTTTAGATGACAAGTCGTTATTAGTAACCAGCAGTTGAACAAATTAAGCTTAGTTATAAGCATCGAAGGACGACTGATGATGGTCGCTGGATGCTGCGACCTCGGTGGTAGCTCTCAATAATGGAAAACTGGAAGCGGCTGATCAGATCTCCAAGCAGCTTTTGCGACGTGTCGAGAGTGAGATGATGCGGTGCCATCTTTGATCGCGATTAATAATAGGCAGTGCGAACGTCAAAGGCTTCCAATATTCATTCAGCATTACATGCAATAGTTCGCCGTGAGTTGGTTCCACGAGTGTGAAAGTGTGGATCTTTAGATCCAGGTACAAGAGATAGCTGACGACGTTGCTGGAATATCTGTAGCGATTGAGTGAATTTGTTCATAAAGTTTCTAAGTGAAAGAAAAAACTTTCTTCTTTGTCACCGTCATGTTTCTTTTGCTCCCTATGCTGCTTCGCATCAGGGGGCATACCCGTTTGGGAATCGACTCACAGGACACGCACTCGCGTTACGTTAGAGGTTGAGGGAACATCATGGACCACGCAGATGCATTTTTACCAGAGCAGTCATTGACACTTCCAAATACTTTGATTCATCAGAACCCGATCTACAGAAGTCCGAGAGTCGTGAGCTACCATGATGGTACCTTCGCAAACTTGAAAGTCGCTGTGTGTAGATATGCTGATGGAACCATTGTTTTGACCGATGGCAAAATTTGCATCGTGCAGAGGACAGAACACGATCAGGAGCGACACACCGTGAAGTCGGCACCCACAAAACGTGGACTATCATTCCATTTTCAGAATATTTGCCAAACAATTTGTAGAAATGTTCTCGCACGAAAAGTTGCTTGGCTTGAATTTGCTGCAGCTCCCAACCTGGTACCAATTAGCGATCCGCACGTTCAGACGTAATTTTTGTCTTTTTCGACGCGGTCATTCGGGACTTTATTAGGTGCCGCGTGTCCGGCTCGCTCAGCTAAAAGAGGTTTTGCGCTCAATTTACTATCAACCGCAGGACGTTCAACGATTGGAACAGCGCCTGAACGAACCATCAGGTCTATCTCTGCCTTGCTCGGCATCATTAAAGACGGGTTCAGGAAAATGTAAATAAAGCAAAGCAGCAGCGCACCAAACGCAATTTGCCAGTGACCGACGAGTAGTGCTGGTAGCGGTATGAGCAAGAAGAAGGCGAAGAGCGCACCAGCGAGCTTTTTGTCTCGGACGCTGTGTGCCATATGTTCATGATCAAGTTCTGGCTTTTCCATAAATATTGCTTTGGATTTAGTTGCCTAGGAATTAGTGCTGGGAGGTTGTCAATTGATACTTTGAACCAACTGGTGACCAAGTCAATCGTATTTTTCCCATGGTGTGGACGAGCAGGAAAGGAGCCCACTGGCAGAGCGTGATAAGGGAATAGCTAAGTTTTTGACGGCCTGGACTATACGGTCCAGCTGCCATTCTGCAGAACGACACGGTAGCCGTCAGGATCCTCGAACGTTTGACCTTTCCTATCCCAGTATGGATTAAATGATGGTACCGGCTGATAACCGAAACTCTTCATCCGAGACACTGAGCTCTGCCACTGTTCTTCGTCCGGCTTGTAGAAAATTAGCAAATTATCCTGGGTGGGCGCGCTCAAGTTGGAGTGCCCATGACAGTGTGTGAATTCCAAATGGTAGGGTGCGTTCCGTTCTCCGAGCATGACCCCGTCAAATCCATCATGATTCTCAAAGTGGCCGAGCTCTTTTAGACCAAGACCATCTCGGTAAAAGCGTATTACAGCTTCCATATTATTTGTTGGGCGGGCTACTCTAAGTGTCGGTGTCAATGAATCGCGGAGAAGATCGTCTGTCATAGTCAGTTTCATCAAAACCTGCACATCTTCCAACAAACATTCTTTTTGCTTGAGGCGAGTCAATTCCATCCCCAATGTATCGGAATGATTTTCCCACAGGTCACGAGTCGGCCACTGCGCATATGCTATCCAACTGCCATCCTCATTAGAATGCATTCGCGAGCCTAGAGAGCCGTGTTGCTTGAAGATTGCCTCAGTGATAACGCGCCATGTATCTCTGAATTCGTCTTCTCGACCTGGTTTAACGTTCCATTTGTAGATTACGCAGAACATGCCTCTCCCTTGCGTCATTTATGCGGGGCCCGTTTTAGCCACCACCGGCGGAGCGCGACCAGTGACCATATCGCTTCAACCATTCCAAAAGGCCATGCTCCTTGCAGGAACCCATAAACAGAAGACATCACGCACGTAATAGCAAAGGCAAGAACGAACCAGTTCGACCTGCCTTCCATCGCGTAGAAGATCAGCATAAGCGTGACCGACAGAAAGCCATATGCAGTCAAAGCACTCATTTGTTCAACTCTCTAAGTCTTTACTTCTGTTCTTCCAAATCATTTTAATTTTTCATTCTAACGCATAGTTGAGGATGACATCATACAGCAGCCATACCGGCATAAGAGACAAGACTAATTGCAGAGATTTATTCAAAGGAACCTGCGGAGAGGCGATGGCGTCCCACATGCAGATGGACATTTTGGGAGACTCCCAAAAGTATTGGATAAGAGGAGAATCTCGAGATGAATTTCAAAGTGAGCAGGTTGATGGTCGCCGGCACAGTAACAACGATGTTAGGAGCCACTCTTGCACAGGCTGCGTTTGCTAATCACGATAAAGTAACAACTATTACAACGCGTAACTATACGCCAATGGCTGTTACCACACCAGTAATTATCGAGCAACAGCCGGCTATGACTACCACAACAGTGCAACGTACAACGGAAACACCTGTGGTTATAGAGCGCCCTTCAATGGTCGTTGAACGACAAACCGTGCTGAGTTCGCCGGTAGTTCAAGAGCGGAGAGTTGAGGTATTGAATACCAATATCGCCCCAACCACGAGCTCGACTACTGTCACTCGAACAACCACGTTGGAACCCTAAAACACAAATCACAAAGTGCCGTAAAACTGGAAGAGGCTTGTCAGTCAAGACTAGCGTCCGTCAGGAAGCGGCTCGTAAATCAGGGAGCGAGAGTTCCCACGCGGAGGCAACATGAAAACGAATTCGTTTAACTTGATGGCGATAACTGGTTTTATCGCAATTAACGCAGGCATTTTGTTGCCTGCAAATGCAGACACACTCACTACCGTGACGACAACAACTACTGAAGCACCAGTGTCGTCATATAGCTACAGACGCGTCATCGCGCCAGTATCCGTTAGTTCATATCAGAAAAATGTGACTATTCAGCGGTCTGCTGTGGTCAAACATGGTACTTACCACACAAGCTGCACCAGTTCGCACCATGTATCGTCAATAAAGCATACAAGGCACATTGCTTCGACGACGCGTCCCAGGTCGATTGCAAGCACATCTACAACTAAGACGATTACCAGGATAATCGAAAAACCTGTCTATGTCGACAGAGTTGTTGAGCGACCTGTCTACAATGATCGTGTTGTCGAAAAACGAGTTGTAATTGAAAAGCCTGTAGTCGTAAGGCAATCTTATATAAATGCTCCGATGGCTCCTGTCTACATAAAGGAAAAAGTCGAGCACCACAGTGATCATGACACCATCAAAATCAAACAGTACTACTAAACGCAGTCGACGCCAGGTCGAAGCAGATTTGGGTCAAAGGAACCATTCTCGCGCCTCTTTGGTGCGAGTTTGGTTTTTGGGGCGCCCTCTCTGTTACCAGAACTTCTCCTGGGCTGCCCACTTTTTGAAGTAACCATTGTAGTTAGAGAACACGCGAGCGTCTTTTCGTTGTATCGGAAAAGTGGCGAGTTGCCCCTGATGCAGAATGGTCAACTGTATATAAGTTCCTGGGGTGCCTCTGGTATATGCTTGTAGTGCCCTTCCTCGAAGTGGCTGCCCGTCAGCCGCTTCAATCACATCACCCGGTTGTATGCCATATCTGAGCAGATCACTGCCTGGCAATATCTGCCGTATTTGACCGTTCATTAACCCAAATTCGCAGCCAAGTACGCCTACGGTCATGGCTCCATGCGAAGCATCAGCCTGAAGGAACGGACGTTGTGCGCCTGAGGCTCCTCCTTGTAGTGGTGCTTGCATAGCCATTTGAGATTGGAACATAGGAGGCGCGCTAGCCATCGCCTGTCCTTGCATTGGTGGACTTGTGTAGCCAGTAGCACCTACTTCCGCCTGCAAAAATCTAGGTGCTTGTTGGGCTGAAGCGGATGATTGCATCATGCCAGTTTCGCTAGCTGTTCCCTGTAAGGGAGGGCGAGAACTTTCCGAAGCGCTTCCTTGATTTCCCGCGTTAACATCGCTGCCACCAGATGCGCTACTGCCATAATTGCCACCGCCAGCGCCACCGCTTTCTCCGCCTGTTGCTGCGCTGGAATCAGCATTGCCGTAGCCGCCGGCACCGCCAGCGACACTTCCGCCGCCTCCAGCGAGATTCGGCGTTCCTACATAACCTGACGCTTCTGACGCTCCTGGTGCTCCCGGGTTCGCTCCAAAGGTGGCGAGGACATTGATTAATCGAACACTTCCTGGAGGAGGAGGGTACGGAACGCAGCCCACGATTACAGCCTTTGCTTCTTCGTCGTAAGCTTTATCCCCAGAGGATTGTTCGATTTCATGTTGCAGAAGTGAGCCGTCCGAAAATATCTGGAAAAAGATTTTCGCCGTATGAGGTTGGTTACTCTTGGGATGCCAGTGCGCTCTTATCTGCTCTTTAGTGCGCATCATGTAGGATTGCAAATCAGGTCCGCTAAATGCCTGGTAGTTCAATACTTGCAGCGTCAGCGGTAGTTCATCAGCTGAAGCCGGACGTGCCGACATCGAAGTTGTTAAGAACAACGCAAGCGCAGCCACTGAAACTCGGGTGCGGAATAGGTTTGAGGCAAGCATTTCAAAGTCCGTCAGTCGTTCTTAAAACCTGTGACCTGACTAGTTTATCGCATGCCGCGCATGATGAGCTGATTCATTTCATCCGCTTGCCCAGCTGAAAGTTGAGTTCTGGGCGTGTTCGAATCTTCTCGAACTACAGCGAACATTGATAAACAGGCTGCGACCAGTACCACCAGCTGCACAGTCCCCAGTCCGAACATGATGTTCGGGCCAGTCTCGATGTCTCTTCTCATACAAAAGAAGCACAACAAGCTGATGCCGACCAGAGCCCAGAGGAGAGCCACAGCCTGGATGTCTGAAGAAAGAAAATTTTCGTCAAGTATGCAAAAGAGCGTGAAGAAAAATAGGACAGGGCTGATCATAATTACCGGCAACGAAATTCTCGAAGAACACTCGTATACCAATCTTTTAATTGCGTACATTGTTGACAGACTCCAGCTACTCCCACATCGAGTATAAGTCCTTTGAAAAATATTGAAAGCCCTGTAAGCGTCTCGGTTGAGGTAATTACGATGCTCTGGCGATTACAGCTTGCTAATCTCTGATGCTTTGATCCAGCTTTTCGAGCCATTGAGTTACATTAGGCCAGAGTTTTGAATTAGCGGTTCTGAAAAATCCCATATGACCGACCACCCCAAGACCGTAATCCTTTGGGTCAAGCGTGACTTTGTTCAGATTGATTCTGGGAAATAGTTTGTGCAATTCGTTTACGTTAGCTTCGCTGGCAATGGCGTCATCTTTCATATTTAGCACCACCATTGGTGCATTGACTTCGTCGAAATAATGCGCGTCTATGTCTTTGCTGAAGGCGTTGCGTACATAACCAGGGTTGCTGCACCAGTGCGCCCATTGGAGTGCTACACGCGCAGGCAGGTCTTCTCCAAGCCCCAATTTCTTTGCTGGAAGATAGCCAAACAATTTGATACCAACCGGGAAATAGATACCGAGCATAAGCGCTGCCACTAATCTGTCCGGCATCGAGATTCCGTGCACATATCCAGTTGAGCATCCTACAGAAACAATGCTGGTCAGTTGCTTATAGTTTGGCATCAACCCAAACAATAATCCTCCAGCGCTGTGCCCTACCAGATGTTTGTTTAACGTGGGGTACTCCTGTTGTAGCCAGCCAAGCGCTGCCGGCATATCGAGCTCTCCCCAATCTTGTTTGCGGGCTGGTGATTCTTTGACCGTTGGAGCGTCCATTGATTCGCCTATGCCCCGATAGTCGAGGGTTAGAACGCTGAAGCCTTGCTGGCATAACCAGTGCGCAAAAGGAAAATAAAATCGCTGCCGCACAGCCGTAGCGCAGCATATCATCACTGCTGCGCGTGGTTTGTCGTTTGCAAAACTGTAAGCAGTCAGCATTAGTCCATCGGCAGCGGTCAGCTCAATGCGTTTAGGTGCAATTTTGCTCACATCGATACCTGAGCTTGCTTAGCCAGTTGATCGCGCGCAATTTTATTCAACGAACGGTTAGACGACTCGATGGAACAGGAGCAGCAATCTGCCACCATGTGGACCAGTATTCAATGGTGTCAAGCTAGTCAATTGATAGCCGTATCGCAAGTGCTCGAGGATCTGGTCTGCAACATAATCAGCAGGCTCTATGCACTGAATGACAACTGGCGGTTCTTCATAGAATTCGCCTTTCTCGTTCACTATATCTTTCAACTTTGCCATTACTTGATTTCCTTAAGCGATAACAGAAGTTCAGTGTAGCGGTCTACCAGCGGAACTGGGAGAAAAACTTACCATATTACCAGTTTTTTCTTAGCGCCTTGACTATCACTTCGACTCTGTCCGATATCGTGTAAGCTTCGGTCTCGTGATAACCCGCACGCCTGAGTTCGCTCATTTCTTTGTCGAGTCTCTGGCACTCTTCGGAAAGCACCTGCATGAGTAGCACTCGCAGCCTCTGCACGATCGGCAGTATTTCTTTGTTCAGGTCAGATTGAAAAGCTTTTTGCGCCCAGCTAACAATGTCGCGGGGAGGTGTGGACTTTGAAACAGAAGCGAAGAGGAGCGAAAGGTCCTGTTTGCAATTCTCGATTTCATAAAGCAAAACCGCTGGGACCGCACCTTCATTGAACCATCCGGCGATCGCTTTCGTGTTACTGAGGCAACTTAGAAGCTGACCGTCATGTTTACCATCATCTAATTCGTCATATGAATCGCTCAGTCGGGCGAATCGTTTTTTTACAACGGTTAGCCGTTCATGCCCAATTTTTGCTTGATAGGCGGCTTGATGCAGGCGCATCGCTCGCTGGCGTTGAGCTGGTGTCAAAGGGCGATCAGCACGTAGTCGCAAAACCGCAAGCAGGAACATACTTTGCGGAGCATAACCTATTCCAGCTGCGTATCGCTCGTATAACGGATACAAGAGTTCGGCATGCTGTCCAAATTTGAGTCCGATATCGTCTGCAATCATACGAATTACCAGAACATCTTGCTCCATGTGGCCGATTTCGTGAAGGAGCGTCGACATCAGATCTTCTGATAGCGGTTGGTCGTCGAGCAGTATGTTTCGGTGCAACTCGATGCAACCTGCGCCCACAACATATGAAGCAAACACAGCTGGATCATCGGTTGTTGATAACGCCGCGTTGGGAATGCCAAGCGATTGCGTTATTTTATTGATCAGCGGCTGCATGTTGTTGATGCGATTTGCAGTAACCCGCTTGATCTCTTCGTCTATCCTGTCTGCCTGACGTCGAAGTCGCGCATGAGCTGCTGAATTTACAGTCACATCGACTCGTGCCAGTTCCTCTTGTGCTTGAGCCTGCCGCTGCATGAGAGCGCCAGTTTCGACCCTGTCGTTCCACTCGAAGGCAGCGCTTATTTGGCACAGTTGAATTAGCAAATTCGTCTGCAACAATGGAAACGGTTCCAGCCCCTGAGGCACCATGCCGTTTGCATTTTGTGATTGCCACAAGTGCATAAGTTGCTGCAGCGCGAGTTGCGCAATAACTTCGTCGTCGTCTTTGGCTGCAAAAGAAAGGGCTCGATCTTTGATTTCGACAGGAGCGTATCTTAGCAAGTCGATTGCTTTCAACTTAACCGCCTGAGTTATGCTGTTGCCTGAGAAGACTCCTCTTGGACCTGATGGTTTCGGATCTCCCAAGATCTCCAGCAGCGCATGGATTTGCTTATCGGGCAAACCAGACAGCGATTGAAACAGTTGATCGAAGTAAACAGTGCTGTGCGCTGTTTCTTGAGCGGTATCCAGTGCGCCCAGAAGGTCGAGAACTGAGAGCAGTTTTGCTCTGCCGCTTTGCACGAGCTTTGCCAGTTCGCCGTTAACAAGCCGCTCTAGAAATATTGACAGCGCGAGATCTGTTTCGCCTCTGTTATATAGCACCACGGTTGCCAGGACTGCTGCGCGCGAAAAACTATTTGCAATTGCCGAAATAAATTGAATTCGTTCGGTCGACTCAAGATCGCCTTCAACAATCTCTAAAAGCGCCAGTCTGGCTATTTCGTCATTGTCATTCGAAGTAGCAATATTCAAAATATCGTCGTAGCGATGCTGTCGGCCAAGAAGCCTCAGTTCTATCTTCGCCGACTGCAACTCACGGGTGCGTACCATCTCCGGCGCAGGCGCAACCTTTGAAGGCTTCACGCCTCTCACCAAAAAGTTGCGGATGCTAGCTCCAGCGTTTCCTATTAGATGACCAACGAGCCCCACGTCATGGACCAGATCGCCGAATATTTCGTTGTTTGCGTACATCAATAACCGATTCAGCCCGAGAACCAAATAACATTCATGTGGCAAATCTACCGGCAAACGCAAGAACGACCAAGGGTATAACTACGTACCATTACGGGAACGGAAGTTAATTAGAACTGAGTTTGAAGCCCGGTGCTCTGTCCTGAGCTGAACTTATTTTTTGGCCTTGGGGTCGATCGGAGCAACAAACGGAATGGGTTTGAGTTTTACGCTGCAATGCTTCTCTTCGCCATCCGAGGCGCGAACCGTCAGGTTAGCAGTGCTGCCCAGATTTTCGATTTCGACGTTCTTGAAGGTGAATTCGTAGTGTGTGCCGCCATCCATGCTGATGGACATCGGGCTTACAGAAAGTTCGGTCTCGTCAAGAAAAGCGGTCAGGCGCATTTTGGTGCTCTGGGTACTTTCCGTGCGGCACTTGAGTCTGAAGCATTCAAGACGCCACTTGCCATTCTTCTGCTCGTGAGCCATGAGCGTGTCAGTCGCATGCTCAGCGCGCGTCGGCTTCTC